>Ga0182032_10000426_pt1 | contig 16815 bp, 18 predicted proteins | sample tim00Cox00000000_FD_125970 | JGI IMG/M metagenome (GOLD analysis project Ga0182032, IMG submission 125970) | Lab enrichment of tropical soil microbial communities from Luquillo Experimental Forest, Puerto Rico - timezero.00C.oxic.00.000.000 | ecosystem: Environmental > Terrestrial > Soil >... | reverse complement strand
GTGATCTCCGTCCCGCCGGAGGGCGGGTCGCGGTCCCAGCTTCGGGTGAGAACCGCGCCCTGCCCCTCCGGCTCCGCTTCGGAAACCAACAACGAATGTCAGATTAAGTTCGAGCTATTACAACTGACGCGATTCTCCACCCACTCGGCAAAGCGGTCTCGATAGGCCGCATCGAGGTTCGCGCGCGCAACGGCCGCTTCTTCGGGATTGCGTTCGCCGACCCAGACCCGAAGCGCCTCCTCAAAGGCGGCGATTGCCCGCTCCCGGTTCTCCGACCGATTACCGGCAAGGCGCTCCCGGTAAGCAATACCGAGTTTCATTTGAGCCGCCGCCCATCCGTCTGGATTGACATCGCGAGTCCAGACTGAAATAGCATCCTCAAAGGCGGCGATGGCCTGCTCCCGGTTCTGCGATCGGTCACCAGTGAGGCACTCCAGATAGGCGACGCCGAGCTTCATGCGCCCGGCGGCCCACCTTTCCGCATCGGCCTTGCGGGTCCAAACCGAAAGGGCGTCCTCAAACGCGCCGATCGCTTGCTCCTGGTTCTGCGCTTGATCGCCAGCAAGACGCTCCCAGAAGGCAATGCCGAGGTTCAGGCGAGTGGCGGCCCACCTTTCCGCGTTAGCCTCGCGGGTGCAGACCGAAAGGGTGTTCCCAAAGGCGGCGATCGCCCGCTCCTGATTCTGCGACCGGTCGCCGGCAAAGCGCCCCCAATAGGCAATGCCAAGGCTCATGCAAGCGGCAGCCCATTCCCCCGGGTTGTGCTCGCGAGTAAAGACCGAAAGGCTGTTCTCAAAAGCTGCGATCGCCCGCTCCCGGCACTCCTCCCGGTCGCCGCCATCGCGCTCTTGGTAGGCAAAGGCGAGATTGAGTTGAGCGGTGGCCCAGTCCTCGGGATTGTCGTCTCGGGTCCAGACCGAAAGGCTGTCGTCAAAGGCCTGGATGGCTCGCTCCCGGTTCTGCGACCGGTCACCGGCAAGCCGCTCCCAGTAGGCAATGCCGAGGTTCATGCGAGCGTCAGCCCACTGTTGGGGATTGCGCTCGCGAGTTACCACCAACAGGCTCTCCTCGAGAGCCGCGATGGCCCGTTCCTGGTTATCGGACCGTTCGCCGGCAAGACGCTCGCGGAAGGCAACACCGAGGCTCATGCGGGCGGCGGCCCATTGCACCGGATTGTGCTCCCGCGTCCAGACCGAGAGGGCATCTTCAAATGCCGCGATCGCCAGCTCCCAGTTCTGCGACCGGTCGCGGTCGGCGCGTTGCGCCAAAGCAAGGCCGAGATTAAAGCGAGCGGTGGCCCAGTCGGGGCTCCCTTCATGCGGCTCGCCGGGGGGAAGCGGGTGTTCGGCGATGCAATTTAGGCGCGGCTCGAGCAGATCTTTCAGCTCTTGGAGCGCAGTGTGCAGTCGCGCGTGCCCTCGGCTTGCGTCGTTTTGTCTAAACTCGCGCGCTCTCGGCGGATCGCCGTCGGGAGTCATGAGTCCCCCTCGAGGGCGCATTGGCAGCTCCTCTGCCGCCGGGGGATTAACCAACCCACGGTATCACCCGGAGATGCGCTCCGCATTGCACGTTTCGGTGCGTGCCCGGCCTTGCTCATCGCTGTCGGGTAGCGCGGGCGTCCGTACCCGTTCGCCTCGGATCTCGTCCTAAGATTTGCGAAGCGGTCGAGGCAAATCGAGCTCAGCTCTGTATCGCCTGGGTAACCGCGCCGCCGGTGGCGGTGCGGGCACCGTCGACGACGTATTGCGCGCCGGTGATCGCCGAGGCGAGGTCGGAGCACAAAAACAGGACGGTGTTGGCGATCTCGTCGGGTGTGACGTAGCGGCCGATCGGGATGGCCGACTGATAGCGCCGGCCGACACTCGCCGGGTCGGCCGGATTGAGCTGGGCTTCGAGCGAGTGGATCATCCGGGTGTCGACCGGTCCGGGGCAGACCGCGTTGACCCGGATCCCTTGGCGGGCAACCTCGCCGGCCGCGGTCTTGGTCAATCCGATCACCGCGTGCTTCGAGGCGACATAGGCCGGCATTCCGGGGGTCGCGACGAGCCCCGCGACCGAGGCGGTGTTGACGATCGCACCGCGCTTTTGCTCCAGCATCACCGGCAGCACGTGACGCAGCCCGAGGAAGACACCCTTGACGTTGACCGCGATGACCTGGTCGAACGCGTCCTCGTCATGCTCGGCGGTGTGCGCCCATTTGCCTTCGATACCGGCGTTGTTGAAGAAGCAGTCGATGGCGCCATAGGCGTCGAGTGCGGCTTTGACGTAGGCCCGCACCTCAGCCGATTTGGTGACGTCGGCGGTGACGAAATGCGCCTGGCCGCCCTGCTGACGGACGATACCGGCGGTGGCCTCGCCGCCGGCCGTGTCGCGATCGACGACGACAACTTTGGCGCCGCTTTTGGCGAAGGCAAGTGTCGTCGCGCGACCGATGCCATTCCCGGCGCCGGTGATCAGCGCAACCTTACCCGCAAAGTCCAGGTCCATGACATTCCTCCAGCGTTAGTTCCTGGGCGCCAGTTGGCGTGTCCATTTCTCGAGCGCAACGAGCATGTCGCGGATGAACCCGCGCGTCGCCTCGTCGGTGAGGCGGCCGTCGGCGTCGAACTTAGTCTGAGCCTGGCCGATCAGTACCTCGGGCTTGTTGAGCGGATGCATGTCGAGAAAGACACAGCATTTACGCAGATCGTATTGCGCTCGTGCCGTGCCGGCCATTCCGGCACCCGCCCCCATCATCGCCACCGGCTTGCCCGCAAAGGGCTGATCGGGCGGGCGCGAGGCCCAGTCGATCGCGTTCTTCAGCACGCCCGAGATCGAGTAGTTGTACTCGGGGGTGACAAAGAGCAGCGCATCCGCCGCCGCGATCTGCCGCCGAAGCGTCTCGACCGGCGCCGGGAACCCCTGCGCGCGCACGTCTTCGTTGTAGAGCGGGAACGAGCCGATATCGGCGGTTCCGATCGTCATGCCCGGCGGTTTCAGCTCGATCGCCGTGCGCAACGCCGCACGGTTGTACGATCCGGCGCGCAGACTGCCACACATGGCGAGGACGTTGATCCCTCTTGCGTCGCTCATCAGCCGCTCTCCAGCTTGTTCAGGGGTCGTAGGTGGTCAGCTGTGCGCCGGTATCGGCGACGATCACCGCAAGGAGCCGCGCCGGCTCGGTCGAGCTGGCATTGGCGCTGACTATGTGATGAGCCGCTGGCGGCTCCCACCAGCTTTCTCCTGTGCGGTACACCTCGACGGGGCCGCCTTCGAGTTGCGAGCGAACCGAACCCGACAGCACATACGCGAAGATGAAGCCCGAAGCGGCGTGGTGGTGCGGCGGCGAGGCGGCGCCCGGCGGGAAGTCGACGACGACGGCTGTCAGGCTCTTCCCCGGGACATTCGGCATGACCTGTTCGAAGATCTTGCTGGCTTGGCTGCGCGGGCCGGCCGCACTCGGCGCTTGGCCGGCAGCGTCCCCTGCCAGCATCGCCACTCCGCCAATCGCAAGGCCGGCGAGCGCCGGCATGGCCGCGCTTGTCAGTTTCATCGGAAAGCTCCTCGAGCCGGTTCACCGGAAAGCTTTTGGATCCGACAGTGTCATGCGCTCAGGCGCGGGATCAAGCGGATCGCGTTGTCACGCTGGATGGCAGCGAGAGCATCAGAGGAAAGGCCATTCTTCTCCAGTGCCTCAGCTTGCGTCGCGGTGGGTACGTAAGGAAAATCCGTGCCGAAGACGATCTGCGACGGCGGCACCATCTTCAGCAAGCCCGCCATCGATATCGGCCAAGCGGCGTTGGCGGTGTCGTAATAAAGGCGCTGCAGCTCGGCGAGGATCCCGCTCGGCGCAATCTCGGCGATGTCTTTGCGGGTCCCGGCGAAAAACGCGACGCGGCCGGCCACCATTGGCATCACCCCGCCGCCGTGCGAAAGCAGCCAACAGATGTCGCGCAACCGCGCCAGGCTCCCGCTCAGCAGGAGGCTGGTGATCGCGCGGCCGCTGTCGTAGGGAAACTCGAGAATCCCCGGCGGCACGCCCGAGTTAAGACTACCGCAGCAGTTGGGTGCGTAGGGGTGGAAGAAGACGACCGCCTTGCGCCGGTTCAGCTCCTCAAACACCGGCTTGTAGGTGGGGTCACCGGGCCATCGGTCACCAAAGCTCGTCGACAGGTTGATGCCGTCGGCCTTCAAGCTGTCAAATGCATAGCCGATCTCGGCGAGGGCGCCGTCGACATCCGGCATCGGCAGCGAGGCGAAAAGCCCGTAGCGCCCCGGATGATCCTGCACCATCTTCGCAGCGAACTCGTTGCACAGCCGCGACATCCGGCGCATGCCCTCCGTATCGAGACCGAACCACACACCCGGGATCGAGGCGAGCGAAAGTATCGAGGTCGCCACACCGCTCTTGTCCATCTCTTCGAGCGAGGCGGCGGGGGCCCAATTGGCGACATTAGGCTGCAGCCGGCCTTCGCTTTTCCGGCTCATGTAGCCCTGCCAGGCCTCGATGATCTCGCGCGGATAATAGTGGTGGTGGGTGTCGACCAGGCGCGTTGCCGATTGCGCCAGCGACTTGCATCGCGGCAAGAGCGCGACTGCTCCCGCCGTGGCGGCGAGCGTCGTCAAAATGCTGCGACGGGAGATGGCGCGGTGACGATGTTCATGCTTCATTTCAAGATCCTCCCTCCTCGTTCCGCCGACCTTGTGCTGCAGCGCGGTTGCATCTAAAGAATTCGAATCTGAAGTGGAATGCGTCGGGACGCTAGGGAGGAGACATCATGGCGCGCATCGACCGGCGGAGACTCCTGAGACTTTCCGGTGCCGGCGCGATCACGGCGACTACCGCTGGCGGCGTGGCTGCGATCCTCGCTTCCGGCCGGGCTCCTGCCCATGCCCAAGGCACTACTCTCCACTGGCTGCGCTGGTCCGATTTCGTACCAGCTTCCGACCAGCTGCTGCGCAACCAGATCGTGCCGCAAGGCGACAAGGCGCTCGGGATCAAGATCAATCTCGAGACCATCAACGCAAACGACATTCAGGCGCGCATCACCGCGGCGATCCAGTCGGGCTCGGGTGCAGACATCTTCTATGTGATCGGCAATTGGCCCCAGCTCTACATCGAGAGCGTGTCCGATGTCAGCGATGTCGCCGAGGCTATCGGCGAGGCGCAAGGCGGCTTCTACGACGTCTCGCGGCTCGTCGCCAATGACGGCAAGAAGTGGATCGGAATGCCCTGGACCACAGGTGGCGGGCTGGTCACCTATCGCAAGTCGTGGTTCGCCGAAATCGGCTACAGCGACGGCAAATTTCCCGATACCTGGGACACACTGCGCGACGCCGGCAAGAAGCTCAAGGCCAAAGGACGGCCGCTCGGCCAGACCCTCGGCCACACCTTCGGAGATGCGCCGAGCTTCTGGTATCCATATCTGTGGTCGTGGGGCGGCAAGGAGGTCGAGGCCGACGGCAAGACCGTCGTGCTCAACAGCAAGGAGACGATCGAATCGGTCAAGTTCGCGGTCGGCTTGTGGAAAGACGCCTGCGATGAAGGCGGGTTCGCCTGGGACGATTCGAGCAACAACCGGGCCTATCTCTCCGGCACGATCAGCGCCACCAATAACGGCGCCTCGATCTATCTCGAGGCCAAGAAGAAACCCGACTCGTATTTGACCGAGAAGGGGACGCCATTGTGGCAGGACACTCTGCACGCGCCATTGCCCAAGGGTCCGGGCGGTCAGTTCGTGCTGCCGTTCCCATCCACCCACGTGCTGATGAAATATTCAAAGAATCAGGAGGTCGCCAAAGACTTTCTGCGCTGGGTCAACTCGAAGCCGGTCTTCGAACAATGGTTCACCTCGCAGCAGGGCTACAGCGATGGGGCGACAAAGGATTGGGAGAAAGACCCGGTGTGGAACGTCGATCCGATCCTGCTGCCGTTTCGGGACATACCGAATAAGGGGCGGTTGGCGGGGTATGCCGGCCCACCCGGCCGCGCCTCGGCCGAGGCGATCACCAAATACATCATCGTCGACATGTACGCGAAGGCGGCGCAGGGCGTGCCGCCTGAAGACGCCGTCAAATGGGCGCATGGCGAACTGGTGAAAGTGTACGCATGACGCAACCGCATCTGAGAAGATTAACGCGATGACTTTTACAGCCCTCGCTACCCCGTCAGCCTATGCCGGCGCGCCCAAGCGTGGACCGGTCACCCGGCTGCTCGAGGATGAGCGCTGGTTGGCAATGTTGTTGTTGTTGCCGACGCTGGCGTTGCTCGGACTGTTTATCGCCTATCCGTTTATCGAGGGTGTCAGGCTATCGGTGACCGACGCTAAAGTCGGCGTGCCCGGCCAATTCGTTGGGTTGCAGAATTTCGAGCGGATCTGGAACGACGACATCTTTCATGTCGCAGTGTGGAACACCTGCGTCTACACCGCCGTCGCGACAGTGTTCAAACTCGCGCTCGGCTTATGGCTAGCGCTGCTGCTCAACCATAATTTCAAGGGCAAGGCCATTACCCGGGCCTTCATCCTGTTGCCCTTCATCATTCCGACCGTGCTGTCGACACTGGCCTGGAAATGGATGTTCGACCCGACATTCAGCGTGATCAACTGGATGCTGTTCAGATTGGGGGTGATCCAAAACCGGATCAATTGGCTTGGCGATCCGCACTTGGCACTGATATCGGTGATCATCGTCAATGTCTGGCGCGGCGTGCCGTTCTACGCGATCAGCCTGCTCGCCGGGTTGCAGACGATCAGCCCCGAACTCCACGAGGCCGCAGCGATCGACGGCGCCAGAGCTTGGCAGCGGTTTTGGCACGTGACATGGCCTTTGCTGTTGCCGGTCACCTTGGTCATTGTTCTGTTTTCGGTGATCCAGACCTTCGCCGATTTCCAACTCGTCTATGTGCTGACCGGAGGAGGACCGGCCAACGCCACCCAGCTCTTCGCAACTTACGCCTATCAGCTGGGCATCGGCACCGGCCTCCTTAGCCAGGGCGCCACGATTTCGCTCGCTGTCTTCCCGGTATTGCTGGTCGTGGTCATCGTCCAGCTACTGTACATCCGCAAGGTCGAGGTCCATTGAGAGCCGCCCAGGTGCATACTCGAGTGTCACCACTTCCTGCGTCATTCCCGCGGAGGCGGGAACCCAGGGGCCTCAAGCTCAGGCCGTCGCACTGGACCCCCGCTTTCGCGGGGGTGACGGTTGACAAGTCTCCGCTCGGGGGCTGAACGATGGTCGAGGGCGCACTGTGGCGGCGCTGGATCTTCTTTTACATCCCGCTAACCGCCTTAGTCGTGTCGTTATTGTTCCCGTTCTATTGGATGATCATCACTACGGTCCGGCCGGACGGCGAGCTCTATCGCCCCTGGAACGCCCCGAATTATTCACCGTTCTGGACCACTAACCCGACCTTATCGCACATCAGGGACCTTCTGACCGAGACCTTGTTCAGCACGTGGATGCTGAACACGATGATCATTTCGATCGCTGCCACACTGATCTCGCTGTTTTGTGGCCTGTTGGCCGGTTATGCGCTGTCGCGACTGAAATTTCCGTTTGCCGGCAGTCTCGGTACGGCGATTTTCATTACCTACCTCGTACCGCAGACACTGCTGTTCATCCCGCTCGCCGACATCATCCGCAACTTTCGCCTCGGCGACTCGCCCTGGGCGTTGATCCTGACTTATCCGACCTTTCTGATCCCGTTCGTCACCTGGCTGATGATGGGCTATTTCAAATCCGTTCCCAAGGAGCTCGAGGAGTGTGCCCGCATCGACGGCGCGACACGCTGGAAGGCGATGGTCTACATCATCTTTCCGATCGCGGTGCCCGGCATCCTTTCGGCCGGCATTTTCGCATTTACCTTGTCTTGGAACGAATTCCTCTACGCCCTGGTCTTCCTCTCTTCGCCGGCACAGAAAACGGTGCCGGTTGGCGTTACCTCCGAGCTGATCCGCGGCGACGTGTTCTATTGGGGTGAGCTGATGGCCGGGGCGCTATTGGGCTCGATCCCGGTAGCTTTCGTTTATTCCTTCTTTGTCGAGCATTACGTCGCCAGTCTGACCGGGTCGGTCAAGGGATAGCATCCGCGCGTGAGAGAACGATGGCAGAAGTTCACATTCAGAACCTGAACAAGAAGTTCGACGAGGTCCATGCCGTCAAGGATGTGAACCTCGGGATCCGGGACAAGGAATTCGTGGTCCTGGTCGGCCCGTCGGGCTGCGGCAAGACGACGACTTTGCGGATGGTGGCCGGGCTCGAATCGATCACCTCGGGCCGGATTCTGATTGACGACAAAGTCATCAATGATCTGCCGCCGATGGATCGCGACATCGCGATGGTGTTTCAGAACTACGCGCTCTACCCGCATATGAGCGTTTACGACAATATGGCTTTCGGCCTCAAAATGCGGAAATTCGACCGCGCCGACATCGCCAGGCGTGTGCAAGAGGCCGCAGAAATCCTCGGGATCCACGAACTTCTAAAGCGCAAGCCGCGCCAATTGTCGGGCGGTCAGCGCCAGCGCGTCGCGCTCGGCCGCGCGATTGTGCGCCACCCGCAGGTGTTTCTGTTCGACGAGCCACTGTCAAATCTCGACGCCAAATTGCGCGTCCAGATGCGGGTTGAGCTGAAGAAACTCCACGACCGGCTCGGCACCACGGCGATTTACGTGACCCATGACCAGGTTGAGGCCATGACCCTTGGAGACCGCGTCGTGGTCATGAAGGACGGGTTCGTGCAGCAGGTCGGCGAGCCGCTCGAGCTATACAACGAGCCGGCCAACCGGTTTGTCGCCGGTTTTCTCGGCTCGCCGTCGATGAATTTCGCCACCGTCAAGGTCAGCCAGGAGAACGGTTCGATCTGGGCGGCCAATGCCGGCATGCAGATCAAGGCACCGCCGCAATGCGCCAACCGCCTCAGCCGCTACATCGGGCAGGAAGTGACATTGGGGATCCGTCCGGAGGACTTGCACGTCGCTTCCCCCACCGATGCGCCGGATCTCGGTTTCGACGTCGTTGTCGAAGTCGTCGAAAAGCTCGGCTCCGAGATCCTGCTCGATGTCGCGGTCGGCTCGGACACGATGGTCGCCTCGGTCGAGCCCCATATCCGCGCCAACATTCACGACCAGATGCGCCTCGCATTGAACCCCGAGCGTCTGCACTTTTTTGATAATTCGTCGGAAATGGCGATCTGACCAAACGACACTGGAAGACACTGGGAAGGGCGGGCGTATGCGAAAGCAGATCGGATGGTTGTGGATTGTCGGATTTTGCGGGGTGCTCGCTGCCGCCAATGCGCAACCGCCGCCGCCGGCTGCGGCCAGATCGCCCTATGACGGCACGTACCGCTTAGTTTCCTCGGCCAACGTAAATGCGATGTACACATCGAGGAAAGGGCAGACCGCGCCATGCCCGGCCCGGCGGGCGGGGCCGCTCCACATCGTGAACGGCGAGGCCCGATATACCACGGCGACAGGGCTGCGGGTCAGAGGAACGGTCGGACCGCAGGGAGAGTTGGCGATGCGAGGGGAGGCGCCCAGTAAGTGGGCCAATCAGCCAATCGACCTGAGCGTCAACGGCACAGTAGACAGCAGCGGCGCCGTCCGCCTCCGCCAGCTCAGTCATTCGTGCAGTTATGATTTCGTCTGGCAAAAAGCGGGCAGGTAGTGATTTGGACCTCCAAGGACAGCATCCGATGGCCCTGTTTGGGCTCACAGGGCAGCGGTTAACTCGCAGGGCGAGTTGGCGATGCGACGCGCCCCGAGCCCGTGCCTTGTGGAGAATAGCCCGGTCTTGAGGCAATGATTGTCAGCAGAATTGAAGGCAACGGCACGATCCGTGCACGTCATATGAGCCGGTATTGTAATTATGATTTGATCTGGCAAAAACAATCTCAATAAGTCCACAGGAGCAGCAACCATGCAATCCATCACTCGCCGCCGCCTTTTGCAGCTTTCCGGCGGCGCGCTGACCGCCGCCAGCGGCGGGCTGGCCGGCATCGTGGCTGCCGGCCGGGCGCCCGCTTTCGCGCAGGGCACGACATTGCATTGGGTTAGGGGTTCCGATTATGTGCCGGTCTCCGACCAGACACTCAGAGGAAAGATCCTCGAACAGTGTCAAAAAGACCTCGGCATCAAGTTCAATCTCGAGACCGTCGACGGCCTGACAATCCAGGCGCGGGTCACTTCCGCGGTCTCGTCCGGCACCGGCCCCGACATCATCTGCGCGATCAACAACTGGGCGCAGCTCTATGGCGAGAGCGTCGCCGATGTCAGCGACGTCTCCGAGGAAATCGGCAACGCACAGGGCGGCTATTACGAAACCTCGAAGGCGATCGCATACGACGGCAAAAAATGGATTGCCGTCCCAAACACGATTGTCGGCCTGCAAATCGTCAATCGCGCTTCATGGTGGAATGAGATCGGCTATGGGCCAGAGAAATATCCGGAAACTTGGGAGGAATGGCGCGAAGGAGGCAAGAAGCTGAAGGCCAAGGGGCACCCGCTCGGGCAGACATTGGCGCACGCCTTTGGCGACGCCAATGCGTTCTGGTATCCGTACCTCTGGTCGTGGGGCGGCAAGGAGGTCGAAGCGGACGGCAAGACCGTCGTGCTGAACAGCCCCGGCACGATCGAGTCGGTCAAATTTGCGGTCGGCTTATGGAAGGACGCTTGCGATGAAGGCGCCTTCGCCTGGGATGATTCGGGCAACAATCGCGCTTTCCTCGCCGGCACGATCAGCGCGACCAACAACGGAGCTTCGATCTATATCGAAGCCAAAAAGAAGCCCGACATGTACAGGACCGATGACGGTAAGCCGCTCAAAGACGATTGCTTCCACACCCCGCTGCCCAAGGGGCCGGCGGGCCCGTTCAGCTGGCATGTGCCGTTTGCCGACATGGTCATGGGATACAGCAAAAACCAGAAGGCCGCGAAAGACTTCCTACGCTGGTTCCACAGTGAACAAATCTACGAGCAGTGGTGGGTAACGCAACAGGGCTTTTCCGTCGGCCCCACCAAGATGTGGGAGAACCATAAGCTGTGGCAGGAAGACCCGGTGATGCTGCCATTCCGCACCGCAGCCGAGAGCGGCCGGTTCGCCGGCTATGCGGGACCGGCTACCCGGAAAGCCGCCGAGGTAATCTCCAAATACATTATTTCCGACATGTACGCGAAGGCGGTGCAGGGCATGACGCCTGAGGATGCCGTCAAATGGGCGCATGGCGAGCTAGTGAAGATCTACGCGTAGTAAGAACTGATCAAGCATCATCGACTTAATCTTCTGCAAAACGCACTTCGTTGACGGCGCCGCAGCAAGGGCATTCGGTCTCGACCGGTGTGATGCGCTGTCCTGATCCAATCTTGGCGGCAATGACGAATTCGCAGTTGCCGCAAATATAGTCGGTGTCGCCGGAGCCGGTGAACAATGGTCCGGCCCCCGGCGGCGCGCTCCATGGCGGCGGTATTGTCGCCTCGCGGATAACCTTCAATTTGATATTTGCCATCGCGAATTTCCGTTACAGGTGATCTCGAAATCTCGATTACGATGAGATATGCGTGCGGATGTTATGCACTGGCGGCGGGGGCAGGCAAGCGCGAGATCGAAAGGAAGCAAGGTGATCAAGAGTGCAGTCTTGGCGTTAGTTGTACTCGTTTCCAGCGGCGTGTTGTCGCTCGCTGGTGCGCAGGCATTGACGAAATGCATCGCCGGGCAGGCTGTCACCGACAGAGAAGGAAAAACCGGTGTAATCATTGCCGATGACAGCAAATTATGTCAAGTCAAATATCCCGATGGACAAGTTTATAGCTGGATCTTTTGGAACCTTGAGCCCACAACGTAGAGCAAATCAGCGCCCGCCATACCAGAAGCGACGCCGCCAGCGGCAGCAAACCCGGCGCCTTCGGGCGGGAGCGCAGAGAGCCCAGTCGTCCTCAAGCCCTTGTCGAACCACACCCTCGTCTACCCTGCCGACCGCCTCGGGCATGTGGCGCTGACGGCGATGGTCAACGGGACGCCGGTTCGGTTTCTCGTCGATACCGGGGCGAGCCGGGTGACGCTTACGCCGGAGGCTGCGCGCGCGGCCGGCATAGATCTCGGCCAGCTCGCCTTCAATCAGCGCACAATCACCGCCAACGGGTTGGCCCGCGAAGCGCCGGTAACCCTGCGCGAGATCCGCATCGAGCAGTTCTCGATCGACAACGTGCCGGCCGCGGTGAACGAGAACCTGCGCATCTCGCTGCTCGGAATGACTTTCCTGCGGCGGCTGAAGAGCTTCGAGATGCGCGAAGGCGCGTTGACGCTCAGCTGGTAAATCGCGCGCTTATGCCGGTAACGCCGGCGACAAGGTCTCGGGGAGCGGCTTGCCGTTGGTCTCGGGAAGGAATGGCGCCGCCGCAGCGCCGAGGATGAAGAACAGACCGACAATCGTTGCCGCAGGACCATAGCCGCCGAGTTCGACGATCAACGTCCCCGCGATCAGCGGTCCGATGGATGAGATCCAGCGCGGCGCGTTAAAGCAGAATGCGACAGCGGTGCCGCGCATCCGCGTCGGAAAAAGCTCAGGCAACCGAACAGCCAGCCGAGGTTCGAGGCGACGAGCACCCTCCACTGCTCGCGATTCAGCGAGCGATACCAAGGTAAAGGCGCGGCGGCGCCGGTATGCATCTGAGGAACCTCTCCGTTCTGCGTGCGCCGAGCCGGGCGGCGGCGCTATTCCTTGTGATCACGAGAGTACACGCCGGCGCCGGAGTGGACAACACATCCGGGTACGGGAGGCCCCCCTAGGGACATCAGCGCTCCAGAATGATGTCGACCCGGCGGTTATAGACCGTCGGATCGCTCGACCCGGTCTGGCCGATCGGCTCCTGTTTGATCATCGTCCGCGCGATTCCATCGGCCACGAGCTGGTCCGTCACGAGCGAGCTGCGCGTCTGCGCCAAGTATTTGTTTGTTTCGGCGGTTCCGGTGGCGCTCGCGCGCGCCTGAACCACGACAGCCGTGGCGCCAGTCTCGCGTGCACGCTTGGCAGCGTCGGCGATCACGCTCTTCGATTCGTCGGAAAGATTGGCGCTGAATTCGTCGAAGTAGACGAGGAAACGAGGAAGATCGCGATTCGGCGGGTTGGCTGCTTGCGGCGCGCACGCCGCAGTGGCGGCGGCGAGCGTTGGCAATAGGACCAGCAATGACAAGAATCTCCGGAATCGAGCAGTCATACCCTTCCTCCACTGGGATTGGTTGAATTCCGCCCGCCAATCACGATGCTGTCCAATATTGGCGGTAAGCACTGCTGCGCGGGTGATCTCGTCCCTTACCATGAGGCCCGGCTCTGCAGCAAGCCGGGTGGGTATCGGCCTCACGGATGGCTGGCAGAAGCCTCTTCATCCGGAGTATTTGCTTCGGCCATCCACGACATCAGCAAGGTGTAGGCTACGGCAAGCACAACCGGGCCGAGGAAAATGCCGACCATCCCAAAAGCGATGAGGCCCCCGATTACTCCGGCCAGCAGCAAAAGCACCGGCAGATGGGCGCCCTTCCGGATCAACAATGGACGCACGATACTGTCCATTGTGCTGAGCAGGACGCTCCAGATGACAAGAAGGGTGCCCCACACCGATTCGCCCGTCCAATAAAGCCAGACCACTGCCGGCACCAGCACAGGTAAGGGCCCGAGCTGCGCGATGCACAGCATGAACATCACCGCGGTCAACACGGTCGCGAACGGCACGCCGGCCAAACCCAGCCCAAGTCCGCCCAACACAGATTGTCCGACCGCAGTCGCGACCACGCCGACGGCGACGCTGCGGATCGCCTGACCTGCCAAGAGGACCGATTGTTCGCCGCGCTCGCCGGCGAGACGCCGTCCGAAGCGCCGGGCAAGGCTGGCCGCGTGTTCTCCACTCCCGTACAGGATCACGGCGATGAGGACAGTGAGCAGAAACTGCACAAACAGCACACCGAAGCCGCCCAGTGCGCTGATGAACCAAGCCGCCGCGCCCCCCGCATAGGGCGCGGCCTGTTTCACCAGCGGCTCGATACCGTTCGCGGCGGCGTTCGCCCAAACCAGAGCAGCTTGCTCGCCGAAGAATGGGAGACCCGTCAGCCAGTGCGGCGGCGGCGGCAGGTGGAAGTGCGCCAATAACTCAGCCCAGCCGGCGATGCGGTCGAAATGCCGCGTGATGGTCGCGATTGCCAGCCAAAGTGGCAGCATGAAGATCAGCAGCAACGCGACCGTCATCACCGCCACTGCGAGCGCACGCTTGTTCCACAGACGCCGCTGGACGCGAAGCATGATCGGCCATGTGGCGACGACCAGCGTTGTAGCCCAGACGACCGCCGGCAAGAACGGCCACAGAATCCAGAAAGAGCCGGCGATCAGGGCGCCGACAAAGAGAACCCCGAGGGTAGTGCGGGTCAGTTCCGGCGGTTCCATATCGCGCGGCCGCGTCGAGCGACCCTCGCCGTGCAGGCCGGTTATCCGTGCACCACTAGCTGGAGCCGATGCCCGTCAGGATCGCGGAAGTAGATGCAGCGATCCTCCCCCGGACGCCCGCTCACCGAGACCCCGTTTCTCTCTAATTCTGACTTCAGGGTTTCGTAAGTCCCTGCCGCCACGTTGAGCGCCATATGGTTGAGGTCGGTGCCGGCCGTCAGAGGCGCGCCGCCCGGTTGCTCGAACAGAGCGACCCCCTGCTTCCCGGCGTGCAAAAAAACCTGTCCTTTGTCTTCCCGATACACGGTCATACCGAGAATCTCGGTGTAAAACTTTTTCGAGCGCTCGACATTGTTGACGTGCAACACGACGTGGTCCACCCCGTTCGTTTGAATCACCGCTACCTCCTCAATTTTGCGGCCGGCCGAGGCCCGGCTACGGTGACATCTGCCCTGTCGGCTCTAAACAGCCGGACGCGCGGACGATCAGAGCGAACCGGCGCGGCCGGCCCATTGCCGTTCGGCGGCATCGGCAATCCCGATCAGAGCTGCCGCCGACAGCCAGTTGCCATCGAGATGGGAGGCGGAAGCCCGCAAATGTAGCTGCCAGATCACCCCGATCCCCTGCCGGGCGAGCAGCCGCATCGCGATGGTTTCGAGCAATGTCGGCTGTTTCATCAGCGGTCCATCCTCTGATGCATGTCTTGGGACCAGCTGGTGCCCCGAGTCGGATTTGAACCAACGACCTACCGCTTACGAAGCGGTTGCTCTACCGCTGAGCTACCGGGGCAACGCGGGCATGCGATAACCGCGTACCGCCTCGGGTTTTAGCGTGTAATCCAGCCGCCGCCAAGCCGATTCACGGCGTTAACCACTGCTCAACGACATGGGCCCAGGTTTGCGGCAGGGGCGGGCGAGCCGTTGTCGTGATCGCCGCCATAACCACGGAGATAGCAGTGAGCGATAACCCCACGGATGCCTCGCGCGAAACGAGCGAAATCGAAATGCTCGAGGCAAAGGAAAGGTGGAACGAGTATCGGTTGGCCGACGGCACCACTTTGCGCCTGAAGCCGGTGATGATCGCGGTCTTTCGCGCTGACGGTCAATTCACCCCGGATGGGGAGCCGGTATACAACATGAAATCGACACTAATTACCGATGTGAGAGCGCCGGCGACGCTGACCAAGCCAAACTAATCAAATGAGAACTGGCGATATCCTCTACGCGAGTTCGCGCACGCCCGCGGTATTGACGTGCTCGGCATTACCGGCGGGCGCGTTCCTCCTCGACAGAAGCACGGCGGGGTATTTAGGACCGCCATCTCCGCTTCGAGCGCTGCAGAAGGAGCAGATCATCACGAAATATGAACGGTATCGGAGCAAAAGATCGAACTCCGAGCGAGCAAGGCAACTTGGGGCTTTTGAACAGTATATCGGTGAGCCGCAACGGCATTGGTCGTGAGCGGCGGGGGTCTCAGGTGCCGGCGGCGCCCCCGCCGGCCAATTCGCGCAAATCCGAACTCGCCGATGGCGCGGCAATCGGTAATGTGACGCCGGAGACCGCCGAACCGGGTGTTCGCCACGTCAAACTGTCGAAATCGGCGCAACGCGGGCACAGAGAGCGCCATTCGAGGCTTTCACCGCCGCAGCTGGCGCAAACATATCGTGGATCCGGCATCGCGGTGACGGCGCGGTCGAGCCACTCGCGCATGGCGTCTGCCGAGCCATGCGCCCCTTCCTCGACGCGCGCCATCAACAAGCATAGGCGCGGAGTGAGGCCGACCGGGCCCCGACACTTGCCCTCCTCGAACGGCGCGGTGGAGGGTGGAGGGGAACTGGCCGGTCTGGCGATGACCGGCGGAGCTGGGGCAGTGACCGCTTGCTCGAGGTACCGGCGCGCTTCGCCCCACAGCTGCGCATCGAGCGCCGCTTCCGCCAGCGCCAGGTAGCTTTCGCGCGCCTCGGGATTTTGCGCGGTGAGCCGCTCGAAGCGTTTGACCCGGGCAAGCGGCTCCTCCTCGTTGTAAATCGCCCCGTAGAGCTGCGCGAGTTCCGGATGGGGGGCTGTTCGCCACGCACTTTCGAGCGCCTTCGCGGCAAGTCCAGGTCGGCGGTCTTGCAGCAATTCTCGCGCGCAATGGGCAGCGGGGACGGCCAGATCCGGCGCCAGGGTCCGGGCTTTGGCCCCCAGATTTCTTCCGCGGCGGCGATCACCGGCCGCGAAGGCGGCGAGGCTGAGTTCGTACAGGATCACCCCGCGACGGTGGCGGGCGCGCTCCGGCGGGAGGCTCCGGCATTTAACCGCCCGCGCGAGATTCGCTTGGGACGCCTCCCACCTGCCCTCGCGGACCTCGAGATCGAAGTTCCTGCCCACTAGCCAAGGCGTGCCCGACCTCAACCTCGCGGCG
>Ga0182032_10000422_pt1 | contig 16879 bp, 13 predicted proteins | sample tim00Cox00000000_FD_125970 | JGI IMG/M metagenome (GOLD analysis project Ga0182032, IMG submission 125970) | Lab enrichment of tropical soil microbial communities from Luquillo Experimental Forest, Puerto Rico - timezero.00C.oxic.00.000.000 | ecosystem: Environmental > Terrestrial > Soil >... | reverse complement strand
AAGGTTACTTTTGGGCACGGGCTTGTTTGCTTGCTCTCCTTCAAAATGAGGATGGAGAATGAAAGCGATCACCAACTGCTTGTCCGCTGCCGTCGTGTTCTCACTGCTATGAGTGCCACGGCTCATCGTTTAATGACAGTTTCATCCCAACCGGGGCCGCGCGCGAGCAGGTTTGCGCATGCGCCGAACGCGCGTCGCATCCGGGTATCTTTCGAGTTCTTTCCGCCGAAGACGGAGGAGATGGAGCGCGCGCTCTGGGAATCGGTCACACGGCTCGCGCCACTGCGGCCCAATTTCGTGTCGGTGACCTATGGCGCCGGCGGCTCCACGCGCGAGCGAACCCACGGCACCGTCAACCGGATTCTGGCCGAGACATCGCTTGAGCCCGCCGCCCACCTCACCTGTGTCGCTGCCTCCTGCGAGGAGGTCGATGCCGTGATTCGCAACTATTGCGCTGCCGGAGTGCGCCACATCGTAGCGCTGCGCGGAGATCCGATTGGTGGGGTGGGCGAGCGTTATGCGCCGCATCCCGGAGGTTATCGTAATGCCGCTGACCTCGTTGCCGGCATCAAGCGTCTTGCCGATGTCGAAGTGTCGGTAGCGGCCTATCCCGAAAAGCATCCGGAGAGCCCGACGGTCGAAGCCGATCTCGACATGCTGGCGGCCAAAGTCGACGCGGGTGCAACCCGCGCCATTACCCAGTTCTTCTTCGAGAACGACCGCTATTTCGATTATCTCGATCGGGTGCGGGCGCGCGGCATCAATGTACCGGTGGTGCCGGGCATTCTGCCGGTGCAGAACTTCAAGCAAACCAAAAGCTTTGCTGCGCGGTGCGGCGCTTCGGTTCCGGAATGGCTGGCGCGGCGGTTCGACGGGCTCGACGAGGATGCGGCGACCCGCAAGCTGATCGCGGCAGCGGTTGCCGCCGAGCAGGTGCTCGATCTCGTCGATCGCGGAGTGACCGACTTTCACTTTTATACCATGAACCGCGCTGACCTGGTCTATGCGGTGTGTCATTTGCTGGGCCTGCGGCCGAGCGCAGAGAAAGTTGAGATTTTGCCCGGCAAGAATTCGCTGGGACAGGAATCGGTTGGTGCGAGGCATGCCTCGCCCCTACTTGGATCAGCGTGATGTCACAACGCATGTCCGGTGCCGAGCGATTGCTGCGCGAGCTCGCACGCGAGCGCATTCTCGTGCTCGATGGCGCCATGGGCACCATGATCCAAGCGCTCGGGCTCGACGAGGAGGCTTACCGGGGAGCGCGCTTCGACGCCTGGAACCGGGAGGTGCGCGGCAACAACGATCTGCTCAACCTCAGCCAACCCGAGAAGATCCGCGAAATTCATCTCGCGTATTTCCGTGCCGGCGCGGATATCGTGTCAACCAATACGTTCTCCTCGACCCGCATTGCGCAAGCCGACTACGGCATGTCGGGCATCGCGATTGAATTGAACCGCGAGGGCGCAAAGCTCGCCCGCGCCGCGGCCGATCAGGCGCAGCGCGAGGACGGCCGCCCGCGTTTCGTCGCCGGTGCCATCGGTCCCACCAACCGCACCGCCTCGATCTCGCCCGATGTGGCCAATCCCGGCTTTCGCGCCATCACCTTCGATGAGCTGCGCGCTGCCTATGCCGAGCAGGTTGCCGGCCTGATCGACGGTGGCGCCGATCTTCTGCTGGTCGAGACCATTTTCGACACGCTCAACGCCAAGGCCGCGATTGCGGCCATCGCCGACGTTGTGGAAGCCGGCGGCGTCCCGCGGCCGGTGATGATCTCGGGGACCATCACCGACCGTTCCGGACGACTTCTCTCCGGGCAGACGCCGGCGGCGTTCTGGAACTCGGTGCGCCATGCGGCGCCGTTCTCGATCGGGCTCAATTGCGCCCTCGGCGCGGGCGAGATGCGCGCCCACGTTGCCGAGATCGCGCGGGTCGCCGATACGTTCGTCTGCGCCTATCCGAACGCTGGGTTGCCGAACGAGTTCGGCGGCTACGACGAAGGCCCGGCCTTGATGGCTTCGCTGCTGGGCGAGTTCGCGCAGGCCGGCCTGGTCAATGTCGTCGGCGGCTGCTGCGGCACCACGCCTGAGCATATCGGCGCCATCGCGCGCGCGGTTGCCGGCAGGAAGCCGCGCGCTCTGCCGTCGCTGCCGCGGCAGCTGCGACTTTCCGGCCTCGAGGCGTTTGCGCTCACGCCCGAGATTCCGTTCGTCAATGTAGGCGAGCGCACCAACGTCACCGGCTCGGCCAAATTCCGCAAGCTGGTCACGGACGGCGACTACGCGGGCGCGCTCGCCATTGCGCGCGAGCAGGTCGAGAACGGCGCACAGATCATCGACGTGAACATGGACGAGGGCCTGCTCGATTCCGAGCGGGCGATGACCACGTTTCTCAACCTCATTGCGGCCGAGCCCGACATCGCGCGTGTGCCGGTCATGGTAGACTCGTCGAAGTTCTCCGTGATCGAGGCCGGTCTGAAATGTCTGCAAGGCAAGGCGGTCGTGAACTCCATATCGCTCAAGGAGGGCGAGGCGCCATTCATCGCGCATGCCAATGTTGTCAAGCGCTATGGCGCCGCCGTCGTGGTCATGGCGTTCGACGAGCAGGGCCAGGCTGACACGCTCGAGCGCAAATGCGCGATTGCGCGGCGCGCCTACGGCATCCTGGTCGACCGCGTGGGGTTTGCCCCGGAGGACATCATCTTCGATCCCAATATCTTCGCGGTAGCGACCGGGATGGAAGAGCATAACGGCTATGGTGTTGCGTTCATCGAGGCCGCGCGCGCCATCCGCAAAGACTTGCCTCATGTCCACGTCTCGGGCGGTGTCTCCAACCTGTCATTCTCGTTTCGCGGCAACGAGCGCGTGCGCGAGGCGATGCATTCGGTTTTTCTCTACCACGCGATCAAGGCCGGCATGGACATGGGCATCGTGAATGCCGGGCAGATCGCGGTCTATGACGATCTCGAGCCCGAGCTGCGCGATGCCTGCGAGGATGTCGTGCTCAACCGGCGTCCCGACGCCGCCGAGCGCCTGCTTGCGCTTGCCGAGCGCTATCGTGGGCACGGCAGGGAAAAGAAGGAAGCCGATCTGGCCTGGCGTGAGCGACCGGTGGAGCAGCGGCTTGCGCATGCTCTGGTGCACGGGATTGCCGATTTCATCGCGGCCGACGTGGAGGAGGCGCGGCGCAAGGCCGAGCGGCCGCTGCACGTCATCGAGGGCCCGCTGATGGACGGCATGAACGTCGTCGGCGACCTGTTCGGCTCGGGCCGCATGTTCCTGCCGCAGGTGGTGAAATCGGCGCGCGTGATGAAGCAGGCGGTCGCTCACCTGATGCCGTTCATGGAGCAGGAGAAGAGGGAGCGGGGGATCGATGCGCGCAGCTCGAATGGCAAGATCGTGCTCGCGACCGTCAAAGGCGACGTCCACGATATCGGCAAGAACATCGTCGGCGTCGTCCTTCAATGCAATAACTATGAGGTTGTCGATCTCGGCGTGATGGTGCCGGCCGCCAAAATCCTGGAAACCGCGCGCCACGAGAAGGCGGACATGGTCGGGCTCTCCGGTCTCATCACGCCTTCGCTCGATGAGATGTGCCTGGTCGCCGCCGAGATGGAGCGGCAGGGCTTCGATCTGCCGCTGCTCATCGGCGGCGCTACCACCAGCCGCGTGCACACCGCGGTGAAGATTCATCCGAACTATCGGCGCGGGCAGGCGGTACACGTCAACGATGCAAGCCGCGCGGTGGCGGTTGTCGGCAGCCTGATGTCGCAGGAGGCGCGCCCTGGCTATGTCGGGCGCATTCGCGAGGAATATGTTCGGATCTCGGCCGCGCATGCGCGCGGCGAGGAAAGCAAGCAGCGGCTGTCTCTCGTTGATGCGCGCGCCAATGCCCTCAAGCTCGACTGGTCCGGCAGCTATCGACCGCACCCCCCGCATTTTCTGGGCGTGCGAACGTTCGAGCAATTCCCGCTGGCGGAGTTGTGCGAACTGATCGACTGGTCGCCATTCTTCGCCACCTGGGAGCTCACGGGCAAGTTTCCGGCAATCCTGGACGACGCGAAATTCGGGCCGGCGGCTCGCAGCCTGTTCGCGGATGCGCAGGCGATGCTCGATCGCATCGTGGCCGGCAACTCGCTCCGCGCGAGCGCGGCGTTCGGCTTCTGGCCGGCGAATAGCGAGGGTGATGACATCCTGCTGTTCGCCGACGAGCATCGTACCGCGCCCAGCGCCGTGCTCCACACGCTTCGCCAGCAGCTCGTCCGGCGGGCGGGGCGCGCCAACGTCGCGCTCGCCGATTTCGTTGCGCCGCGCGCGTCGGGCGTTGCCGATTATCTCGGCGCGTTCATGGTCACCGCCGGGCTGGGCGCGGAGGAAATTGCGGAGCAGTTCAAGGAGGCCGGCGACGATTACTCGGCAATCATGGCCAAGGCGCTCGCCGACCGTCTCGCCGAGGCGTTTGCCGAACGGCTGCACCAGCGCGTGCGCAAGGAGTTCTGGGCTTATGCCGCGGAGGAGACCGCGAGCGCCGCCGATCTCATTGCAGAGAACTATCGCGGCATCCGCCCGGCGCCAGGGTATCCCGCGCAACCCGACCACAGCGAGAAGGCAACCATGTTTGCATTGCTCGACCCGAACGGGCGCACCGGAATATCACTTACCGAAAGCTTTGCAATGTGGCCTCCCGCATCGGTGTGCGGGCTCTATTTCAGCCACCCCGAGAGCCACTATTTCGGCGTCGGCAAGATCGAGCGCGACCAGGTCGCGGACTATGCGGCCCGCAAGGGTTGGAGCGTAGCGGAGGCGGAGAAGTGGCTGGCACCGGTGCTCAACTACGATGCGATGACGCCGGCCTGGGCGGCGGCGGAATAACAGCGCCTCCGATGCCGGATCAATCATCTTGCTGGCAAGAGACCGGCGGCGCCGCGACATTCAGTCGAAAAACGCAACCGCCCGTGTCCAGCCGCCTGAGCCGCCCTTCACCTTGTGGGGAAAGCAGGAAACCGTAAAGCCGTACGGCGGCAGCTGCTCCAGGTTGCACAGCTTCTCCATGTGGCAATACGGAATTTCGCGGCCGGCCTTGTGACCCTCCCAGATGATCGACGGATCGTGCGTCTCTTCCCAGCGCTTGCGCGTGTGCACGAACGGCGCATCCCAGCCCCACGCGTCGATGCCGCAGACGCGAACGCCGCGCGAGGTGAGATAGAGCGTTGCCTCGCGGCCCATGCCGCAGCCTGCCGACATGTATTCGTCGGTTCCGATGCAGCTCGCGGCTCGCGTATTGACCAGCACGATGTCGAAGGGCTGCAGAACGTATTCGATGCGCTTGAGCTCCGCCTCCAGCTGCGCGGCGGTCACCACGTGGCCATCCGGCAGTGAGCGGAAATCGAGCTTCACGCCCGGGCGAAGGAACCAGTCGAGCGGCACCTGGTCGATGGTCATCATCGGCTCGCCGCGAATTGTTTTGGACTGGAAATGATACGGCGCGTCCATGTGCGTGCCATTGTGAGTCGTGAACGCGACCTGCTCGATGGCCCAGCCTTCGCCGTCTGGCAGATCCTCGGTGCGCAGCCCGGGGAAAGTCTGGAGCAGCATCCAGGCATTTTCCTTGTTGGTCTTGTAGTCGATCCTCGGCCGCATGATGGGCGGATCGAGCACGGTTTCGTTGTCGAGCGGAACCGAAAGATCAAGCATCCGGCTGGGCAGCTTCATGGGTCGTTCCTCGCCTATCGAACAGCTGCGGCCGGCGTGCTATAAGATCAGCCTCCCGGTCCGGCCAGCTTTCAAAGCAGGAGATTCTGCCATGAGCTACACGCTTGAACAATTTTCGGCGGACTGCCGCGCCGCCCTGCTGAAGGACCCGGGCCCGGGCGGCCGCGAGCTGGTTCGCCAGTACACGGCAAGAGCAAGCACTGATCCGGACTTTGTCGCGAAATATCTCGGCCCCGATGCGGATTCGGACCGCAGGATTCTTTACGAGGACCCCGACCTGCACTTCTGCATTCTCGCCCACGTCTATCGCGGAGCGAGGCACAGCGCGCCGCATGACCACGGCCCGAGCTGGGCGGTCTACAGCCAGGTGGCCGGGGTGACCGAGATGACCGACTGGCGCCTCGTGCAGAAGCCTGCGAACGGAGAGCCCGGCAAGGTCGAGAAGGTCCGGACCTACGAGCTCACCCCCGGGACCGCGTATCTCTACAACGAGGGGGATCTGCACTCGCCGCGGCGCGAGGGCGACACGCGCCTGATCCGAATCGAAGGTACCGACCTGACCAGGATCACGCGCGACAAGTTCGAGGTCGCCGCCTGACAGCATAAAGGAGGAGACCATGCCGGTTGTCGATCCGCGCATTGCCGGGAAGCCCGTTCCCCGCATCTCGAAGGATAAGATGGAGCGCGAGTGCGCCGCGCGCGTCAAGAACGTCAAGGCGCTGGACGTGGCGTTCCTCGACCAGCGCATTGCCCGCTACGAGCGCGACATCATCAACATGGTGGGCATGGGCGTTACCGAGAACGCCGCGCTCAAGCCCAACGTCAAGGAAGGTGCGGCGGGCTTCTCGGTGACCTATGTGCGCGCCAAGAGCGGCAAGGGCGCGGCGCTGCACCGGCACGCAACCGAGGAGGTGTTCATCCCGGTGAAGGGGCGCTGGCAGGTGTTCTGGCTGGAGGGCGAGGCCGAGCGCTCGCTCGACCTCGACGAGGGCGACGTGGTCAACGTGCCGATCGGCATCTATCGCGGCTTCCGGAGCCTCACCGATGCACCCGACGCCCTCCTGATGGCGATCGTCGGCGGTCCGGACGCGGGCAAGGTCGACTGGCATCCTTCCGTGCTCGCAGAGGCAAGGAAGACCGGGCTGAGCGTGGATGACGAGGGAAATCTGATCATGGAGAAGCCCGCGGCGTGAGAGATGCGACAGGACCGCGCCTCTGCTTCTCTATGACTGTCGGAAGGAAAGGAGGACCAGACAGAAACAGACCCTAGTGCCCGAATTAAAGGGGCTGGCCGGGTTCATTAGCTCTTTTTCAACAGCGTGCCCTTCCTAAACGTGAAGACCGCATGCGCGCAGCGTGATATCATTTCTTCACTTGGCAGCCCTCGCCCGGGAGGGGCAGATGCCAATCATTACCAGACGGCGGGAATTGACAGCCACGCTCTGCGGTGCGGCAGCGTGGCCGCTTGCGGCTAGCACGCGGCGCGCAGGCAGGTCGCCGACAGTCGGTTTCCTTGGCGCTTCCACGCCTTCGGCATCGGGTCTTTGGGTCGCCGCAATTGTGCAGCGACTGCACGAGTTCGGTCAGATCGAGGGTCGTGCCACCGCGATTGAATGTCGCTGGTCAAAAGGACGTCCGCAAAGCATCGCTGAGATTGCGACGGAGTTCGCCCGTCTGACGGTCGACGCCGGAATTGCCGACTCTTGTGGGGCGATCACGAAAATGTAGTCCGTCCGATGCCGAGCAGTACGGAGCAGCAGTGCGCTCGATGCGGATTTATGAACGAAGATCCGCGGGAATACTGCGTCTCGTGCGGAGCCAGCTTGCTTCCTCGCTGTCCCCAGTGCCACGCACTTGTACGATCAAGCCAGAATTATTGTAGCGACTGCGGTCGCCGACTAAGGGCGACCCCCGATGGCTGGCCCCAAATCCAGACCCCGCAGCATCTCATGGAACGGGTTCGAGGAACGCAGGACGGTGAACGGAAAATTGCGACCGTTCTGTTCGCCGACATTGCAAGTTCGACGGCGCTGATTGGGGAGCACGACGCGGAGGACGCTCGCAGGATTCTGAAACCGACCGTCGATGCCATGGTCGACATCGTTCACCTCTATGAGGGGATTACCCGCGAACAAGGCGACGGGATCATGGCCAGCTTTGGGGCACCGATTGCCCTGGAAGACCATGCGGTAAGAGCCTGCTACGCGGCGCTCGACATGCACGAGGCCTCACGCGTTCATGCAGCCGAGGTTCGGCGCGAGTTCGGCATGCTTTTCGAAGTCCGGATCGGAATCAATTCAGGCCCGGTCGTCGTTACCGTCAAGCACCAGGGGGAAGATTTTATCGACTTTCGTGTGGACGGCATGCCGACGCACATTGCGAACAGAGTGGAGTCGCTTGCAGCGCCTGGCACGATCCTGTTGACACGCGACACGCTCAATCTGGCGGAAGGATTTTTTCGAGTGAAGACCGTCGGGTCGGTACCACTCAGAGGTATTACCGGCCAGGGCGAGGTATACGAGCTCGAGGGCGTCAAGACCCGCATGCGCCTGAACGCGCGCGCCGCGCGTGGGCTGTCTAAGTTTGTCGGGCGTCAGGAAGAGATCGAGAGTCTTGGCCAGGCGGCGGCGCGGGCGAAGGCGGGATACGGCGAGGTGGTTGCGCTAGTCGGCGAGGCCGGCGTGGGCAAGTCCCGTATTTTCTTGGAGCTTACCCGTTCACCCGAAATGCAGGGGTGGCTCATTCTGGAGGGGGGCTCGGTATCATATGGCAAGGCAACGTCTTATCTTCCGCTGGTCAACCTTCTGAATCGCTACTTCGAGATTCAGGACCGCGATACCGAGCAGCGAGCTCGCGAACGCATCTCCAGAAAACTGCTGACTCTGGGTGATGAGAAGTTGCTTGCACAGCTTCCGCTCTTTGCCGGGGCCTTAGGAATCGGGGCGAGTGATGATGCCTGGACGAACTTGACGCCGCGCGAGCGTCAAGGCCTTATGTTTGAAGCTCTCAAGCGTCTGCTGATCCGGGAGTCACAACACCAGCCACTCTGTCTCATCTTCGAGGACCTGCACTGGATCGACGCGGAAACTCAAACGTTCCTCGAAATGCTGCTGGAGAGTATCCCCGCCGCACGGATACTCATGCTCGTGAACTATCGGCCGGAATACCAAAATCGCTGGGCCGGTAAGAGTTACCTTTCGCAGTTGCGAATTGATCCGCTGAGCGTCGCTAGCGCCGACGAACTGCTGGATAAGCTGGTGGGTTCCAGCCCAGAACTTCTTCCGATCAAGCAAAGGCTGATCGAGGCCACACAGGGTAACCCTCTGTTTCTCGAGGAGAGCGTGCGGAGCTTGATCGAAGTCGGCGCGCTGGATCAAGCATCCGGTCAATGGCGTCTGGTAGGTACGCTGCCGGCCGACTTCGTGCCCCCTACCATTGACGCGCTCCTGGCGGCGCGCATCGATCGCCTGCGGCCGGAGCTGAAGGAATTACTCCAGTGCGCCGCGGTTATCGGCAACAACATCAAGGAAGCACTTTTGCAGGCCGTGACCGGACTCACACAACCCGACCTCCGCAGCGCGGTTCGGGATTTGCAGGCTGCGGAATTCCTCTACGAGAAGGCGCTTTTCCCTGAAACCGAGTATGCCTTCAAGCACTCCATGACACGCGAGGTCGCTTACGCGAGCCTGTTGCGCGAGCGAAGAATGATCTTACATGCGTGCGTCACTCGCGCACTGGAAACGCTTGCAGCCGGACGCCTTGACGAGCATGTCGAACGACTGGCTGATCATGCGGAAAGAGGCGCCATCTGGGACAAGGCGTTCGATTACCTGCAGCGGTCAGGCGCGAAGGCGTACGCGCTCTACGCGAACGCGGACGCCGCGCGCTTTTTTGAGCGCGCGTTGACGGTCCTGAACAAATTGCCCGAGACCCGCGACAATCTCGGACAGGCCGTCGATCTTCGCTTCGAGCTTCGCAACGCCTTGCTGGGGCTCGGGGAAACCGACCGCATCCTTCGCTCGCTGGATGAGCTCGATCCCATTCTCGCCCGCCTTGGGGACAAGTTGCGCAGCGCACGCTACGCCGCATTCCGGTGCAATCACCACTTCCTGATCGGCCAGCAACGCCGTGCCATCGAGTTTGGTGAGACGGGGGTTCGCCTTGCGCGCGAGTGCAACGACCAGGTGGTGCTGGGCGAATCGCTCTACCGTCTCGGGCAGAGCTATAACGCGCTCGGAGAATATCGGAAGGCGATTACGCTGCTCGAGCAAAGCCTCGAATTCACCGCCAATGAGCGTCGTCGTGACCGCTACGACCTGACGGTTATCCCTTCCGTAGTCAACCGCACGTGGCTGGTGATTGCCCTGGTTGAATGTGGACACTTTGGCGCCGGCATGAGCCATGCGAAGCGCGCGCTCGAACTTGCGGAGGCTGCCGGGCATCCGTTGAGCGAGGTGCTGGGCTGGCTTTCAATCGGCCACGTGCTCCTGCGCAAGGGCGAGATCGAGGGGGCGGTCAGCGCCCTGGAGCGCGGTTTGGATCAGTGTGATCGCTGGTCGCTTCGAGTCTGGCGCCCCCGTCTCGCGTCTGCCCTCGGTGTCGCTTATGCCCGATCTGGCCGTGCGAAGGCGGGGCTCGAGCTCGCTCAACAGGCAATTAGCGGTGCGGAGCAGATGCACCTGACCGTGGACAAGCCTGGATTGCTGGTACGTCTTGGACAGGTATCCCTGATCGCGGGCCGGACTGAAGCCGCTTTAGCGCTCGGGAAGCAGGCGGTGGAGATCGCCGTTGCGCATGAGGCAAAAGGCGACGAGGCCTGGGCGAGATTCCTGATCGGCCGGGCCTTCTGGGCATCCGATCCAAAGGATCTCGATCATTCAGAACAGCAGCTTGATTTTGCCCTTCGGCTTGCCGTCACGTGTGAGGCCCGCCCGCTGGCAGCTTTTTGCGACACGACACTTTGCGGGGTTTATGCCCAGCGCGGGGATCGGGTCACGGCGCAGAAATTTGATGTTGCCGCCGCTGCCGCTTACCGGGAGCTCGGCATGCGGCCGCTCCCGCTGGAGCCGACTGGGTGACGCGTGCCCGGCATCGCCGGAAGTCAGGAATCGCCTCGGTCTTCGGGACCGCTCCTGGTCAGTCGCCACTCGACTTTCAGTCCGGCCCGCTTTCCCAGTTCGCGCAGCTCGAGATAGAGCGCCTCGAGCGTACGCCGATCGCCGCGCGCCGCCACATCGATCTCAACGGGCCTACTTTTTTGGCTGCGCTGACACATTGAATGTCGGGGTCGACTTGTTGGATGCGCGCACCTGGCTCACGATTTTTCCGTCTACATCTTTGCCGTTGATCTTTCCGTTCAGAAGTTTTTGGATATCGCGTATCAGCTCTTGAAGATCCTTCGCCGTGAGTTTGCCAGATACCTGGATATTCGCCCAGTAGCTGAGACCGTCACCGGTACCGCCGTCGCTCATGGTGGTCCTCCCTCTCCGAAGCAATTCCAAGCTAACACCCTGAACGATTCAGTTCAATAGGAGAAAAGCGGTGCCTAATGTAAATTCTCAATGCCCTCAAACAACTCGTCCGGCCGGAAAATCCCGGGCAACGTGTCGAGCTCGCGTACCAGGTAATACTCTCCAGGATCATCATAGGGATCGTCTATGCAGACAGTTTCATGACAGGCAAGGCGCGCATATGTGCCCGCCATGTTATGACGGCCGGTCAAGTCGTAAATATTGGTGATCATCGCGAAGCGCCCCGCGTTGATCTCCGTAATGCATGGAACGCCGGCTTCGTTTTCCTTCAGGTCGAAATTGAACACCCCGCTGGCGTCGGGATCGACCGCGCGAATGGCGGCCTCGCACGCTTCGATGGCCGCCGGCTCCCAGACGGTCTTGGCAAGCGCCGGAGTGGAAGCCATACCGCTCGGCTGCTGGCTGGCATTCAAGTAGGAAAGACGCTCGCACATCTTGATCAATATGAGACGGCCGCTGGACCAGATTCCCTGAACATTGTAATCGCGGCCCGGCAGGAATTCCGAGAGCGTGAAATCCTCCACCGGCACGTTTCGCATGGTGTGCCAATAATTGATCCAGCTCCAGGCTTGATCGACATCGCGTGTCATGGTTGCGCCCCTCGACGCGCCGCCGCGGCGAATGCGGCACCACACCAGATCGCGCGGTGCAAGAGCGCACCAGGCTGCTGCCAGCGAAGCGCGATCAGTGATAGGATGCGTGCGCGCCACCGCAACGCCTCGATCGCGAAGCAGTACATTGAGGGCGTACTTGTCCTGGCAAAGGGCGATGGTTTTGACGGAAGGCAGGAATAAACGGCAGGGAATCGGTGCATGTTCCTGCATTTGAGCAAGCAGCAAAACATCGCGGTCATTGCCGGGAGCTACAAGATCGACCTTAGCTCCGGCAATGATCCGGCGCAGCGCCCAATCAAACCCAGCTGAATCGGCGGGTGGGAGCAGGAAATTGCGTCGCCCGCGCGATTGCTTCAGCACGAACCGATCTGAATGGCATCCGATCAAGACCGTCGAATCGTCGTCATGCAGAAGGCTGCGCATCAAGTTGTTGCACGGACCGCTGCCGGCGCTCATTATCAAAATGCGCCGGCTCGGCATGCCCCTACCTGGCCATCCACGCCAAAACAGATGTGACGAGGCTGTGCATGGCGGGGTTCATCTGACACTTGATGGCCGGTTAGATCGGTGCGACAAGCAGCCTAGCACGGCGCTCCGCCGGTTGTCATGCGCCGCGTTTCCCCAGCTTTTTTTCGCGCGCGCAGCTTGCTCAATTTCCGATCAAGCCTGTATCTGTTGATGGAAAGTCGGCGGGCACTGTGGTGAATAAATCTCGCCCGACTTCATAATAGCTGACTCGGGCCGTTTGCTCCGAGTAGTGTGTCGTAAAGCGCTCTTGGAGAACCGGCATGAAGCCAGCGCGTCGTCGATTCCTGCATCTCGCAGCGGGTGCTGTGGCGCTGCAGGCTGTAGCATTGCCTGCAAGCGTGCAGGCCTATCCGACGCGGCCCGTGCATGTGCTTGTTGGATTTGCGGCGGGCGGCCCAACCGACCTCGCTGCCCGGATCGTAGCAGAATGGCTGTCGCAGTATTTCGGCGAGCAGTTCGTGGTAGAAAACCGCACCGGTATGGCTGGGAATCTCGCCACTCAAGCCGTTATCAACTCCTCCCCCGACGGGGATACCTTACTGTTTACAGGCGCCAACAGCACCATCAGCGCATCGCTCTACAAGAGGCTGCCTTTCAACTTTCTCCAAGACATGGTTCCGGTCGGCAGCGTGATGCGCTTCCCAAATCTCATGGTCGTGCCGCCGTCATTGCCGGTCAATACCGTGCGGGAATTCATTACCTTTGCCAAGGCGAATCCAGGAAAACTATTGATGGCCTCATCGGGTGTCGGCGCATCGCCTCATTTATCGGGCGAACTATTCAAGTTCATGACCAAGATAAATATGATGCATGTGCCGTATCGCGGGTCCGCCGCCGCTTATCCGGACCTTATGACGGGCAAGGTCCATGTGCTGTTCGACAATCTTTCGGGTCCCGTCCTGGAGTTGACACAATCGGGCAAGCTTCGCGCGCTAGGTGTGACCTCGGCGCACCGCTGGGACTCGTTTCCGGACATTCCTGCAATTGCGGAGACCGTGCCCGGCTATGAGGTAAATATTTGGTACGGTATCTTTGCGCCCAAAGACACTTCGAGACAAGTTGTGGAATCCCTCAATGCGGGCATAAACGCTGCACTCGCCGATTCCAAGGTGAGGGCGCGGCTTGTCAAAGGTGGGGGAATGCCGATGGCAATGACACCGAGCGAATTTGGCAAGTTTATCGCGGATGACGCAGAGAAATGGCGCAAGGTAATCGAGTTCGCGGGAATATCAGCCAACTGAAGAAAAAGACATTCCCTGATTGTCCCTTCGGCGGGTTGCCGATCAGCTCGGGCTCACCGCTGGTCGGAGTTCGGCCGGCGCTCTGGCAGATGCCGGACGCCGGCGAATTGGTAATACACCTTGGAGATCACAGGCCCGACGACATATTTCTTTTTGCGCTGATCGAAGTGTCTCGCGTTCGGGTCCATGAATGTTGCGACCACATAGACAACCGCTGCCGGGAACGGGTCACGCTGGGTACCTGCACAGATTGGACCCCGGAGGTCGTCGGCATCACCACCTAATGCTGAGTCCCGAGCGCCTCGTGCCGGAACTTTATTGTCCGGTGCCTGGATGGGTATCCCCTGGCGGCAGGCGTACACACCAAGCTGCCCGATCGGATAGGTAACTTCCACGTGAGGTTTTTGGTCGAGACCCGCGATCGCGCAGTTGATGCCCTTACGCAACGGGCCGGACGCGCACTTGGTACTGGCCCAAGGCCGGATCGCGCGTCCGTTGCGCGTGAAGGGGCGTCCCTCGCTCACCAGGGAATCGATGCTTGCGAGCTGCGGAAGCTGGAACACGGTCGCGTTCACCATTCGCATCGCCGGCGCATTTTCCGGCGCGAAAAAGTTGAGCACAAACTGGTCTTTCAGTAGGGTCCCTGCATCGTACGACGGGAGACGCGGGTGCAGTGGCAAAGGCTGGGAGGACGCGTCGAGCAATGTGACGTCCTGGATGATAATCGGATCAGGCTGATTAAAATCAACGCCCGTGAATGTTGTACCCACGTGGAACACGGCGCCGCCCCCGACAATCCCGGGCGACGGGTTATTCCATGCCGGATTACCGGCAGACCAAGTGATTCGAAACTTGTTGTAGGTTACACCCTTGAACATGGCAGTTCCCAAAGCACTGCTGACCGTTGGGGTGAGCCATGGGCTCTGCGCTCCACTATAGGTCCATGCGATGCTGATCGACGGTAACTGGCTCAAGAAATCAATTGCGAGACCGACACCTTGCTCAGCGTTCGGGTTGAGCAGCTCCCAGTTATGCATCGTTGCAATCGACAGACCTACATTCTTTGCGAGTATCCCGTAGCCTCTGTTGCTGAAGTGGCGGCGGTATCCGGCGCGGTCGGGGCCCGTCAGATTGCATCCTGCCGGCATCAAGTGCTTGTTGAACGCGTCCTCTCCCAGGGTCGGCGGGGGGCCCGCTTGACTTGGCTTACAGGGGTCGATCGGCGGATCATCGTCGCTGTGCGCCAAGCCATAGGTATGCCCCGCCTCATGTGCAGCGGACCCGCCGATTGCCTGCCCCCACCTCTGAAGGGTTGCGTTGCTGCCGGACAGTGCGCCGGTTGTTGAGCAACCGCCGGTAGCGAAAGTCGGACCCAGTCCGCCCTCGCAGACCGTGTAGGTGCCCGCCCAGACACGCGCAAAATCAATGTCAATCACGTCGCCGACATCGACTTCCTGCGCCTGCCCCCACAACTCCAGTGAGCTGTCGTTGATATCAGAACCAATCGCGACGGTGGCGCGCCGTGGTGGCGGATTCGCAAGCGTCGCCGGGTTCGTGGTCGTTGCGAGCACCTGCACGTTGAACTCGCAATAATCGTCGGCGACGACTTTGCGAATTTCATCGATCAGCTGCGCGGTCGTCCCGATACCGGAGCTCAACGCCGCGATGTCAAAGGGCTGCGCGGGAGTCACGTTTGGAACGCTAGGGAAATTCGGAAAGGACGGGAAGCTTGCGTCGGCAGTCGTCGGAAAATAAAGGAACAGCTTATGACTTTTGGCGCTGTCGATCGCGGGGTCTTCCGTCGGGCAGGTCTGCGCGAACGAAGATGCGCCCGGGAGCACGCAGACTGCGGCACAGGTGCAAAGCAGGACTGCAGTAGCACGGATCTGTGCACGCGCTGAGACGCATCTCACTGCCGCGTAGACCGCAAGGCTCATCGTTGCCCGAAGGCTGTCGAAATGCTTGAACAGGCACATGTGACGCCTCAAATTAAATTAGAAGCCGAGTAGGCGCATTGCGATGCTGCCTGGCAGAGAGCATGTTGTAGTTTTAATCGACCGATCGCGCTACTTCAACAATCAGCTGTGCCAACTACGTCCATTTCCACGATCGCGGCTATTTCCCGCATCCTTGCCCGCGACCTCACCCCAGCGTGTCGCTTGTCAGCATCCGCCACCACCACGGCCGTGAAGCGCGCAGCGCCCGCAAAGCGGTCAGCTCGCCGTTGAGATTGGCAGCCGCCTCGCGCGCCGACATCAGGTCGGCGGTCAGCCGCAAGAGCTCGGCCATGAGCTGCTCCGCCCGCTCGCGCCCGAGCGTTGCCCGGAACTCCGCCTGGCGATGGGCCATAAGCGATTCGAGGTTCGCAATCTCCACTTGCACCAATCGGATCCGCGCCTTGATCGCGGTCGCGGTTGTCGGGCGGGCATCGGCTGCACGGATCAATTCGTGACCGGGAATCGGCGCTTCCATCGGTATCGACCAGGCGGGCACCGCATATGCCGGCTTTGGAATCGGAGCGCGCCGAATACGCAAGGCGCTGCAATCGCGTTGACGGATTCATCCACAGGGCTCATCACGCCAGGAGTTGCCGTGGTCCTGGTGTGCTAGCATCGGGGGGATGATCTCCTTTCAGCTCGCAAGACAACTCAAGGACGCGGGCTTTCCGCAGAGCGAACTTGCGCGTGCGCAGCGCAAGGCTGGTTATGATTACGTGTGCATGCCGGCGCTTGCAACTCTGATTGAAGCCTGCCGGGAGGATTTTGGCGCCCTGCGCCGAGAGGCCGACGTTTGGGTGGCGTGTGAATACATCTCCGACCGCGGCAGATGGGGAAATGCGCATGAGGGTGAATCCCCCGAGGACGCCGTGGCGCGGCTGTGGCTCTCGCTCAACCGGAAGGAAGCGACAGAGAGCGCTGCATAGGGTGCGCCTTTCAAGGCCGCCCCTGCAATCTTGACGACATATTTGCACTTTCGCGAGTTTGCAGGCGCGGGGCGTTGCTATGCCTATCGATTCCCGCTCTTGACCTCCGTTCCCGCCGTGATCACTGCATCGGGGCGAGATCCTCCAGCATGGTCGGAATGAACTCCGAGACCGTCGGATGGATGTGCATCGCCCGCCGTATCACCGTATAGGGCGCCTTGGCATACATCACATCCAGAATGGAGTGAATGACTTCGTCACCCGATAGTCCGAGCAACGACGCGCCGAGGATTTGCTTGGTCTCTTTGTCGACCAGAATTCTCATGAAGCCTTT
>Ga0182032_10000420_pt1 | contig 16906 bp, 22 predicted proteins | sample tim00Cox00000000_FD_125970 | JGI IMG/M metagenome (GOLD analysis project Ga0182032, IMG submission 125970) | Lab enrichment of tropical soil microbial communities from Luquillo Experimental Forest, Puerto Rico - timezero.00C.oxic.00.000.000 | ecosystem: Environmental > Terrestrial > Soil >... | reverse complement strand
GAACGAACTGGCGGTAGGACAGGGTTTGGCGCAATCCGCGTCTGCCGTTTCTGCGACGGCAGAGCAGGCACCTCAACCGGATGAGGGTCGACTTGGAAAAGACGTTTCGTCGACCAATAGCCTGATTCTCGGCACTGGATTATCCGCTCCGCTGGAACCCGAGTCCGGTTCGGACCTCTTGTCAGCTCCGCTCGTGAAAGAGATCCTGAGTGTCGCGACCGCAGATCCGCTCTCGGCCCCTTCCGGAGCCACTTTGCGAGAGCAAGCGGCCCTCCACTCGACACTGCCCAGTGGCTCGGCGACCGACCCAACAAGTAATCTTGTCGACACTGCTGGGCTTTCCGCGCCACAGACCGGCAGCAGCTCTCCCGTACCCCAGACGACTCTTGGCGACCTGGCGGACAATCTTTCCCACCATTTGATTAAACTGGCGGGCGGCGACGCTCACGAGCTCGTTCTGCAGTTGCATCCGCCGGAATTGGGCGACGTGACAGTCGGCGTTCTGGTGAACGGCCGTGACGTTTCAGCGTGGTTTGTTTCGCCGCAGGTTCAGGTGCAGCAGGCGATCAGCGAGGCGATCGGGCAACTCCATACGAGCCTCGACAACGCTGGCTACAGTCTGAACGGTACTTGGATTGGGGCGGATGCGCGGGGCCCCGGTCAATGGGACGGAACTTCCTCTACACCGCAGCCGCGACGGAGCCCGGCCAGTCGGCTGACCGTAGACGACGCGTCAGAACTGCCCACGCTGTCACCCGCCTCTCGGATTAGCGTCTATGTCTGATGTCGTAGACCGACCGCCCTCCGTCCGCCGGTATATCTTCTTTAACGAGCATCGGCCTTCACGCGCGTGGATGCCAACACTCGAAATCATCAATGACCGATTTTGCCAATATCTGCGATCAGCGTTGCTTCATCTTCTGCCCTCACCCGTAGAAGTCACGCCGCCGATAGCCATCCAGCTGATCAAGCACGGCGAAATGGCGGAACGGTTTGAGGTCCCGAGCTACCTGACGGTTGCTGAACTGAGCCCATTGCGCGGCACGATCCTCATCGTAATTGACGCCCAACTTGTCAACTGGATCGTCGAGAGCCGTTTCGGCGGCAATGGCCGGTTCCCCGTGACGACGGCCAATCGGGAGTTCACACCGTTTGAACAAAAATGCATGCGTCGCGTGGCGGACACGACCCTCGAGCAGTTTACGCGTGCTTGGAAACCGATCGCAGTATTCTCGCCGCAGATTCTGCGTCACGAAATAAACGCGCAGTTCGCCGGGATCGCAACTGCGGGTGAGCTGATCATCCTCAACACGTTTGACGTGAAGGTCGGCCCGGGCGGCGGAAGACTCACCATCTGCATTCCGTACGCCATGCTGGAACCGCTGCACGATCATCTGGTGACCGGCACGGTCAAGCGAGCAGTCGATCACGATCTGCGATGGCGCGAGGCCCTGACGATCGGTGTCGGCCAAACGGCGCTGACACTCAATGTCGAACTCGCCAAGATCGAGATCACCGTCGCCGACCTGCTGGAACTAAGGCCCGGCATGGTTTTCGAAATCGAGCGACCCGAAAGCGTGACGGTGGAAGCCGGCGGCCTGCCGTTGTTTCGAGCGCGGTGGGGGAGAGTTGGCCGGAGGATTGGCGTGAGGATCGAGGAGCGACTGCTCCCGTGCGCTCCCGCTGTTATTCCGGGAATATCCTAGGGGAGAAGCGACCGTGGCTGTGATGGACGATAATCCCCCCGTGGGGGTTGAAGTGGACGCGACCGAGCCGGCGACATCGGAAGAAGACGAGTCGCCATTCGCGATCCTCGAGGCGGGGTCGGTGCCGGAGGCGATCTCAGGCGAAACCGCCGAACCTTTCGGGGCGGCGACTACAGAAACACTGCAGCTCGATCTTGTGCTGGACATCCCCGTGCGCCTCTCGGTCGAGCTGGGGCGGACAGAAATTCCGATCCGCGACGTGGTAACCTTCGGGCGTGGCTCGACGATCGAGCTCGACCGCAACGCCGGCGAGCCGCTCGATGTCCGTATCAACGGAGTGCTGATTGGACGTGGCGAGGTTGTCGTCATCAATGAGGAGCGGCTTGGTTTGCGTTTCACCGAGGTCGTCAGCGAAGCTGAGCGGGTCAAGCGCCTAGCCTAGGATGTAGTTGATGACAGAGTTACCGCAAATCGGGCAAGGAGCACTGCTGACGATCTTGTATGTCGCCGGGCCAATACTTGGGGTTATTCTAGCGATCGGAGTGCTCGTCGGCGTGTTCCTGGCGGCGACGCAAATCAATGAGCCGACCCTCGCCTTTGTTCCAAAGTTCTTGGGCACAGGAGTAGCCCTGACGCTGCTCGGCCCGTGGCTGCTACGCCAGCTCGAGACATTCACGATCGCGGTACTGGTGGGTCTGCCACGGATGCTGCAGTGACTGACCAGGCCAGCCCAGCTGCATCTGTCGGGATAATCTTCTACGGACTGCGTCGGCATTTGTCGACGCTGGCCGGACCGCTCGCCTTTGTGCTGGTCTTGGCGATGGTGGTGGTGCCGCTGCCGCCTTTTGCGCTCGACATTTTGTTCACCTTCAACATCTGCTTTGCGCTGATGATCCTGCTGGCCTCGCTATACACGGCGAAGCCGACGGATTTCTCGGCGTTTCCAACCCTACTTCTGCTGACGACGTTGCTGCGGCTGTCGCTCAACGTCGCGGCAGCCCGCGTCATATTGCTCGACGGATATTTGGGATCGGACGCCGCAGGCCGGGTCATCGAATCCTTCGGGGAGTTTGTTATCGGCGGCAATTACGCCGTCGGGATCGCCGTGTTCGCGATCCTCGTGATCATCAATTTCGTCGTCATCACCAAAGGTGCCGGACGCATCGCTGAAGTGGCCGCGCGTTTTGTGCTCGACGGTATGCCGGGCAAGCAGATGGCGATCGATGCCGATCTCAATGCCGGCCTGATCAACCAGGAAGAGGCCATGCGCCGGCGCCGGGAGGTCGCGCACGAAGCCGATTTCTTCGGCGCGATGGATGGTGCAAGCAAATTCGTGCGCGGCGATGCCGTCGCCGCAGTGCTGATTTTGTTCATAAACCTGATTGGCGGCTTCATTATCGGCGCCTGGCAGCACGGTCTGACTCTCGGCGAAGCAGGTCAGACCTACACTCTGCTGACGATTGGCGACGGGCTGGTCGCCCAGATCCCAGCCCTTGTTATTTCTTCGGCTGCCGGCGTCGTCGTGAGCCGCGTCTCGACGGGCCATGACATCGGCAATCAGGTCATCGCCCAGTTATCGGCGTTTCCCAAAGCCTGGTGGCTCGCATCGGGCATCGTAGGGCTCTTTGGATTGATCCCGGGAATGCCGCATCTGCCATTTCTGATCTTTGCGCCGCTCCTCGGGGCCAGCGGTTGGTGGCTGGGACGCGAACAAGGTCGCGAGGCACGGCGGAAGTCGGCACCGCCGCCGCCAGCTGCGGAAGCCGCAGAAATCGATATTGCGGTCGTCGAGCTGGTTCAGCCATTGGAGGTACAAGTCGGCTACCGGCTCGTCTCGCTCGTCAACAAAGAACGCGATGGCGGGCTCCTGCGCCGTCTGCGCGCTGTTCGCCGGCAAATATCACGGGAATTCGGGTTCCTCGTTCCGGTCGTACACGTGCGGGACAACCCGGACCTTCAGTCCAATGCTTATCGAATATTGGTTTACGGAGTGGAACGAGCTGCCGGGGAGGTGCACCCGGACAAGCTGCTCGCCATGCCTTCCGGAGCCAGTGGCGAAGAGATGCCGGGCATTCCAACGCGCGATCCGGTCTTTGGCAGGCCCGCGCAATGGATCATCCCGAATATGGCAGAACAAGCCCGGGCCGCCGGCTACACCGTTTTCGATGCGGCGGTCGTGATCGCCACGCATTTCGAACGCATTGTCGCGGACAACGTCGCGGCTCTGTTCGGCCGCACCGAACTCGATGGGCTCCTCTCCTTCTTCACCAAGCAGGTGCCAAAGCTCGTCGAAGATCTGACACCGAAGCTCCTGCCCTTGACAACAGTCCACGCTGTGTTTCGCGGCCTGTTGGCCGAACGGGTACCGATCCGTGATCCCAGGACGATCATCGCCGCGTTGATTGAGAGTGCCACGGCGACGCAAGAGCCGCGGCTCTTGCTCGAGCTGGTTCGCGTGAAGCTGGGCGGCTTTATCGTCCAGAATGTTTTCGGCGCTGTTAACGAATTGAAAATGATGGCGCTGGAAGCTGAGCTCGAAAAGCTGCTGCAAGAGGTGTTGCGTCTGTCGGCGGGGAGCGGTGTCTTTGCGATCGAGCCAGGCCTTGCTGGCGAACTGCGTGCCGCAGCGTCAGCGGCGGCGGCTCGGCTCGGGGCTGTCGCTCCCGTGGCCGGATTGGTCACGCGGCCGGAACTGCGCGAACCGGTCGTTCAGTTGCTGGGCGGCATCAGTCCAAAGATTTGGGTTTTCTCCTACCAGGAGATCCCCTCGGAGAAGCGGATCAAGGTAGTGGAATTACTCGGGCGGCCGGCAGAACAGTATGGCCAACGATAGAGCCCCCCAAGCGCGGTCCGGTGCAGCACTGGATCCGGGAGGTGCGCTGGGCGCCCCCGGTGTGTGCTCGGAATATCGTCCGGTCTATTCCCAGGAGCTCGACGAGACAGAGATCATCAACCAGCACGTGCCAACAGTGAAGCGGATTGCGAGCCACCTCAAGGGACGTCTGCCGGAGACCGTGCAGCTGGATGATCTGATCCAGGCAGGGCTCATTGCGGTATTGCGTATCATGCGTCAGGGTGGCGGGCAGCAGCTCGAGGATGCCATGCTCCGCCGATCGATCATGAATGCGATGGTCGATGAAGCACGCCGTGAGACGTGGGCTCCGGTTCGAACTGTTCGATTTGCAAAGGCCGCTGCACAGGCAATACGCGCCGTTAGACAGCGCACCGGGCGCGAGGGCAGCGATGAAGAGATCGCCGCCGAGATGAAGATCTCCCTTGCCGAATACCACCGACTGCTCGTCGATACAGCCGGTCTACGCCTCCTTCATCTCGAAGATTTCGATGAAGCTGGTGAGGACCCGCTCCAGGTCACCGATAATCAAGAACTGAGTCTTACTCGAAACCGGATCATGGCTGCGCTCTCCGAATCGATCGCATTGCTTCCGGAAAGGGAGAAATTGGTGGTTTCACTTTATTACGAACACGAGCTCAACATGGACGAGGTCGGAAAGGTTCTCGGGCTCAATAAATCGACAGTGAGCCGGACCCATGGCCGAGCGTTACTAATGCTGCGGAGCACTCTTGGTGATTGGAGCGCAGCGGACGCGACACCCCTTGCCGCAGGAGATTAGGGTTTGGATTTTCTCTCCCTAATCGGGCTGGTCATGGGCATCGGCTCCATTATGGCGTCGATGACACTGGACGGCGGCGATCTCGGTGCTCTACTTCAGCTATCAGCATTGGTCATTGTCGGGGGCGGTACAGTTGCTGCGGTGTTGTTGCAGACGCCGCTCAGCGTCTTTGTGCGTGGCCTGCGGATGCTGTCTTGGGTGGTTTTCCCACCCAAGGACGATCGCCCGGAGCTGCTGCGCAACATCATGGAGTGGCTGCGGATAGCGCGCCGAGAATTCATTCTCGCCTTGGACCCCGTGGCAGAGCAGGAATCTGATCCCTTTGTGCGTCAAGGGCTGAGACTGGTCGTCGACGGGATCGATGCAGCGCAGATCCGGACTCTGCTCGAATCGATGGTTGGAACTCAGGAGCATGAAGAGATGCTCAGCTGCGAGATATTTGAGGCGATGGGGGGATATGCGCCGACGGTCGGGATCCTGGGGGCGGTGATGGGGCTCATCACCGTTATGTCGCATCTCGATGATCCTTCGAGGCTTGGAAGCGGTATCGCGACCGCCTTTGTCGCCACTGTCTATGGTGTCGGCGCGGCCAACCTTCTTTGTCTGCCGATAGGGAACAAATTGAAGCTTCTCGTGCGGCGCCGCATGCGCCGATTGGAGATGATCACCGAAGCAATGGTCGGGATCGCCATTATGGAGTCACCGATGCAGCTGGAGATGCGGTTGCGCAGCTTTCTCGAGGCGACAAAAGAGGCGGCAGAGGGTGACGCGGCTGCGGCGGGGGCCTCAGACGAGAATGAGCTGCGCGCGGCCGGTTGACACTGTTTCGAGCAATAAAACCGGGAGATCGGGATGCGGCGTCCGCCTGAGCAAAAACCCCAGAACCACGAACGTTGGATCATCTCATACGCGGATTTTACTACGCTTTTGCTCGCGACGTTCGTCGTGATGTATGCGGTGTCGACTGTCAACTCTTCAAAATTTCAGCAGATGGCAGAATCGTTTTCGACCGCATTTATGGGCCGGACTCCGACGGTCAAGGATAACGGGTTGGCCGCGGCCGAGAAGGCACCGTTTGAGAACTTTCCCTCACCGGTTCGTTCGCCAGTGATCACGCGCGAGGCGCAAGTGAAGCATCTGCCACGGGCGCTGCGCCAACAGGTACAACAACAGGCCGAAAAGCTCGTCGAGGCTTACGAGAAATTGTCACGGCTGCTCGCGGCGATGATCCGCGAAGGGCAAGTCCGCGTTTCGCTGCAATCTTATGGTGTCGTCATCGATATCAATGCCGTCGTTCTGTTCGATAGCGCCAAAGCGGATTTGACCCCCGCGGCGCTGCAGCTTGTGGATCAGGTTGCCGGTGTGCTGAAGGATTTGGATTATCGGATCCAGGTCAACGGCTTTACCGACAATGCGCCGATCCACAGCGCGCAATTCAGCTCGAACTGGGATCTGTCAGCGGCTCGGGCGATATCGGTCGTCAGACGGTTTGTCGCCGGTGGAATTGACCCGACATTGCTCGTGGGCGCCGGCTACGGTGAATTTCACCCGGTGGCTTCGAATGGCACGTTGGAGGGTATGGCCATGAACCGGCGCGTCTCGATCGTTGTGGTCTCGCCGATGGGAGGCAAAGATCCGCCGCATACCCCTCTAATGGGCGAAGCCCACGAAGGCGTCGGGGAGGATGCCGCACCACGTGGCCTTTCAAGCGAGAGCCTGCTGATACAAGAGGCTGCGCCGCAGCCGAGCGGGTGCAGCGGCAGTACCAGTGAGGGGAGCGCGTGCTGAGCAGCGGAGTAATGGGTTCGAGATCAGCGGGATGCGCCGATATCTTCTGGCCGGGGGGCTCGGCCTGATGTGGTTCGTACAAGTTCAAAACGGTGCCATAGAGTTCGACGCTCCGGTCTGGGGGATCGCGGCGATCCTTGCCGGTCGTTTGCTCGCAGACTTCGTCGGCGCTTGGGTTGCCATATCGGCCGTGCAGCTCGCCTTCGCGCTTGGCCGGTTGGGACTGAACCATATGCGGGCTCGTGGCCAACAGGAGACCCATTGAATTTTCGCGCGCATTGGGCGGGCGCAGCGCTGCGTCCTTGGCAGTTCCCAGAACTCGAGGCTCCGGCGAGTCAGGACCAGGTTTCATTACCTGCGGAGAGCGATCTTGAGATCGCCACTGCCGAGATCAATGAAGACTTGGCAATCCACGAGGAGCGCTCAACCCGCGAAATCGTCGCGGAGCAGATTGCCAGCGGGTATGCCGACGGCTTTGAACGGGGCCTGTCGGACGGGAAAGAAAGGGGCTATGCGGACGGCCTTGAGGCCGGTACCCAAGCAGGAAAAAAGTCTCTGGCAGCCGAAGCGCGGCGTCTTAGAAAAATCGTGGCCCGACTGGGTGCACCGATACCCGCATTGGAACCAGTAGTCGAGGAGGCGGTAGCCGCATTGGCGCTCGAAGTTGCGCGTTGCGTCATCGGTAGCGAAATTACGCGTTCACGCGATTATTTGGTCCGCTTGATCCGTGAAGCGATCGCCAAAATTCCGATCGAAACGGGCGATCTGCGGGTCATTTTAAACCCGGCGGATATGGAGCTGATGCGGACACTGGCACCGGAAATCGAGAGTGGCAGCGCTTGTCTTGTCGGAGACGAGAGCATCGAGCCGGGCGGCTGCCTCGTCGTCGCCGACGGCCAGGGTACGCCGATCAAGGATATGCGCTGGCAGTCGCGCACCAGTGATAGCACGTCGCAAGTCGACCTGACGCTCGCGTCTCGCTGGCGCAGCGTCATGCTGACGCTATTCGAAGGCGAGGATAAATGACCACCCGGGCCGCGAAGCGACGTCCGGCCAACCAAGCGGCGAATTCACGATTGGCCGAGCGGCTCGAACGCTATCGGGCGCGCCTTAACGTCGCGGACAGCGGTGTTACGGTTTGTGGCAGCCTGGTGCGAACGATCGGGCTCGTCATGGAGGCGCGCGGCATTCACGTCGCCATCGGTGAGCGATGCTTTGTCGAGAATGAGGCTGGCCGGTTGGTATCGGCGGAGGCCGTCGGGTTCGATGGCGGCCGCGTCTTGCTCATGGCCGAGGGTCATGGTGACGGGCTTGCCCCCGGCGCCCGCGTCATGCTGGCGGGACGAATGATCGAAGTCGCGGTCGGTCCCCAACTGCTCGGCCGCGTGATCGACGGTAGCGGGCAGCCGATCGACGGTAATGGACCACTCCGCTGTACAGAGCGTACCCCGCTCTTCGGCCGGATTGTCAATCCGATGCGGCGAGCCCTCGTCGAGGAGCCGCTCGATGTCGGGGTGCGAGCAATCAACGCCCTATTTTCGGTCGGCCGCGGCTCTCGGTTGGGTCTGTTCGCCGGGAGCGGTGTCGGAAAGAGTGTCCTCCTCGGCATGATGGCGCGGTACACCAGCGCCGACGTAGTGGTGGTCGGGCTGATCGGCGAGCGTGGCCGTGAAGTCAAGGAATTCGTAGAATGTATCCTCGGCACCGGCGGACAGGCAAAAGCTGTCGTTGTCGCTGCGCCGGCGAATGCATCGGCTCTCGGGCGCGTCCATGGAGCATATCGAGCCATGGCGATCGCCGAGCATTTTCGTGAGTGCGGCCATCACGTGCTCTTCCTGATGGACTCCTTGACCCGCTTTGCCATGGCCCAGCGAGAAATCGGCCTCGCAATAGGCGAGATACCGGCGACGAAGGGCTATCCCCCGTCCGTCTTCGGGCGGATTGCTTCCTTGTGTGAGCGAGCCGGCAATGGCGAGGATGGCGTTGGCAGTATCACCGCCCTTTATACCGTCCTCGTCGAGGGCGATGATCCCAATGATCCGGTCGCCGACGCAACGCGGGCGATTCTCGACGGTCATTTGGTGCTGTCTCGCAGGCTCGCCGATGCCGGTCACTTCCCGGCCCTCGATGTCGGCGCCTCGGTTAGTCGCGTCATGTCTTCCGTCGTTCCTGGCGAACAGATCTTGTACGCCCAGCGGCTCAAGCGGCTTCATAACCGACTGGAGGAGAGCCGGGACATGATCGCGATTGGCGGCTACCGTCCCGGGCACGATATCGAACTCGATCGAGCGGTCTTTTTGAAAAACAAGATTGAAAGCTTTTTGTGCCAGGACATGACGAGCGCCGTTTCCTTCTCGGATAGCGTGGCGACCCTGATCGATGTGCTGAGCGAGTGAGAATGGTATGTCCGGAATGCAGTCTCTGATTGACTTTGCCGAGCGCCGGGTCGAAGGGGCGCTGACGAGCTGGCAGCGGCTGAGAGCGCAATACGAGGAAGCGAGGCACAAGCTGCTGCTGCTCCAACAGCACGGGGAAAATTACCGCGACCTCATGCGTACCGGCCTGGAGCGTGGCCTCTCGGCCACCTCGACAATGGCCTATATGGGTTTCATCGGGCAAATCGAAGCGATCGTTCTCCGCCAGGAGAGCGAGATCGGCAGTCTCGAGAAAGCCTGCGCACAGCAGTGGCAGGCACTGGTAGACGCGCGCCGCGAAAAGCGCGCCTACGAGATATTAAGCGAGCGTGCTGCCAACCGCGAAGCCGAAGCGCGGTCTCGCCGCGCACAGGCCGATATTGATGAATTGCTGCAGCGAAGAGTCAAGATGCAGTGATGGCTGTTATTGTGACTTGACGAAAAACGGGATTTCGGGTAATGAGTCAAGCCGACGCAATCGCGGTGAAACCGAAGGCGGGACGCCGCCGTGGCCGTTGGTTCTTGATGGCCGCCATTGGGTTGCTCCTCCTGCTCGCCGCCGCAGGCGGCGGCGCTTGGTATTTCTACCTCAGTGATCCTGCCCGCCACTTGAGTGAGAAGCCTCCAGCCGATGACCATCCCCTTCCCTCCTATCTCGAGATAAAGCCTATTGTTGTGAGCATGGTGAGCACGGAGGGGATTTTTCATTACGTACAGTTGGGTTTAAACCTGACTTTGTCGGACACTGCAGCCAGTGAGGCGGTCGCTGCTGTGATGCCAGAGATGCAGGACGTGATAAGACAAACTTTACTCGGTTTCAAAGTCGAGGATGTCGCAACTGCGGCCGGCATCGATAACGTGCGCGGAGCTCTGCTCGCGAACGTAAATGAGGTGCTGGTGCAGAGACTCGGTGCGGAGCGTATCAGACAAGTAAAAGGCGGTGAAGGAAAGAACGGCGTGGTACAGAGAATTCATTTCTCGACACTGGTCGTCGAATAGCAGAGCTGATCATGCCTTATGAGGGGGGCGAACTTTCATCGCTGTCATTGGCGATCGGCGCAACTGTCCTTCTCCTATGGTGTGCTTTGTGGGCGTTGCGGCGCGCGCGGCCGACCGCCGCCAGCTGGAGCGGCCGGGACTGTGCCGTCGTTCGGTCGCTCAGCTTGGGGCCACGCGAACGTCTCGTCGTGGTCCGCATCGGTACCAAACACTTGGTCATCGGAGTGGGTTCAGCCGCGATATCCCTGTTATGCGAACTCGACGAACCGCTATCGCCGAGCGCGCCGGCGAGTTCGAAATTCAGCGAGGCATTCCGAAAAGCGGCGCGGCGATGGCATGGCGGGTGATAACGGCAACCGCCGTGCTCTGCATTCTGCCGGTCCTTGTAGCTCAGGCGGCGGGGATCGGCGCGCTCGAGATCCAGCCGGACGGTCACGGCGGGCAGTCTTTCAGCGTACCGGTACAGATCTTGCTGTTGATGGCGGGCTTTGTGTTCCTGCCTGCTATCCTGCTGACAATGACGGCATTCACCCGCATCATCATCGTCTTGTCGCTGCTCCGTCAGGCTTTGGGACTGACTCAGACGCCCCCAAATCAAATTCTGATCGGATTGGGTTTGTTTTTAACGATGTTCGTAATGGGCCCGGTCTTCTCACAGATTGGCAACGACGCGTTGCGGCCGCTGTTGGATAACCAAATGTCGGTGATCGATGCGGTGGGGAAGGCCGAGCTGCCACTGCGCGAGTTTATGGTGAAGCAGACGCGCCGCGATGATTTGGGATTGTTCCTCAAGCTCGCCGGCGGCGAGACCTACCCGACCGCACGGGATGTACCGTTCCGGGTATTGGTCCCCGCCTATGTGACATCCGAGCTCAAAACCGGATTTCAGATCGGGTTTATGATTTTTCTGCCGTTTTTGGTGATCGACATCGTTGTCGCCGCCGTAATGATGTCGCTCGGGATGATGCTGCTGTCTCCAATCAGCGTTTCCCTTCCATTGAAACTTGCGCTGTTCGTGCTCGTCAATGGCTGGACTTTGGTGATCGGTTCCCTGGCAGAGGGATTCATTCGATGAGCGCCGACGCAGTCCTTTCTGCCGCGCGTGTCATGATCGTTATGACGCTGATGCTCGCCACCCCGTTTCTGGCTGCTGCCATACTCGCAAGTTTTGTTGTCGGCCTGATTCAGGCGGCTGCGCGGATCAACGACCTGACCTTGAGCTTCATCCCCCGGTTTATCGCGGTGATGTTGGTCATTTATTTTGCCGCCGCGTGGTCGTCGGCGCAGATGGCCGGCTATATCGAGCGCTCGGCAGTGGCGATGCGCGCTGCCCTCGGGTGATCTCGTGATAACGGTCAGCGAGGCCGAGATCACCCGCTGGCTTGGCGAATTTTTCTGGCCCTTTCTTCGCACGGCGGCGTTGTTTGCTGCGGCACCTCCCTTTAACTCAGTCGCCATCCCGGCGCGCGCGAAGGTCGCGCTCGCATTTATTGTCGCCTTCCTTTTCGCGGCAACGATCAAGCAGTCCGAGCCGCTGACGCTGTCATGGGCCACGGTAACCCTTGCCTGGGAGCAAGTGATGACCGGATTGGCGATCGGATTCGCGATGCAGCTGACGCTTGCGACGGTAGCTTTTGCAGGCGACTTCATCGGCATTCAGATGGGTTTCGGTTTTGCCGGTTTGTTCGATGTCCAGAGCCGGTTCGAAGTGCCGGTGATGGCTGATTTCTTCGGGCTTGTGGGCCTCGTCTTATTCATTGCGCTCAATGGCCATCTGGTCTTGCTCGGTGTTCTCGTAAAGAGCTTCGAGGTGGTTCCGGTCGGGCTCGGCCGGGGCATAGCCCCAGAGGGCTGGCATGCGCTCGCTCGAACGGGCGCGATGCTCTTTCAGATGGGGGTCTGGCTCGCCCTACCGGTCATCGCGGTGTTGTTGGCGGTGCAGTTGGCGCTGGCGCTCATTTCCCGCGTGACGCCCCAGATCAACCTGATGTCGGTCGGATTTTCCGTGTTTGTATGGGTCGGCCTTGCCGCCACCGTCGCGCTCTTACCGTTCTTCGTGCCAACGGTCGAACACGTGATCGAGGTGGGTGTGTCGGCCAGCAGCGCGGCACTGCGCGGTCAGTAGTATGGCCGACGATCATGATCGCGAGAGTAAGACCGAGCAGCCGACGGAGCGCCGTCTCGAGAAAGCACGCGAGCAGGGCTCGGTGGTACGGGCCCACGGGCTCGCTTCCGGCGCCGTCCTGGTTTCGGGCGCGGTCGCTCTGAGCTTCGCCGGCGGCAGGCTTGCCGAACTGCTCGAGCTTTCCCTACAGAGCGGCTTTACTCTCGAACCGGACAGCATGCGCGAGCCGGCGCGGCTGCTTGGCGCCGCAGGACGTGTTATGGCGCCCGCAATCGAGATCGTTATTCCCTTTTTGATCCTGACGGCAGTGGTCGGGTTTGTCTCCGACATCCTTGTGGGGGGGTGGATATTCTCGGCGCCGGCACTGAGCCTCGATCTCTCGAGAATTAGCCCGACCCGGGGTTTGGCTCGGTTATTATCACACGATGCGCTCGTCGAAATCGTCAAGGCCCTCGTAAAATTCGTCGTTGTCGGCGCCATTGCATTTTGGTTGCTGCGAAAGTGGGACGGCGCGTTTTTCCATCTTGCAGCCGAGACCTGGCCTGGTGCGCTTGATCATGCCGCACTCTTATGGAGCCGCGTTTTTCTCATCTTGGCGGCCTGTTTGGCGGGCACCGCGGCGCTCGAGGTGCCTTATCAGCTCTGGGCGCATCGCGACCGGCTGAGGATGACACGGCAAGAACTGAAAGATGAGATGCGCGAACTCGACGGCAGCCCGCAGACGAGGCGCCGCATGCGGGCACTTCGCCGGAGGCTTGCGCAAATGCGCATGGCGGCGGAAGTGCCGAAAGCCGATGTTGTCGTGACGAACCCCAACCACTATGCGGCAGCCCTCAAATACCGCGAAGGCGAAATGCGGGCACCACGGCTCGTCGCAAAGGGCACCGACCTGATTGCCCTGCGGATCCGCGAAATTGCCGCCGAATATGCGATTCCGCAAATCGAGGCCCCGCCATTGGCACGAGCGATCTACCGTTTTGTCGAAATCGATGAGGAGATTCCATCCGGTCTCTACACGGCGGTCGCGGAGGTTCTGGCCTATGTGTATCGCTTGCGAGCGGCTCGGGATGCCGGCCGCGCACATCCGCCAGTGCCGCGGGACGGCCGGTTCGATCCACCCTCCGAATTTGCCAGTTAGGAGAGGCGAGCCTCAGGCGGCGCCAAGAGGATTCTGTGCCGAAGGGCTTTGCTCCGTGCCGTCAGGTCCATAGGACCGGTGCAGCTCGTGACGGCGCAGCTTGTCGATCGCCTTCGTCATATGCTGCAGGATGGCCGAGCAAATGACAGAGTTCTCCCGATTGTATCGGGAAAGCCAACTCAGCGTGTCGCGGCTGGGTGCAGTCGTTCCGGGGAGCTCGCAAGCCACTTCGATCTCTTCGGCCAGCGACAACTTCCGTTTTACCAGCTCAGCAATTCCTTCAGGGCTGCCGGAGAGGAGAATGGATCGCTCCTCCTCGAGGACCTGTCGCAGCTCGGCGAGCAGAACCGGAAGCCTCTCAGTCGATGGTGTCATTGTGTGCTCTCCGTATGTTTTAAAAATTCATCTCGACGGACCCGTCTTTGGCCACCGTTGCGTGCATCGTCTTCTGGCTATCGGGATTCTGTACGGCGATGGTCTCGCCCACTCGGCCGTCCTCCAGAGCGATGGCGGTGGCTTTGATGATCATTGTGCTGGCGGTGAGTGTCAGCATTACCTTTTGGCCGCGATGCACAACGACCGGAAATTCCAGGAACGGCGATAGTATCGGAGCTCCGGCGAATAGCCCCACCCGCAGGATCTTGCCTTCGGCCTGGGCGGGGTCCGTCATCAGCCCGCTGTTGCTGCTGCTGAACATGTCAACACGGCCACGCGACAGATATTCGGCGGTGAGTCTCGTATTGGGGGCGAGGTTGGCAGCTGCGACGACTGCCTCGACCCAGGCGTGGAGCCGGACCGGCACATAAATCGTCCAAGCCGGAGCATCGCATTCTACCTTAGCCGTCATCGCAGCCGCATTGGTCGGCGGCAAAGTGACATTGATGGCTGGACAGAAGGGAAGCTGAAGCCTTGGATCAACCGCACCGACTTCGAGCTCGACATTTGCTTCTTTGATCGCGGCGAGGCGCGGTCCGATCGTGGACTGGATCGCGGTACGGATCGCTGCTGGAGTTTCAACATCGCCAGCGGCCAGTGGGCGAGGTCCAGCAAGGCATAAGGCTGCCAACGCGACAAACCAGGCCTCACGTGTCAACAGCTGATGGGCCATTTGCAGTTTTCCCTTGCGCTTTTTTCGATGCCATATTATGACGAAGATAAGAAATTCCGCAAGATGGAATGTATTGTGAAGGATAAGGATATAATGCGCTACACCGACACTAGCCGCAGAGTGAGAAGGCTGTGATTGGAGCCATCGATACCGGGTTGGAATTCTATCGCCAAGTGCTAGAACTGCGCGGGTATCGGCAAGAGATTTTGTCTGCCGATATCGCCAATGCGAGCACCCCCAAGTTCAAGGCGGTCGATCTCGATTTTAAGGAAGCGTTGAACGCAGTCTCATCCGGTGGCTCGTCGTCCAGTGGGCCATCGTCATCATTATGGCTGGTCGACGATCCACGACATCAAAATCCCGCGGGCAGTGGCTCACCTGCGGCAGTTGCCGCTGCCGTGAAGTATCAGATTGGCAATCCGGTCACTTTGGATGGGAATAGTGTCGATCTCAATCACGAAAAGGTCGCGGCGGGTGAGAATGCCGTTCAGTACGAGGCGGTGGCAGCCTTTACCTCCCAGACCATCAGGATGCTTACGGTGGCGATTAACGGATCGGGCACCCAGCAATCGAGCGGAGCATAACGATGTCGCTTCTTGGAGCGTTAGCCATTACCGGCTCGGGGATGGCAGCTGAATCGGAGCGGCTCACCGCGGTCGCGAGCAACATCGCCAATGCTAACAGCGTCGCCAGCTCGTCGGGAGCTCCATACCGGGCGCGCGAGGTCGTGTTCAAGGCGGTACCCGTTAACAGCGATATCGATGGACAATCGGCGGTCGGTATGGCCGGGGTCCAGGTTGCCGGGATCGTTGAAAGCGCCGAGCCGACGCGCAGCGTTTATGACCCGAGCAGTAATTACGCCGACGCTAACGGTTACGTAACCATGCCTAATGTAAACCCGGTCGAGGAGATGGTGAACATGATCTCCGCGCAGCAGGACTACCAGGCGAACCTCGAGGCCTTCAATGTCGCCAAGAGCCTGGCATTGCGGACCTTGGCGATCTAGCCGAGGAGAGGCGAAATGATCAGCGCAGTCAGCACGGCCGCCGGATCGACTGCTACCAGTCAAACATCGGCCACTTCCGGCAGCATCAGCGCCGCCGGCCAAACGCTTACCCAAAACGACTTCCTTCAGCTGCTGACGGCCCAGCTCGAGCATCAGGATCCGCTCAATCCTATGACGGGCGACCAGTTCGCCGCCGAACTGGCGCAATTCTCGACCGCGACCGGGGTCCAGAGCCTGCAAACGAGCTTGAGCACTCAGTCTGCGGTCGGGCTTGTGGGCCACAACGTTGCCGTCAGTGGCAACTCCTTCGTTTTAGGGTCGAGCGGCAACGCGACGGGTGCCTTCAATTTATCGGGAGCGGCAAGCAACGTAGCCGTGACGATCACAGACGCAAGTGGCAAGACTGTATCGAGCCTCAATCTCGGTCCGATGGCAGCCGGGAGCCAGACCTTTTCTTGGAGTGGGAATGGCAGTAGTGGCTCGCGTCTCGCATCGGGCACCTACAATTTCAGTGTAAACGCAACCGGGGCCAACGGGTCCGCGGTGTCGGCGACCCCTTACGCGGTAGTGCCGGTCACAGGTGTGGCGCTGGGCGGGCAGAATGGGCCGATGCTCGATTTGGGCGGCGGTCTCGCGCCAGTTGCGGTGAGCGCCGTCCAGCAAGTGTTCTAGGAATTTTTTATAGGAGAAGCAGAATGTCACTTTCGACGGATTTGTCCGGGGTAAACGCGGCCCAAACCGACATCGACACGGTTGGCAATAACATCTCCAACGTCAACACCACCGGGTTCAAAAACTCCGATACCCAGTTTTCCGCGCTCTACGGGAGCGCGCTGGCGACCGCGCCGGGTCAGGGCGTACTCACACAAAGCTTGGCCCAGTCCTTTACCGAAGGGAACATTACGCTGACCGGCAAGCCGCTGGATGTTGCCATCAACGGCAACGGGTTTTTCGAGCTCCAGAACAACACCGGCGTTGTCTACAGCCGAG
>Ga0182032_10000413_pt1 | contig 17010 bp, 13 predicted proteins | sample tim00Cox00000000_FD_125970 | JGI IMG/M metagenome (GOLD analysis project Ga0182032, IMG submission 125970) | Lab enrichment of tropical soil microbial communities from Luquillo Experimental Forest, Puerto Rico - timezero.00C.oxic.00.000.000 | ecosystem: Environmental > Terrestrial > Soil >... | reverse complement strand
TCATCGGCAGCTGAGGCGATATCCGCATGATGCGCCAGGGGCGCACATGACGGGCGAACTCCCCGTATAGCTTATCCGCTCGACGTCTTAAGTCATCGGTGATCGTGTAGGTAAAGCTGGCGCCGTCGGCCTCGTGTGCATCGAGCACGATCCGGTTCTCGGGGTGAGGATAGTCCTCGCTCATCGCCGCAAAGATGCCGGCGCTACCGAACAGCCATGCGGCGATGTGCGATGGAACCTTGACCAGAAGAGACAACAAGACCTCATTGGAGATCCGGCGGCGGCGCAACTCGTCCTTGAGGTACCCGGCAATCACCCCGCGCCCCGCCTCGAGGCCCATACTCTGGACGTAGCCCAGGCGATCCCCGCCGCGGTTGTAAAAATCCCGGACGGAGATGGACTTTAGCTGACGTCCACGACGGCTGAGCCGACGCGGCGCCCACAAGGCCATCACGTCCGCGGTGTGGAACATCAAATTGCGGCCGACCTGGTCGGAGCGGTTCGCGAGGCCATTAGGCCACCGATCGTTGCGAGAGCGCAGCAGGATGTGTGGCGAGTGGAACGCACCAGCGGCCAGGACGATCACCCGGCCGCGAAGCGTGAGCTCTCGCCCGTCACGGCGTGCCCTTACCGCGAGTACTCGCTCGTCATCCGCCTCCAGGGTCTCGACGTCGCATCGGTCCAGGATCCGGCAGCGGGGTAGCTTCAGCGCCTCCTCGAGACAGACCACCCGCGCGTCGCGCTTGCAACGCCGAGGGCACACCCTGCCGATGCATTCCATGCATTGCTCGTCATACCGGATGGCAACGGGCAGCGGCTCGGGGCGCAGGCCGTTGAGCCGCATCTGATCCATGAGCGCCCGGTCCCAATCGCTCATTCGCTGCCAGGTCATCTCAACGGACGCCGAGTCGATCCCGTAGAGTGCCTCGGCGGCTTGATAGAAAGGCACAAAGTCGCTATGGCCGATGGGCCATGGCATCGTCGTCCCGGCCGTGGTCTTGATGACCTCGAAGTCGCTCGCATCCATACGTTCGAGGGCTGCGGCATAATGAATAGATGATCCGCCGAGCGCGCATCCTACGGCCGCGAAAAACCGCTGGTACCTGCCGTCCGACATCCTCCGGCTCACGGGATGCGGCCACCAGCCGTGCGCAATACGTTCGCCGGGCGACGAGCTGTCGGACGGCATACCGCTCCCGGTGACCTCTGTGCCCTTCTCGAGAAACAGTACACTGAGACCCTCGAGGGCCAGCGATCGACCGACGGTGGCGCCACCCACCCCAGTGCCGACGATGATGGCGTCCCAGTGCGTCGACTCGATGGCGGCGTCCACGCTGCCGGTCGATCCAGAGCTGGTGATCATGAGTGCCAATCCCGGGATATTGCCAGTCGCGTCAATCCGGCGGCCTGAAGCAGCGGATGTCGGGAAAGTTGCGGTTTCGCGGCCAAAGGACGCTGTGCCTGATGACGTCTCGCAGGAAGTGGGGAACTCGATCGCGCTTCAGAGCAATACGCTTGATCAAGCCTACCGAGTTGGCGATGAGAGTCACCACATCGATTGCGATGGCTTTACCGATGCCGTATGTGACAGCGAAATAGCGCCTGCGCGACTCGAACCAATAGTCCGGCAATCGCCTGGGGCCAGCGCTGATGTCGGTCACCGTGGTGGTTTGTCCCATGATGTGCATCACGCGGCTGTCAGGAACATACCAGGTTGGGAATCCCGCTTGCTTGGCGCGATAGCAGAAGTCCGTCTCCTCGAAATACAAGAAGTAATTTTCGTCCATCCCGCCGATGCGCGCCAGGACTGACGGACGAATCATCATCGAGGCGCCACATATCCAGTCCGTCGGCTGCGCAACGCGGCTCATGTGTCGAGCTACGACCCAACGGTCAAACAAGCGCATCAGGGCACCGATTTCCATGCCCTGAAGCAGCTCGCTCATGAGGCCAGGAAATCTGAAGGCGAAGGGCCAGTTGCTGCCGTCCCGCGTCTCGAAGCTGCTTCCCGCAATGCCGACATCGGGATGGGCTTCGAGAAAGCGAGCGAGCGAGGCAATGGCGCCGGAGCGTACCTGAGCGTCCGGATTCAGTAGGTATACGTACGCCGGCGTCGCGGTGTCGTAGGCCCGCTGAATTCCCACGTTATTTCCGTATGCAAAACCGCCGTTGCGGGGCGCGGTCACCAATGTTACCCAGGACGCCCAGTTGTTCGATTTGATCGCTTCGGCCAGATCCTTGGTGTCCCCCGAGGCATTGTCGACCACGATGACGCGAATTCGTGTCCCGGTAGTCGAGCGCTCCGCGTCGACGGACCTGAGACTTTCAAGCGTCAAGGCGGCACACTTGTAGGTGACGATGACGACCGCTATATCGAGTTCGGGCATTACGTCAGCGTCGCGACTGGTGTGATTTTCCGGATGTAACTTACCCTCATCGAGCGATTGAGGGAGTATCCTTGGCCGGTGGGTGCCCGGTGGGACGACCGACAAAAGATTTGACAAGCGGAGCTTACCATTTGGGATGAGGACGGGCCTTCCGTTTCCGCGGACGTCCCCGATTGGTCGCGGGAGAGCAAGGGTTTGTTCGAATGGGCGCCGTCTCGGTCCCTGCTCGCGAGCATCCGTGCCTATCAGCGACATTCAAGAAAGCGAGCAGCATGGCACGCCCTGCCCCGCGCGCTGGCAGTGCTGCGCCACCGCTGGTGGAGCATCGTCACCGGTGCCGATATCCCCTTGAACTGCCGCTTGGGTGGTGGGCTGCTCATGCCCCACCCGAACGGGATCGTCATCCATCCGGACGCAGAGATTGGTCCCAATTGCCTCCTGTTCCAGCAGGTCACGATCGGAACGCGCGGCGGCGGGGCGCCGCGAATCGAGGGCCACGTCGATATTGGTGCCGGTGCCAAGATCATCGGTGCACTGATTATCGGCCGACACGCCAAGATAGGCGCCAATTCCGTGGTGCTGGAGGATGTTCCGGCGGGTGCGACAGCTGTCGGGATTCCTGCACGAATAGTCAGCGGCGAATCACATATCGGTCGGTAGCTCACATGAGCGCTGGCAGGCGGCAAGGGCTGAATACGTTCGAGCACCGGGCTGGTGGCGTGCCCCACGGCGACGCTGGTCATGCTCGGGATTGGCAGCTTCTCCACGGGACCCGCTAGAATGCCCTCCGCGTTCGCTGAGTTTGCGCCGTGCTATAGCTTGTTGGTCACGACGGGTGCGGACACCGTCGCAGCGTCTCGCTAGCCACCTCACGGGTATGCCACGATCGCGGCCGCGAGCGCCAATGGCGGTGGCGGAGACGACCCTGGAGCAGAGCGAGCTTCGAGCCCTGAACAAGCCTTCACTGAAAGCGCTCGCGATCCGCGGGTCTGTATGGACGCTCGTCGGGCACGGCGGCAGCCTGATCATTTCCATGATCAGAAGCCTGATCATGACGCGTCTCTTGTTTCCCGAAGTCTACGGGCTGATGACCCTCGTATGGGCGGTGCTGTTCGGACTGCAGATGTTCGCGGACACGGGCATCACTGTCACGATCATTCGGGACCCGCGCGGCGACGAGCCCGACTTCCTCAACACGGCGTTCACGACCAATGTCTTGCGCGGCCTGCTGCTGTGGGGGCTGTCCTGTCTGCTTGCCTATCCGCTCGCCTCCATGTACGGGCAACCGAGTCTCGCGCTACTTCTTCCCGCCACCGGGCTGACGGCCCTGGTTCATGGGTTCGTCTCGACCTCGATCTATGTGCGGCGCCGTCACATGGACTTCAAACGGCTGACCATCCTGAGCCTGTTTGTCCAAGTGTTCACCTTCGGCGTCGCAGTCATATGGGCGTGGTTTTCGCGCAGTGTTTGGGCAATCGTCGTGAGCGCAGTCGTCGGCGAAATGTTCAATGTAGCGGCGAGCCATCTATACCTGCCGGGAATCCGCAACCGGTTTCGCTGGGATCGATCCGCGCTCGACACATTCATCGTGTTTGGAAAATGGATTTACCTGAGCAGCGTGGTCTATTTCCTCTCTACGCAAAGTGACCGGTTTCTTCTGGGAAAGTACCTCGACATGGCGCTACTCGGGGTCTACGGGACGGCGACCGTATTGACCGGTGCCGTCCAAACCGTAGTGCAGAAGATCAACTCTGACGTGCTGTATCCCGCCTACAGTCGACTGGTTCCGGAGGGTGCGCAGAGGCTCCACCGGGCAGTGTTTCGTACGCGCCTGTTCGGCGGTCTCGGCATGATAGTGCCGATCGCAATGATGATGGTGTTGGGTACTCGAATCGTCGATCTTCTGTACGATCATCGCTACCACGAGGCCGGCTGGATGCTGCAAGTCCTGTCCATCCGGCTCATCATCGTCGCCATCATCTCAAACGGCGAGTCGTGCCTCGTGGCGCTGGGTCACCCCAAATACCAGTTCATCGAGAATCTGTCCCGTGCGATCGCCATCGTTGTCGCTGTTCCGATCGGCTGGTGGCAGGCGGGTGTGCACGGCCTGATTTGGGCGATCGCGCTGTCGGAGCTTCCGCCGCTCATCGTGGTGTCGGCCGGCTTGATCCGCCACGGGATGTTCTCCGTGGCGGCGGAGCTATGGACCCTGGCGTGCGTCGTCGTGGGGGTGCTGATTGGATTGGGCATCGGGACGCTCTGGCCCTAACCCGGGACCGTGCCACCCAGCGTCTCGATCCTGGCGGACAGTCGCGACATCTCGTCGCGCAGCGTCGGTGTTTCGGCCGAAAACATCTCCGCGAGCGTCCTGAGACGCCAGCGCCAATCGAGGTTTTTCAGAGCCATCAGGTGATTTCTTACCGCGTTTGCGGGCGTCCATGATCTGACGACGTCGGCGATAAGCTCGAGTCCTTTCGACCGGTCCGTCGTGCCGAGCTCCAGCGTCGCCCCTTCCCAGAGCAGGTTGTCCGCATCGGCGCCTTTGGGAGCGATACCGGCGACGGTTGCGCCACCTGCCAGAGCATCCACCCATCGCCCCGTCAGGTAATGCCTCGTCGGATGAGTCTGGTATCCGGGATTGACGATGTTGGAAAACGCCAGCAGGTATTTGGCGTTACGGTACGCGCGCATCACCGCCTGCTGATTTTCCAGAGCGGCGAATGTGTTCTCAGGGATGCGCCCCTGGTAGCTCAGGTTCAACGACCGAGCGGCGGCCATGTTCGTAACGTCGTCGTCCCATTCCTGCGGCTGGCGTCCGAGGCGGAGTATGTCCCATGGTCTTTCGGCCGCGTCGCTGCCGAGATCGAGGGCGTCCGTGCCCCAGGGCAACCATGTAGTGGGTACACCGGTGATCCGCTGCCACACGTGTGTGTCTTCGAGGGACGTGACGAAGAAATGGCCGAAGCACCGGGAGAATCGGGCAAAGAGCGGTATGTGCTCCACCCAAAACGAATCGATCACCCACGCTGCCCTCATCCCGAATTGCGTATGCCAATCGCCGACATTCAGCACCTTCACCAAATCGCCAGGCCCTTGGCAGATCAGCAGGCACGCCTCTTGATCGTCGCGTCGTTGCCGCCTGCCTCGCATGATGGCTGCCAGCTTGGTAGGTAGCGATGGCTCGTCTCGGGTCGACCGCATGACCCGGGCTCTGAGCAGCCGCGAGGCCAGGTTTACCAGATGGTGTATCGGACTCCATCCCTTAACATCCAGAATGCAGTCAACGATAAGCACGGTTTCTTGATTTGATCCGGGGCAGCGGGCTGTCTGTTTGATGAATCATACAGCAGCCCGCATGGCGTCATTGAGCACCCATCGCCATGAAACAAATGTCTGCCCCACCGGTACCGCGCCCGGTACAAAGAAGCCGCCCAACTTCGCGCTGCGCCTGCTGCGTCTGCGGCGCACGTTGACCGCCTGGACTGAAAAGCGGAATCCAGAACAGCGCCGTCCGGCCCCGCCGAGATCGTGGCTGCCGTGGCACCGGGAGGCGGCCCCGCTCGATGGCGTCTTCGGCCAGGGCACACCCTGCTCTCCGGATGCCACCGGGATGCCGAGAGCGCCTCCGGCGGGGTCCGTTGAACGCTGTGTCCCATTCCGGGTCGAATCTATAATCCGCCGCAGCTCGCCAGCCGATTCTCGTATTTAACCAATTGCCATGTCTCCGAACTGCGTCTGTGTCTCTGGACTGCGTCAATTGCGCGGGGCGATCGAATACTGCAGGATGCCCTCATCTGCCGGCTCTTTTTGTCGCTTGCTTCCGAGCCGGAACCCAATCGCGTCTCAAGGGAGATTACGAATGTACCAAGCCGGACGGCTGAATGAATTGCGCACGTTGCCGATGCTGATCGCGGTGGTGATGCTCGCGGTCTGCAAAGACGCGGCCGCCGCGGGCGCAACTTCGATTTTTAGCTATCCGAATGGGTTTGCTGGCGCGACGAGCCAGTTTCAGATATCCAGCGACGCAAGTGCTTTCAATGGCTCAGCGATGGAACTTACCACTGGGGCACCCGGCGCGCATGAAGCCGGCGCAGTCTGGTACATCCCACAAGTGGACGTCACGTCGTTCATGACGGATTTCACGTTCCAGATGCCCTCCGGCCTCCCGGTGCCTTCTATTGTGGGCATGACCTTCTGCATCCAGAACAGCAACAGCACAACCAACCCCCCCTCCATGGGCTTGGGTTACGGTACCCACGTATCAGCGGATGCCAACATGGCGGGGTACGGGGCCTATTGGTATCCAAGCCCCACCCAATGGCAATACCCCGTTGGCAACAGCATCGCGATCAAATTCGACATGAATAACGCGAACGGCAACACCACTGCATATCCCGCGGGAGGCTCTCCCAACTCGATTGGTTTATATATCGATGGCGGCCCCAGCGCCGGGCTCGTCCCCCAAAATGATCTAAATCCCTTCGGGATCAATTTTTACAGTGGTCACATCATGGCAGCCCACGTCGTCTACGACGGGAGCCTTCTCACCATGACTCTGCGAGATACGGTGACAAACGCCGAGTTCAGGACGAGTTGGTCGGTCAACATTCCGGCTATCGTCGGGGGAAATACTGCCTGGGTGGGCTTTACCGCGGGTGAGATCCCGGCGGCGGTAAACAGTGTGCTCACATGGAGCTTTAGTCAGGGATATGCCCCCCGACTCGCCACCCCATCTTTCAGCGTCGCTCCAGGATCGTATACGTCCGCTCAAAGTGTGTCGATCACCGCGGCCTCGGGAGCGACAATCTATTACACCACCAATGGACACCAACCCACGACCGCGTCGAGCCAGTACACGGGCCCGATCTCCGTGAATGCAAGCGAAGTTGTTCAGGCCATCGCCGTAGAAACGGGGTCTACCGATAGCCTGGTAGCCATCGCAAATTACCAGATCGCACCAGCGGGTACGCCACTCATCAACTTCCCGAGTGGCTTCACCAGCGCTTCGAGCCTGGTCACCGCCAATGGTTCTGCTCAGTTCAGCGGCTCTGCCCTACGCCTCACGGATACCGCCAGAACAATGGAGGCGGGAGCGGCCTGGTACGTGGCTCCGGTAAATGTGGGATCGTTCACGACGAATTTCACAATTCAGTTGCTACAGCCGAACGCTAACGGAATGACGTTCTGCATTCAGAACCAGCCGCCTGCTTCATCCGATACCTCGATTCGCTGGGTGAGCGGTGGCCCGAATGCCATGGCAAATAGTCAGGCCGGCCTCGGTTATTCCGGCGGTACAGGAAGCTCGGCTTCACAAATCACCGGACTGCTGAACAGCGTGGCAGTGAAATTTGACTTGTACAGCGGAACGGGGAACGACACGGGCCTATATACCAATGGCGCTGATGTTTCGAAGAATGGCGTCAGCATGAATGGGTCGGGCGTGAGCCTTCATAGTGGTGATCCTCTCGCCGTGTCGATGACCTATAACGGAACGACGCTCAGCATGACGATTACGGATACAGTCACTCATGCCTCTCATTCAAACAGCTGGACTATCAACATCCCGCAGACCGTGGGTGGGAACACTGCTTACGTCGGCTTCACAGGCGCCACGGGCGGCATGACTGCGACACAGAACATCTTGGCTTGGACATACTCGACTCAGGGGCAAACATCGAGCCAGCCGCCCGTGCCCATGCCCCCAACGAACCTCATTGTTCAATGACGCCACGACGGACTGGCAATAGATCATTACCGTCCGTTCCACCAGGCTAGGCTGGGTTATGCACGGCGCTGCCCTGCGGGGGGCCGACGCGGTCGACCAATAGAAGATGCCCTGCGCATTCTGGCGACGCAGGTCACCGGTGCGGTACAAGCTGCATGTGCAGCATTCCCCGCGAGCCACGCACGATGCGCTCGTGGCTGATGTCTGCGGTGTTGCGTATCGGTGGTCCCCGAAGTGTTGAGGTAAAGCGCCCGATCGGTTAGCGCTGGCGGGCAGCAGCCAGACGTACTGGTCTGTTGGACGGAAGGACCGTGCGCGCCTGTGCCGGGAGCTGTCGCACCGCGCGGTCCAGGCGGACCGTCTGCACAAGGTCGAGACGGTAATCGGCCAGCTCGATCAGCTGGCTCGCGCTTGTGCAAAGCCACGGTCCGGGCCCGCCGTTCCGGAAGCCATGCAAGTTTTACGATGAATCGTGCTTCCATTGGGTGGACCCGACGCACTTGAAGGCATTAGGAAAGATTGCGGCGTACCTTGCGCGGTTCTGGCACTCGCCGGCAGTTCCTGCCCGCTGCGCGTGCAAGCATGACCGGCGCCGGCATCGCAGGCGAAGGCGACCGATCGCGAAGTGCCGGCTGTTCGGCCACCAATAAGTTAACCCGGGTCAACGCCATGTGCGCGCGAGTACCCAAGCGGCCTCCAGCACTCGGTGCGCGAGCTTGTCGAACTCGCCGCGCGCGAGGTCGGCCAGCGCATTCGCTGGGAGGGTAGCGGTGTGGATGAGTGCGGCGAGGATGTAGACTCGGAGCGCGTGCTGGTGAGGATCAATCCGCGCTACCTCCGGCCGACCGAGGTCGACCCACTGCTCGGGGATGCGGGCAAGGCGCGTAGCAAGCTCGCCTGGACGCCGCGCGCGATGTTCGCAGAACGGGTGGGCGAGACAGTGACGCCTTATCTCGAGCATGCTAGACGCGATGCCATGGTCGCGCGTGACGGCTATTGAGGTGCACCAACCCCGTGAATGAATCCGATCGTATATACGTGGCAGGTCACACCGGGCTGGCGGGCTCGGCAATCTGCCGGCGGCTTGCCACTGCCGGCTATCGTAACGTCCTCACCCGCACCCACCCCGAACTCGATCTCACGGTGCAGTCCGAGGTCGACCGTTTCTTTCGCGAGCAGCGCCCGCAAGTAGTGTTTCTGGCCGCCGCGCGGGTGGGCGGTATACACGCCAACGACACCTACTCCGGGGACTTCATCCGCGAGAACCTTCTCATCCAGACGCACGTTATCGACAGCGCACGGCGTCACGGCACACGGCGCTTCGTGTTCCTCGGCTCGAGCTGCGTCTACCCGCGGCTCGCGCCACAGCCCATGCGCGAGGAGCATCTCCTCACCGGTCCGCTCGAGTCGACCAACGAGTGGTATGCAGTCGCCAAGATCGCCGGCATCCAGACCTGCCGCGCGTTCGCGCGCCAATATGGCTTCAACGCGATCTGCCTCATGCCCTCGAACCTCTATGGTCCTAACGACAACTTCGATCTGGAGAAGGCGCACGTCCTGCCCGCCCTGATGCGCAAGTATCACGAGGCGATGACAGATGGCGCGGGCGAGGTAGTGTTGTGGGGCTCGGGCCGTGCGCGCCGCGAATTCCTGCACGTCGACGATCTGGCCGATGCGGCGGTGTTCCTCGCCGAGCAGGAAACTGTCGGCGATCTCATCAACGTGGGGGTCGGGAGCGACATCACGATTGCCGAACTCGCCGCACTCATCCGTCGCACCGTGGGTTATACAGGGGCGGAGCGGTTTGACGCCACGCGGCCGGACGGCACGCCACAGAAACTTCTCGACACCTCGCGGCTGACTACGCTCGGCTGGCGGCCGTCCATCGGCCTGGAAGAGGGCCTCCGGCAGACGTACGAATGGTTTCTCGTGAACTTCCCGCACACGCGCGGCTATCAGCACACGCATCCCGACGGCTGACCCGGCCGACGCAACGGTCGTGCGCGGCCAGATGGGCGCGCTTCGCGACTTTAGTCCAGCTCCAGATCGAGCTCGAAATCTTCAGGTGTCCGTCAAATTGGACGCCACTTGTGCCCGCACCCACTGATAAGTCTTCTGTATCCCTTCCCGTAGCGGTTTGAGCGGTCTCCACCCCAGCTTTTGCTGAATCAATTTGTTGTCGGAATTTCTTCCCCTGACGCCGGTTGGACCCGGGATGTTCCTGATCGCCAGGTTCTTGCCCGCAATATTCATCACCATTGTTGCCAAATCATTGATGCTTATCATTTCATCGGATCCGATATTCACCGGACCAGTCCAGCCGGATCGCGTCAGTCGGAGCGTACCCTCAATACATTCGTCTACATACAAGAATGAACGTGTCTGCTTGCCGTCGCCCCAGATCTCGATTGACCCGCCATCCTGCGCCCCGGCTACCTTTCTGCATAAAGCTGCCGGGGCCTTCTCCTTGCCGTTATTCCACGAGCCCTCCACGCCGAAAATGTTGTGATAGCGGGCGATTCTGACTTCCAATCCATGATTGCGCGCATAGGCCAAGTAGAGGCGCTCAGAGAAAAGCTTCTCCCACCCATACTCGCTATCGGGATTTGCCGGATAGGCCGAGTCCTCAGCGCAATTCGGATTATCCGGGTCGAGTTGATTGTGCAAGGGATACATGCAGGCCGAAGAAGAATAAAATATTCTCTTGTTGTTTCGCGTTTTCGCAGCCTCGAGCATATTCAAATTGATCGTAGCGCTATTGTGCATCACGTGCGCGTCGTTGAGGCCGGTAAATATGTACCCGGCACCGCCCATATCAGCCGCAAATTGGTAAATCTCGTCGAATTTTTGATCCACCACGCCTCGGCAGACGGCGGGATCACGTAGATCCGCCACCACGAAGTCGTCAGCAAGCGTTTCACTATAAATCGGAAACTTGAGGTCCACTCCGCGGACCCAAAATCCTTCCGATTTCAGCCTTTTGACCATGTGCGAACCTATAAACCCGCCCGCACCACAGACCAGAGCCTTTCGCATGTTCGTCATCCATGTTACTGAAGTAAGGCAAGTGCCCAGCTTCGGCGCAAAACTTTGATTTTCATATCTTAATCAATTCTTCGGCGATTTGCCCATCCGGCATTTTCGTCGAAGCGAAGCAGGCCACAAGTCAAGCCACCAGGATCCCCCAGCAGACCCGGCGGTCGGAATCTCATGGTGTCTGATTGCGGTGACCCCCGCGAATCGCACGGCTTCGGAGTAAAGTTCACCCACACGTGAGGAGCCGTCGCCGCGGCGTTCGATCGGGCAATTGCCAGACACGGCAAGCCGCGCAGGGACTCATCGGCTCGTTGAGATGGTGATCCTATCGTTGACTCAGGAAATGGTAAGGGATTTATGGGAATTCTCGATTATTTCGATCGATTGGCGATTGTCCATTTGCCGGATCGCCATGATCGCCTGCGCGCGTTGACCAAGGAATTAAGCGCCTGTGGAATCGACATTGATGATGCCAAGGTAGTCATACCAGCTGCGCCGATGCCGGCCACGCCAAATGGATTTCGGTCGCGCGGGGTCTATGGAAGTTTTCTGAGTCATCTGGAAATCATTGAGGCCGCACACAAGGATGGTCTCGAGACTGTCTGGACACTCGAGGACGACGCGATCTTCAGCAGGAGGTTCAGGCGTCAACAAGAGCAGATTGCACGCTACTTGCGCGAAAATGAATGGGATCTCTGTTTCATCGGCCATTCGGGAAGGAAGGAACTTCCGGAATCACCCACGGGGCTTTTGCGTTATTCAGGTCCGTTCATTTGGGCGCATAGTTATGCGGTGCATCGGCGAATCATGCCGCGATTGATAGAGTACCTTCGGGGTTCGATCGCTCGTGAGGAAGGACACCCGGAGGGTGGTAAGATTTATATCGACGCTGCCTACTTTTTCTTTCGGCATTTCAATCCAGATGTAGTTAGCGTTGTCAGTTCGCCAGTCCTCTCGGTCCAGAAGGGATCTCCGAGTAGCCTGAATTCCAGCAAAATTTATGATCGGGCTTTTGGCATTCGATCAGTCACGAGCCTGGTGAGAGAGATACGCGATGAGTGTTGGCGTCAGGGGTGGCTCCGCATTTACGGGCCACAGAATGTATTGAGTGATCGTTTTAAAGAAATTACGTATCCGCCGGCGCAAGTGTGGCCTGCTAACCCGTAGGCTGCCCGGATTCGTCTGGCCGGCGAGTTGCTGTGAACGCGAATTTTGCTGACCAGAGTCTAACGCCTCCGGCAAACGGCCTCGGGGAGCCGCTGTACTTTCCCGCGCGTGACCACGAGCTCTTCGGTTGGTTGCACTCGCCGCCGGACGGCGGCCGCGCGCAAGCCGCCGGGGTGGTGTTGTGCAAGCCGTTCGGCTACGAGGCGCTGTGCGCGCACCGCAGCGTTCGGGTGTTCGCGGAGCGCATCGCGGCGCTCGGCCTGCCGGCACTGCGCTTCGACTATCGCGGCACCGGAGACTCGGCGGACATCGACCTGCAGAGCGACCAGATCGAGCTGTGGACTGAGGACATCGTCACCGCCGTCGAAGAGCTCCGCCAGCGAGCCGCAGTCGAGGAGGTCTATCTGCTCGGCTTCCGCCTCGGCGCGCTGCTCGCCTGGCGGGCGGCCGCGCGCTGCCGCGTCGACGGGCTGGCCCTCCTCGCCCCGGTGGTGAGCGGCCGCCGCTATTTGCGGGACCTGCGTATCGCGCGTATGGCGGCGCTGAGTGGCGCGGCGGAGGCGGACCGCGTCCCGGCGACCGACGGGGCACTGGAAGCGAGCGGCTATCGGCTGACCGCCGCGAGCATCGCGACACTGTCCGACCTCGACCTCGCAAGCCTGCCCGCCAGCGTCCCGCGCGTACTGCTCATCGACCGCATCGACCTGCCGGCGGCGACCGCCTGGTCCGCGGCCCTCGAGCGCAGCGGCATCCAGTGCGAGTACCAGAGGTTGCCCGGCACGGTCGAGATGCTGATGACCGCGCCACAGTTCGCTAAAGTACCGCAGGCTATGCTGGACACCACGAGCGAGTGGCTCGCACGTGTGCCGGCAGCGCGCGTCGCGCCCGGGGTGCCCGCGGCGCGGCCGGTGCGCGGCGCCGGTGCAGGGACCCTGCAGGTGCGCGGTGAGCCCGGCGAGGCGCCCCTGACCGAGCGCCCTGTGTTGTTCGGCAGCGAGGGCCGATTGTTCGGCATCGTGACCGAGCCGCGGCACGACGAAGCGCGGCGTCGGGCCGTGATTTTGCTCAACGCTGCAGCCGACCACCATAGCGGCGCAAGCCGGATGAGCGTCACCTTCGCGCGCAGCTGGGCGTGGCGTGGGTACGTGGTCCTCCGGATGGATCTTGCCGGCATCGGCGACAGTGCCACGCGGCCCAGCCGTCCGGACGACGAGGTGTTTCCGCCCGCCGCTCTCGATGACATCCGCGACGCACTGGAGCTCGTCCGCACGCGCTACGGCAGTCAGGACGTCACGCTCGCGGGCGTGTGCTCAGGCGCCTATCACGCGCTGCGGGCGGGGGTCGCCGGTCTCCCGGTGAGCCGCCTGCTAATGGTGAATCCGCTCAACTTCTTCTGGAAGGAAGGCCGGAGTCTCCATGAGCTGCAGCTCGACGAGATCGTCCGCAATCCCGGCGTGTACCCTGAGCGGCTGGTGTCTGCTGGCGCCTGGAAGCGCCTGCTCACCGGACAGGTGAACGTGTGGCGGATCGTGAGGATCTACTGCCACCGACCGCTGCTCACGCTGGAGGCCGTGCTGCGCGATGCGGCACGCGCGCTCCGCATCCCTCTGGCCTGGGATCTCGGTTCCGAGCTCGAGGAGCTCGCTGCGCGGGGGGTGCGCGTCGTGTTCGTGTTCTCGCGCGACGATCCGGGGATGGATCTGCTCAAGCTCCAGGCTGGCTCTTCGATTCGGCGTCTCGGGGAACGCTGCCGGCGTCACATCATCGAGGGCGGCGATCACACGTTCACGCACGCCGCCTCGCGCGGTGCACTGGAACGCATCCTGAGTGAGGAGCTGTTCGCGCGGCACTTGACAGTGCGCGCTCGCGGCGAGGGATAGGTCCGCCTCAGGTCGCCGCCGCGTACTGACGCGCGTACCAGCTGCGGTACTCGCCGGAGACGATCGCGCGCCACCAGGACTCGTGCTCCAGGTACCAGCGCACCGTGCTGGCGAGTCCGCCATCGAGCGCGGTGCCGGGACGGAACCCCAGCCGTGCGATCTTGCCGCCGTCTACGGCGTAGCGCCGGTCGTGTCCCAGCCGGTCCTTGACGTGGGTGATGAGACTGCGGGACGGCTGGCCACGCGCCGGGGCGCTGTGCGGGTAGCGTGTCTTGAGCTCCGGCCGCTGCCGGAACTCCAGATCGACCAGCTCGCAGACCGCCTCGACGACCCTGATGTTAGGTTCGCTCGAGCCGGCACCGACGTTCCAGGTTTCACCGATACCGGAGGCACGCAGAATGTGATCGATCGCGCGGCAGTGGTCCTGGACGTGGAGCCAGTCCCTGATCTGCAGTCCATCGCCGTAGATCGGCAGCGGCCGTCCTTCGAGGATGTTCACGATGCAAAGCGGCAGGAGCTTCTCGGGAAACTGGTACGGCCCATAATTGTTCGAGCAATTGCTGATCGTGCAAGGTGTTGCGAAGGTGTGGACATACGCACGTACGACATGGTCGGCGGCTGCTTTGCTGGCGGAGTACGGTGAGTTCGGTGCATAGGGCGTACTCTCGGTAAACGCGGGGTCGGCCGGTCCGAGTGACCCGTAGACTTCGTCCGTCGAGACATGATGGAACCGATAGCTACCTGTAGCCGGATCAGGCCAGGTACTGCGTGCCGCTTCGAGCAGAGCGTGCGTGCCCATGACGTTGGTGCGCAGGAAGCTCTGCGGATCCTTGATGGATCGGTCCACGTGCGACTCGGCGGCGAAGTTGACTATTGTGTCGATGCGCTCCTCGCGGAGGAGTGCGGCGACGCGGTCCCGGTCGCAGATGTCGCCGTGGACGAAGCGTACCCGCTGTGACTGAATCAGGGGCTCGATGCTTGCGAGATTGCCTGCGTAGGTCAGTGCATCCAGCACCACGAGCCGATCGCCAGGATACGTGGCGCTCCAGTAGTGGCAGAAGTTCGCGCCAATGAAACCTGCGCCACCTGTGACCATCAGTCTCCTCACCGCGGTGCTCCCGTATTTGCCAGCGCGCCCAGACTCTGGCGCAATGCCGCCCGCCAGTGAGGCGCGGTCATGCCGAGCAACGCCTCGGTGCCGCGTTTGTCGAGGAGGCTGTAAGCCGGCCGTCGGGCACGTGTGGGATAGTCGGCGCCCGCAATCGGCACTATCGGTGGGCTCGAGGCAAGTACACCGAGCGACACTGCTTCCTCGGCAATAGCGACCGCAAAATCGTACCAGCTCGCGACTCCTGAATTGCACCAGTGGTACACACCGGACGTCCGGCGACCAGCGAGGGCCCAAAGCACCTGGGCGAGTCCCGTAACGCTGGTCGGGGCGCCAATCTGGTCGCTGACCACCGTCAACTCGGGGCGGCTTCTCATGAGACGCAGCATCGTCGTGAGGAAATTGCGTCCCTCGGCCGCGTACAACCATGAGGTGCGCACCACCGTGCTCTGCGATGGCAGTTCGCGAGTCACTGCCAGCTCGCCCTGTAGCTTGGTCTTGCCGTAGACGCTCAGGGGGTTCGCTGACGCGTCAGGCGCGTAGGGATGGCTCTGCGATCCGTCGAACACGTAGTCGGTTGATACCTGCACGAGCCACGTCCCCACATGGCGACAGGCTGCGGCGAGCACGGCAGGACCCGTAGAGTTGGCACGCTCGGCCGCCTCGCACTCGGTTTCGGCATCATCGACGCGCGTGAAGCCAGCCGCGTTGATGAGTACATCCGGCCGGAATTCCCGCAAGGCGGTATCGACCGCCGGGGCGTCTGCGATGTCCTGCTGCTCGTGTCTGAATCCCCGCACGATCGCGTGCCTGGGCGCCAGCGCCACAAGAGCGCGACCCAGCTGCCCACCGGCACCCGTGATCAGCACATTCACGGAAAGGTCTCGGCCTCCGACAACTTCTGTCCGCGCCGATCCTTATCCGACAGGACAGGCGCGGTGTTCGCGGGCAACGGCCACTCGATACCGAGCGCAGGGTCGTCCCAGGCCAGGGTGCGCTCAGCCGGCGGCGACCAGAAGTCGGTGACTTTGTACTGAACCTGGGTGTCGTCCGAGAGCGCGAGAAATCCATGTGCGAAGCCCGGCGGCACCCACAGCGCGCGAGGCTCCCGGGCGTCCAGGGTCACGCTCAGACTTCGGCCGAAGCGTGGCGATGAGCGCCGCAGGTCGACGATGACATCGAAGACCGCGCCGGCGAGCACCCGGACCAGTTTTCCCTGCACCTGGTTCACCTGGTAGTGAAGTCCTCGCAGCACATAGCGCCTGGAAACGCTGACGTTCTCCTGCACGAAGCGCGCTTCGATACCGGAAGCGGCGAAAGTGCGCTCGTTCCACGCCTCGAAGAAAGCGCCTCGCGCATCGCCGTACACCGTGGGCTCTATCAGCACCGCCCCCGGGAGAGCCAGTGGCATGGTTCGCATCAGAAGACGTGCTCGCTCAGGACGCGCTCGAGATACTCGCCGTAACCGGATTTGCCGATGGCGCGGGCGAGGTCGCTCAGCTGTCGGTGGTCGATGAAGCCCTGGCGAAATGCGATCTCCTCCGGGCAGCAGATCTTCAGGCCCTGCCGTGCTTCGATGGTCTCGACGAAGTTGGCGGCGGCGAGCAGTGAGGCGTGTGTGCCGGTATCAAGCCAGGCGACCCCGCGGCCCAGAACCTGGACATGAAGCTGGCCGCTCGCGAGATACGCACGATTGACATCCGTGAT
>Ga0182032_10000406_pt1 | contig 17133 bp, 19 predicted proteins | sample tim00Cox00000000_FD_125970 | JGI IMG/M metagenome (GOLD analysis project Ga0182032, IMG submission 125970) | Lab enrichment of tropical soil microbial communities from Luquillo Experimental Forest, Puerto Rico - timezero.00C.oxic.00.000.000 | ecosystem: Environmental > Terrestrial > Soil >... | reverse complement strand
GTCCTCGAGATAGGGCATGTCCTCGATCGGCACGATCCGCGAGATGACGCCCTTATTGCCGTGGCGACCCGCCATCTTGTCACCGGGCTGCAGCTTTCGTTTCACCGCAACGAAAACCTTGACCATTTTCATTACGCCGGGCGGCAATTCATCGCCGCGCTGCAGCTTTTCCACCTTACTCTCGAAACGCTCGGTGAGCGCGGCGAGGGCATCCTCCATCTGCTTTTTCAAGCCTTCGATATCGGCCATCCTGGCGTCATCGCGGATCGAGATCTGCCTCCATTGCACCGCCGGAATCTCGGCAAGTACCTCCTCGGTAATTTCAATCCCCGATCTCATGCCTTTGGGGCCACCGACCGCGATCTGATCAAGCAACAGCTCTCTAAGCCGCGCCGCAAAACTGCGCTCGAGGATCGCTCGCTCGTCGTCGCGGTCCTTGGCAAGACGTTCGATCTCGGCCCGCTCGATCGCTAGCGCACGCTCGTCCTTATCGACACCGCGGCGGGAGAAGACACGCACCTCAACGATAGTGCCCGATACTCCGGGTGGCAGCCGCAGTGAGGTATCGCGTACATCCGAGGCTTTCTCCCCGAAAATCGCACGCAGCAGCTTTTCCTCGGGAGTCATTGGGGATTCGCCTTTAGGAGTGACTTTGCCGACCAAAATGTCACCCGGCTTTACCTCGGCGCCGATATAGACGATCCCGGCCTCGTCGAGGTTTCTCAGCGCCTCCTCACCGACATTCGGAATGTCACGCGTGATCTCCTCCTGCCCCAATTTGGTGTCGCGCGCCATTACCTCAAACTCTTCAATGTGGATCGAGGTAAACACGTCATCGGAGACGATCCTCTCGGAAATCAGGATCGAGTCCTCGAAATTATACCCATGCCACGGCATGAAGGCACAAAGCACGTTGCGCCCGAGCGCCAGCTCGCCGAGGTGGGTCGAAGGGCCGTCGGCAATAATATCGCCGGCCGATATCTGGTCGCCGACTTTGACGAGCGGGCGTTGCGTGATGCAGGTGTTTTGATTGGACCGCTGGAATTTGAGGAGATTATAAATATCAACGCCCGAAGCGGCGGTCGAGGTCTCTTCGGTCGCGCGTATCACTATGCGGGTCGCGTCGACTTGGTCGATGATCCCCGAGCGTCGTGCGATAATCGTAACGCCAGAGTCGCGGGCAACGGTCTCCTCCATCCCGGTACCGACGAGCGGCGCTTCCGCTTGGATGAGCGGCACCGCCTGGCGTTGCATGTTCGAGCCCATCAGGGCGCGGTTCGCGTCATCATTCTCAAGAAACGGGATCAGCGCCGCTGCTACGGAGACCAGCTGCTTCGGCGAGACATCGATCAGGTCGATGTCCTCGGGCCGCGTCATGACGAAGTCGCCGCCCTTGCGGCAATTCGTCAGATCGACGATGATCCGTCCCTCCGCGTCGGTCTCGACATTCGCTTGGGCGATCGCGTAGCGCCCCTCATCCATCGCCGACAGATAGACGACCTCGTCGGTTACCTGGCCGCTCACCACCCTGCGGTATGGACTTTCGATGAAGCCGTACTGATTGACGCGCGCGTAGGTAGCCAAGCTGTTGATCAAACCGATATTCGGACCTTCGGGGGTTTCGATCGGGCAGATCCGCCCGTAGTGGGTTGGATGCACGTCGCGCACCTCGAAGCCGGCGCGTTCGCGGGTCAATCCGCCTGGCCCGAGCGCCGATAGACGCCGCTTGTGCGTAATCTCCGACAACGGATTGGTTTGATCCATGAACTGCGACAACTGCGACGAGCCGAAGAACTCCCGCACTGCCGCCGCGGCGGGCTTCGCGTTGATCAGGTCATGCGGCATCACCGTGTCGATCTCGACCGAACTCATGCGCTCGCGGATCGCGCGCTCCATCCGCAACAGGCCGACACGGTATTGATTTTCCATCAGCTCGCCGACCGACCGGACCCGGCGATTGCCGAGGTGATCAATATCGTCGATCTCGCCGCGACCGTCCTTGAGGTCGACCAGCACCTTGAGAATTGCCAGAATGTCGGCCTTCCTCAGGGTACGCACGGAATCGTTGGTGGTGAGCCCGAGCCGCGAATTCATTTTGACGCGGCCTACCGCTGACAGATCATACCTCTCCGGGTCGAAGAAAAGGCCGTTGAACAGCGCCTCTGCGGTTTCCAGCGTCGGCGGCTCGCCCGGCCGCATAACGCGATAAATATCGATCAGCGCGTCCTCGCGAGTGGCGTTCTTGTCGATCGCGAGCGTGCTGCGGATATAGGGACCGACCGTGACGTGATCGATGTCCAGCACCGCCAATTCGCTGATCCCGGACTCCGTCAGCTGAGCAAGGGCTGGCGCGGTGATCTCGTCACCGGCTTCGAAATAAACCTCACCGGTCTCTTCATTGATCAGATCGGATGCGAAATACCGGCTGATCAGTTCCTCTTCGGTGACGAGGACGTCGGTAAGCCCTTCCTCGCGCAGCCGTCTGGCATTGCGCGGCGTCAGACGCTCGCCCGCGGCAAGAACGATCTCGCCGGTGCGGGCATCGCGCAGATCGCTCGTCAGCTTACCTTTGAAATTCTCTTCCCTGAACGGCGCCATCCACCCCTGAGCGCCGCGGCGGAATGTGATTGTTCCATAAAAGCTGGAGAGAACCTCTTCCTTGGACATGCCGCCCGCCTCTCCAGGCTGCAGCGACCTGCCCTCGGCGTTGCGACGCACCCGCAATTCCTCGGTGGCGGCGTCGTCGAGGGCGAGAAGCAGCGTCGTCGCTGGCAGTTTGCGGCGCCGGTCAATCCGGACATAAACGTGGTCTTTGGCATCGAACTCGAAGTCGAGCCACGAGCCGCGATAAGGAATAACCCGCGCCGCAAATAAGTATTTCCCAGAGGAATGCGTCTTGCCCTTGTCATGATCAAAAAATACGCCCGGGCTGCGGTGCATCTGAGAGACGATGACGCGTTCGGTGCCATTGATGATGAAGGTCCCATTCTTCGTCATCAGCGGCATATCGCCCATATAGACGTCTTGCTCCTTGATGTCGCGGATCGAACGTGATCCAGTGTCCTCGTCGACATCCCAAACAACGAGCCGAAGCGTAACCTTCAGCGGTGCGGCAAAGGTTATGCCTCGCTGCTGGCATTCATCGACGTCGTATTTCGGCGGCTCCAACTCGTAGCGAACGAACTCCAGCTGGGCGCGCTCGGAGAAGTCGCGGATCGGAAAAACCGATTTGAAGACCTCCTGCAGCCCGATACTGGCGCGCTGCTCGGACACAACCCCCATCTGCAAGAAATGATCGTAAGAGCTCTTTTGAACCTCGATCAAATTCGGCATCGGCGCAACTTCAGCGACCCGCCCGAAGTTCTTGCGAATCCGCTTCTTGCCCGTAAAGGAAATGGCCATGCGTGCTCCTCGATGTCGCCGCCGGTGGGCGGCGGATATACGGCACCCTCACTCAAGCCGGTGACCGCTCACCTCTGGCCGACGTGATCGGTCCGGGGTATCCTCGTGATGCAGTGGATTTTGGCGCAGCCGCGCATTCTCCCAGTTCAAGACGACAGAACCCGGCGTGCGCGACCTTTCGCGCCCCGGCTCCTGCGTCTGAGTGTCGGGCGGCGACCGAGAGAGATCGGACGCCCGCCCCGCGAGATAAATATCGTGGCAGACCTACTTTATTTCAACCGTGGCACCGGCGTCTTCAAGCTGTTTCTTGATTTTCGCAGCCTCTTCTTTGTTGACGCCCTCCTTGACCGGTTTGGGTGCCGCCTCCACGAGATCCTTGGCTTCCTTGAGGCCGAGACTGGTGATGGCCCGGACCTCCTTGATCACATTGATCTTCTTATCGCCCACCGCGGCGAGGATCACATCGAACTCGGTCTTCTCGACGGCCGCCTCGGCCATCGGAGCGGCGGCTCCGCCGCCAGCCGCTGCTACTGCCACTGGCGCCGCCGCTGATACCCCCCATTTTTCTTCGAGCATCTTTGAGAGTTGCGCAGCTTCGATGACACTCAAGGCGGAAAGGTCATCAACCAGTCTTGCCAGATCAACCATGTTTAACTCCTAATTTTACTCTGCTGACAACCATTATGCAGCCTCGCTAGCCCCTTCGCCCTGTTTTTCGGCGTAGGCCGCAAAGACGCGCGCGACTTGGCCGGCGGGAGCCTGCAACACCCTTGCGATCCGTCCCGCCGGGGCCTGCAACAACCCGATGAGCTTGCCGCGCAACTCATTGAGTGAGGGCAGGCTGGCTAATTCCCTGATGCCGGCGGCGTCCATTTGCCGGCCGGCTAGGCCGCCGCCGATAATGGTCAGCTTATCGTTGCGGTTAGCGTACTGGACCACTACCTTGGGGGCCGCGACCGGGTCACGCGAAAACGCTATCGCCGTGGGGCCTCTAAACAGCGGGATCAGCAACTCAAAGGGGGTGCCGCTGAGAGCGCGCTTCGCGAGGCGATTTTTGGTCACCCGAAAAATGGCCCCTGCGTTACGAACCTGCTGCCGCAATTGGGTAGCTTCCGCGACGTTCACGCCAACCTGATGGGTCACGACGACACAGGCCGCGCCGACCAGATCTTGCTGCAAGCTCTCGACTAGTTTCCGCTTTTGCGCTCGATCCACCGCGATCTCCGATCCGCCTTTTGAGCTTCTCCTCGGCGGTTACTCGGCCAGCCCAGATAATTCGACCTTCACCCCAGGACCCATCGTCGAACTGACGCTGACCTTTTTAATGTAAGTGCCTCTGACGCCACTCGGCTTGCCGCGAACGATCGCACCGACAAAGGCGCGCACATTATCCGCCAACGCTGCCTCGGTAAAGCTCGCTTTGCCGACGCCGGCGTGAACGATCCCGGCCTTTTCGGCGCGGAACTCCACTTGTCCGCCTTTGGCAGCTCGCACCGCCTCTGCGACATTCTGCGTCACCGTACCAAGTCGCGGGTTCGGCATGAGTCCGCGCGGACCCAGGATCTTGCCGAGGCGGCCGACCAAGGACATCAGATCGGGTGTCGCGATTGCGCGATCAAAATCGATCTGGCCAGCCTGGACTCTCTCGGCGAGATCCTCGGCCCCGATTATGTCTGCCCCGGCGGCCTCCGCCTCCTTGGCGCGATCGCCACGAGCGAACACCGCAACGCGCATCGCCTTTCCGGTACCGTGTGGCAACATTACGGTGCCTCTAAGATTCTGATCGGGTTTGCGCGGATCGAGGTTCAAGTTCATCGAGACTTCGACGGTCTCGTCGAATTTCGCCGCAGCACGTTGCTTGATCAGCTTGAGCGCGTCATCGAGCGGGCGCGCCACAGTCGGATCGATCCCCTCGTAGGCTTTCTTTAGCCGCTTTCCGGTCTTGGCCATTCACCTCACTCCACGATTTCCAGACCCATCGAACGCGCCGAGCCGACCAGCATACGGCAGGCGCCATCGATGTCCTTGGCATTGAGATCCTGCATCTTCTGTTGTGCAATTTCGCGGATCTGCGCCATCGTCACGCGACCGACCGCCCGAGCTTTGCCTGCGGTCTGCGATCCTTTCTCAATCCCCGCAGCCTTTTTGAGGAAATGGCTGTTGGGCGGGCTCTTCGTGACGAACGCGAAAGAGCGATCCCCGTAGGCGGTGATCACGACCGGTATAGGCATGCCGGGCTCAAGATTCTGCGTCGCTGCATTAAAGGCTTTGCAGAACTCCATTATGTTGAGACCGCGTTGACCGAGTGCTGGGCCAATTGGCGGCGACGGGTTCGCCTTACCGGCCGGGACTTGCAGTTTGATGATCCCAACAATCTTTTTCGCCATTTACTTTTCGCCCGCTACCTGCCTCACGCTAGGCCTTCTCGACCTGCGAGTATTCCAGCTCCACCGGGGTCGCGCGCCCGAAGATCGAGACTGCGACCTTGAGCCGGGCTTTTTCTTCGTCAACCTCCTCGACGAGTCCGTTGAACGAGGTGAATGGACCGTCGCAGACGCGCACCTGCTCCCCGATTTCGAACGTAACCGAGGGCTTCGGCCGCTCGATCCCCTCCTGCACCTGGTGCATGATCCGTGCAGCCTCGTGATCACTGATCGGCGACGGCCGACCGCGTCCTCCGAGAAAGCCGGTGACCTTAGCGGTGTTCTTGACGAGATGCCAAGTCTCGTCATTCATATCCATCTTGATCAGCACGTAGCCTGGAAAGAATTTGCGCTCCGAGCTCACCTTGGCGCCGCGCTTGATCTCGACCACCTCCTCTGTCGGAACGAGAATTTCCTCGAATTTTTCGGAAAGACCCTTCTGCTCGGCCTGCTCGCGGATCAAGCTCGCGACCTTCTTTTCGAAGCCGGAGTAAACGTGGATTACGTACCAGCGGCTCGCCATTGCGTGCATCCCAACCTTAATGCCCGAGCCCAAAGATCAACCGCACCCCAGCCGAAAACACCTGATCTACCAGAAAAAAAAAGGCAGCGGCGATAAACACCATCGTGAATACCATCGCGGTGGTGACGACGGTTTCCTTGCGGCTCGGCCAGGTAACACGAGACACTTCTTGGCGGACCTGCTGGAGGAACTCGATTGGGCTCGTCTTCGCCATATACTGACTGCTCCCGGTAACTGCTCCCGGCTGAAGGGTACCGCGCCGGCCGGATATGGTCTCTCTTCTGCCTCCGTTCTAGGATGTTTGCTGCGAGGAGTGGCAGGAGTGGAGGGGCTCGAACCCCCAACCCCCGGTTTTGGAGACCGGTGCTCTACCAGTTGAGCTACACTCCTACGACGTGTGCTTTCAATGACTTAGTGCCTGCTCTGCTCAGTACAAGGCGGGTACAAATCCCACCTTGCCACCGGATTTGCCACCTGATCACCCCGCAGAGGAAGGCGCGCGTTCTACAGGAGTTCTAATGGCGATGTCAATCTTACCTGCGGCATCGCGCCCCAGGCCCTCTACGAGATGGGAACAGCGATCAAGGGTGACCTGAATGCTACCATGCCCTAGTGCGGTCTCGACCACCTTGGGGTGAACCCCGCTCGCCAACAGCATCGATGCGAAACCGAGCCGCAACCCGCTCGTACGTGAGCTTCGCTAACGGTCGCGCGCCGAGTGTCGGGATCAGGTGGACCCTGACGATTTGCGCGTAGCGTTCCGCAGTTCTGGGGCTGACCTTTTTGCGATATGCGTCAGCCAGGTTTCGAGGTAGGCGCCGGTAGAGAGCTTTGCCGTGGCGCTCGCTAGCTTGCCCTCGTTCGCCTCAGTCATCGGCTCGTTCAAGCGATCTTGCGCTTGGCGCTTCGTACCCTTGTAGGTGACGATTTGGTCTTGCGCCCGCCATCCTCAGACGGGAGGTCGAATTTCAGCTCCCAGGTCGTCTTGGCGGCATTGCGCGGGCGAATATGCCCTTTCATGGTGCTCCTCCTTTCCGCTTGCGAAGGTTGTGGTAATCGGATCGGCAGCGATTCGAGCAGAAGCGCGACTTGCCGCGGCGCAGCCTCCCTGGTGCGCGCTCGGTACCAGCGGCCGCATTGGTCGCAAGCGGTGATCTCCTTCAGTTCGGCGACCGCCGCATAAAACTGTGCCGCAACGCCGACAGCAGCGTGTTCGGTTGCAGCGAAAAGACCGGATCGACCGGACCCTCGTCACGCCACACCAGGCGCCCGGCGATCGTCGCGGGTAACAGGTCCTCACTATGCCATCGTAGGCGTGTCGCTGTAGCGCTTTGCCATATACCTACGAGGCGCCGGAACCGTCGAATGTGGTGAAACCACGTTTCGAGCCCCTCGCCTTCGCCGGCAAGGTCGCGGAGCCTGAGCGCAGCAGACCGACAGAGCTAGCGAACTCGCAACACTCCACCGGTGTCTCGGCGAGCGCCAGCGCGGCCGGTCCGCTATCGGTAATGGTCGCCGAAGCGTCGGGCGGCGATCAGCTGGTTCACTCGATCCTGCGGGAATTTGTTTTCGACATCGCCTGGTACCGGGAACGAGTCATCAAGGTCGACCCCAAGCGCCTCGGCCGATGCCTTGTCGAGAACCGCGACGGCACGATCATCGGGGCGGAGAAAGCGGCCGCGACCGACCGAGAAAGCGCTGACTTGGGATTCTTTCTCAGGCTCAATGCCGAAAATGTAGAGGTTGAGAAAAGCTGTGCCTGACACGACGTTGCGAAGCAAGGACTGTCGGGCGACAACGGTACCACCGGCAGCGCTGAGCTTCCGGGGGTCGATCAGAGGCTCATAGACCGGGAGAGTCAGCGGCGGCAGATTGCCGCTTCGAGGGGTCTCGAACACGGCGCGATTGAAACGGCTTTTGACTTGGATAATGTCCGGCCGATCTTCCCGCTCGGCGCGCGCCATACCAACCTTGGCGCCTTCGATGACCATCAGCGCGCCTGCAACGATCGCGGCAGCGACGGCGAGTACCGCGACAGCAACGACGGCCTCGAGTCCTCGTTTGCCAAAACCCCCGAATACCAGCTTCGCCCAGATCATGCGGCGTTCCGGAGCACCTCGGCAGGAGACCGCCACACCGGCCAGAGAAGGACGGGTAGCGAAGCGAAACAGGCAGCGAGCACGGCACGGCAGCCACTATCAGCGAAATTGCTGATATCGTCGATAACGGAACAGAGGCGATCGCGGCGATCGCGATGCCACTGGTCAAGACCAGTGCGAACTGCAATGCGTAGTAGACCAGAACCTGTCTGGGCGTAAATCCGACAGCCTGCAAAATACCATAATCCCGCCATCGGCTAACGACAGATTGGACCTGAAGCCCGGCCGTGCCGAAAGCGAGCAGAATCAACAGCAGCGCAACGAAAAACGCGCCGCCACCGCCGACCTTCTCTTGCTCCTGAAGCGCCGACCAGAAGTTATTGCGCTCAGGAAGTCTCAAACAGACCGAGCGCCCGCGCCGCGCATCACATTCTCGGTCAAGACCACCCTCGTGGAGCACCCGTTCTACAGCAGCTTCCGCAACCGGCACGTTGCCAATTGAACTTGCCCGCACGACGAGCTGGTCTCGCGCTGGCACCAGGGCCGCAGTAGATCCTCGCCGCATGAGCTCCCTCGCTACGACCGCGAGAAAATCACGAAACAGCTCCCGGTTGACAACGATTGGCAACGAGGTGCTGCCGATGCGGGCGGCTTCGGCGCGGACGGTGAGGACATCCTGGCCATTTGCATTGAATCTCCAGAATGGCTCGAACCTGCCCTGATCCGGCCCGGCCATATCGAATGTGCCGATCAGCCGGAGCCCGTCGAAACGCTGTATGATTGGCTCCCCTGGGCCGCTATAGACGAACTCGACAATTGCCTCCGCGCCGGGCGGCACGCCAACGTAATCGGCGACCCCGGAAGGGACGAGCACCTCTTGCGGACCCGGCGGCCGCGCTTCCCCCGTAGTGACGAGAAGCGGCATGCCCAGTACCATTTGAGGCGCCTGCGGATTAATCTCGTGAAAATCGACGTAGTAATCGCGCGCGAGATCGAAGTTCCGGTCGACACCCAGCACCCTGGTCCGGGCGCCCAGGTATTCCTGCTGCTGCTCGTTGCGAAACACCAGAAACGAAGTATCGACGGCGATATTGCTGCTGATACCGCTGTAAGGCGCTTCCGCGGACCTTACATCGCTAATTGTTCGGACAGAGCCTGCCAGAGCGTCGATCTCATCGTCAGCAACGCCGGTCAGCCGGACGATAAACGTCGCGGCACCTGCAGCCTCATAGCTGGCCAGCACTTCGCGCTGGTGAAGCTGGATCTGGCCCGCGAAGAATGCGACTGCGAGGATTGCCGCAGCGATCGCCAACGCGGCCAAGCCTGACCGCAGCCAGGCTTGGCCCAGGTCGGCCAGCGCGAGCCACAAGAGCCCGTGGCTCACGGTGGTCTAGCGCAGTTCGCGCGCGATGTCTTCGCGCAGCTCCTCCAGCATACCCGAGACGGTAGATTTGACGTCCTTGGGGGGCGCACCGTCTTTCAGCTTTTTGCCGAGGGAGTCGAACAGAAGTTGCTGTTCGCGTGCCTCGCGCGCCGAGATCACGGGAGCGATCTTTCCCAGTTGGCCCTTGCTTCGTCGAACTTGGTTTGGGCCTCTGCCGCATTGCCCGAAGCATAAGCGGTGTCGACCGAGCGCAGCGCGGCCGTCACCTGATTGAGCGAGGTGCGCGCCTGTGCCTTCTCCTGCGCTGATGCCGCTAAAGCGATCTCGGTACTGTACCATCCGTGGTAACCCAACCCCGATAAACCGCCGCTGATCGCAAGTAAAGCTACCACGATAAAACCAATACGCAACCGGTTCGCGTTCATAGGGTGTCCTCTTTATACGCTATGTGCTGCCGGCTTTTGCGCTGCCTTCTTTAAGGCAGTTTTAACGATCACTTCAGAAGGGTGAAATTGCCCGCGGCGGAAAGGTAGGGCATTCTCGCCGATTGGGTGCGCCTCTTGCAGAGCTTGCGCTGGCGGGCAACCTAATAGGTTTCGCTATGCCCCGGCTTGAGCCGTAAAGGCCGCGTGAACCGATGTGAATTTTCCGCCTTGCCAGCGCGGCCTAGACACCCTAATTGTTAGGTGAGTTACGGGGCAAAGCAGACGCCCCGTCAGACGGTCTTCCGTCCAAGTTCTGTGCCGCTCGCTGTGCGAGGAGTGCGCGATCATGGATGCTGAAGGCCGTTTTTCTATTTCGGCGCAAGCCCTCTACTCCCGGCTCGGTGGGGAGCTTGCACCGATCATCGTCGATGTCCGGAGAAGCCCGGCTTTCGAGGCCGACGACACGGTAATCGTCGGTGCGCTCCGTCGGCTTCCTGCAGAGGTCGATGGTTGGCGCCGCGAGCTGCCCGAGGGGCGTTCCGTCGTCGTCTATTGTGCTCACGGACAGGAAGTCAGCCAAAATGCTGCAACGACCCTACGCGCAGCCGGGACCGACGCTTGTTTCCTCGAACGTGGCATCACGGGTTGGGCCGAGCTCGGGCTGCCCTGTCGTCGCAAGCTCGCCGCGGGGTCGGACGGGTGGGTCACCCGCGAGCGGCCCAAAATAGACCGCATCGCCTGCCCCTGGCTGATTCGCCGCTTCATTGACCCCGAGGCCCGGTTCCTGTTCGTGCCCACCGATCGCGTCTTCGCGGTCGCCGCGGAGACCGGGGCAACGGCGTACGATATCCCGGGCGCCGAGCCGTTTTCCCATGACGGCGAGCTGTGCAGTTTCGACGCCTTCCTTAAGGGATACGGGATCGAAGATCCGCCGCTCGACGCGCTCGCGCTGATCGTCCGCGGCGCCGATACGGCGCGGCTCGAGCTCACCCCGCAATCTCCGGGTCTATTGGCCGTGTCCTTGGGCCTTTCGGCGATCTACGCCGACGATCACGCGATGCTAGAGCACGGGATGACCGTCTATGACGCCCTCTACGCTTGGTGCCGCGACTGTCGCGACCAGGGGCACGATTGGAACCCGGCGGCGATGGCGACGCCGGCCTAAGGAAGAAAAATGACCGCTCCCGAACCGGCGAGTCCAGACGCCCTCACCTCCGCACTGCCGCACCGCCGTTCGCTCCGCGAAATCGTCATTTATTTCCTCCGCCTCGGCACGCTTGGGTTCGGCGGGCCGGTGGCGCTTGTCGGCTTGATGGAAAAGGAGCTCGTAAGTGAACGCCAATGGTTGACCAGGGAGGAGATGCGCAATGCCGTGGCCGTCAGCCAGACGCTGCCCGGTCCCCTAGCGATCCAGGTCGGCATCTTCATCGCCTATCTGCGCGGCGGGTTCTGGGGTGCGTGGGCCGGCGGCTGGGCCTTTATCCTGCCGAATTTCCTGATCGTCGCGGCGCTTGGCGCGCTTTACGTCCATTTCGGTGGGCTGTCCTGGATGACCGCGGTCTTTTACGGCGTAAGCCCTGCAGTGATCGCGCTAATTCTTCATTCCTGTTATCGCTTGGCAAAGCTCGGCATGGAGGATTGGTTACAATGGGTGATTGCGGCCGCTTGTCTTGTCGTCACGGTTTGGCTGCAAGCCGAGGTCGCGATCCTCTTCATCATCTCCGGAGTTATCGGGATCGTCTATTACGGCTCGCTATTGCGCGGCCGCGGGCCGACGCCCGGGGCGCTGATGGCGCTGGCTCCGCTCGGCATTGGCACGAATACCGCCAGTTTCGACATCCTCAGTAGGCTGCTCGGTTTCTTTCTCAAAGCCGGGAGCCTCACCTTCGGCAGCGGGCTGGTCATCGTGCCGTTTCTCGAAAAGGGGCTGGTGCAGCAGACCGGGTGGTTGAACGCGCGCGAGTTCCTGGTAGCGGTCGCGGTCGGCATGATCAGCCCGGGGCCCGTGGTCATCACTGCAACCTTTGTCGGCTATCTCGTGGCGGGGTTTTGGGGCTCGCTCGTCTCGACCGTCGGCATCTTTCTGCCGTCGTTCCTGTTGATCCTGATCGTCGCTCCGATCCTGGTCCGGCACCGCGCCAATCCGAATGTCGAAGGGTTTGTAAAGGGCGCCTATGCCGCCGCCATCGGCACGATCCTCGGCGCGTGCATTCTGCTTGGCAAGATCGCGATCGGCGATTGGCTCACCGTGCTCGTGGGACTCGGCAGTCTCGCGGTCCTGTTCCGTTTCAAGGTCAGCAACCCGCTGCTTATCGCAGCGACGGCGGTGATTGGCCTGATCGCCTTCCCGCTGCTGCAGCCCGGCTGGGTCTATGTCAAATAGCGAAGCGCGATCATGCCCTTGGGCTGATCGCGGAAGGAGGAATCATGCCATACACGATGAAGCCGCTCGCTTGCGAGCCTTCACGGATCAAAGGAATGTCTGAGAAGCTGCTCGTCAGTCACTACGAAAATAACTACGGCGGTGCAGTCAATCGCCTCAATGCGATCGAGACGCAGCTCGTCGAGCTCGATTTCGTCAAGGTGCCTGGCTTCCTCATCAATGGCCTGAAGCGTGAGGAGCTGATCGCGATGAATTCGATGATCCTGCACGAAATCTTCTTCGCCTCGCTCGGCGAGAAGAGCGCGCCGGACGGCGAGTTAAAAGACGCGCTCACGCGCGATTTTGGAAGCCTCGATCGCTGGTGGGTGTCTCGGCAATGGGCAAAGCACAGGGCGGCGGCGCCGGCTGGGTGCTGCTGACCTGGTCGCGGCGCGACCGCAAACTTGTCAACCAGTGGGCGATGGACCACTCGACGACGCTGGCCGGCGGCCACCCGATCCTCGCGCTCGACATGTACGAGCACTCCTATCACATCGACTATGGCGCCCAGGCGGCCGCCTATGTCGACGCGTTCATGGCGGCGATCAACTGGCCGAACGTCGCCGCAGCCTAGGCCAGACTCGCACCCTAGGCTGACTGTCACGCGACCCACCGACCCCCGGAGGAACGATGCAGTCGTGATCGAGGCAATTCGGCTCAGGACAGCCTGCAAAACCTGAGCAGAGATCTTCGATGCCGGGCCCCCGCAGTCGCCCGGTTACCCAAGGCATTCCGCCCAAGCACTGCACTTCGCCCGCTGTCGGACCGAGGGCTTGTGGTGGAGCCGGTTTCCAACCACGCCCCGGGGCTCGCCGGCGGTATGGAGACACCGATGTCTGAGGTTACATTGTACGGCTTTCCACGTAGCGTTTATGTCCAGATGGCGGGCATCGTCCTGACACATCACGAGGTCGCCTACGCCTTTCACGACGTGGAAACCGAAATGAACACGCTGGCGCACCTCGCGCTCCACCCGTTCGAGCGGGTGCCGATCCTGCGGCACGGCGATTTCACACTGTACGAGACCAGCGCGATCGTTGGTTACGTAGATGAGGTGTTTGGGTCTTGCCGGCTCACGCCCGGCGACCCTCAGCATCGGGCCCGCATGAGCCAGTGGATCAGTGCGGTTAATGGCTACTACTACCCCTATCTGATCTACCACGTGTCGCACGAGCGTAACGTCTTCCCGCAGCTCGGCATCCCGTCGGACGAGGCCGTTGTGGCCCATGCCATGCCCAAGGTTGAAGTCTGCCTTCAGGTATTGGAGCGCGAGCTGTCGCGCGGTGGGGAATTTCTGCTCGGGCCTCAGCTGAGCCTGGCGGATTTTTTCATGCTACCGATTATCCACGGCTTTGGGTTCGCGCCCGAGGCGCAGGCGATGTATCCCAAGTTTCCAGCGATCTGCGCCTGGCGCGAACGCATGGAAAGCTTGCCGACAATGAAGCGCTTTCGAGCCGCCCAGCCGCCGCGCGGCCCGATCGAACATGCGCGGCGATGGGTGGTATCGCACCGCCCGAAATACTGAAGCGGGAACCGTTAGCCTGCCTGGTGTTCCGCGCTGCTGACCGATCAAGCGGTCCGCTCTAATCAATCTGCAACGACCCTTCTCGAAGGATTCAATGATGCCTGAGAAAAGTTTTAAAATCACAATTCTTTGGCGTGGCGATCTCGAAGCCCGACGAGCCGCGACGCCGCAGAACAACCGCTTCTATCGCATCTTCGAAGAGCTCGCCGATATCGGTATCCATGCCGAGCCGGCCGTTTATGACGAAGACTTCGCGGACGAGGTACGCGAGCAGCTGCTTGGCGCCGATGGCGTGCTCGTCTGGGTCGATCCGATCCACCAGGGCAAGACGCGCCAGGCGCTCGACCCGCTATTGCGCGACGTCGCTTCGCACGGCCGGTGGGTCAGCGCGCATCCCGACGTCATCCTCAAAATGGGCGTCAAGGAGGTCCTCTACCGCACCAAGCATCTCGGCTGCGGCGCGGACACGCATCTCTATCGTAGCGCGTCTGAATTTCGTCAGAATTTCCCGGCGCGGCTGCAGACCGGCCCGCGGGTGCTGAAGCAGAACCGCGGCAACGGCGGCCAGGGTGTGTGGAAAGTGGAGCTTGTCGACTGCGGGGGCAGTGCTGACCCCCTCTTACGCGTGCTGCATGCGCAGCGCGGCAGTATTCCCGAAGAGCTGCCACTCAACCGCTTCATGGGGCGTTGCGAAACCTATTTCGGCTGGGGCGGCTGCATCATCGAGCAGCCGTTTCAGCCGCGCCTGCCGGACGGCATGATCCGCTGCTACATGGGCGCGGACCGCGTTGCGGGCTTTGGGCATCAGTATATCAAAGCCCTGATCGAGCCGCCGCCCGAAGGGCCGGACGCGCCGGCCGCGCAGCCCGGGCCGCGCATCATGCACGGTCCCGATGCCGCTCCGTTTCAGGCGCTGCGCACGAGGATGGAGACCGAGTGGGTGCCACAGATGATCGACATACTCGGCCTCGATCCGGCGGCGCTGCCAATCATCTGGGACGCCGATTTCCTTTACGGGCCGCGCGATGCGGCGGGGGCCGACAGCTACGTGCTTTGCGAGATCAATGTCAGCTCCTGTTTCGCGATCCCGGACCAGGCGCCGGCGGCGATCGCCAAATTGACGCTGGCCCGCTGCCGGAGCGCCCCGCAACGATCGTAATCGTCAGCAATCCGGAAGGAGGGCGAAGACAATCACCGGCAGATCGACGCGCGCACAGCTGAAACCTAACCGACTTGGCCTACCGCAGATGCAGCAGAAGAGCGACGCCCGAGGCCAGCAGCAACACCAAAACCACGCGCCGGAAACCAGTCTCGTCCAGCCGGCCAAACAATTTGAGTCCCGCCCATGTCCCTAATGCCACCGCGGGCAATCCGATCAGGAAGAGGCTAAAAGTACCTGGGGCAATAGTTCCAGTGCCGCCGAGAAACAGCGCGGTCAGCAGAAATACAAACACCCCGACCGGCTGGAACACGGCGCGCTGCTCGGGCGGCGGCCATCCGCGCAATGTGCACCAGATCGTCAGCACAATGCCGGCGAAACCGGTCGCTCCGCCGAGCGCTCCGTTCAGCGTGCCGACCATGCCATCGGTAAAGCGCCCGGCCTCGCTCGCGCTCGGCAACCTTGGACGGATCAGGCTGTAAAGGCTAAAAGCGACGAGCACGACACCGATGCCGAACCGCCAACTGTCCGGCGAGGCCCAGCGCAGGAGTTGGGCGCCGAGCGGCACGCCGATCACCGCGCCGATCAGAAACGGCGCAAGCCTGCCTGGACGGATCGCGTGCCGCAATTTCCAGGCGGCCCAGCCCTGTACAATCAAGCCGAAGGTCGCGATGAGAACGGTGGACTGGGCCGGGGGCAGGAAGTGCAGCCAAACCGCCGCCGCGACAATCGCAAACGCGAATCCGGCGAGCCCCGCGACAAAGGAGGCGGCAAAAGTGGCGGAAACAAACAGGATCAGGTTGACGGCAGAAAGGTCGCCCATCACACACCCCATCGCTGCCGCCGCGAAAGGCGCGGCGGGGATAGGGCAACGCTTGGCCTGTTACAGCTTAGGGGTGGTTGCCGGTGACCTAAGCACTATCGTTGTGCAGGCAGGAGAGTCTGTCAAGCGCCGAGCGGCCGGCCCTAACGTACTGAAAGACCCGGACCTTCCTTTTCAAACCGACGCACCGCTTCTTCAGGTCCGTGATCTTCGAACGAAGCTTCTTAAACCGGTGTCGTTCAGCTTGGCGGTGGGCGAGTGTATTACCGTGAAGGGGCCATCCGGCGCCGGCAAAACCTTGCTGTTGCGCGCCATCGCCGACCTCGATCCCAATCAAGGTCTGGTGAGCGTCGAGGGCAGCGACCGCTCGACAGTCCCAGCTCCGGAGTGGCGCCGGCTGGTCGGTTATGTCCCGGCGGAGCCGGGGTGGTGGGCGGAAACGGTCGGCGAGCACTTTGACGATTGGATCGCGGCCGCCGCTATTCTTACAGACCTGGGATTTTCTGAGAAAGCAAAGAGCTGGCCGATCGCGCGTCTGTCCACGGGCGAGCGGCTGCGGCTTGCGGTTGTCCGTGCCCTGATCATCCGACCGAAAGTGTTGCTGCTCGATGAGCCGACCGCGGCTCTCGATGCCGCTTCCGTAGCAGCGGTCGAGTCGCTGCTCGCGGACCGGATACGAGCAGGTCTTGCTGTTTTATGGGTCACACACGACGCGGGTCAGACGAGGCGCATCGCACGCCGGCAGCTGGCGGTCGAGGCCGGAAACGTCCGGGAGGAGATCGATCAGTGACCAGTTACATCACCCTGAGCTATGTGGACCTTGCTTTGGCGAGTGTCCTTGTTCTGATCAATGCGGGGCTCTCCCTAATATTCGGACTAAAAATTCACCGAAGCCTGCTGATCGCCGCAATCCGCATGGCGGTACAGCTCACGCTGATCGGCCTCGTG
>Ga0182032_10000404_pt1 | contig 17141 bp, 16 predicted proteins | sample tim00Cox00000000_FD_125970 | JGI IMG/M metagenome (GOLD analysis project Ga0182032, IMG submission 125970) | Lab enrichment of tropical soil microbial communities from Luquillo Experimental Forest, Puerto Rico - timezero.00C.oxic.00.000.000 | ecosystem: Environmental > Terrestrial > Soil >... | reverse complement strand
GATATATTCCGGAACGAACCCAGGAATATCGAACGCCTTCTTGACACCAGCCTTCTGCGCCTGCGCGCGAATGTTGTTGCCGTAATCGAACGTAACGGCGCCCTTCTCTTGCAACGCGAGCATCGCTTCGACGTGTGTCGCTATCGCTTGCATCGAGCGCTCGATATATTCCTCCGGATTTTTTCGGCGCAAGGCGAGCGCATCTTCGAGCGACATGCCGTTCGGCACGTAGCCATTCAGCGCGTCGTGCGCGCTCGTTTGATCGGTCAAGACATCGGGAACGACACCGCGCTTAACGATCTCGGGCAAAACATCTGCGCAATTCCCGACGAGTCCAACCGAAAGCGATTCTTGCTCTTTGCGCGCCTTGTCGATCAGCTTCAAGGCTTCTTCGAGCGAACCCACGATCTTATCGCAATAACCGCTCCTCAATCTTTTTTCGATCCGCGCCGGATCGACTTCGACGCCAAGAAAAACGGCGCCATTCATGGTCGCGGCGAGCGGTTGCGCGCCACCCATGCCGCCAAGTCCGCCAGTGAGAACAAATTTTCCGTCGAGTGATCCGCCAAAATGCTTTCGGGCAGCGGCGGCAAAGGTCTCGAACGTCCCCTGGACAATTCCTTGACTGCCGATGTAGATCCACGAGCCAGCAGTCATTTGGCCGTACATCGTCAGGCCCAACCGCTCGAGACGATTGAACTCAGAGTAGTTGTTCCAATTGCCGACCAGATTCGAGTTCGCGATCAGGACCCGCGGCGCTTCGTCGTGCGTTCGGAATTTCCCAACTGGTTTACCAGACTGAACAAGCAGCGATTCATCGTTCGCTAAATCGCGCAGTGAGCGCACAATCGCATCGAACGCGTCCCAACTGCGCGCAGCGCGTCCGGTGCCGCCGTAAATAATGAGTTGGTCCGGATTTTCTGCGACATCGGGGTCGAGATTGTTCATCAACATGCGCATCGCGGCTTCCTGATGCCAGCCTTTGCAGATCAGCTTGTTACCGCGGGGCGCATGAATAGTTCGTGCCGGACTGGCGGATTGCTTGCCGTTCATAAATTATCGAATACGCCGGCACGTATCTTCTCCACCGTGCGCGCGATGTCGCCGGAGAGCGGCCGATCATTCGTCAGCGGCGGCACGATTTGCCTAATCAGTTCAAATGCACGCTCGACACCTTTTCCAGCTTTCAACGGCCGTCGATGCTCGAGTGCCTCCGCGCCAGCCAGCAATTCTATCGCGAAAAGATTTTCTGCAAGATCAACAATCGACCGGAGTTTGAGTGCGCTCGTCATCCCCATGGAAACGTGATCTTCTTTTCCGCCTGACGTAGTCACATTATCGATGCTAGCGGGATGCGCGAGCACGCGCGCCTCGTTTACCAACGAAGCGGCGGCGACCTGTGCGATCATAAAACCCGATTCGACACCAGGCTTTCTCGCCAAAAACGCCGGCAGGCCTTCGCTCTTATCGGGATTGGTCAGTCGGTCGATCCGCCGTTCGCTGATGTTCATCAAATCGGTCAGCGCGATTCCGGCGTAATCGAAAGCCATTGCGAGCGGCGCTCCATGAAAATTTCCGCCCGAGATCACGTCGCCGCTCTCAACAAAGATAAGCGGATTATCGGTAGCGGATGCAGATTCGACTTCCAAGATTTGCTCGCAATGCGCAACAACGTCGCGCACGGCTCCGTGCACTTGCGGCATGCAACGAACGCTGTAGGCATCCTGCACGCGAGAATCCCCCTCACGATGCGATTCGCGAATTTCGCTCTCCCGTAGGAGCGAACTCAAGTGAGCGGCGGCTGCCTTTTGGCTAGGGTGCGGTCGCGCATTTTGCAAGCGCGGATCAAACGCTGCGGGCGTGTCGCGCAAACCTTCAAGCGTCGTTGCACCGGCAACATCGGCGATATTTGTCAGCCGTTTCGCGCGCAAAATCGCCAATGCGCCTACGGCGTGCATTGCCTGCGTGCCGTTCAGCAGCGCGAGGCCCTCCTTGGCTCCCAATTGCAGCGGTTCTAATTTCGCGCGCTTCAACGCGTCGCCGCTTGGCATTCGACCTCCGTCAAAAAACGCTTCGCCCTCCCCGATCAGGCTGAGGGCGAGATGCGCGAGCGGAGCGAGATCGCCACTTGCGCCGACCGATCCTTTTTCGGGAACGACCGGATGCACACGTGCGTTGAGCATTTCGCACAGAAGCTGAATCACGTCCGGACGAATGCCGCTAAATCCGAGTGTGAGCACATTCGCACGCAACAACATCATCGCGCGCGTTTCCGGTTCGGATAGCGGCGAACCGATTCCGCAAGCGTGGCTGCGAACGAGGTTTAATTGGAGGGTGCCGAGCTCTTCCCGCGGAATTCGAACATCGGCGAGCCTGCCGAAACCCGTGTTGACGCCATAAACGACGGCCTCGCGCGCAACGATATCGTCGACCACCTTGCGCGAAGCTAAAACGCGAGAGCGCACCGACGCGGCGATTTGCACCGATTCGCCTCCATGAGCGACGGCGGCAATCTTCTCAAGCGACAGCGGCCTTCCGCTTAATTCCATGCGCCCAATCTTAGTGACAACTTCGACAAAGGGAAGCGGTCGCCGCGTTTATCGGTTTTGTTTCGGCTCCGGCTTAGTAGGGTGGTCCTCCTGGAGCCATGCGCTTTCGTGCAAATCCTCTCTCCAGGCGGTGATTCCGGTCGTCGGAATTCCTCCCAAGCGGCCGAGCAGATAGCGGCGTCCTAGTTCGTATTCGCGGTCGTTTTTAACCGCGCACCAGAACAATCGGCCGCCCCTGCGCCAGCCATCGAGGACGATCCCGTCCAGAAAGGGCTGGTTTCGCGCCGTGACTACGAGCGCGTTATTTTCGTCCGACTCCTTCGCATAAGCCTCGCCCCAATGGAGCACGAACGTTTTGAAATGAAACTCTTTCAAACGTGTGCCGATGTCGCGGGTGTAATCGGCGCAGATGCCCTTCTTTTTTGCGCCGATGTTGATGAGAAAATTGTGAACCGCCGGATCGCCGGTCACGCCGTAATCGCGCGCGAGCTGGCGCGACATATGGTGCGCGGTCTCCGATAGCAAAGCAGCCTCCCGCGGATCGACTGTGTGCGGCGAAAGCGCGATGAGCGCCGCGCCTAAATTGTTAATTGATTTCTCGTCTTGCGCGAAAACGACGTTCGTCCAGGTCGCCAAGGCAAAGATCAGAAAAAATCCGAAATTCACATTCGTGATCCTAAATGAGAAAAGGCCAGGCCGCCAAAGCAACCTGGCCTTTTTGTTAAACCATCGTGGCATCGGCATCCTGCCGATGGCCCGAATTGGACTGGCCGTCCACGGGCTGGAAGCCCGTGCCACGGCGGTTATTTGTGGTAGCTGGGAGCTGGTGCTGGAGCCGCTGCTTCTTTGTGTTGCGCGCACGCTCCCAAGCTGATAGCGCCCGCTAGAACGGCCATGATCATGATCACTTTGATGAACTTCAATCTAATCTCGCCTCCTTTCGATTATGTTGCTCCGGTTCTTGTAGGCAGGGAATACAATTGAAGCAACGCTTTTTTGGACGTTTTCCCGCCAAAAAGCTATTCGCGGATGACCACCTGCGTGGTTTCATCAACCAGATCAAATAATTCTATGACGTCCGCGTTGCGCATCCGGATGCAACCGCAGCTGTCTGGCCTCCCAATCTTCTCCTCATGTTTCGTCCCATGAATGTAAATAAAGCGGCCGCGCGTGTTTGCGTTCACCTCGTCCAAGCCGTCGAGCCAGAGAATTCGCGTCGTCACGAAATCCTGCGTCTCCGGTAGCGGGTCGTTGGGGCCAAGCGGAATGCGGGATTTAAAAATGGTTCCCGGCGCGGCGCCATGGCCGATTTTCTCCGCGATGCGGAAATTCCCGAGCGGTGTTTTATTGCTGCCCTCCTCGGTCCCGATTCCGAAGCGCGAACTGGAGATCGGAAAAGAACGAACCTTCTCGCCGTCGCGAGTCAGTGTCAGGCACTGATCCCTAATAGAAATGTCGATCTTGGTTTGGCCACTTTGCATCGTTCAACAGCGGCCTTACACTTGGCCGCCGTGAAAAAAGAATATCACGTCGCCGTGGTGGGCGCGACTGGGGCGGTCGGTGCGGAGTTTTTTCGCGTCTTGGAACGTCGAAACCTTCCGGTAGCGAGCATTCGTGCGCTCGCGTCCGAAAAATCGGCCGGTAAAACGGTCGAATTTCGCGGCCAGTGGGTCGCGGTCGAGGAACTCGGCGAAAATTCCTTTGATAAGATCGATATCGCATTTTTCAGTGCAGGCGGAGAAATTTCGCGGAAATTCGTGCCGATCGCGCGCAAAGCTGGCACGATTGTGATCGACAACTCCTCCACATTCCGAATGGATCTCGACGTTCCACTCGTGATCCCGGAGATTAACGGCCGGGATGTGAAACAACATCGCGGGCTGATTGCCAATCCCAATTGCACAACCGCGGTCGCGCTGATGGCGATTTATCCGCTTCATCGCGCATTTGGGGTTCGCCGTGTTTTTGCGGCGAGCTATCAAGCAGTTTCGGGCAGTGGGCAGCGCGCCATCGACGAGCTCAAAGAACAGGTCGCGGCCACCATGCAGGATCGACGATCACCGGTACAGGTTTATCCGTACCAGATCGCGTTCAACGTGTTGCCGCACGTGGATGTCTTTTTGGAGGGCGGTTACACCAAGGAAGAAATGAAAATGCAAAGCGAGGGACGTAAGATCATGCATTTGCCAGAATTCCGGGCGTCGGTCACCTGCGTTCGAGTTCCGGTTTATCGCGCTCACTCGGTTGCAGTCAACGCCGAGTTCGAAAAGAAGGTTTCGGTCGAGCAGGCGCGCGAAGTTTTGGCGAAGGCTCCGGGTTTGGAGCTGGTCGACGAACCGCAAAAGAATCGTTATCCGATGCCGTTGACCGTCGCAGGCAAAGACAATTGCGAAGTCGGGCGAGTACGGCTTGATTGCGCGTTCGAAAACGGGCTCGCGTTTTGGGTTTCGGGCGATCAACTCCTTAAAGGCGCGGCGTTGAACGCGGTGCAGATCGCGGAGTTAATGTAGATGTCGATCTTGCTTACTCATGCCCTAGGTCCGAGCCGGACTGGCGTTGGCGAAAGCCGGTCAGCGCGGGCGTAAGACCAGAAACGATCGGACCCGATGCCGGCAAACCGAGAGCACCATCGCCTGATTTGGATCAAGCGATTGCACGATTTTATTGTAATCCTCCACCGAGTTGACCCGTTGTTGGTTCACTTCCTCAATCACGTCGCCTTTCTGCAGGTCGGCTGCACCCACGTCTGGATCAACGCCGGTCACGACAACGCCGCGAACGCCGTTCGGCAAATCGAGTTGGCGCGCCAGAGCAGGCGTTAATTCACCAACCTGGGTTCCGGCGAGTGGGCTTTGGTTTTCATTCCCTTCGCCCGGCGTTTGCTGAGCTGGAGGTTGTTGAGGCGCCACGCGGCTCGGTTGATAGCCAGCGGGCTGCTCCTTGATCTGGGTCGAGACCGTCATCGTTTTACCGTCACGCACAATTTCCAGATCGACTTTTTTATTCTGATCCGCTTGCGAAACCAGATTGCGGAGATCGCTAAAGCTTTTCACATCGTGTCCATCGAATTTCCGGATCACGTCTCCTTTTTGCAGGTGCGCGTCTTCGGCCGGCGATCCAGGGATAACTTCGTCGACTATAACTTCAACCGTTGGCGCGGTCTGGCCGGCCTGAGGAACACGCATCTGAACGCCGAGATAACCGCGAATGATCCGGCCTTTCTTCAATAAACTCTCGAGCGCGGTCCGAACGGTGTTTGACGGAATGGCAAATCCGATTCCCTGCGAACCGCCGCTGCGCGAAATGATCGCCGTATTGATGCCGATCACCTCGCCCCTCAGATTGATTAGCGGACCGCCGCTGTTTCCCGGATTAATCGCGGCATTTGTTTGAATTAAATCACCAAACACGTCCACGCGATTCGGTCGCCCTTTGGAGCTAACGATGCCGTCGGTCACGGTTTCCTCGAAACCGAATGGATTGCCGATCGCCAAAACGAAGTCGCCCGCCTGAACTGTGTCAGAATCCGCGAGCTTCAGTGGTTTTACGCCCGGATTATCGATCTTCAAAACAGCGAGATCCGCTTGTTCGTCAGCACCAACCAGCCGCGCCTTTTCCGTGCGTCCGTCGCTGAACTGCACTTCGATTTCGTCGACCTGATCGACGACGTGATTGTTGGTGATGATGTGCCCTTCATTGGTTACGATCACGCCCGAACCTAACGAATTTTGCACCATCGCCTCTTCATTTGGGTTCCGGTATCCGCGGGGTCGTCGAAAGAAAAAACCAAATGGATCAAGCTGGTTCTGGCGCTCAATCGCGATCTTCTTGGTCGTTTTCACCGCCACGACTGACGGAACGACGGCACTGACAAGCGCGCGGCGTTCGCGATTCAACGCGTCGAGCGAAGCGACCTGTTTGGGATCAACATTTGGTGAAGTGGCAAGCGTGTATTTTTCAGGCGTGCGTTGAATCGCGCCCAAACCGCCATGCTTCATTCGGTAGTCGTACAACGCGGAGATCACGAGGCTGATCAGCGCAACAAAAAGAAAGAATTTTAGCAGGTTCTTCATCAGCTAACGTTGGAAAAAGTCCGTCCCTGTTTTTCGACAATTAACTCGCGGAAACGTTGATTCTCCGGCCATTCCAGGCGCGGATCCATTTCGAAGATCGACATCGCACTAATTCGCGCCCGCTTCATCAGTTGAGCATCTTTTCGCAAATCGCCAATCTTCAACGCCGGCAAACCGCTCTGGGCCGTGCCTAACAAATCGCCCGGGCCGCGCAATTCCCAGTCCGCCTCCGCCACTTCGAAGCCGTCGCTTGTTTTTTCCAGCACCGCCAGTTTCTCGGCCGCTTCCGACGTGGGTTCTGATGTGAGCAAAATGCAATAGGACTTGTGCTCGCCCCGGCCGATGCGACCACGAAGTTGATGAAGCTGCGCCAAGCCGAACCGTTCCGCATTCTCAATCAACATCACATTTGCGTTTGGAATGTCGACACCAACTTCTATAACGGTCGTGCTAATCAAGACTTTGGTCTCGCCGCGGCGAAATTGTTCCATGATCTGCTGCTTTTCAGGCCTGGGAATTCGGCCATGCAAAAGTTCGCACGAATACCGACGCAAGCGTTCGCGCCAGCATTCGTATTCGGCTGCCGCAGCTTTCGCTTCCAGCTTTTCGCTTTCCTCGATCAGCGGATAAACAATATACAACTGGCGCCCAGCCTCCAATTGCGCTTGTAAAAAGCTCAATACCTCGCCGAGTTTCGAGGAATCGCGCACCGCCGTGATGATTTTGCCACGGCCGTGCGGCATCTCATCCAACGTCGAAACATCGAGATCACCGTAAACTGTCATCGTGATTGTTCGCGGAATTGGCGTTGCGGTCATCACCAACACATCCGGCACGGGTTCGCGGCTCGTTAGGCGCGCGCGCTGCGCGACCCCGAACTTGTGCTGCTCGTCTATGACGACGAGCCCAAGCTTTGAAAATGAAACCTTTTCGTAAAGCAACGCGTGCGTGCCAATGATTACGTCCGCATCTTCGTTACCTTCAACCAACGGCAGAAAACTCTCTTCCTGATGCGCCGCGGTGCGGATCGCCAACTTCACGCCAAGCGGGCCAAACCAGCGCCGTAAAACTGCGTAATGCTGCTCAGCGAGAATTTGAGTCGGGGCCATGAAGGCCGCCTGATAACCGGCTTCGACCGCAAGCAGGATCGCCGCGATCGCGACCACCGTTTTCCCGGAGCCGACGTCGCCCTGGAGCAAGCGATTCATCGGAAACTTCGATTCCATGTCGCGCCGGATCTCGGCGATAACCTTTTTTTGCGCGCTGGTCAGTTCAAATGGAAGCGAGCGCAAAAACTTCTCCATCAAATCCCCTCGCCCGCTATGCGCCGTGCTCACTCGCGCGTGCGATTCAGTTCGCCTGGCCGCGATCAGCATTTGCATCGCAAAAAATTCCGACAGCACGAGGTGTTCGCGCGCGACGTTGAGCGAGTGCCAGGTCATGGGAAAATGAATCGCGCGAATCGCTTCGCTGCGGTCGCCATTGTTTAAATTCTTCGGCAGCAGCGGCTCGATCGGGTCGGTATCAAGCTCTTGCAGCAAACGGTAAATAATGCTGCGCAACATGCGTTGGGACAGACCTTCGGTCGCTGGATAAATCGGCGTGATCCGCCGAAGATGGATAGATTTATCCTGGTCGTCCTCGATCACTTCGAACTCGGGATGGTCCATGCAAAGTCGCTTGCCCCGGAGGCGTGGCTTTCCGAACACGACAAGTTGCTGGCCAGTAGCGATCATTTTTTGAACGTAATGCAGGTTGAACCAGCGACAAACGAGCGGCTGGCTGAGTGCGTTCGCGTTTGGTTCCTGCAATGTCGCTTCGAAAATCTTCTTCCAGCCGCCAAAACGCCGGAGCGATGTTTTGATCACTTCACCGGACAAACAAATCGGCTTGTCGCTTTCATCGCGCGGGAATTGGGGAAACTGATGTCGATCTTCGTGGCGCCGGGGAAAATGCGTCAGCAAATGCTCGACGGTTGCAATGCCGAGCCGACGCAGCGCCAAAATTTTCGGGCGCGGAATCCAATCGAGTTCTTCGAGCGGTTGAGAGATTTCCATTATGCGATTGGCGCTGACTCGCGCACTGCTTCCACCCGCATTTCCAAACGCGCTTCGCCTTCGTATTCGTCCGCGCGAATCCGAAATGCGACGTCCCATGGCTGCGGCGGAAGTGAATTGGCAGCGCCATCGAAAAAAATCGCGCGATGGTGATAATTTCGCTGCCGGAGCCACAATTGCAGATGTTTTTCGCCGACCACCCGAGGCTCCATAACCGATTCAACCTCTCGCGCGAAGAAAATGGGCTGCGGATTCCCATTGCCGAACGGCTTCAACATTTCGTGCCAGTCGAGAAAAGCGAAATTCAATTCCGAGAAATTCATTTCGTGATCGATTTGGAGTCGCGGTTGCAAATCGTCATCCGACAAAAGCTCGCGCGCGACTTGACGAAATTGTTCGGCAAAAAGACCGACATTCTTCTCCTGAACCGTCAGCCCGGTCGCCATCTCGTGACCGCCGTACTTGTCGATTTTGTCCGCGCAGCGGCTTAAAGCCTGGACGAGATTGAAACCGTCGATGCTGCGGCCGCTTCCTTTCCCGACACCGGATTCATCGAATCCAATAACGATCGCCGGCCGATGATATTTGTGCGTGATGCGTGAAGCAACAATTCCCAAAACGCCCGCGTGCCAGTTACGATCGTAAACAACAATCGCAGCGTCGCGCGACGGATCGAACTCCTTTGCGATCTTCTCTTCGGCCGCGATAAGGATTTTTTTCTCAACCTCCTGTCGTTCCCGATTTTGTTTGTCCAAAAATTCGGCGAGCTCCGCCGCTTTCGTTTCATTCTCAGTCAGCAAAAGGCGAAGCGATTTCTCGGCGGTGCTCAGACGTCCGGTGGCGTTTAATCTTGGTCCCAAACGATAGCCGATGTCTTCCGTGGAAATGGGCGGTTTGACGCCGCTGACTTCGATCAGTTTTTTCAAGCCCGGTCGGCTTGTTCTCGCAATTTCGATCGCACCGCGTTGGACCAGCGTCCGATTCTCTCCCTGAAGCGGAACGATGTCGGCCACCGTTCCAAGCGCGACCAAATCGAGCCTGGATTTAAGATCGAAATCGATCGGCCGAGTTTTCAAGAGCGCATGGCAAAGTTTGAAGACAATTCCGGCGCTGCATAAATAATGGAACGGCGACACCGGATCGATTTTTGGGTTTACGATCGCGATGCACTCTGGTAGCGCGGACTTCGGCTCGTGGTGGTCAAGAACAATCACATCCACACCACGCCGGCGAAGGTCGGCAATCTCCGCCGCGGATGAGGTTCCGCAGTCGAGCGCGATCAGAAGTTGCGGGTGAAACTGGTCGATGCAGCGCTCAACGCTTTCGCGACTCAGGCCGTAGCCCTCTTCCAATCGCAGGGGTAGGAACAAATCCGGCGCCACGCCGTAGCCGCAAAGTGTTTCGGCTAGTAACACAAGCGACGTGACGCCATCAACATCGTAATCGCCAAAAAGGGCTATCCGTTCACGCCGATCGAGTGCGGTAAAAATTCGCGTGACCGCCATTTCCATATTCGGCAGCAGAAAAGGATCGCTTAGCGATTTCAACCGCGGCCGCAGAAATGTCTGGACTTCGTCCGCCGTCGCGAAACCCTTTCGCATGAGCAGACGCGCTATGCATTCGCAGCCGCAGACTTCGTTCCAAGGAATCTGAGCGCGGTTGAGCTGTTCAGGAGGAAGGATGATCCAGCGGCTTTGCACCGATTATTTTATCCGCCGGACATTTTCTGACAACTCGGAGAGCGCGCTCATATCAGTTGACTCGCGATTGCGCACTCAATAGACAAGAGCTGTGAAATCGATTGTTCCAGGTATTGGTTTGTTCCTTCTGGCCGGTTGCCAATTTGGCCGCATGATGATGGAGCAACCGGGTGATCGAGGCAAGCGGCTCAATGTCGATGAGAAAAAGAGCTCTGCGCTACTCGAGAAACACATCGAGACGTTCACCGGCAAAGTGGTACTGGACAATGGTGCGTACCGATTCGAGCCGCTAACCGAACCAGGCACTCTCTTGCGATTGACGCGCGCCCGAAGAGAAAGCGAATTCGAAGCGAGCCAGATTCTCTTACGAAAGTATTACGAAAAGACCATCAGCGTGAACGGGACCCGCCAGGACGATTGGATTTGGGGCGCCGACATCACCGGGCAATACGTTCCGCCCGGAGGACAGACGGGGCCAAACATGAACGCGCCCAAGCAAACCCGACCTTAGCCGCGAACTCCTAGTCGCTCGCCCAGGCGAATCGCATCGAAGGGCGCGTGCACCCTGACGTCGTTGTCGAGGTAAACAAAAACATCGTGGCGCTGGCGGTCGATCTTTCGGCCAGCCATTAACTTCGCGTGGCGCGGTTGCTCGCCGTTGCGCCAACGTTTGATTCGATCCGCCCACCAATCGAGCGCTTGGTCGTTATAGCCGCTTACGTAAAGTTTTGCCGCCCCGTGCAGTCGGATATAAACGAAATCCGCCGTTAAATCTTCGGCATACGGAAATTTTGCGGGGGTGTCGGCAAAGACGAAGGCTACGTTTGTTTCTGCAAGAGCGCAAAGAATTCAGGCACCATGAAGGTCGGGTGCCGAACTTCGATTGCGTACCGAAGCGTCCGCGAGAGGTCGATCTTCGTGAATGCTCGAGCCTTCAGTTTGCCGTCGTGCCTCTTCGCGATTAGTGCGGCCGCGCAAGTTTCGCGTGGAAGCAGATCGAGGAAATCCTTTAGTCGGTCTGCATCGAAGTTCAAATTCGGCGGGAGCTGCCACAAGATCGGACCGAGCTTTTCACGTAATGCCAGCACGCCTGACGCGAAGAAATTCGCAAGTGGTATTTCGACATCGCGCAACTTTTTCATGTGGGTGATGAATCGTCCGCCCTTGACCGCAAAAACGAAATCGCGTGGTGTGGTGTGGTACCAGCGCTGATAACTCGAGGGAAGTTGTAGAGAATAGAACGACCCGTTGATCTCAACGGAGTTGAAAGTCGCGCTGCAAAACTCGAGCTCGCGATATTGCGGGAGACCTTTCGGATAAAATTTTCCCCGCCAGCCGGCGTAACGCCAACCTGAAATACCGATGCGAATTTCCTTTACTACACGACGTTGAAGGCGAGTTCGCGTTTTGGCAGCAGCTCGTGTTTTTGACATAAGTCGTGAAAGGCGCGCAGGCCTTTCTTTTCGTGCTTCCCAAGATTGAACTGGAGATGCTCGCAATAATAGCGGCCGCAGAAAGCTGGATCGAATTCCTTTTCACCGGCAATCAACTTGTCGATATTCGCGAGATTTTTAGCGCGCAGCACGCGCAAACGATCGGCGACCGATTTTGGATGGACAACTTCCGGCCGCACTAGCCAGAGCGCGTAAACGAACGGAAGACCGACAACTTTCTTCCAATTTTGGCCGAGATCGAAAAATTGAAATCCGTTTGCGTGTTCCTGTCGAAATCGAATCGCTTGATCGCCGATCAACAAGCGCGCCGTTTCTGTTGACCAAGTCGATCTTGCGACGAACTGCGGATGCAATTTCAACTCGCTTAGCAGACAGCGCAGCAGATTGCCGGACGTTTCGGCCGCCGGATCGAGCTCGATCTCCTTTACGTCTGAAATCTCTCCGCTATGCGCGACAACAACGCTGTAAACAGGTCCATCGGATGAAATCGAAATGTCGTCAACGATTCGGTAGATCGGGTTGCGCAGGAATTCGAAACTGGAAACGAGTGCAAGATCGAGCTCGCCTCGGGCAAGTTGGGCGCAAAGCGCCGATGGATGATCTAGAACGACATCACCGTCCCATCCGTGAATCAACGGCCGCGCGTTAAGATATTTGACGCAGCCAATTCGCAGCGATTTCACAAAGAAACTTCCTCTTAATCTTCATCTTTGCCAAAATCAGAATAAGGCTAAGTGGAAGAGAGAGAATTGCTTAGGCGCAAGCCAATTGCACTTCCGCGCTCGGCTCAGAGGAGGTCGATCTATTATGCGTGCGATTGAGATGCCGGTAATAACTGTCGCGCTGCGCGGGAACCCGGCCGGCTTCGCGGATGGCGTGCTCTAGGCCAGCGATGCTTTGCTGCTGCGGCGTGGTTGCACCGGCCATGTGGAAAATTTTCTCTTCCATGATCGTGCCGTGCAAATCGTCCACCCCATAACTGAGAGAGAGTTGAGCGAGCGGCAAACCGAGACTAACCCAATACGCGGTCAAATGGTCGATGTTATCGAGATAAATACGACTAACCGCGAGATTGCGAAGTTGCTCAATCGCCGAAGCGCGTTTGATGTGAGCGAGCGCTGTTGTCTGCGGCTCGAACGCAAACGGAACGAACCCGCTGAATCCGCGCGTTTCATCCTGCAGTTCTCGAAGTTGCCGCAAATGGTCCACACGTTGCTTAAGCGTTTCGATGTGTCCGTAAAGCATCGTGCAAGTGCTGCGACCTCCCATCCGATGCCAGATCCGATGAACGTTCAGCCATTCCTCGGCTGTCTCTTTGCCGCGGCAAATCTTGTCCCGCACGTTGGCATCAAAAATCTCTGCGCCGCCACCCGTGATCGAGCCTAATCCATGTTCCCGCAAAATTTCGAGCATCTCAGAGATCGACACCTTGAAGATTCGCTGCGCGAAATGCCGAACTTCGATCGCTGTAAACGCTTTGACGTGAAGATTTGGATCGAGAGCACGCAATCTGCGCAACAGATCGAGATACCATTCTTTTTTTAATGTTGGATGCAACCCGCCGACCATGTGGACTTCCGTGATCCCGAGCGGCAATGCGTTCGCGACTGCCTGAATGATTTCGCCGGCGGCGTGCTCAAACGCATGTGCGTCCCGCTTTTTTGCGGCAAAGGCGCAGAATTGACACGACAAAACGCAAATATTCGAATAGTTGATGTAACGATTGTGAATGTAAGTGGCAAAGTTGCCGTTTTTACGCTCGCGCACGACGTTGGCCAACATGCCAAGCGCGTTCAAATCGTTTGATCGATACAGCGTCAGCGCGTCATTTTCCGAGATTCGAGTGCCCGCCTCGATTTTCTCAGCGATCGGTCTAACCTCTTGTGGGATTAGCGTGTAATTCATCCGAGCCGGTGCGGAAATTGATAACCTACAATGCACAGACGCCTCGTGAGTTGCAACAAAAAGAGCCGCAGCACGTCTGTCTGTTAGCCCCGAAAGCGGCAGCACCGACGGCGATAACGTTCGAATCCGCGCCCATCCAACAACGTCTCTTTAGCAATGGCCGATCCAAGACCAGTGGCACGATTCGAGGACGACGCTGAGGACGTCCGCTTGATGCGATCGGTCGCAAGCGGCGACACGACCGCGTTCGAGCAATTGATCGAGCGTCACCAGGAGCTCGTCGCCGGCACAGTTGCGCGCATGCTTGGCAGCAACGCAGAAGTCGAAGACATCGCGCAGCAAGTTTTCATCCGTGTTTGGAAAAGCTCAGGCCGCTACGTTGCGCGGGCGAAATTCACCACCTGGTTGCTCAAAATCACGCGGAACCTGGTCTTCAACGAAATGCGGCGAGCCAAACGTCATCCGCATTTGCCCGTCCAAATCGAACCGGAAGCGGATGAAATTCCTTTGAAGGACGAGCGAACTAGCGCGCCTGACGCGACGCTGCTTCAGAATGAACTGCAACAGGCGATCGAAAAGGCGATTGGGCTACTGCCGGAAACGCAACGGATGGCGCTGGTGTTAAGACGTTATGAAGAACTCAGCTATGACGAGATCGCCGACGTTCTAGATCTTTCGGTACCGGCGGTCAAGAGTTTGCTCTTTCGTGCACGAACAGAATTGCGCGATCGATTAAAGAATTATCTCGAGCCGTAAAGCTCAAAGAGGCCGGGACCGTTTTGGCGCCGCGCCCCCTCTCAACCCGACATTCGAAGGTCCTCCGGTGCTGGCGGCGAGCCGCCGCTTCGCGTAACAAAGATTAGGAGATTGCGTTGTGTCGCTCGTTGGCGTGGCTTTGGAACGCGTAGCCAAGGACCGGAATATCGCCAAGTACTGACACCATGGTGCGAGACTTCGAAACCTGGTCCAAAATTAAGCCGCCAAGCGCGAGCGTGTCGCCACTTTTAATCAGTACATTCGAATGGAGCGAACGCCTGTTGATGATCGGACCGGTTACATCGGCACCGTTGAAGACGAAGTGGAAATCGTTGACCTTGTTGCCGATTTCCGGCTTCACGGACAGGGTGATATAATTAATTGCCTTTGTTGATCGATAAAAGCAGGAAGCAGACCAGCCTATAACGTTTCCCACTACACGCACGTCGGGGCGGCAAAACGCCTTAGCGAGCCACGCCGCAAACCTCCCAGACCGCCTTGACGAACGCCCTCACCAGACGCGCATCTTTTCGACCCGGCGAAGCCTCAACGCCAGTCGTCACGTCGACTCCGAAGAGTCGGGATTGCTCGATCGCGCTGGCTACATTTTCGGGGTTCAAGCCACCGGCGAGAATCACCTTAAAGTTTGGATTCTTTTGCGCAAACTCCCGGGCGAGTCTCCACGGAAACGTCTTGCCCGTTCCTCCAAATTCGCGACCCGAAGCTGTGTCCAAAATTAAGGTGTCGGTCGAGAAATCGGGAACGTCCTTTAGTGAGTTCGCGTCCGCGACCGGTAGCGCTTTGCCGAACGCAAGCCCGGCCGCAGCCAAGCCGCGACAAAATTCCGGCGACTCGCTACCGTGCAATTGAAGTGCATCGACAAACGGAAGCTTAGCAAGCCAGAGCGCGTCCTCGAAAATTGGATTCGCCGTGACCACGACCTTGCAGATTTCGCGCGGCAAGTTGCTAATCCACGCCTCGGCCGCGTCGATGTCGATGTAACGTTTACTTTGGCGAACAAGATTAAATCCGAGCGCATCGGCACCGGCTTCGATCGCGACGAGCGCGTCCGGCTCATTTGTGATTCCGCAAATCTTTACAAAAACCCGGGCTTCCGGCTTGAACTTGCTCCCAAACATCCCGTGCGATTTCACTCGCCCGGTTCGATCACGCGACCGCGAACCTGTTTGATCTGAGTATGATGAGTCAGGATGTGGACGCGTCCGTCGCTGCCGCGGAAAAACGCGCTCAGCAGCCAGCTCACAAGTGAGATGATGATTGCGCCAAAAACCGCGCTCCAAAAACTTTGCACTCTAAAACAGGGCACAATTTCGCTCACGAATTTCAGCATCAGCGCATTGATGATGAGAATGAACAGTCCAAGTGTCACTAGAATCAATGGAATGCTTAGGAACAGCAAAATTGGCCGCACAAATGCGTTAATGATTCCAAGAAGGAGCGATGCACCTAACAGGCAGCCAATTCCCGTATAATCGATCCCAACGATCGGCGCCGCCACCAACACCGCGAACGCAGTGATGAACCAGCGAAGAACAAAATCGCGCACAGCTACACATTAGTTAAAAGTTCCCACCACGCCAAGTCTGGTAAAAACCAGTCCAATGCAACCGCGGCTCGGACCTCGGACAAAACCACTTGTAAAGCAAAAGCCGCTCGCTAAATCGTAAATCAGGGAGGAATTTGAATCGTGGCAAAGAAAAGTAAGGCAGGCGCCGCCGCGCCGGGTAAGGTTAGCAAAGCAAAGGCGGACACAAGATCGCCATCTTTAAAGGCAAAGAAATCGTCATCGCCGAAGAAGCAGGCTGTTGGAAAAACCGACGCGGAAGCGGCGGCGGTAGCTCGAGACGCATTCGATCCAACCGACGAGCAAATCCAGATGCGCGCCTATTTCATTTCCGAACGCCGACGCCGACTCGATCTTGCGGGCGACGCCAATTCCGATTGGCTGGAGGCCAAGCGCCAGCTACTGTCCGAAACTCGCCGCTGAGTTTTAGCTGTCGGGGACCGTCGATGGACGCATCGGCGGTTACAATTCTGTCATGTCGAGCGAAGTCGAGACATCTCTAAATATTTCCGTCCTGACTAAGCTCACCACGACAAAAACCATCAGTTTCCTCCACTTCGGTCGGAAGGACAAAACGGAATATGCGCCGCAGTCCCTACAAAGGCATCGTGAATTCCGCGCCACGAGGCACTCTTTGATCGAATGAACACGAATTGATTCAGAAGAATTTCGGCTGCTCGTCTTTATTAGTGGCTCATTCGTGTTTATTAGTGGTTAACCCGATGAACCAGGCGACTGCCGATCTCGCCGCAGCGCTTCGCGAGCGACTCGCGATCATCCGCGACAAACGCAGCCGTCGCGACCCGGAAAAACACATAATGCGCCTGCGAGCGATCTCAGAAAAGATCGCCAACCTCGGCACCACGCTGCCGAAGCCGATTGATCCGCAGCTCGCCCACTTTCTCGAACGCAAGAGCTACGACAAAGCCCTCGAGTTTTTGGAGGGACAAGCTTCGTCGCATCCGTAAATCTTGGCCGCCCTTGGCTAGAAGCAGCTCGCTTCTATTTCTTTGACTACGTGCGGCACCGACGAAAAACGCTTACGGCTAGAGGTGCGCCGGT
>Ga0182032_10000394_pt1 | contig 17256 bp, 15 predicted proteins | sample tim00Cox00000000_FD_125970 | JGI IMG/M metagenome (GOLD analysis project Ga0182032, IMG submission 125970) | Lab enrichment of tropical soil microbial communities from Luquillo Experimental Forest, Puerto Rico - timezero.00C.oxic.00.000.000 | ecosystem: Environmental > Terrestrial > Soil >... | reverse complement strand
CATACTGCGTAAGTATGGTTCATGCGGGACACAGAGCCAGGGAAGGAAGAAGATGGGCACACCGAACAAGGGTGTCCACCGGGCAGGGAGAGGGGTTTGATCGCCCTCGGCGTTGTGCTCCGCGTGGCGGCGCTGTTTATCGGGTACTTCGCGGGCGCGGCATTCGGGATAACCCTGACCCAGCACGCCGGCAACGCCCCCTTCTGGCCACCTGACGCCCTCCTTCTTGCCGTATTGTTGCGCAGCGATCCGCGTCGGTGGCCGGTGTGGTTGGCGACAGCAATGTTTGCCGCGTTCGCTGCCGACATGCTGCTCGTCGGCGATCTGGCGCTCGGATTCGTACTCGGCGCTGCAAATATGGTTGGGGTCGTAACCTCCGCAGCCCTGTTGCGGCGCTTCACCTCGGGACAACGGGTGGCGCTAGACGACGGACGCCATCTCATCGCGTTCGCGGTGTGCGGCGGCATCGTCGGCCCGGTAATCGGAGCCACCTGTGCTGCCGCCTGGTTTGTTTTTACCGGTGGCCTCGACTTTTGGCCAGTTTGGAACACCTGGTGGATCGCCGACGCAATGGGTGTCTTGCTGTTTGGCCCCCTTTTCCTCAGCGTTACGCGCGAGATGTTAGACCGCGTCGCATCGATCGCGCCAGGCGTCGAACTGTCGGCAATTGTCGTGACCAGCGCAGCAGTCGCCTATCTCAGATACGCGCACAGCGCCTACCCATTAGGGTTCCTCATTATCCCAGTCCTGTTGTGGGGGGCGCTCCGTTACGGAATCTTCGGCTGCTCGCTTGCCGCAGCCGTCTATTCGCCGATCGCGGCGTGGTTAACTGTGCGTGCAGCCCGAAGCGAATTTCTCGATCCCACTAGCCGAATACAATATTTGCAGATGGCGCTAGGGCTTACCGTGCTTTCCGTACTCGCCGTGGCGCATCTCATTGCCCAACGCGAGCGCTATGCACGAGAGCTCAAGGACAGCGAAATCAGGCTGCGCGCAATCGTCGATCATGCCCATGATGCTTACGTTGCGATCGACCGAGACGGCCGAATCGTCACGTGGAGCCCTGAAGCGGAGCGGACATTTGGCTGGTCCGCAAAAGAGGTCCTCGGCTGTCAGCTGGCGGAAACTATCATTCCACCGAGGTACCGCGAGGATCACTATCGCGGGCTAAAACGCTACTTCGAGACTGGTGAGCAACACGTCTTTAATCGCTTACTGGAGCTTGAGGGGCTCCATCGGGACGGTAGTGAACTCCCCGTCGAGCTCAAGATTGCCACGTTCGAAATCGGCGATGGACGCTTTTTCGGAGCGTTCATCCGAGACGTGACGGAGCGCCGCCGCCTCGAGGAGAGGCTGCGCGAGACACAGAACCTGGAGGCAATCGGGCGACTGGCCGGCGGAATCGCCCACACTTTCAACAACCTCTTCCAAGTAATGTTTGGCAATCTGCATTTGGCCGAGCGCCGCGCCGATGATGACGGGGCGCGTGCCTCGCTGGCAAAAGTCATGCAGGCGGCAGAGCGCGGCGCCTTGGTTACGCGACAGTTGCTCGCCTTCGCGCGCGAACAGACGCTCAGCCCGCAATGGGTCGAGCCCTCCGACCCGCTTCGCGAAGCTGTTTCGTTTATAACGCAGTCTCTAGCGGGCGACGTCGTGGTTAGGACCGACATTCCGTCGCGCCTCTGGCCGCTCCAAATCGACATGTCCGAATTCCAGCTCGCGCTTGTGAATCTTGCGCTCAACGCGCGTGATGCGATGCCGACAGGAGGGACGATCGAGATAACGGCGGTGAACCAGACGCTGAGCGTGCCGCATCTAGGCCTCGACGGGGAGTATCTAGTCATTAAGGTCGCTGACGCCGGGGCGGGCATCTCGCCGGAGGTCCTTTCGCGCGTCTTTGATCCGTTTTTCACGACGAAGGACCCGGCGGTGAACCGGGGCCTCGGGCTGAGCCAGGTACATGGCTTTGCTTACCAGTCGGGCGGTGCTGTGGAGGTCAGCAGCGAACTCGGCGAAGGAACCACCGTGACCCTTTATTTGCCGTCGTCACAGAACATGAGGCTCGCCGATGCACCGAGCGACGACGCACATTCCGAGGCTGCGCACAAAGCTGGCACTGTTCTGATCGTCGAGGACGACCTCGACGTCGCGGAAGTCACTGCCGCGCTTCTGGAAGAGTGTGGTTACGCCGTCAAACTAACCTACCGCAGCAGCGAGGCGCTCAATGTGCTACTTCAGGACAAGCGGGTGGATCTGGTACTTTCTGATATCATGATGCCAGGTGGAATGAACGGCATGCAACTGGCCGAGGAGGTGCGTAGCTTGTTGCCCGAACTGCCGGTGCTGCTCGCGACCGGTTACAGCGACGCTGCCGCGGACGCGGTCTCGCGCGGTCTGCCGATTATCACCAAGCCTTACACGATGGAGGAGTTGTGTGCCAGCGTCAGCGAGCTCATCGCTCCCAGATTAATCGACGGGCAACCGGCCTGAGGGCACTGCCCGTGGGGAATGAAGGAAACTTTTGAACGGTCACCGGCGAGAATAAAAGAGTGATGCTGCGCGATGCGGCCACGGATCCGCCGCAGCGCCTAGCGCAAGGTGGGAGTAAGCGATGCTGCAGACCGCCGGACGCATGGATGTCCTCGGCACCGAGACCGCGTTCGAGGTTCTGGCACGCGCCAATGCGCTCGCGGCGCAGGGTCACTCGATCATCAATCTCGGAATCGGCCAACCGGACTTCCCGACACCCGCGCATATCGTCGAGGCCGGGCGCAAAGCGCTCACCGACGGCCATCACGGATACACCCCCGCCAACGGCATTCCCGGCCTGCGCGCCGCCGTCGCCGCTGACCTCTTGCGTCGACATACAATCGAGGTGTCGCCGGATCGTGTCTTGGTCGTTCCCGGCGGCAAGGTCACGATGTTCTTCGCGATTATGATATTTGGCGAACCGGGCACTGAGATCCTTTATCCGAACCCGGGCTTCCCGATCTATGAAAGTGTAATTCGGTTTTCGGGCGCCACTCCGGTTCCGATCCGGCTGTCGGAGACCGCAGACTTCTCGTTCAGCGCCGACGAAGTGTTGGACAAGATCACCCCGCGCACGCGGTTGATCATCATCAACAGTCCCGCTAACCCAACCGGCGGGGTCGTGCCGCGCTACGAACTCAACCGGCTCGTCGCCGGCCTCGAAAGACACCCGCAGGTTGCGGTTCTCAGTGACGAAATCTATGGCGAAATCCTTTATGACGGCGCCGAGCATACGAGCTTTCTGCGGTATCCGTCGATCCGCGACCGCTTGATCCTGCTGGACGGGTGGAGCAAGACCTATGCAATGACTGGATGGCGGCTCGGGTATGGCGTATGGCCCGAAGCGCTGCTTGACCACGCCGAGCGGCTCGCGATCAACTGCCATTCATGCGTCAACGCCGCCGCCCAATATGCCGGGATCGCCGCGTTGACTGGACCGCGAGAGCCCGTCCACCGCATGGTCGCCGCCTTTGCCGAGCGGCGCGAAATGATCGTCGCAGGATTGAACGGCCTCCCCGGGTTCGGTTGCGTTCGGCCGGGCGGCGCCTTCTACACCTTTCCCAATATCACCGGGACCGGTCTCGACGCCCGAACCTTACAAAGAAAGCTGCTCGAAGATGCCGGCGTCGCAACAATCGCCGGCACCAGCTTCGGCGAGTATGGCGAAGGCTACCTGCGCTTCTCTTATGCCAACAGCCGCGAGGCGATCGAGGAAGCAATCGAGAGGATCAGGAAATTTCTCGACGGTAACTTATGATTAGAAATTAGGCATAATTCTGCCGCCTTATGAGGCAAATAAGCCAGCACCCGTGCGAATACATCACAGAACAGCACTGGCATGGGTTATGCTCCGAGCGCGCCGAGGACGATGCCTTGGCAGAGAGAGTCGATAGTCGATGAAAAAGATCGAGGCGATCATCAAACCCTTCAAGCTCGACGAAGTGAAGGAAGCCCTCCACGAAGTCGGCATCCAGGGGATCACCGTGACCGAGGCCAAAGGGTTCGGCCGTCAGAAGGGCCACACTGAGCTGTATCGTGGCGCCGAGTATGTGGTGGATTTTCTGCCCAAGGTGAAGATAGAGGTCGTCATGGAGGACACGCTGGTCGAGCGTGCGGTGGAGGCGATACAGCAGGCCGCACACACTGGCCGCATCGGCGACGGCAAGATCTTTGTCACCTCGATCGACGAAGCGATCCGGATCCGCACCGGCGAGCGCGGCCCCGATGCGATCTGAACTCGCTGCGGTCTAGGCCGGAGCGGTCCCCGCTCCGCAGTCCCATCAATCTGGAAATGGAAGCTTAGGATGGCCGATACCCAAAAAGTCATGGAGATGATCAAGGAGCACGACGTCAAATACGTCGACTTCCGGTTCACCGACCCGCGCGGCAAGTGGCAGCATCTGGCGCACCACGTGCGCACGATTACCGAAGACTTCCTGAACGAAGGCGTGATGTTCGACGGGTCGTCGATCGCCGGGTGGAAGGCGATCAACGAATCGGACATGATGCTGGTGCCTGATTGTGGGACAGCAGTGCTTGACCCATTCGCGGCACAGACGTCGCTGATAATCTTTTGCGACGTTCACGAACCGTTGACCGGGCAGCCCTACGCCCGCGATCCACGCTCGACCGCCAAGAAGGCCGAGCAATACTTGATCTCGACCGGCATCGGCGACACGGCCTATTTCGGGCCCGAGGCGGAGTTCTTCATCTTCGATGACGTGCGTTACAAAGCCACGATGAGCGGGGCGATGTACGAGATCGACAGCGAAGAGGGCCCGTACGTCACCGACAAGAAATTCCCCGACGGCAACACCGGCCACCGCCCGCCGATCAAGGGCGGCTATTTCCCGGTGCCGCCGGTCGACAGCCAGAGCGATATACGCGCTGAGATGTTGTCGGTGATGAACGATATGGGGCTCGGGGTCGAAAAGCATCACCACGAGGTGGCCCCAGCGCAGGCCGAATTGGGCTTTGTCTTCTCGACGTTGGTGAGCACCGCCGACCATATGCAGATATACAAATACGTGGTGCAGAACGTCGCCAACCAATACGGCAAGACGGCGACTTTCATGCCGAAGCCGGTGATGGGCGACAACGGCTCGGGCATGCATACCCATCAGTCGCTATGGAAGAACGAGCGCCCGCTCTTCGCCGGCAACCTTTATGCCGACCTATCCGAGACGGCGCTATACTACATCGGCGGCATTATCAAGCATGCCAAAGCAATCAACGCCTTCACCAACCCGACCACGAACAGCTACAAGCGGCTGATCCCCGGCTTCGAGGCGCCGGTTTTGCTCGCCTATTCCTCGCGCAACCGCTCGGCCTCCTGCCGCATCCCCTATGTCGCGAGCCCCGAGGGCAAGCGGGTAGAGGTGCGCTATCCCGACCCCGCCGCCAACCCCTATCTGGCCTTTGCGGCAATGCTGATGGCCGGGCTCGACGGCATCCAGAACAGGATCCACCCCGGTGACCCGATCGACAAAAATCTCTACGACCTGCCGCCGGAGGAATTGACCGACATCCCGGTCGTCTGCGGGTCGCTCCGCGAGGCACTCGGCGAATTGCGCGCCGATCACGCTTTCCTGTTGAGGGGTGACGTCTTCAACATGGACCAGATCGAAGCCTTTATGGAATTGAAATGGGAGGAGGTGTACGCCTTCGAACACACTCCCCACCCGATCGAATTCCAGATGTATTACTCAGTTTAAGAGAGCCGCGGGGTCGGTCGCGACCCTCTGGCATGGGACACTCTACCCCTGGGGTCTCCTCGCCAGATCACTCGACGGCACCGATATAAGGCAGATGGCGATATTTCTCAGCGTGGTCGGTACCATAGCCGACGACAAACACATCGCCGATAGAGAAGCCGACGAAATCGATCGCGACCTCGACCTCCCGCCGCTGCGGTTTGTCGAGTAACGCACAGGTCCAGAGATTGGCGCTTCCGCGCCGCCGTAGTTGGGCGATGGCATAGGCGATGGACCGGCCGGTATCGACGATGTCGTCAACGAGCAGTACCGGCCGCCCTGCGAGAGCCGCCGGGATATCGCCTAAAAGTTGCACTGTGCCACTACTCTCTTTGGCCCGACCGTAGCTGCTCAGGCGCATGAACTCGATCTCCGGCTGGGCCCCCGCCCGGTCCAGCGCGCGGGCAAGGTCGGCAACAAACACCACTGCGCCCTTGAGGAGTCCAACCATGACGAAATCGTCCGGGATCGTGCCCGCGATCGCCGCGGCGAGCGAATCAACCCGTGCGGCAATTTCCGCCGCGCTGAATAGAACGCGCATCCCATCCATGTGAGGCTCTCAACCCGCCTGCCGCAGGAAGGCGGCAGCCCGGGCAGCAGCCGCGCTTTCCCGGATATGCGCCGCGGTACGACCAGTCGTCAGTAATAGCCCGCGCCGCCATTGACGTGGATCGTCTGGCCGGTAATGAAGCCGCCGTCATCGCTGACCAGGAACAGGCAGGTCGCGGCGATCTCGTCGACATGCCCTTGACGGCCGAGTGGAATGCCCGCGGCACCCGGCACGCGGCCTTGATACCACTCGGGATTGTCGCGCCTCGTATCGATGCTGCCGGGGGAGACCACATTGGCGCGGATGTTGTGAGGGGCAAATTCGGAGGCCAGCGCACGCGCCATCCCGACCAAGCCCATCTTCGCCGCCGAGACGTGGGCGCGCCCACTGCCCCCGGTGAAAGCTCCGTCCCCGGTAAAGAACAGGATGCGCCCATAGTTGTTCTCGACCATCGAGCCGATGACCGCTTGCGTGCAATAGAGCGCGCCATCGAGGACCACTCCCCGAACGCGCTCCCAGTCTTGCACCGTCACCTCGGTGAAGGGCTTATGCGGCCGGATCGCGGCATTGTTAATCAAGATGTCGATGCGGCCGAACGCGGACATCGCCCTCCTCACCATTGTGTCGACGTGTTCCTTGTCGGCGACGTCGGCGAGGACCGCCAACGCTTTAACCCCTCTCTCCCGGACTTCGTGGGCGACAGCGTCGGCTTCGGCCTGGTTGGCTCGGGCGTTGACGATGACGTGGGCGCCTTCCCCTGCCAGCTTGAGGGCGGTGGCACGGCCGATATTGCGCCCCGAGCCGGTTATCAGGGCGACTTTGCCATCGAGCTTACCCATCAGCGTACCTCCCCAACGTCTGAGACTATCCCGTAGCAAAGACGATACGTGCATGAAGCATAGGCAGCAAGTTGCCCAATCTAGCGGACACCGCCGGCTCTGTGCAGAACTGGAGTCGACCTCGCCAATTATGTTGCACTAGCTGGGGTGACAAGGCGGCACCGGACGCGACGGCGGGTATGGTGGCGGCTTGGCGACCGATCGCCAATGTCCCCGATTACGGCACTCAAGCCATGGGGCCTTCAAATGACCCGAGGTTGGGACAGGCTCGGGGCAGCTCGGGGCCCCGCTCCCCAAACAAGAATTAGCCTCGTAACTAAGGCTTTGGCTCTGATTTCGCCGGATCCTCCGCAGCGGTTTCGGGCGTATCTCCAGGATGGAATTCGAGAGAGACCCCATTCATGCAGTATCGCTGGCCGGTCGGCTGCGGACCGTCGTCGAACACATGCCCGAGGTGACCACCGCACCGGCTGCAATGGACTTCGGTTCGCGTCATGAAGAGGCTACGATCGGTTTCGGTCCCGACCGCAGCATCAAGCGGCGCCCAGAAGCTTGGCCAACCGGTTCCACTGTTGAATTTGGAATCGGATGAGAAGACCGGCTGGCCACACCCTGCGCAGTGGTAAACCCCGGTGCCGTATTGTTTGTCGAGCGGGCTCGATCCAGCCCGTTCGGTGCCGTGGTCCCGCAACACTCGATATTGAGCCGGGGATAGCTTGCGCTGCCATTCCTCGTCGTTCATCGCAACCGCGAACGATTTTGCTGCCGCAGCTCCCCGACCGCCGAATCGGCTGAAAAATCCCTCTGCCATACCTTTCCTCACGGACTCGGAGTCAACCGATCGGATATCGGGCCGACAATGGCGCGCGTGAAGGGGGGTTCGACGAAGGAACCGAGATTCAGTGCACCCGCTCGTCGTCGCTCGGTATCGGACGCAGCAATTCCGCGGTGGAGCGGGCAATCCAGCACCACACGACGCAGGTCAGCTCGTCATCCCCGCTACGCAAACGCTGCGCCTCGCGTTGCGCCACTTCTGCGGCCGCCGCGCCGTGCCGGCGAACAAGAAGCAGGGCTGCTTCCCAGATCTTGCGCTCGTTGGTCATCATCATTTGGGTCATCATAAGCGTAAAGACCCTGCGTATGCGAGAGTTCCCTCGGACCACACGGCCAGTCGGAGCAAAAAACCGGATGCGTCAAAGAGACGTCCAACATCTGGTGGCCACAAGATCGCTTCATACTGAATGCTGCTTGCGCCGGCACCCACTCTCCATATATTCGCGCCATGCCGGATCTTTTCGACGCACCCTCTTCCAAGACCATCGACAGCTACTCCGCCAAGGACATCGAGGTTCTCGAGGGGCTGGAGCCCGTTCGCCGCCGCCCCGGCATGTATGTCGGAGCCACGGATGAGCGCGGGCTGCATCACCTGGCCGCAGAGGTCCTCGATAATGCCATGGACGAAGCGGTTGCCGGATATGCGACTCGGATCGAGATCGAGCTCGGTGCTGGCAATTGGGTCACCATCCGGGACAACGGCCGAGGGATTCCAATCGATCCCCATCCCCGCTTCCCGCGCAAGTCGGCGCTCGAGGTGATCCTTACGACACTGCATTCAGGGGGCAAATTTGGCGGTAATGCCTACAAGACCTCTGGGGGTCTGCACGGTGTCGGCGTCTCGGTCGTCAATGCGCTGTCCGATGAACTCGAAGTTGAGGTCGCGCGCGACCGCCAGCTCTGGACTCAGAGCTATCGGCGCGGAATACCGCGAACAAAGCTGTTGGCGAGTGGTGCGACCCAAAACCGCCGCGGCACCACCATTCGGTTTCACCCGGATCCGGAAATTTTCGGCGAACTCGGCTTCCGGCCGGCGACCCTCTACCGCATGGCCCGGTCCAAGGCCTATCTTTTCCGTGGCGTCGAGATTCGCTGGAGTTGCGAGCCGTCGATACCGCGGCCGGATGGGGTCCCGGCCGAAGCAAGGCTGCATTTCCCGGGAGGCCTCGGAGATTTCCTCGCGGCAAGTCTCGAGGATCACGCGATGCTGCTGCCGCGCTCGTTTGTTGGACGCGTCGAGCTTCCGGAGGGTGTCAGCGTCGAATGGGCGGTCGCCTGGCCTGTCGACGAGGAGGAAGCTTTCACGCATTCGTATTGCAATACCATTCCGACGCCGGAAGGCGGCACCCACGAGGTAGGGCTGCGCAACGCTCTGTTACGCGGGGTCAAGGGCTACGGCGAGTTTGCCGGAAACCGCCGGATCGCCCAGGCGACTGGGGAGGACGTCACGGTTGGCACGGCGATCTTGTTGTCGCTTTTCATCCCCGACCCGCAGTTTCAGGGCCAGACAAAGGAAAGGCTGGCTTCTGCCGAAGCGACCAGGTTAGTCGAAAGCGCGGTCAAAGATCATTTCGATCATTGGCTCAGCGCTGATCCGGGCTCCGCACGCGTACTGCTCGATCGCATCGTCGAGCGCGCGGAGGAGCGCCAACGTCGACGGCAACAGCGCGAGCTCGCGCGCAAGAGCGCGACCCGCAAGCTGCGGTTGCCGGGAAAGCTTGCCGATTGCACTCGCGACAGCGCCGCCGGAACCGAAATCTTTCTTGTCGAAGGCGACAGCGCAGGCGGCTCCGCAAAACAGGCGCGCGACCGTGAGACACAGGCCATCCTGCCGTTACGCGGCAAGATCCTCAATGTCGCGAGCGCATCGGCGGACAAGATGCGCGCCAATCAGGAATTGTCGGACATCATCCTCGCGCTCGGCGCCGGTTCGAGCGCGCATTATCGCGAGGAGGCTCTGCGGTACGAGCGGGTCATCATCATGACCGACGCCGATGTCGATGGCGCGCATATCGCGTCGCTGTTGATGACTTTCTTCTTTCGCGAGATGCCAAAGTTGGTCGAGAACGGACACCTCTTTCTTGCACTCCCGCCGCTCTACCGGTTGACGCAGGGTGATCTGACCCAGTACGCCCGCGACGATGCGCATCGCGAAGAATTGTTGCAAACCGCATTCAACGGGCGCGGTAAAGTCGAGGTTAGTCGCTTCAAGGGTCTCGGCGAGATGCCGGCTCGCTATCTCAAGGCGACGACGATGGACCCGGCACAAAGGACATTATTGCGCGTGACCTTGCCGCAGAAACCGGATCCCACAGCGATCGAGCTGCCCGCCGAGGAATTCGAACGCACGAAAGCATTGGTCGAGACTTTGATGGGTAGGCGCCCCGAATTGCGCTTCGAATATATCCAAAAGAACGCCCGCTTCGCCCGCGATCTCGACGTTTAAAGACCACTTGCGCAAATTCGCGGTGCCCCTTAACTAACACCTGTCGACCCGTTTGAATTCGGCTTCCCGGCCTGCGTTCCTTAGAGATCGTCCGACCGTGTCTTCCGAGCCAATCGATGTCCGATGCGCCACGCATCCGTGTGGCGTTCTATTTGCTACTTGGAGTTACTGCTAATGGCGACCGGTACGGTCAAATGGTTCAACGCGCAAAAGGGATACGGCTTCATCCAGCCGGAAACCGGCGGCGCTGACGTGTTCGTTCATATCTCCGCCGTCGAACGCGCCGGTATGGACAATCTGCGCGAAGGCCAAAAACTCAGCTATGAGCTCGAGCAAGGCCAGCGCGGCCGGGTTTCTGCGGTAAATTTGCGTCCGGTCTGAGCTATGCGAGGGCGCCGCGCTTTGGCTTGGTGGCGGCGCTCTCGTCGTTTTACCTAGGAGACCTCTTTGGCAAAGGAAGATCTGATCGAATTTGAAGGTACCGTACTCGAACTCCTTCCCGACGCAAGGTTTCGTGTAAAACTCGATAACGGACACGAAACCCTGGCTTACTCTTCCGGCAGAATGAAGAAAAATCGCATTCGTATACTTGCTGGAGATCGTGTTACCGTGGAAATGACGCCCTATGATCTAACAAAGGGAAGGATCAACTTCCGTCATAAAGATGAGCGGGCAGGGCCGCCAATGACGCCTCGGCCGCAATACCGGCGGCGCTAAGTAGGCTCAGTTTTAGACACCCAGGTCTGCTGCATTCCGCAACCCAACTCTCATCTGTTAAAAAGGTTTGACATTTCGCTCAACGTACCCATTTAACAACGTAGGTAAACAACAACCCAATTGTTACAAAAAGGCTACAACTTCTCGATGGATTTTTCCGAACTTGATCTATCGCCTGAACTTCTTCAGGCAGTCTCGGACGCCGGCTACCTAAACCCCACCCCGATCCAAGAAAAGGCGATCCCCCACATAAAGAGTGGCCGGGACGTTCTCGGTTGCGCGCAGACTGGAACCGGCAAGACCGCAAGCTTTGTGCTGCCGATGATCGACATGCTGGCGGCCGGGCGCGCCAGGGTGCGAATGCCGCGTTCCCTAATCCTCGAACCGACGCGCGAACTGGCGACCCAGGTCGCAACCGCTTTCGAACTCTGCGGCAAGTATCATCGTTTGGCGATGGCATTGCTGATCGGCGGCGAGAGCTTTGTCGACCAGGAGCGCAAGCTCGACCGCGGCGTCGATGTGCTGATCGCGACACCCGGGCGGCTTCTCGACTTGTACGGGCGCGGCAAGATCCTCCTCTCGGATACACGCATCCTGGTCATAGACGAAGCCGACCGAATGCTCGATATGGGGTTCATCCCCGATGTCGAACGTATCGCTGGTTTGTTGCCCGAAGCGCGGCAGACGTTGCTGTTCTCGGCCACCATGCCGGCCGAAATCCGGAAGCTGGCGGATGCGTTTCTCCGCAAACCCGTGGAGATCGCGGTCGCGCCGCCCGCATCGCCCGCTGCCACGGTCATCCAGTCGCTCACGGTCGTGGATCCCCGAGACAAGCGCGAGGCCCTGCGCCGGTTGATCCGATCGGAGGACGTCAAAAACGCGTTGATCTTTTGTAATCGCAAGCGTGATGTCGACATCCTGTTCCGCTCGCTGAGCCGTCATGGGTTTGACGCCGCGGCGCTGCATGGTGATATGCCGCAGCCAAAGCGGACCGAGACGCTCGACCGCTTTCGAAATGGCGACATCCGATTGCTTGTCGCCAGCGACGTCGCCGCGCGTGGCTTGGACATTCAAGGTCTGAGCCACGTTTTTTGTTTTGATGTGCCGATACACGCCGAGGATTATATCCACCGGATCGGCCGAACCGGGCGCGCCGGGCGCGAGGGGCGGTCGTTCATGCTCGCCTCACCCCAAGACGGCTACGCGGTAGCGGCGATCGTCAAGCTGATCGGCAGGGAAATTCCGCCTTGCATCATCGACGAGATCGAGCCGGCTGAACTCGAACATGAAGAGCGCCGGGGACGCAGAGGGCGCCAGCCGGCTCGTGCCGACCGACGCGAGCGCGTGCGCGGTCAGAATGCTGGAAAGCGGCCCAAATCGGACGAAGAGAGCCCGGCGCGCCGCGGTCGCCCGAGCATCACGGAGGGAGCTCGATCCAACGGGCACAGCGCGGCCGCTTCTAACGTGACACCGTTCCCTCGCGCGCCGGCGCCTCGCGGGAACAAGCAACCGAAGCGCGCACCCGAACAGGATCGGCCGGTCGTCGGCTTTGGCGACGACCTGCCGGCCTTTCTCGCCCGGCCGCCTCGAATTCTCGCCAACTCTTAAGCGCCACTTGCAATCGCGGCCGGCCGATGACATCCCCTTTCGGGAATATTCGGGGTATCAGATGAGCATCGACGAGAGGGGCTGGGTTCGGGCGGCGGCCCGGGCCGATTTGGCGGAAGGTGAGGTTCTCGGGGTCAAAGTCGCCGGTCATTCGATCGCGCTCTACGACGTCGACGGTCGCATTTTTGCAACTGACAATATCTGCACGCACGCCTATGCGCGCCTGTCGGACGGCTGGCTCGATGGCGGCCTGATCGAATGCCCCCTACATGCCGCGCGCTTCGATGTGCAAACCGGAAAGGTGCTCGACCCGCCAGCGACAGAGGATCTGAAGACTTATCCGGTCCGTGTCGTCGACGACGTGATCCAGGTCAAGCTCGATTAAACCGTCCCCGTCTTTTCAAACAACGACGTATCATCCGTAGACCCTTCGATAGAGGTCGATAATTTCTTCGCTCGTCGGCACGCGCGGATTGTTGCCAGGAGAACCCGAAGCCAGCGCCTGGCTCGCCATCAGCGGCAGCAGCTCTTCGTAGCGCTGAGCGTTGATCCCCCAGACACGCGGTGTCGGCACTTTGAGATCCTCGTTAAGCCGGCGTAGCTCGTCGAGCAGACGAGCGACAGCGGCTTGGCTGCCTTCGCCCTCCTCCGCTACTCCCATTACCCGAGCACAGTCGGCATAGCGTTCGAGGGCGGCCGGCGCCGAAAAGGCGGTGATCTCGGGCAACAGCATTGCATTCGACAAACCGTGCGGCACATGGAAAAAGGCGCCGATCGGGCGGCTCATGCCGTGCACGAGACACACACTCGCGTTCGAAAAGGCCATCCCCGCCGTCGTGGCGCCGAGCATCATCGCCTCGCGTGCGGCTCGGTTGGAGGGCTCGGCGCAGGCAGTGCGAATATGACGGGCGATCAGCCCCATCGCATTTCTGGCTAGACCATCGGTAAAGGGGCTGGACCGGCGGCTGACATAGGCCTCGATCGCATGGGTCAGACTGTCGAGACCAGTATCGGCGGTCAGCCGCAGCGGCATCGTGAGGGTCAGCTCGTAATCGACGATCGACGCGATCGGGCAGCAAGCTAGTCCTGCGATCAGCATCTTTTCGTCGGTCTTGGTATCGGTAATGACGGTGAACCGCGTCACTTCGGAGCCGGTGCCGGCAGTCGTCGGAATTGCCACGACCGGTGGTCCGACTTTCGGGATTTGGGCAGGGACCTTGTAATCGCGCATTTGCCCGCCGTTTGCGAACAGTACGGACATTGCCTTCGCGGTATCGATCGAACTACCGCCGCCGATCGCAACGAGGCTGTCGAAATTACCTTCGGCAAGAAGTGCAGTTCCGACCTCGACAACGGCTGTCGTCGGGTCGGGCACTGTGTCGGAGAACACTGTCCAGGGCACGTGCGACCGGTCGAGGTGAGCGGTAGCCCGCTCGAGATGACCCGAACTGACCAGAAACGGATCAGTGACGATCAGCGGTTTCGCAAGCCCAAGCTGCGCCAGCACGCTCGGGAGTTCGGCGAGTGCACCGCCTCCAACCGCCATCAGCCGTGGGGTCGTGATCATCGCTGCCATATGAACCTCCTGCGGGCGGGTAGACTGTAGGATCAAACCGCTCCAGGTATGAAAGGTCCGGGGATAATTCGGCAAAACCGCAGCGCAGATAAAGGCTCTTGGCGTTCTTTGTCACCAGCAGCCAGCGACGTAAACCCTGCAGTGGTCGATGAGCCAGGATCGTCTCGATCAACCACTGTCCGAGACCGACGTTGCGCTCCTCGGCGATAACGAAGACATCGGCGAGATAGGCAAAGGTCGCCTGGTCGGTGACGAGGCGTGCAAAGCCGATCTGCGAGCCGTCGCAATAGAGACCGAACGTCATCGAGTGAGCAATCGCGCGACGCACTGTTTCAACCGGGATGTCGCGCGCCCAGTGGGAGCACTTGGCGAGAAAATGATAAATCCGTTCAATATCGAGACGGGTGGGATCGGTGTCGATTTGATAGCGTCGGCCACTGATCATGCAGCTGGCAATTACAGTCTCGGTCATCCGGATAACCCCTGATCGCTTACCTTGGACGATACCGGCACGGCGGAGGCGCCGCGCACGGATGCAGCGCTCGGCAAACCTGCCGGGGCTGCTAGCGCATTCGTCGTCTAAGGGCGAGGACCGGGGTCAGCATAGCTGCAGGCAAGTGGCGATCGAGTGGCCGATGTCAACCTGGTTTTTTGAGGCGAAATCGTAAGACGCCTGCGGGTTGCTCACTGGCCTCGAGCATCTCGCAGCCGGTGGTTTGGCAGAAATGCTCGAAATCCTTCGTCGCACCCGGGTCGGTCGCGAGGATCTCAAGCACTGCACCGGGGCTAAGCGGCTTCAGCGCCCGTCGCGCCTTGAGCACCGGCAACGGGCAAAGCAGCCCGGTGGCATCAAGGGTGGCGTGAACGGTCACATTACCCGCTTGCGTCATTCTAGCACCTAATTGGCAGGGTTCGCGCAGGACTTTACCAAACTCACCGGACCCTGAACAATCTGAACGAGACCAACTTTCTCTTGATCCCCAGCAGAGTGGCGAAAGAAAGCCTAGCTTGCTATCAGGGCTATGGCATCTGGCTGGTTAATCGTGATCACAGTCGGCATCTCGTTTCCCTGCAAATAATCCAATTAAGCATATAGTGATCGTAGAAGCGGCGGAAAGTATGGCTTCTCGCGCAGCGCATGAGCTCACCCGAAGCGATTCGAGCGAGGGAAGCCATTGGGGACGAGGCGGCCAGCGGAGCCGCGAGAGCCGCGCCAGGGGGTAAGGTTGGTTTCGGTGCGGATGCGGTTTTCGCCAAGCCGCCAGGAGAGCCCGTTGGCAAGGGAGAACACCTTGCAATCGGCGAGACCGCCTGATTTGTAGCGCTGCAGGATGACACCGCGGCCACGCGTCATCAGCGGGATCTCGTCGAGCTTGACGATCAGCAGCTTGCGATTGTCCCCGACCAGTGCCACCGCATCGCCAAGCTCGGCCTGCACGCAAGCCTTGGCGACGGCACCGTCGCCCGGGGTCAGCACCTGCTTCCCAGCCCGTGTTTGGGCGACGGCCTCCTCGCCGTCGACAACAAATCCGCGCCCGTCGCTCGCCGCGACCAGCAGTTCCATTCCCTGCCGGTAAGTAAACATTGCAACTATGTCGTGCTCGTTTGGCAGGTCGATCATCAGCCGGAGCGGCTCGCCATGCCCCCGGCCCCCTGGCAGACGGTCGACTCCGACCGTGTAAAACCGGCCGTTGCTGCCAAACACGGTCAGTCGATCCGTCGTCTCGGCATTGACCGCAAAGCGCGGTCCGTCGCCTTCCTTGTATTTCTGGTCTGCGGCCGAGACATTGTGCCCTTTGACCGCGCGAACCCACCCCTTTGCCGAACACAGCACCGTCACTGGCTCGCGTTCGACTAGCGCCTCCGCTGGAATCTCGATCGGCGTCGGGGCGGCAGCGATCTCGGTGCGGCGCCGGCCAATCGCAGTGTCGCCCCCAATTTCGGAGCCGATTTTCTGGATCTCCTTGGTGATTGCGCGCCACTGCCGTTTCTCGCTTGCCAAGAGGCTCTCGAGTTTCTGTTCTTCTGCCGACAATGCATCGAGTTCTTTGCGGATCTCGATCTCTTCGAGGCGGCGCAGGGCGCGCAGCCGCATGTTCAGGATCGCCTCGGCCTGGACCTCGGTCAGCTCCCACCTGGCCATCATCTCCGCCTTGGGGTCGTCGCCCTCGCGGATAATGCGGATCACCTCATCGAGATTGAGGTAGACGATGATCTGACCGCGCAAGATCTCCATCCGACGCGCGACCGCGGCCAGCCGGTGGCGGCTCGTCCGCTGCAGCACGATGCGGCGGTGATCGAGAAATGACTGAAGCGCCTCTTTGAGGTTCATCACGCGCGGGACGCCGGAGGGGTCCAGCACATTGAGGTTCAACGGCACGCGGACTTCGAGTTCGGTCAGCCGGAAAAGCTGCTCCATTAGCATCTCGGCTTCAACGTTTCGCGTTTTTGGCTCGAGGACGAGGCGCACATCTTCCGTGGACTCGTCACGGATATCGGCAAGCAGCGGCAGCTTCTTCTCCTCGAGCAGTGCCGCAATCCTTTCGATGAGCCGCCCCTTCTGCACCTGATACGGCACCTCGGTGACGACTATCTGGTAGAGGCCATGGCCCAGCGGCTCTATGGACCAGCGGGCCCGCAGGCGAAAGCTGCCGCGACCGGTCTCGTAGGCAACCCGAACACTCTCCCGCGGCTCGACGAGAACGCCACCGGTCGGGAAATCAGGTCCGGGGATGTAGGCATGGAGCTCGCCGGGAGCGCACGCGGGATGATCGATCAAATACACGAGCGCTGCGCACAGCTCGCCGACATTGTGAGGCGGGATGCTCGTTGCCATCCCGACTGCAATCCCTGAGGCGCCATTGGCGAGTAAATTGGGAAAGCGTGCCGGCAGAACGACGGGT
>Ga0182032_10000386_pt1 | contig 17443 bp, 17 predicted proteins | sample tim00Cox00000000_FD_125970 | JGI IMG/M metagenome (GOLD analysis project Ga0182032, IMG submission 125970) | Lab enrichment of tropical soil microbial communities from Luquillo Experimental Forest, Puerto Rico - timezero.00C.oxic.00.000.000 | ecosystem: Environmental > Terrestrial > Soil >... | reverse complement strand
GGACGCCATGAAGCCCTTGGAGTCGAAACTACAGGGGTATCGGCAGCTCACCGACGCGTACCTGCTGGCACTCGCACACCGGCGCAAGGGTGCAGTGGCGACGTTTGACCGTGGTCTGCGCACTCTTGCTGGTGACACGGCGGAAGGCCTCGTCGAAATCGTTCCGACACGATGAACCAATCTGCGTCCTGCCATTCCGCACATTGTCTAGGTAACACTCGACTCGTCCTTTATCGCAGCGTTTCCTGGCATCTCGAGAGTGGCTCGCGCACCGGGGGCCGCTCAGCCCGGTTCCGCCCGCCCGCCCACTTCTGCAGCCCGTGAGTGTCGAGTCTGGCGCGCCTGGATCGTCCTTGCCGGTACGCAAGAAGGGGGCCCGGACAACATGGCTGTTGAGCCGAAAAGCGCAACCAACTCGAAGGTGCGGAAGCGACTTCAGCGCGCCAACGACGTCGAAGACATGAACCGCTTAGGGGCACCTCCATGTCGAGTTCAGCGTTGGTCGAACGTCCTCGAGTCAGATGGAACGGATTTGAAGACTGGAGGATCGAAATGAGCGCACAACTTCTGCAGGGAAAGCATGCGGTCGTGTTCGGCGCGGGCGGTTCGGTTGGCGCCGCTGCCGCCAAAGAGTTCGCGGCGGAGGGCGCGGAAGTCTTTCTGGCCGGCCGGACCCGGTCGAGCGTGGAAGACGTCGCGCAGCACATCAGGCGGGCCGGTGGACTTGCCCAGGCGGCCGTCATAGACGCCCTCGACGACACCAGCGTGAACGACTACGTCAACGGTATCGCGAGTCAGGTCGGGAAGATCGACATCGAGTTCAACGCCGTCGGGCCGTTGGCGCACGAATACGGGAACACCAAGCACGCGACGGACCTGGCTATTGCAGAATTCATGCTGCCGCTGACAACCGTGGTGAAGTCGCAGTTCATCACCGCCCGGGCGGCGGCGCGTCACATGGTGAAACAACGTTCGGGCGTGATCATTTTTCTGACCGGCAGCCCGGCGCGCGGTCACGTGGAAGGCGCGACGGCGATTGGCACCGCGTTCGGCGCGATCGAGTCCTTGACCGAGAACCTGGCCATCGAAGTCAGTCCGAGCGGCGTCAGAGTCGTGTGCCTTCGTACGACCGCCAACGTAGACAGCCGGTCGATTCAGCAAACGATGGATGCCCTGGCGAGCAAGGTGAACATCACGAAGGACCAGGCGATCGCGGGAGTGGCCAGTCTCAACTTTCTGAAGGTGCCCGCCAGCGTCTCCGACACGGCGAAAGCCGCCGTGCTCATTGCTTCCGACCGCGCGCGCCTGCTGACGGGGACCGTCGTAAACTCGACGGCCGGCGCTGCGCTCGACTAGGTTGGCGGGCTGTCGCGAGGGCGTAACCGAAGGTGGGCGCCCTCGCGTTTCAGAGAAAGGGTAATGAACCGATGCCGAAATTCATGCTGATTGCGGGCGGCGCCGATGTGGATAAGCGGTCGGGGAATCCCAAGATCGCGCCCATGATGCTCGAGCGATACATGGCGTGGATCCAGGGACTGCGCGACAGCGGTCGGTACGTGGGCTCGTACAAACTGTACGATCAGACTGGCCGGAGGCTGACGATCAGGGGCGGTGAGGTGATCGACGGACCGTTCATCGAGTCGAAGGATGCCGTCGGCGGCATCTTCGTGATCGATGCGGAATCGCTTGATGCCGCGACGGAGATCGCGCGCTCCTGCCCGAATCTGGATCTCCAAAACGGGTACATGGAAGTCCGCGTCATCGAGGTGGCCGGGGAGGCTCGCCCTGCCGCTCACTAACGGCGACGTCCGAGACTGGCTCGAACAACGCTTCCGGCTGGGCTATGGCCGGGTGATGGCCGCGTTGACGCGTCGGTTTGGCGTCCAACATTTCGCGCTGATCGAGAACGCCGTTCAGGATGCGTACGTCCGGGCGCTCGAACGGTGGCCGACCGAAGGTCTGCCGGCCGAACCGGAACACTGGCTCGTGCGCGTTGCCCATAACGCCCTGGTCGACGCGCTGAGGCGCCAGCTGCCAACAGAGGCGCTTGACGATCACCCGGACGGACGCGTCGATCCCCCGGAGCTCGAAACCGACGACGAATTGCGCTTGATATTCCTCTGCTGCGATCCGGTTCTGACACGGGCGGCGCAAGTGGCGCTCGTGCTCAACGTGACCTTCGGTCTGAGTGCGCGGCAGATCGCGACGGCGTTCATCAGCGACGAGCGGACGGTCGCGCAGCGGATCGTGCGGGCCAAGCAGCGGCTTCGCAGCGAAGGCATCCGGTTCGACGTCCCGGAAGCCGTTGAACTGCCGGGACGTCTTGCGACGATTCTCGATGTTCTCTACATCGTCTTTTCCGAGGGGTACAACCCCACGATCGACGACGCCGCGCTCGACGCCGGCCTGTGCAACGAAGCGCTGCGTCTGGTGCGGCTGCTGACCGAGACGAAACAGACGGCGATGCCTGCCGCATTTGCCTTGCGGGCGCTCCTGTGCTTTCACGCGTCACGCATCCCGGCGCGTCTGGCAGACGATGGCAGCGTGCTGTTGATGCCGGAACAGGATCGTGCGCGTTGGGACGCCACGCTTCTTTCCGAAGCGTTCTCATGTCTGAACGAGGCGGGGTCTGGCGCGGAGCTCTCCCGGTTTCACATCGAAGCAGCCATCGCGGCCTGTCACGCGTTGGGATCGACCTACGCGACGACCGACTGGCCCCGGATCGTCGAGCTCTACGAAATTCTGCGCGAACGTGCGCCGTCCCTGGTCATCGACGTCAACCGCGCGCTCGCGATTGCGATGCAGGGGGGTGCGAAGGCGGGCCTCGACGAACTGGATGCTATTCCCGAACGCGAGGTCCTCAGTCGGTATCCGTACGCCCTGGCCGCCTACGCGGACTTGCACGCGTCGCTCGGTAATCTCATGGAGGCGCGCAGGTATCTCACGCGCGCGCTCCAATATCAGCCGTCGCCCACCCACCAAGCCTTACTCAGGCGAAAGCTGGCTGAGCTTGACCGCGATACGCCGGTCGGCTTCGCGTCTCGCGCGGATGAGAGTCGGGACGACATGGCCGCGAGGTTCGAGTCGTATTGGACGCGCGGTCCCAAGACGCCACGGCTCTGATTGCTCGCAGTTACTCGACCGACGTGGACACGCCGACGTACTGACGCGCGTGCTTGAGATCGGCGCGCCCGTCTCGATCGCCACGGTCACAGATCTTGGCGAGTTGGCTGTAGTAGCTTCGCGCTTTGGCCCGATCTCCTGACAACTCGGCGGCACGACCCGCGCCGTAGACCGAGCGGAATCGATTCGGCTCCTTCTTCAGATTGGCTTCGAATTCCTTCAGCGCGCGAGCGGGCTGATTGGCGTCGAGCAGCATCTCGCCGAGGAGCTCACGGGCGGGCGCCAGCGGGCCTGGCGTGATGGCGGACTTGTCGGTCGTGTCCTCGAGCGCCGCGGCCGCAGCGAGTGTCTTCAGCCCTTCTTCTTTCATGCCCCGAGCCCACTGCACCCATCCCTCGGCGGATTGGCGCTGGATGTCGAGCTGCGGGGCACAGTAGGCATCCTTGGCCTGGACTTCCTTGTCGCGCAGGACGGTGAGCTGATCGACTTCCGCCTTCGCGAGATCCGGCTGGCCGGAGCGCGCGGCGCCAAGCGCGCGCGCAAAACGCGTGATGGCTTCTACGAACGGTTGAGGGCTTGGATGGACCGTGAGCATCGCCGCATCCGCCCAGGCGCCGCGCTCGATGACCCATCGAGCGGGAATCGCGGCCGCGGCCCAGCCGACGGCCGGGCTGCCACCCATCGCCATGCCAGGCATTCCTGGCATATCACCGCGACCAGACGGGGCGGCAGCCGGACGGGCGACGATCTCCGCGAGACCGTCGAGAATCGTCTTCGCGGCCGCGTCCTGGGCGGTCTGCAGATAGGCGTACATCTCGTAGTCCCACGAGTGCAATCCTTCCCCGATGTCGTGTCTCTGCATCGAGACGTCATGGGACCGGATGTTCGTGTCGATCGACTCCTGCCACGACCCGACGCGCGTAAACGTATGGGCCGGCATATGAAGGGCGTGTGGTGCATCCGGTGCCAGATTCGCGTATTTCCGCGCGTACGGGAGCGCGCGCGGCGCCAGCGCGGGGACGTCGTAGCTGTGAATCAAGTAATGCGTGACGCCCGGATGATCAGGCTCGATTTTGTACAACTTCTCCAGAATTGCTGCCGCCTTGAGCTGGTTCGCGTACGTCTTGTCGGTCGGGAGGGCTGTCTGATCGACCGCAAGGGCATAGAACGCCGCGGCCTCCAGGTCCTTGGAGTACTTCAAGTAGATCTGTTCCATCGCCTTCTCGTAGGCGAGCGTCCGGGCGCGATGGTCCAGCTTGTCCGAGTCGCGGTACAGGAGACTGACGGCCGCGATGTACTCGCGCTCGCGGTCGGTCTTGGCGCCGATCGTCTGTGCCTTGTCTGCCGCCGCGAGACCATCCTGGAGCACCTTCGGCGATCGCAGTCCGCCGAACGGATTGCCCCAGGTGCTCATCGCGATCCCCCACTGCGCGATGCCGCACGATGGATCATCGTGCAGAACCTTGGAGAACCCGCTAATCGCATCGGGGAATTCGAACGAATGCAGGAGCGCCATCGAGTGGTCGAATTCTTCGGCGACCGATGATGCGCACGAGGTCTCGAAGTGGACCTTCCCGAGTCGTTCGCCGCCTGGCCGCGGCGGTTGCGCTGGTACAGCCGACGTTGAACTGAGCGTGAGGGCCACGAGAGAGGCGGCGATTCCGCGCATGAGAGTATCCTTCCGGCAATGAGCCACTGACATTCTAGTTCGGCTGGCGTTCGGCTGCGTTGGCAAGGAAATTGGGATCGTCCTGTAATCGGCGCAACAGGGCAGAGGGCATCGACGTGCGTTCGTACCGCGACGCCCAGACGACCAGGCTGACGAGAATCGGAGCAAGATCGAGGCCCTTTTTCGTCAACGCGTAGATCCGCCTCCGACCGTCCTCAGGATCGGGGCGCGTCGTGATAATGCCGTTCGCCTTCAGGCTCTTCAGGCGACTTGCGAGGATATTGGTGGCGATGCCCTCGTCGGACTCGAGGAATTCTTTGTAGGTGCGGCGTCCCCGGAACATGAGATCGCGGATGATGAGGAGCGACCAGCGGTCGCCGAAGCTCTCGAGGGCTGCGTTGATCGGACAGCTCGATCGCCGCGCCGGTTTTTTCTTCACATCCTGAACGTACCAGATTGACTTGCATTCGGCAAGTTGTTTCGGGTATGCTGCTTGCGATTTGCAAGCGATTCACTTGGCAGAGAGGAGAGCACGTCATGCATCTGTATGGCCCGGCGGAGTTGGCAGCGAGCATTCGCACGGTGCGCGAGAACACGATCAAGATCGCCGAAGACATCCCCGAAGAACGCTACGGATACCGGCCCACGCCCGAGAGTCGCTCGGTCGAAGCGCTCCTCCTGCACATCGTCGTAGGCTCGCAGGCGGCCCACCAGCTGCACGAGCGGGAGCGGATTCGGTCGTTCGATCAGCTCGACTTCAGCGCCCTGCTGAAGAGGCTGCCGGTTCATGAAGACGATCGCCGCACCAAAGCGGAGATCATCTCGCAGCTGAAAGAAGAAGGTGACCGCTTCACGGACTGGTTGCAACGCCTGCCGGAGTCCACGCTCGTTGAAACGGTTCGCATGCCCCAAGGATCTGTTCCCGAGACCAAGAACCGTTTCGAGCTGCTCGTCGGCGTCAAGGAGCACGAAATGCACCATCGCGCACAGTTGATGGTCATCGAACGCTTGCTTGGCATCGTGCCGCATATCACGCGACGGCGCCAGACCACCCAGCAGCCAGCCGCCGCGCGCGCCTAGGACACGGCCATGCCCGAACAGCCAAGCACGACTGGCGCTCCGGCGCCGTCGGCCCTTCGCAGGCGTCGACTGATCGTCGTCGCGGGCGTCCTTATCCTGGGATTTGCGATTTGGCGCGTCGTCTTCTCCGCGGCGACGATTCCGGACGAAGTCGTCGTCCTGAGCGGCCGCATCGAAGGCGACGATTCCGCCATCGCGCCGAAGACCGGCGGACGGATCGCAGAGATTCGTTTCCGCGAGGGCGAGAGCGTTGGAGCAGGCGAGACGATCGCGGTCCTGGACGATGAGCAGGTCCGAGCCCGCGAAGAGCAGGCACGCGCGGCGCTCGCCGTCAGCGAAGCGCGCGAGCGCGCGGCGCGGCAGCAGCTCGAGACCCTGCAGGAACAACTTCAGCAGGCCGCCATCCAAACTTCACAAGCCAGGACGGATGCGGAGGGGCGCGTCCGCCAGGCCGAGGCCGACCTGGCCGCTGCGGAAGCGGAGCTGGCGGAGCAGGAAGCATCGCTTCAGCTCGCGCTGTTCGACAAGGACGCGTTCACAAGGCTCGTCGACGCCGGCGCGGTGTCCGAGCGCGAACGACGACAGGCCGTGATCACGGCCGACCATCAAACGGCCGTCGTCACCGCGGCCAAACGGCGGGTCGAAGCGGCAGAAGGCGCCGTCACGATGGCGCGCGCCAATCTCGCGAACCCGACCATCCGCGCCGCCCAGGAAGCGGTCGTGCGGAAGCAGATCGCGCAACAGGAGGTGGAGATCGCCGCGGCCAACGCGACCGCCGAGCAAGGCCGTTTCACTCTCGCCGAGGCCCGGGCGAATCGTCACGATCTCGCCGTGACCGCACCGTTCGACGGCACGGTCATCACACGCGCGGCCGAGCCGGGAGAAGTCGTCACGGCCGGTACGACCATTGTCACGTTGCTGGATCTCGGCAAGGTGTACTTGCGTGGGTTCGTGCCGGAAGGTCAGATAGGCAAGGTCAAGGTCGGTCAAGCAGCGCGCGTGTACCTCGACTCCAAGCCGGACCAGGCGATCGAGGCGTTCGTCTCGCGGGCCGATCCGCAGGCGACGTTTACCCCCGAAAACACGTACTTTCGAGACGACCGGGTCAAACAGGTCGTGGGCGTCAAGCTGCAGCTCAAGTCGGCCATCGGCTTCGCGAAGCCCGGCATGCCGGGCGATGGAGAGATCCTGGTGCAGGGAGATCGCTGGCCAAGGCAACAGAGGTACCGATGATGCCGGCAGCGATCGCCGCCGAGGCATCCGACGCCGTTGAGGCGCCACAGACGTCGCTGTCGCCGGCGATTCGCGTCTCCGGCCTGACGAAACGCTACGGCCTGAACGAAGCCGTTCGCAGCATCGATCTGACGGTCGAGCGCGGCGAGATCTTCGGCCTCATTGGCCCGGATGGGGCCGGCAAGACCACGGTCTTCCAGATCCTCGGTGGCGTCATGGCCGCTACCGCGGGCGCGGCGACGCTCTTTGGCCGTCCTGCACGCGACGCGCGGTCGTACGTCGGTTACTTGACGCAAGTCTTCAGTCTCTATCCGGAGCTCACCGTCGCCGAAAACCTGCGCTACGTTGGGGAACTCCGGAGTCTCCCTCGCGAGCTGATCGAACAGCGGGCGCTTCGCTATCTCAGCATGTTCGGCATGGACCGTTTCATGAATCGCCTGGCGGGGAAACTGAGCGGCGGCATGAAGCAAAAGCTGTCGCTCGCCTGCGCCCTCATTATCGAACCCAGCATCCTGCTGCTGGACGAACCGACGACCGGCGTCGATCCGGTGTCTCGTCGCGAGTTCTGGGACGCGCTGGCAGACCTGTCCAGCCAGGGCATCACGATCGTCGTGGCGACGCCGTACCTGGACGAGGCGGAGCGCTGTGGGCGCATCGCCCTGATGCATGACGGTCGCATTCATCAGGTCGGGCCGCCGCCGGAACTGCGGCACCGTCTTGGCCTGCGGCGGTTGGTTACCCGAGTTCCCGTATCCGATCTCCGCCGCGCGGAGGACGCGCTCGGCGGAACGACCCACGTGAGCGATGCGCAGCGCTTCGGCGATCGGTTGGACGTCCTGGTCGACGACGCGGGCGAGGGGAACGCGATCGTCCGAGAGGTTCTCAACGACGCCGGCGTTGAGGTTCATCAGATCCGTGTCGCGTCGCCGACCCTGGAAAACGCGTTTGTCGCGCTGTTGCGGCGCGACGGTGCGCTGGCAGTCTCCGTGCCCTTTCCGCTGCGACGCTGGCACGCACGCTCCGATGTGGCGGCCATCGGCGCGAAAAAGCTGTCGAAGCGCTTTGGGCAGTTCGAGGCCGTCAAGAACGTAAGCCTCCAGGTGCGACCTGGAGAAATCTACGGCTTGCTGGGCGCGAACGGTGCCGGCAAGACCACGACGATCAAGATGCTCTGTGGCCTGAGCGAGGCGACCGGTGGGGAAGCTCAACTCGCGGGCGCGACAGGGTCCCTTCGCTCCGCGGCGGTGCGGCAGCGTGTCGGGTACATGTCGCAGAAGTTCTCGCTCTACGACGATCTGACCATCGACGAGAACCTCGAGTTCTTTGCCGGAGTGTACGGCGTGCCGTTGCACGAGCGCGCAGAGAAGAAGCAGTGGGTGCTGGAGTTTTCGGGCCTCAGGAGTCGAGGGGGACTGTTGACGGGCACGTTGCCCGGGGGTTGGAAGCAGCGCGTCGCCTTCGGCGCAGCCGTGATGCATGAACCGGGCGTGCTCTTTCTCGACGAACCGACCTCGGGCGTCGACCCGCTCGCACGACGCGCCTTCTGGGGCGTTATCAACAATCTTGCCGATCGCGGCGTCGCGATTCTCGTGACGACGCACTACCTGGAAGAAGCGGAGCAGTGCAATCGCCTCGGGTTGTTGGTCGCCGGGGAACTCGTGGCGGAAGGTACGCCGTCCGAGCTGAAGGCGACGCAAAAGGGGCGCGTGCTCGAAATCGTCACGGACCATGCGCAGCGCGCGAGCCACGTCCTCCGGTCCGATATGGAGCGCTGGCGAGTGTCCCTGTTTGGCGATCGGCTGCACGTCATCGTCGACACCGATCTGGAGACGGCGATTCGAAACGTCACCCGCCGGCTGGCAATGGACGGTCTCCGCGTCATGGATGCCTACGAAGAACCGCGCACACTCGAAGACGTGTTCATCGCTGTCGTCCAGCAGCTGCAATCAGAGGGAAAGACGGCGAAGGAATAGAAAGAGTGTGCCCTCGATGACACGCGTGCTCGCCCAGATTCGGAAGGAATTGACGCAGCTACGGCGCGACACATTGACGCTGACGCTGGCGTTGGCATTGCCGGCGATGTTGTTGCTCCTGCTGAGCACGGCCACGTCGCTGTCGGTGAAAGACATTCCGGTCGTCGTCCAGGATCTGGATCGAACGCCGCTCTCGCGGCGCTATGTCGAGCAGGTCGGAGCGTCTCTGTCGTTCCGCGTGAACGCCCTGCCGGAGGGAATATCGGCCGACCACGCGCTGGATCGGAACCTGGCTCGCGCGGCGATCATCATTCCGCCGCAATTTCATCGGCATGCGGCCCGAGGGGAGCCTGCTGAACTGCAATGGTTGATCGACGCGACAGACGCGAACACGGCCAACGTCATGCGGGCGAAGGTGGCGGCGATCACCGGAGCGTTCAATCACGACCTGCATCCGACGGCGATTTCCGCGGTTCGGACTGAAATTCGCTACTGGTTCAATCCTGGCCGGGAAGATCTGCGGTATTTCGGGCCGGGCGTCCTCGCGTTCGGGATGGCCATCTTCCCGACGATCTTGACGGCGCTGGCGCTCTCGCGGGAGAGCGAGCTGAAGACGATCCTGCAAGTCTACGTCTCCAATGTCTCAGCCTTCGAGTACTTGCTCGGAAAAGTCATCGCCTACACGCTCGTCGCCCTGGTGGAATGGACGATCGGCATGGCGATCCTCTTCGGCGCGTTCGGCCTGCGGCTTGCCGGTGAGCCGACGACCTTGGTGGTGGCGACCGTGCTGTACCTGTTGTGTTCGACGTGCTGGGGTGCCATGGTCGGCGCTGGCATTCCCAATCAGGCCGCGGCGATTCAGGCCGCACAACTCGGAAGTCTTCTGACGTCGTTCCTGTTCGCCGGCTACATCTTTCCCGTTCAGAACATTCCCCAACCCCTTCGGTTTCTGTCCAATCTCGTGCCCATGCGGTATTACCTCGAAGTGCTCCGGGACGCGTTTCTTCGCGGCGGCGGCTGGCCGCGGTTGTGGCATGTCCCAATCGCGCTCGGTCTGCTGGCGTCATTCTTCTTCTGGCGCGCCTGGACGGCCCTGAGAGACATGCAAGTCACGGCATAAGATGGGGAGCAGGGCAAAGGATCGGATCGCGGCGAGTCGGCTGTGGCCGTTGTTTCTCAAGGAGTTTCACCAGCTTCGACGGAATCGCCGGCTCGTGTTGTTGCTGTTCCTGCCGCCGGTTCTCAACATCATTCTGTTCGGCTACACGCTGAATCCGACATTCGAGAACCTGCGCCTCGGCATCGTCGACGACAGCCGAACGCCCGAGAGTCGGGAGTTGGTCACGGCGTTCAGAGAGAGCCTGGTGTTTCACATCCGCGGGTACTACACGTCTCGCGAGCATCTCGGGCGGATGATCAGCACCGGCGATCTCGATGCGCGTCTCCTCATCCCACACGACTTCGCTGAAAGGCGCTTACGCCGCGAATTGGTTCCCGTCCAGCTGCTCGTCGACGCGGTCAACGCCAACACCGCGACGATTGCTGGCGGCTACGCAGCGCTCATCGTTTCGACCTTGAACCAGCGCATCGCCGCGCTCACGCCAGCATCGCCGGGCGGACCCGGCACGTCGTCTGGGGCAGCTACCTCTCTGGTTCGAAACGCGTCAAAGACGCCCGGGTCGGCCGTTGCACGACTGACGCTGCTCTACAACCCCGGGCTGAGAAGCGCGTGGTTCATCGCCACAGGGCTCATCGGTTGGCTCCTTGTCGTGCAGGGATCGGCGGTGGCTTCGGCGGCGATGGTCCGCGAGAAGGAAATCGGCACGGTCGAGCAGTTGCTCATGACGCCATCGACTGCGACGGACGTTGTCTTTGCGAAGGTGGCGCCGATTTTCCTCCTGCTGGTGCTCGACATCGGCCTGGCGCTCGGCGTTGCTCGGCTGGTGTTCGACATTCCCATGCGCGGCAGCACGCTGTTGTTCTTCTCGTCCGCGTCGCTCTGCGTGCTGGCCGGCGTCGGCATCGGGATGATGATCGCGACGTTTACGCGGACGCAACAACAAGCCCAGCTCATGGGCTTTTTTACCGGTCCCCCGCTGGCGATCCTGTCGGGGGCGACCACGCCTATCGAGGCGATGCCGGTCTGGCTTCAGCCCGTGACGGCGCTCAATCCAATCAAGCATTTCGCGATCATCACCCGAGGGATCATGCTGAAGGGGAGCGGCGCTCGAGTTCTGTATCCGCAGCTATTGGCGCTCGCCACGATCGCGCTCGTGATGGTGTCCATCAGTGCATGGAGGTTTCGCAAACAGCTCGCGTAACCGACACGACCTGAAGTCGACCAGTCTGAGGCGATCCCGCTCTGTCGTCTAACAGAGCGAGAGCTTCGCCAGCACCGCCGCGACAACCCGATCGCATCTCGGGGCGTGGAACTGGAAGGCCATCCCGGAAGCCTCGCCGATGCGAGCGGTTACTGCACGTCGAACCAGGGCCCGTGCGCGGTGCAGGCGCGTCTTGACCGCCTCCTCACCGAGGCCCAGGCCTGCCCCAGTCTCGCTGGTGCTCAGACCCTCGATGTCACGCAGCATGAACACCGTGCGATACGTCTCGGGGAGGGCGTCGACCGCGTCTTCCAGCATGCGGCTGATCTCCTGGGCGTACGCCTGCCGCTCGGGATCAGGTTGGCCTGAGGCGATCGTGTCCATGAGCTCTCCGCGATTTGCATCGACATCCGATGACAATGCTTCCCTCGATTGAGACGCCCGCATCTTCCGGCGTTGGCGGAATGCTTCGTTGAGGGCAATCCTCGTCAGCCACGTCGAGAACTGCGCCCGTTCCTCGAACTGGTCCAGGTGCGTGAAGGCGTTGATATACGCCTGCTGCATCACATCTTCGACTTCGTGCTCGTCTTTCAGGACAGCCCGCACGGCCCGGTAGATGCGCTGGTTGTGCCGCCGCATCAGGATCTCGAAAAGGGCGGGCTCCCCCCCTCGCACGCGCTCGACGACGTCCGCGTCAGACAGTGTGGCTAAGGGCGCTATAGGCGGCACATCGCAGTCCTTTCGTTCATTAGAGTCACCAGGCCGGCCTTTCGTTGCAACGTGGCCCCATTGCCGCGCCTATGCCGCCGGCCCAGAGGGGGCCGAGCGGCGCCGAACCGTCGTCACCGCTTCACGAGGCGCACGTCGTAACTGAACGGCCGCTCGATGACCCGCTGAATCTGCCAGCCCGCGCGATCGCACAAAGAATTGAATTGAGCCAGGGTGCGCGGTCGGGTCGCCGCGCCAGAACCCCTTTGCGCGGCACGAGTCGCGTCAGAGTCACGGGTGACCGATCCTACGACGAACGCATCGTCTGCTGTGAGGGCGCGGAGGCTTTCGAGGTTGGCGTGTATGGCCGCGTCGGAGCCGTACTCGAAGAGTCCACCCTCCGACGAGACGGCGCACGCCGAGCCTGAGGGAGCGAGGTCAATGAGAGCCTCGGCCAGCCGGCCGGGATCGCACCAGTCGTACTCGGTGTGATCCAGTGACACATCGACCGCCTCGAGCGGACCATCGGCTGCGCGCAGAGCCTTCACGGCGGAAGCGCCGAAAGCGGCGCCATCCCGATCGATGTCCAGCACGGTAATCGTGATTGACTGGCCGCGCAGCAGGGCCGGCTGCTCCGCGTTCAGACGCAAGAGCGCGTTCCAGCTGTCGGCCGCGGTTCCGCCTCCAATATTGATGAATCGAAGAGGCCGTCGAGGAATACGGGCAAGGGCGTTGAGGGTGCCATCCGCGAGGAGCCGCGCCATGTCCTGCAGACGAAGTCTCGTCGCGAGCGCCGGAAATGAGGCGGCGATTTTCCTGTCGACCGGCGTGGCCCAATCACCGAGATTGGCTGGTCCGAGCTTCAGCAGATAGGTGGTCATGCCGTTCAGAAACGCGCCCGACGCCGTCATCAAACCGCGGCCAAGTGTCGACCGTTGAAGAGCCTCACGAACGGATGGCAGCACCTCGTGGCGGGCGGCCGAGTCATCGACGAACTGGCGGCACATCGCCTCGAGATCCACTTGGTCCACCTCGATCATGAAGTCCGGATGCGTGACGTCAACGACGGGCAGGGTCGAACCATTTCCGGCGTCGGCGTAGACGCGTGTTTGTGGCATCAGTCCTCCCAACGTGCAGGTGGACACACGGCCAGGAATTTCCGGGAGGCCGTATGAATCGCCGTTAACTATTATACCACAAAATGAATGATTATGCAACAGATGTCGCGCGCGCCGAGCCTCGCAGCCGCGGGTTTTTATTGGTGCGGCGCGTCCTCCGGTCTCCACGTCGTCGAGATCTCCGACGAAACGCGCGCGGTCTTGGTCTCAACAAGGCGCGCAGTTACAATATCGCTAACCGATCACCGACCAACGGGAGACAGCCCAAGTTGACCCAATCCAGCTCCGCCGGGCGCGGCGCGGCCGTGCGGTTTCCTCCGCCGCTCATCTTCCTCATCTGGACTCTCGCGGGCGTCGGTATTCATTACGGGGTCGCGCGCGCACCCGTTCCGGTCGAAAGGATGATCAGCATCGGCGTCGGCGCGCTGATTGTCGCGATCGGCATAGGTACAGTCGCGTCAGCACGCGTACATTTCACGCGCACGGGTCAGAGCCCCATCCCCTGGAAGCCCAGTCCCGAGCTCATCTTGCAGGGCCCTTACCGCTTCACGCGAAATCCGATGTATGTCGGCGTCACGCTCATCCAGATCGGCCTCGGCGTGGCGCTCAATAATCTGTGGATTGCCTTGTTCGCGCTTCTTGCGCTGCTGACCGTGCACTTTGTCGCGGTCCTGCCGGAGGAGCGGTATCTCACCGAGCGGTTCGGAGACCGCTACACGTCGTATCTCACGCAGGTCAGGCGATATCTCTGACGGCGGCCGCTATTGCGAGTGGCCCCGCGCGGCGATCGGCCACACCACTTCGACGCGGTCCTTGCGAGTGCCGTAAATCTGGTCGTATTCGTTCACCGCCGGGTCGCAGTGCGGGACGATCAGCTCCAGCTTGTCGCCCACCGTGTAGGTCTTGTTCGCGGTTTCATACCGAATCGCGCCGAACTCGTCCGAGCCCGCGTTGTACGAGAATCCTTTTTCGCCGATGACGATCGCATCAGGCTTGTTGAGCGTCAGCGCCTTCGCGCCGGCGTCGGTGGTGAGGCGGCCTGGAAAATACGTGTTCAGGACGGTCGTCATCACGGTCAACGACGGCGCGAAATCCGTGAACACCTCGTCGTTGGTCTCGCCGCCGATTTCGAGGTACTGGGCGTCCATGAAGATGTAACTCCCGACCTGCAGGTCGGTGAATCCCGGCACCTTCGTCATGATGTTGTAGGTGCCCGTCCCGCCGCCGCTGAAGAGTGCCGCGTTCAGCCCCGAGTGCTTCATCCGGTCGAACGTCTCCACGGAGGGCTCGTAATTCTTCAGCGAGCGTTCGAGCCGGGCTTTGAACCCCTTGATGTGCTGGGCGCCGCCGTCGTAGCTGATCATCCCGCGCAGTTTCAGGTTCGGCAGCTTGTCGACGAGCTGGGCGAGCGCCAGCGCCCGGTCGTCCGCCGGCACACCGGTGCGGGTGCCGACGGCAACGTCGATGACCACGTCGGCGACGATGCCCGCGTCCTTGGCCGCGTCGGAGAGGTCGCGCGCGTTCTGCGGGTTGTCGACCGCCTGGATGAAGGAGCGATTGGCCTTGCGTATCATCATCGCGCGGCGAATCTTGCTGGGCGTCACGTTGCAGGTGGTCATCATGATTTTTTCGATGCCGCCGGCAAACAGGGCTTCGGCTTCGCTCACCTTGGCCGTGCACACGCCGATCGAGCCGGCCGCAAGCTGCAGCTTCGCGATGGCCGGACACTTGTGCGTCTTCGCGTGCGGTCGCGTGGCGACCCCGGTCGACGCCAGTTTCGCCTTCATCGTGGCGAGGTTCTGGTCCAGCTTGTCGAGGTCGACGCAGAGTGCGGGTGTGTCGAGCTCCCATTTCGAGACGCCGACGCTCAGTTTTGCGCCGGACGTTTTCGCTCGCATCTCGGCGCCGGTGTAACCCCGTGCCCCCCTGGGAACCCACATGGTCATGACGCCGGCCCCCGCGGTATGCAGAAAACCTCGACGCGACACGGTTGATGGCTTCATCGCGTGCCCCCTTCGCTTCGGATCTACCGACGGCGTATTGTATGCTGACTGGACCGGCGGCAACTCCGTCAATTCGAATAGTCAAATAATCGGGAGCGCATGGCGATTTCGCGTCTCATTCTGACGGCCACTTTGTGCGCGATCCTGTCAGCCGGCATCACGACAGCCGGCATCACGAACGGGCAGGATCGCCCTGTGTTTTCCGCCAAGTCGGATCTCGTCGTGCTCCACGTCACCGTCAAGGACAAGAAAGGAAAGTACGTCACTGATTTGCCCGAGGACGCGTTTGCCGTCTCTGAGGACGGACACCGACAGACAATCAGGTTTTTCGCCGCAGAGGATTCGCCCGTGACGGTGGGTCTGTTGATCGACAGCAGCAGCAGCATGCTGCCAAACCGCGAGCGAGTCATCGCCGCTGCGACTGCCTTTGCGGAATCCAGTCATCCCGACGACGAACTGTTTGCCCTGGCGTTCAACGAAACGGTCCAGGCGGCGTTGCCCCCTGATGGGCCGTTCACGAGCAGCGCGGTGGCTCTCCGCCGGGCCGTCACGCGGGTCATCCATCCGAGGGGTCGAACCGCGCTGTTCGACGCCATCGCAGCAGGTCTCGAGTACGTGAGTCATGGGCGACACGAACGGAAGGTCCTCGTCGTCGTAAGCGACGGTGGCGACAATGCCAGCCGCCTGACATTCGAGGACGTGCTCACGAAGGCCGAGGCCTCGAACGTGTTCATCTACACGATGGCCGTGGTGGACCCTCTCGAGCGCGACGCCAATCCGAAGCTTCTGAGGAAAATCGCGCGAGCGACCGGTGGAGAGGCCTTCGCGCCGGCGAACAACGCCAAGATCGCGTCAGTCTTACAGCGCATCGCTCGAGATATCCGACACGGCTACACCATCGGCTACGTTTCCAGCAACGAGACACGGGACGGCTCGTTCCGGAAGACTCGTGTCACGGTGCAGACACGGGATCGGCGTGCGCTCGTCGTCAGAACACGCGAAGGATACCTGGCCGACACTTTGAGCCCTCCAGCACCGGCGGCGGACCCCGCAACCCCGCAGGGTCAAGCGGCCCGCGACTGAGACCGGCCCAGCCAGGTCGCCTATTCCTTTGTCGAAGACTTCGACGCCTTCTCCACCATCAAATCATTCTGAACGCCGAACGAGCCCGGCACTTGCTGCGCCTTCACCCCCGCGACGGTTTTGTCGCTCTCGTTGTCCACGACGCCAAGCAGCGTAATGCGTCCGTTCTTGACGATGATGTGAATCGGGTAGTCCCCGGCCGGCTCCATTCCCGGAAACGGCCCCGCCCCGAACGGGGAGAACGCGCGTCCGAAGGCGTGGCGGTGCCCCCACAGCACCCCTCCGCCCGGCGCATAGCGCGACAAAAACGGATCGCGGTAGATGGCGTAATACGTCTTCCACCGCAGCTCATCGTCGTTTCGTGACGGAGGCAGTTCTTCGATTTGGTCCTTGACGTCGTCGACGCCCGCGGCACGTTTAACCGCGCGCTCCGCGTCGGTCTTGAGTCCGGGATGATACGCGTATCCCATCAGAGTGACGGTCCCTTTGTCGTATTTGAACGCCATGTAGTCGAAGACCCCGTAATACGGCAGCTGCAGGAGCTCCCGGCGGATTTCTTCGGTGGCTGTTTGCGCTTGCGTCTGGGCGTTGGCTGTTCGGCCATGGCTTGTCAGCATCAGAGTCAGGCCGAGCAGGCTGACCACAAGACGGCTGGTTCTGCACATATCGCCTTCCTTCCTGCGCGCTCGCCGAACGGTCTGACCGCGCGCTCGGCCGAACCTTAGCACTCCCTCGCGGGCATCAAAAGCTCCAGCGCAGCTTCGTGGCGAGATCCCCGCGCTCGCCCACCTCGACGCGGTCGAGCTCGAGCCACGTCCGCATCAGCCGGAGCTCGGCCGCCAGGTGCGGGACCACGCGTCGCGCATCCTGCCCCGCCTCGAGAAACGCGCTTTGTACCACGAGAACTTTGCGTTCGCGGTCCGCCTTGAGGTCACAACGGGCGACGAGCGCGTCGTCAAGAAGAAACGGGCAGACGTAGTAGCCGTAGACACGTCTGGAATCGGGCACGTACATTTCGATTGTGTACTTCATCCCGAAGAGCCGGTCTATGCGGCTGCGACGTCTGCCCGTTTCTTCTTGACGACGCGCTCGTCGCCCGTTGTGACCTCAAGGCGGACCGCGAACGCAAAGT
>Ga0182032_10000385_pt1 | contig 17455 bp, 18 predicted proteins | sample tim00Cox00000000_FD_125970 | JGI IMG/M metagenome (GOLD analysis project Ga0182032, IMG submission 125970) | Lab enrichment of tropical soil microbial communities from Luquillo Experimental Forest, Puerto Rico - timezero.00C.oxic.00.000.000 | ecosystem: Environmental > Terrestrial > Soil >... | reverse complement strand
TTTGGCGTGTCCCAAAAAAGCTTGCGCCGGTCGGCGGCATCCGGAAAAAGCCGGCCGGCCAGGTGGACCAGTGGTCCATAGTCCTGCCGTTCCCGCGCGCGCAGATAAGGCCAGTCCGACGACCAAACGCAATGATCGAGCGTGAAGGCATCGACCAGCGCGCGCACATACGGCCAGCAATCCTCGAACGGATAAGACGAACGGGCAAATTTCAGGTAGCCGGACAACTTGACGCTCACGCGACCTGTTTCCGCAAGGCGCAGAATGGCCGCAAAGGCTGGCTGGTTGAGGCCTGCCGGAGGGGTCGGCCGTCCGAGGTGGTCGATCAGGACCTTGACCGGGATTTTCTTCGATCCAGGGCGCGTACATTAGGAACTGCTCGTTCTCGACCTGGAGATTGAAATACATGTCGAGATCGGCGAGCCGGCGCATCAGGCCGGAGGCATGCCTGTAATGATGATTGCCGTGGAATGTCGGATTGATCGCGGCGCCGATGATGCCGCGCGCCTTGTATCGCTTCAACGTCGCGATGTCCGCATCGAGATCAATGATGGCGACACCTTTGAAACGCCCCTCGCCTGTCTCGATCGCATCGAGCATGCAGGAATTGTCGCTTCCGTAACCCGAATTCGGCTGCACGAGCAGCGCATGCTTCACGTTGTAGCAATCCATGACGTGACGAAATTGCGCGGTCGAGCCGATCTCCTGTCCGGCCGGCTTATACGCGACGTCTTGACGATATGGAAAATTGACCGGATCGATCACGTGGACATGGCAATCGATCTTCGGCTCATCGAGAATAGACATGTCTGTCGGTCGAATGACGTGGCGCACAATCAACTTGCGCGTGTCATAGCATACCTCGTCAAGAAACGCGTCGACCTTGACGCGCCGATGCCAACCGCAGGCTTCACGATTTTTTAGCCCAGTCGCGCCAATGCGTCGGACGCAGATCGATGGGGCACCCGGTCTCCGATTTGATCCAGCCGCCAAGGATACGTCGGCAGGCAAAGCAGGTTGCCCGCGTGCCACTGTCATCGATCACCGCCAGTTCCAGATCGTAATCGAACGGAGCCGTGAGAATTGGATGCCACATAGCGTTCACCACCGGTCGCCCGCCCAGCGTCAACGTGGTGGCGGTCATATGGGGAGAGCGGCATTACGGCGACGTTTCGGACGAATTAATGTTTGGTAATCGCGGAAATTTCGTTTCTGCGGCGCGTCGCACCCCGCAATGAAAAAACCCAAATTGAGTCGCTACTTCAAACGCTGAATATGCGCGGCCATGTCCGGTGTCAGCCGCATCGTGTAGGACTTGTGTTCGCAGCGAAGAACCCAAAAGGCTTCGTCTGGTCGCGACCGTTTTGCGTATTTCCTTGCGCTGATGGGCTTGTCGCAAGGGTAACCTTGGGCCCGCGCCTGGGTCGCCAGCAGACCTTTTGCTGTTTCTTGCGCCGAAGCATCCTGCGCCTGCAGCACAAAAACGAACGGCACAGCAAGGAGACAGAGCATACGGTTTAAGACGGAAGTCATCTCTCACCTCGCTCGAGCACGGTTCATCCGGACGCCCACCACTGGAGTATACCGGCCTGTGGTCCAAGTGTCCCGATATGAGCACCCGCCCTCAGGCGACCGTCATGGCCGCACAGCTGGCGTCTCAAGCTGCAATCCCCGGGCGCGCCACATCAAAAAGAGCTCCAGGTTTACATTCTCAGGCGCGCCATATTCGTAAGCTTCGGCGCGTAATCCGCTCATGCAATTGCGCAGCCGTCGCTGCAGTGAACCAAGGCTTTGCCATTCCAGGCGATAGATCGGATATCCGGTCGGCTGACCCTGTGGGATGAGGCTACCAGCGAGCTTTTTGCCCCAATTGTCGTCGTGACACTGCGCGCAACTCATGTCGATCTGGCCGATCCGGCGGTTGAACAATTTGCGACCGGCTTCGATGAAAGGCACAAGCCGACTGTCGTCGGGCGGCGCGATCGCCATTCCGCGCGACTGCCGTCCGACATAGGCGGAAAGCGCCAGAAGTTCGCGGCTCTCGTAGGCGAGAGGCGGCGCCTGCTGGTGCTCGCCGCGGCACAGGTTGATGCGCTGTTCGAGATTGACCGGACCATTGCGCGCCACGCTGAATGTGGGATAACGCGCGGCAACGCCTTTCATGCTGACGGTCGCGTCCTGGTGACAATCGGCACACGCGCGACTGGCAGCACCGACTTTCTGATTCCACAGCTCTTCGCCATCCTGCACCCAGAGCGTCGCCGGATTGATGGTGTCGTCATCCTGCATCGCCTTGCTGTCGTGACCGAGATCGAGATAGCCGGACCGCCGCTGGTCGAGCGGGATATCGGTGCCATGGACCGTGCTCGCGATCGCGAACAGCAAGCAGACAATGGCCGTCACACGACTAATGATCGAGAGCGCCCGTGGCGTTCGAGGGTTCATTCCACCACAATCTTGGCCGAGGCGGTTTCGGAAAATCCGTTGTCGCCGGCCCATTTGAAGTCGAGCGTGCCGCTTTCGGTCGCCACGGTGAAGAAATCCAAGAATGGATTAGCGGAAATGGCGGGATAGAGATCGGCGCGGAAGATTTCCTCGCCATTGTAGCTGCATGAAAAAGTCGTCACGATATCGCGCGGGATCTTGTCGCCCGTTGTCGTGAAGCGAAAACCCGTCTCCATGATGTGAGAAATCAAGGTTTTGATCTCGAACACCTGGCCGCGCTTGACCTTGGCCGGCACATTGATCAACTGGCGGGCCATCTAGATGCCCTCCACACAAGCCGCCAGCGTCACGATCACATCGGCTGAGGCTGACCAGAATGTACCGTCGCTCATTTCGGCGATGGCTGTGACGATCTGCGAATCGGCCAGTCGAAAGCGCGTTGAAAACTTCGCCCTGCCGGCGCGCGGGCCAAGATGGACCGAGATGACATTGGGCTGAGGATTCTTTTCGTTGAAGACGTGAATGGTCTTGACGTAATCGGTCGTGGTCATCGGGCTGTCGACCGATACCGCGAGCGACACCGTATTGCCGTTTTCGACGAGCGGCGGCACCTCTAGGTCGACCCGCCCCTTGCGGACGGATGCTTCACCGACGACGTTGCGGATTGCCGCTCGCATGCGTTCAGGCGTCGCTTGCGCGGGCTCGAGCCTGATCGTCGCCGCGAGGCTGCCAGCCAAGCCTCCGAGCATGACTGCGCGTCGGGTCGCAACTGGTTTGGTCCTGCCCATGATTATCCCGAATTATCCCGATCATGTCTCCGTTTCAGTCGCGCAAGGTAGCGAGAAAAGCCACCACGTCTTCGATCTGTTCCGCGGTCAATAGCGGCTTGCCAGCGTAAGCCGGCGCCACCCTGCTCAATCCATCAAGCGCATAATAGGCCGGCATGATTGTGTCGGGGTTGAGCTTCCGACTGTCGACCATGCGCATCCGCAGTTGCTCGACGGACCAACGCGCACCGGTGCCTTTGAGGTCCGGAGCCAGATTGCCCTGGAACCGCTCCTCCGGGACCGGACCGGAATGGCACAACAGGCACAGTCCGACCGTGCGATTGAGCACGATCGAACGGCCGCGCGCCGCATCACCGGGCACCCCGGTGAGAGAACCGGGAATGACGTTGCCGACAATCATGAACTGGGCCAATTCGTCGGCCAAGCAACCGTCACCAATTACAAAAGCAATAAAGATTGCAGCGATGGCCGCTCTCATCCGAACACCTCGCCGGTGAGAGATTTGAACCAGCTCTCCACCTCAGCCGCTTCCCGGGCGCGCACATCCTGCGGCGCATCGATTGGGCTTGTTATGGCGGTGCCCTCGACTTCGTTATAAATGCCGTCGACCGGACGATAGCTGCCGCGCTGCGAAATCGCGTAGTCCGGCGAAATCAGGCTGTAGCACTGGCTTGTTAAAGTCGGTGCCGCGGGCGTGCCACCGGTGAGCAGCGTAGCGATCGCGCCGGCGCAGATTCCGGCCTGCGAATTGGCAGCGGAGGCAGATCGCGGCATCGCGCCGCCAATTGCGGCGTCGCCAACGACATGAATGTTCGGCTGCAACTGCGACTCGAAAGTCAGGGGATCGATCGGGCACCAACCGGTGCGGTCTGCGACACCGGCGATTTCGGCGATACGACCGGCTTTTTGTTGTGGAATGATGTTGGCCACCGCCGGAGTAAATTTGTCGAAATCGGTTACGACAGTCCTGTTCGCGACGTCAACCGACGTGACCAGTCCTCCGTCGGACAGCGCGACGTACTCAAGCACGCCGGGATAAAGCGCCTTCCACGCGCCCTGGAACTGGCGTTGCATCGTGAAGGAATCTTTGGCGTCAAGCACGATCACCTTCGATCGTGGTTTTCTGGTCTTGAGCATGTGCGCGATCAGACTTGCGCGCTCATATGGAGCGGGCGGGCACCTCGACGGGGTGACCGGCACGGAGATCACCACCACGCTGCCATCGTCCATTGCGCCGATTTGCTTTGTCAGCAAAGCAATCTGCTCGCCGTCCTTCCACGCGTGCGGCATGACGGCAGCAGCGGCAGGCGAATAACCCGGCAACGCATCCCAGCGAAAATCGATGCCCGGTGCGAGCACCAGGCGCTCGTAGCCGAGTTTGCGACCGTCGGCGAGAGTAACGACCTTCGTCGCAGGATCGATGGCCGTGGCCGCGGCGAATTCCATGCTGACACCGGCCGCGGCGACCTGGTCGTATCCAAAATCCTGCAACTTGAGATCGCGCAGGCCGACGATTGCCGCATTGCTCATTGGGCACGCAGTGAAGGTGCGATTGCTCTCGACGAGAGTAACGGTCAAGCGTGGATTTGTACGCTTGAGCGCACGAGCACAGGCCGCGCCGCCAAATCCACCGCCCACAACGACAACGCGCGCATTACCGTCCTGTGCGACGGCAGGCATTGGAAAAATGGCGGCCGAAGCCGCCATTGCAGTTCTGACGAAGTCGCGTCGAGTTACGCGATTCTTTTTCATAGGCGCATGTCTTGGTGACGCGCTTCGAATGTCGGCGGGGCGGCCGAAAACGGCCGCCCCGAAATCAGACCAAGCTAAGCCCGTGATTCTTGAGCGGGAACGAGCGATAGCGCTTGCCCGTAGCCGCAAAGATCGCGTTGAGCACGGCGGGCGGCGCCACGCTGATCGTCGGCTCGCCGACACCGCCCCAGAAACCTCCGGTCGGCATGACGATGCACTCGACCTTAGGCATCTGCGCGATCCGCATGCTGTCGTAGGTATCGAAGTTGGTCTGTTCGATGGCTCCATCCTTGACGGTGCATTCGCCGAGGAACAGTGCGGACAATCCGTAGACGAACGAGCCGCTAATCTGCCGCTCGATCTGTCCAGGATTCACTGCGTAGCCAGGATCAGTCGCCGCAACGATGCGATGGACTTTCACTTTGTTGTCGTTGACGGAGACTTCGGCCGCAGCCGCAACATAGCTGCCGTAGCCCATGAACTGCGCAATGCCGCGGAATTGGCCGGCCGGCGCGGGTGTGCCCCAGCCGATACGCTCGGCGACGGCATTGAGCACGCCGAGATGTTTCGGATGGTTTGCCATCAGTCGTCGACGGAATTCCAGCGGATCCACTCCCGTTTCCTTGGCCAGTTCATCCATGAAGGATTCGAGATAGATGGCGTTGTGGTTGACATTGACGCCACGCCAGAAGCCCGGCGGCACATGGGGATTGCGCATTGCGTGCTCGATCAGAAGGTTGGGCACCGAATAGCCAATGGCCGCCTCCCCCGACGCGTTCAGTCCCTGGAACGTGGCCGGATCCATTCCGTTCACCAGCGCTTCCGGCCGCAAGGCCGTAAGGATCGACTGCCCAGAAATCCGGACGTGCAACGTGTTGAGATTGCCCTTGTCATCGAGGCCGGCGGTCAGCCGGCATTGCGTCACCGGATGATAGGTGCCGTGTTGCATGTCCTCTTCGCGCGACCACAGCAGCTTGATCGGCGTGCTGGGCATCTGCTTGGCGATCAGAACGGCCTGCGTGACATAGTCAGAGCGGCCGCGTCGGCCGAAGCCGCCGCCCAGCATGTACTTGTAGACTTCGACCTTGCTCGCCGGCAGGCCGGACGCTTCAAGTGCCGCAGCAAACGCCGCCTGTCCGTGCTGTGTGCCACACCAGACCTCGCATCGGTCAGGCGTGTAGAGCGCGGTCGCGTTCAACGGCTCCATGCACGCGTGGTTCTGGTAGGGGTACCCATATTCGGCCACCACTTTCTTCGCAGCGCTCGCGAGTCCCGCCTTTGCGTCGCCGTTCTTGTTGCCGACGAAGGCTTGGTCGGAGTCGAGGCCTTCCTTGAGCCACTTGGCAATCGATTCACTCGATACCTTGGCATTCTCGCCGCCATCCCAGACGATGGGCAGCGCATCGAGCGCGGACTTGGCGTGCCACCACGTATCGGCGATGACGGCGACCGCATTGTCGCCAACGGGCACGACCTTCTTGACGCCTTTCATCGACTCGACCTTGGCGGCGTCGAAACTCTTCAGTTTGCCGCCGAACACCGGACAGGCCTTGATCGTGGCGTTGAGCATGCCCGGCAACTTGACGTCCACGCCGTACATCATCTTACCGACCGTCTTGTCGGCGGTGTCGAGGCGCTTGACGCTCTTGCCAATGAGCTTCCAGTCCTTCGGGTCCTTGAGTGGCACGTCTTTGGGCGGCTCGATCTGCGCCGCCGCGGCTGCGACCTTTCCGTAAGTCGTCGAACGGTTCGACGCCTTGTGCGTGATCACGCTATTCGCCACCGTGCACTCGGACGCCGGCACCTTCCATTCGTTGGCCGCGGCTTGGACGAGCATCATGCGCGCCGCCGCGCCGCCTTTGCGCACGTAATCTTGCGAGGTACGGATGCCGCGGCTGCCGCCAGTGCCGAAATCACCCCAGGGATTCTTGCGGGCAACACTTTCGCCCGGTGTTGGGTATTCGGTCGTCACTTTGGACCAGTCGCATTCGAGTTCCTCGGCGACCATCTGTGCGAGCCCGGTGAGCGTGCCCTGGCCCATCTCCGAGCGTGCGATGCGGATAATGACGGTGTCGTCGGGTTTGACGACAACCCAGGCATTGACTTCTGGCGCGCCTTCCGCGCTCGTCGGAGATACGAATGGCACATGGAAGCCGAGCGACAGGCCGACGGTTGCCGACCCTGCAAGAAATGACCGGCGGTCGAGTGGCATGTAATTCATGATGCCCTCCCTTACGCGCTGGCCGCGGCATGGATCGCCGCGCGTACTTGCTGAAATGTTCCGCACCGACAGATATTGGTAATCGAGTTGTCGATGTCGGCGTCGGTCGGCTTCGGTTTTTCCTTCAACAGAGCCGAGACAGCCATGATCATGCCGCTCTGACAGTACCCGCATTGCGGCACGTCGAGGTCGATCCAGGCTTGCTGGACCTTGGTGAGAATCCCGTTCTCGGCAAGGCCTTCTATGGTAGTGACATTCTTTCCGACGGTATCGCCGGCCGTGACGCCACACGAACGTACCGCCGCGCCGTCAATGTGCACAGTGCAGGCGCCGCATTGCGCAATTCCACATCCGTATTTTGTCCCGGTCATGCCGATTGAATCGCGGATAACCCACAAGAGTGGCGTTTCGGATTCCACATCGACATCGTGTGATTTTCCATTGATGGTAAGACGAAGCATTCTGTATCCTCCCGGATCAGATTTTTTGCACGGGCTGTCCGCCGACAATCCGAAGAACCAAAGCTTAATTCTCTGGCCCGCAATGAACAATCGGATTGCGCCGGAAACTCACCTGATCACCAAAAGGTTATCGCGGCGCAGCAAGATTTCGCCAGCGATCGCAATTTCGAACATCATCCGCAGACGAAAGGTATCGGCTCCAAGCCGAAAGCCTGGCATTCCACGATTTCCGGTCGATTGCCGCATATTCCTTAGTCGCTGTCGTCAGCGGCCATAGTTATAATGTGATCGCAGCAGCGAGAGCGTTCCATGCGGATCGATGCCATCAAGATCGGGAACAGTCCGCCGGACGATGTCAACGTCATCGTCGAGGTTCCGATCGGCGGCGAGCCGATCAAGTACGAATTGGACAAAGCGGCCGGTACCTTGGTCGTGGACCGCTTTCTCCACACGCCTATGCGCTATCCGGGAAACTACGGATTCGTCCCGCACACGCTTTCGCAAGACGGTGATCCGATCGATGTGCTGGTCGCCAATACGCGGCCGATTGTGCCTGGAGCGATCATCAATGTCCGACCGATCGGTGTGCTCAAGATGGAAGACGAGTCGGGCGGCGACGAGAAGATCATTGCGGTACCGGTTTCGGCGGTGACGAAACGGTACGCGCATGTCACCAATTACACGGACTTGCCCGAGATCACGCTGCAGCAGATCCAGCATTTCTTTGAACATTACAAGGATCTCGAACCCGGCAAGTGGGTGAAAGTCGTGAAATGGGGTGATGCGACGGAAGCCAAGAAGATGCTGATGGAAGCGATTGCGCGCGCGCGAGCGTGAAACGCCTGTCATTCCGAGCCACTAATGGGAGTCACCATAGTCAGCCAACGAAGCGTTGCGGACCGGGGCCGATTCGGTCACACTCGGGAAACGCGCGGAGCCGTTTATTCGGAGACTGAAAATGATCGCCCGTGTCGCCTCAATCACTTTTGCGCTGCTGCTGTTTAGCCAATCGGCTTTTTCAGATGAACCGGGGTATGCCCGGCATCGCCATCGGTACGCGGCGATCTATCCGCATGTGGTCGAACTCGTTGCTCCACCTTTCAGTGGCCAGCTTGTCGTCAACGGCTTTCGCTACGACGGCGTAGCGCCCGCCTGTCTCGGCTGGGTCCCCGGACAACCGGTCAGGCTTGTCTCGGGCAGCTGGTACGGCGACTGCGCCAGCGCCACCTTTTACAACGGGGTCACTCGCAATACTTGCGAGACCATATGTCGAGGACGCGCGTGGCGCGGGTGGTAGATGACAAACGCAATGCCATTTTGGACTCGACCGGTCGATTTAGCTCCGCGGCCGTCGGCATTGCCTGCGGAATAGGGGCATCCCTCTTCTGGGCGGCCGGATTTGCCGGTGTCCGTCACGGCCTGACCGCCGGATTTTCGCCACTCGATCTGGCAATTCACCGCTACCTCTGGGCCGGAATAGCATTCCTGCCGCTGGTCGTTCGCGGTGGCATCCGCGATCTCAATGGCATCGGCTGGGGCCGTGCGATCCTACTGGCTATTCTCGGCGGCCCCTGCTTCGTACTCATCAGCAACGCAGGCTTCTTGTTGGTCCCGCTTGGACATGGCGGCGTGATCCAGCCTTCCTGTGCAACGCTCGGCGGACTGCTTCTCGCCACGCTTTGGCTCGGAGAGAAGATCACCACGACACGCGCGATTGGCGCGGTGATCATTGTTTGCGGATTGTTGGTGATAGGCGCCGAGTCGGCCTTCGCGATAGGCCTGCACGGCGTCGCCGGCGATCTCATATTCGTTTTGACCGGCCTGATGTTCGCGACGTTCGGGATATTGCTGCGGTTCTGGCGGATCTCGCCGATGCCGGCCACAATGGTCATCAGTGTCATATCGCTGTCCATCGTTCCCGTTGATTGGGCTCTCGGCGGTCTCGATCGCATGATAGCGCTCGGCTGGCGGGAAGTTTTGTTGCAGGCCATTCTGCAGGGCGTTCTGGCGGGTCCTGCCGCAATTTACCTGTTCGCTCAGTCGGTCCACCTCCTGGGCGCGGGACGCGCGGCGGTCTTCCCTTCACTGGTGCCCCCATTTGTGCTGCTGATCGGATGGCTGGCGCTCGGTGAGACACCAACCGCATTGCAACTAGCTGGTGTGATCGTGGTGCTGTTCGGCTTCCGCCTGGCGCAAAGTACATCGCGATGATGTTCGGCAATCCTCAGACTGCTCGCAAAGCGCGGTTGGCAAGCCCGTTGGCTTCCTGCGTCGGATCGTAGAAAATCCGAAAGGATGCGCGGACATCGGCTCATCGCAGATCGCGTTCTATTGGCGGCGCTCACATTCTGGGCGCTGGCGATGATCGTGCCCGACTTCTATCGATTGTATCAGCCGCTGGGTTCATTCGGATTTTACGCCAATGACGATGGCGTCATAACCGATATACAGGGTCCGTTCCCGCACGTAGCCGAATCACCCGCCTTTCAGGCCGGTCTGCGTGTCGGTGACAGGCTCGATCTCAAGCAGATGCGCTGCATCCCTCTAAACACTTTGCGATGCGCGAGTGCGATGGCCGCCTTGGGAGGTTTTCGTCTCGTCACCAATCAACGGCGTGCCGAACTCGTGATGGCTGCCACTCCCGATCGACCGGCGCGAAAAATCGACATCGTTGCAAAACAGCGGCCGTATAACGGATGGGTCCTCGTCGTTCTAGTGCTTGATCAACTCGCCGCGATACTTGTTATTCTGGCCGCCGCCTGGCTGGTTTGGACAATGCCGGGAATTATGACGTGGGGATTCTTCCTTTACGTCATCTGGTTCAATCCGGGCCAGTCCGCGCAATATTACGCACTCCTGCAGCTGTACTCGCCTGTCGCCTTGCTCGCACAGGGTCTGGCCGGCGCCGTGGCGCAGGGCATCGGCCTGGCCGGTTTCTTGTGGTTCGCGCTCAGAGCACCGACCGATGAAACGACAGCGCGGTGGCGATCGATCGAACGGGCTTTGCCCTTTGTGGCGATCTTGCTCGTGCTCCTGCTGGTGTTGAGCTACGCGAACCTCCTGGGGTTTCCGACGGAGATCGTGACGCGCGTCGGTGTAGCCAGCGGACTCATCGTCGCCGCATGCGGTTTCCTGATTCTGCTCGCGCGCCGGCGCGAGCTCCCGCTCAAGGATTATCAGCGCCTGCGTTGGGTGATCTGGGGCTGCGTGATCGGATTGCCGGCCCTCGTCTTCGCGGATGCAGGAACAACAACAACCCTTCTCGACTTTCTATGGCCTGGCTATTCCCCGCCTGAACAGTTGTGGGGCCTGCTGTACCTGGTGAATGGCGTTCTTTGCCTCCTCGTCAGCGAGGCTCTGCGCAAACCATATGTCGTAAAAGTAAGTATTCCGCTTCGTCGTGTAACCATTCTTGGCCTGCTTCTCAGTTTGCCCATACTCTTCCTACACGAGGGCATTGATCACATTCGCGAAGGGATCAGCGAGAAGATAACGCTGCCGGCGTGGGCGTGGGTCGGAATTGCAGCTGTCATTCTTTTTCTGACTTCAAAAATTCACGACAATGCCGCCCACTACCTTGACTGGCTTTTCAACCGTTCGGTCGCGAGAGCCGGAGAGCACCTCGGTGACGCGGTATTGAAGTCAAAAAATTATGTTGAGGTTGAATCGCAGCTCGTCCAAGGGGTGCACAACGCGCTCAGGCTTGCTTCAGCAAGCATCTTTCGCGAGCAGGGCCATGTCTTCCGACGCACCGCAGCCGACGAAACATGGGATGGGGCAACGCATGTACTCGATCCACGTGATCCTTTGCTCGCGCCCGCAAAGGCCAATCGGCCCTATGACGTCGACGCTGCGGCTGCCACGCGGAGCGACCTTCCCGACGGTCTGACACGGCCTATTCTGGCAGTTCCGGTGGGGGACCGGTTGCGCTGCCTGGGGCTAGCGCTTTATGGACCGCACGCGACCGGCAATGCGCTAAGCCATGAAGAACGTTCCATGCTTGCCGAACTGGCCGACAAGGCGGCAAATGTCTTCATGCAAATCAATGACGATCAACTCCGCCGCCGAATTGCAGCGCTGGAGAGCGAACTAGCAGAAGTTGGGCAGCTCGCCACCGTCACACCAAATTCCTCGATGCCTCCCAGGCCTGCGGAGACTGACGGATAACGGCAACGAACAGGGTCTCTGCGCGCACGAAATGTCCCACCAGGGACTCGCAGCGGATCGAAAAATAGGGCCGTACGGTAAGACCGCGCGGCCCAGTCAGTTCGTCGAAGTGGGGTGACACTCCCGACGTTCCCTAGTCTCAACCTGTTTTTAGCGTGATTGCGGAGTCACGCGCGGACATCCAGAGCTCGTGCGTTATGATTGAATGAAAGCCAGCAGGTCGGCGAGACTCAGACAAACAGCGCTGAACGCGGCAGGATGACCCGGACCTCGGTGAATTCCCCAGGGCGGGTTTCGACTTCAATCGAACCGGCGTGCTGCTTGACGATGATGTCGTGGCTGATGGAGAGACCGAGTCCGGTCCCCTCTCCGGCCGGTTTCGTCGTGAAGAACGGGTCGAACATCTTCTCTTTCACGTCGGGGGACATTCCGGTGCCGTTGTCGCGGATCTTGACTTCCACGCGATCACCCAGACTCTTTGTGGAAGCCGCAAGTTTCGGTTCGTAGACGTCGCCGCTGCCGGCCTCCGTCTTGCGTTTGCTCGCTGCGTAGAAGCCGTTCACGATCACGTTTAAAAGCGCCCGCGTCACGTCCTGCGGAAACACGTCGACTTCACCCGCAGTCGGATCGAGCGTTCGCTCGATTGCGATTTCAAAGCCCTGCTTCTGCGCCCGCGCGCCGTGCCAGGCGAGCTTGAGGCTTTCTTCGACGATGCCGTTGATATCGACGCGCCGGTGCTCGCTCGAGGATTCGCGCGAGTGCAGTAGCATGTTCTTGACGATCGCATCCGCGCGTCGGCCGTGATGAACGACCTTCTCGAGGTTGTCGCGCAACGTTTCAGTCAGTTCATTGAGCTGCGTGCGCGCATCGTGGGAGAACGGCAGGCCCTTCAGCGTGTCATTCAACTCATCGACTAGCTCGGCGGAAAGTGTCGAGAAGTTATTGACGAAATTGAGCGGGTTCTTCATCTCGTGCGCGATGCCGGCAGTTAGCTGACCGAGCGATGCGATTTTCTGTGTCTGGACAAGACGATCCTGCGTGGTCCGCAGATGCTCCAGAGATTCGGCCAACTCACGCGTTCGCGTCTGCACGCTTTCGAACAGACGCACGTTTTCTATTGCGATCACCGCCTGGTCGGCGAATGTTTTCAGGAGCTGAATCTGCCGCTCCGAAAAAGAGTTCGGCTCAGCTTTGCCGACCGTTAGCGCCCCTATGGCCTTTCCATCGCGAAGCAAGGGCACGGCGAGCACAGCCCGCCATCCGCCGGCAAGCGCAAATTCACGCGAATACTCCGGATCTTCAAGCACGTCAGGGATGAGCGCGACGGCACGATCCAGAATGGCGCGGCCTCCGACGAACGAGCGGTTGAGTTGCTGGAGCTCCTGGCGTCCGTAAAGCTGATTGGTCGCCTCAGGCGTGAAATTTTTCAACGCCGCAATGCGCATGCGGTCATTGTCGTAAAGATAGAAAACGCTGAAAACGCCGTCGCACAGGCGAGTGGCGCTCTGAACAATCGCCTCGAATACCGGCTGCGGATCGGCCGGCGAACGGCGAATGATACTCAGCACCTCGCTTGTGGCGGTCTGTTGCTGAAGCGCTTCTTCGAGTTCGCGGGTGCGTTGGCGCAGCCGTTCGTCAAGTTTTGCAATGGATGCGCGCGCCAGTACAGCTTTGCCGGGCTTGGTCCGCGCCTTTGGCCGACGCCGGACTTTCTCAGCCTTTGCCTTGCCACCGCGTCGCTGCATCTGGCCCCCGCGCTTTCACGACGAGGGCCAATCCTAGGCAAATACCCGCTTTCGCGCCATGGCACGCCGTTCGCTCGGGTCGTGAACGGATTTGCAGCGAAGTCGCCGGACACAGTGTCCATCGCTCCGAAGGCAATTTACCCCGCTCCCCGCGCAATCGACTCACCGGCAAGCTTGGCCAGGTTGCCGCCACAACCAGAACTGCGCGCACCTGAGTTTGCGATCGCTGAAAGTCGAATCAACTGGCGTCCGTATCAGGCACACCGAGCGGCAACGTGAACTGGAACGCGGCCCCTTGCGCGTGCGCACGCAGAGCCGCGAGGCGGCCACCATGCGACTCGACGATCGAGCGACAGATCGACAAACCCATTCCCATGCCTTCGGCTTTGGTCGTAAAGAATGAACTGAAGATCTTGTCGATGTCCTTCGGATCGATGCCGCTGCCGGAATCTTCGACGGTGACACGGATTTCACCGTTTCCGAGTTCGGACCTGACCAGCATTCTGCGGTTGGCAACGGATTCCATCGCCTCGATCGCATTTGTCAGGAGATTAAAGAGAACCTGCTGCAGTTGCACTCGGTTTCCCGTTACCGAAACGAGCGCTTCATCCAATTCGGTACGCATGGTGATTCCGTGCTTCTGGATGGAACCTTCAACCAATGCCAGCACTTCGCGAATGAGTTGATTGAGATCGACGGAAACGTGCGCCAATTCCTTGGACTTGAACATCGAACGTACGCTGTCGATCACTTCGGCGGCACGCCTGCCCTCCTGCCCGATCTGCTCAAAGCTTTCACGGATATCGTCGAGATGCGGAGGAGTCCGTTCTGCCCAGCGCAGCCCGGCACTGGCGTTTGCCACGATGGCGGCCAAAGGCTGATTGATTTCATGCGCAATTGACGCCGTCATCGCACCCATTCGGCTTACGTGCGCCGAGCGGGCAAGCTCCGTCCGCGCGACCTGCAGGGCGTTTTCAGCACGCATTTTTTCCGTGATATTCACAGTCATGCCGACGGCACCCTGATCGGGAATTCCAAAAACATACAGCTGAACCCAGATCACCTCGCCATCTTTCCGCTGCAACCTTTTCGTGAGCTCGTAATGCTGGCGCTTGCCGCGCTGCAGCTCTTTCAGAAGAACCCTGTTGGCCTCACGATCTCCGGCGGGAGTGATGTCAAGCGGCGTCAGCTTTTTTAGTTCAGCCTCGCTATACCCGACCATCGTCTGGAAAGTCGAATTGGCTGCCACGAAATGTTGCGTTTTGCCGAGAACCGTGATGCCCATGAACGGGTTTGCGACAACGGCTTCCCACCGCGCCTTGTTCGCCTGCAGTTCAGTTTCCAGTTGAGCGAAACGCTTGCCGGGGTCGCGACGCGAAGTCTTTCGTTTGCGGCCTTTCAACGGCTTGTTTTTTCCCCTCACGGTCCTCTTAGACATTGCTGCTGAAAACCCCACTCCGCTCTCTATATCGCTTTGTCCGTCGGCATTTGATCTAACGCAAAACACGATCCCTGGAAAAGTTTTTCACCGTTGGTCGACGTTCTTGTTCTTTGCAAGCAACCGGAAGTATCTGATTAGTGCGAACTCGGAAATGCCAGCGACGCCTCAAAGCCGATGCCGCGTCATCTGGTCGCTGAGAAGAACTCCTGGCATCATCACTCCCGCGCTGGCCCGAGCATCGTAGCGGCTAAAGCTGGCAATTTGAACGGGGATGGCCGCGCTTTGATGGAGCCCTATTTTGTGCTTGAACGGCGCGTACCAAACAATTCAGGCGATGTGCGCGTGGGGCGTCACAGTGCAATTTTACTTTGGTAACCATAAACTTGACGCCGACCGAAGAGAGCTGCGTCGCGGATCAACTCTGGTTGCAGTCGAGCCGCAAGTGTTTGACCTGCTCGTGTATCTCGTGAAGAACCGTGACCGCGTCGTCACCAAAGACGATCTTATCGCCTCGGTCTGGGCTGGCCGAATCGTGTCCGACTCGACTCTGTCCAGTCGCATGAATGCCGCGCGTCGGGCGATCGGCGACAATGGAGACGAGCAAAGGCTGATCCGCACCATACCGCGTCGGGGCGTGCGCTTCGTCGGGGAAGTGTCGACAGAATCGGTTCAAAGCGAAGCGACGCCTGCGCCCGAGCCGCGCACTCCCGCGATTCGACCGAGCCGGCCTGCTGTCGCGGTTCTTCCCTTCGTCAACGTGAGCGGCGAGCCGGAGCAAGACTATTTTGCGGACGGCATCAGCGAGGACATCATAACCGCACTGTCCAAGGTGCGCTGGTTCCTCGTCATCGCTCGCAATTCCTCCTTCGTCTACAAAGGCCAGCCGATAAACACGAAACGGATCGGCGAGGAACTCGGGGTCAACTATCTGATCGAAGGCAGCGTCCGCAAGAGTGGCGATCGCGTGCGCATCACGGCACAGCTCAATGACACCGCGATCGGTAATCAGCTTTGGTCGGAGCGCTACGATCGCCAGCTGGCTGGTGTCTTCGACGTGCAGGACGAGATCACTGAAGCCGTCGTTGCAGCTATTGAGCCGCAGATCTACGCTGCCGAGAACTTTCGCGCGCGGCGTAAGGCTCCTGAGAATCTCGATGCCTGGGGTCTGGTCATGCGGGCCCTGTCGCATTATTGGAGCGTGACCCGCGAAGACAATCTCAAGGCTCAGGAATTGCTTGAGCAGGCTATCGCCATCGATGCCAACTACGCCCAGGCACTTGCCGTCCTTGCCGTCAGTCACACCTTCGGCGCGCACATGGGTTGGGAGGATGTGCCGACGGCTGTTTCGATCGCCCAACGCACCGGATTGGCGGCTGTCCAGGCTGACAGCGAAGATCCTTGGGCGCATCTTGGGCTTGCCACGGCTTACGTGTACTTACGCCGCTTCGAGGACTCGCTTGCCGAGTTCGAATTGGCTTTGCGCCTCAATCCGAACTTCGCGCTCGCACAAGGCTACTACGGGCTGGGCCTGTCATACGTGGGGCGATGGCAGGAAGGCTCCGAAGCCGCCCGTCATGCGCTGCGTCTGAGCCCGCGCGATCCATTCTCCGCTATCTACAACGGCGTCGCGGCTTATGCGGAGTTCGTCGGGCGTAACTATAATGAGGCGATGCGGTTAGCGCGCGAAGCGATCCGTCAGCGTGCTGATTTCGTCAGCCCCTATCGATTGCTCGCTGCTGCGGCCGCCATGACGGGCGACAACGATCTTGCCAAGGCCATGATCCAAGAGGTTCGCCGTGTGCAGCCCGACATCACGCTGGCCTGGATGGAACGCCAGATGCCGGTCAACGAAGCCCAGCGCGAGCACTATGTAGGAGCGCTGCGCCGGGCGGGCCTTGATTAACTCAAATCGGTTGCACGCGCGCTTGCGGAGCGCGTTGATCGATCGGCCGCTGACACAGGCAAGCGACCGCACCGACGGCCAAAATCGCGGCTGAAACATTCAAGGCATATGACAGGCTGCCCATCCTGTCCGTGATGATGCCGATCGCGATGGGGCCGACCATCTGTCCAACGCCGAACGCGACTGTCATCATAGCAATGGTTTTCGCCCATGCTTCGCGCGGATAGTTCACTCGTATAAACGCGGTGGTCGACGATACGACGGCAAAGAACGCGTTGCCGAAGATCAGTGCGGAAACACCGAACAGTATCGGCGACGTGCCAAAGAGCGGCAGCGCGGCTCCAATAGCGCTAATCCCTGTCAGCAGTGCCGTGCCACCACCGCCGCGGCTTTTCGCCATCAACTTCGACCATGTCCAGGGATGGGCAAGCGCGCCAACTCCGATGCAAGTCCAGAAAGCGCTCTGTGACAGCGCGCCGCCGCCGACATTACGCACATAGGCAATCATGAAGGTCATGTACGCGATATAACC
>Ga0182032_10000373_pt1 | contig 17809 bp, 21 predicted proteins | sample tim00Cox00000000_FD_125970 | JGI IMG/M metagenome (GOLD analysis project Ga0182032, IMG submission 125970) | Lab enrichment of tropical soil microbial communities from Luquillo Experimental Forest, Puerto Rico - timezero.00C.oxic.00.000.000 | ecosystem: Environmental > Terrestrial > Soil >... | reverse complement strand
GCATAATAGCAGCAGGCCGAGCAGCCGGCGCACGGGACCGGCCCGGCGTCTCCGCGCCACCAGGCCGCCAGGAAGTCCTGCGGTGTGTAGCCCACGCTTCGCTTTGCCTCGTCCATTGCTCACTGGCGAGCGCGCTCGGTGGCAGCGCGGGCGCACCCCTCTCGGCCGCAGCCGCCGCTCAACCCTTCCCTAATCGCCACGGGCAGAGAATAACCCAGGTGCCAATGACGCAGAGCTTCGGCTATGAGCACCTCGTGCCTATGGTGCTGCTGAGCCCGGTGACCGTGTTCCTATTGGCGATCGCCAGTGAGGCGCTGATCTTATTGGTGGCGGTGTCCGCTACTATGCGGGCGGCGCGTCAAGGAAGACATATAGGGCGGCGATCTTCTCATCTCGGACGATAATGACATCGAGCCCTGTGTAGCGCGGCGGCTCGCCGGGCGGCCCGGAGCCCCATGCGGGGCGCCCGCCGTCTTGAACGGCCTGTGGCGGGCGATGTGGCGCGTAGACGAAGCTCGGATGACCGGCGCGCAACTCATCGGTGACCTGATCCAGTGCCGCGTGGCCGATATAACGGCCGACGGGAAGAAGAACCGCACAGTCTTCGGTGTACAGTTCTTCGATCGCGGCGCGTCGGCGTGTTGGATCGCCCTCCCCGAAGACCTCCTGCAGATTGCGCAGCAAGAGCGTTTCGATGATGTCCGACATGATGGTGTTCCTGTTCCGAAGATTGAGGCATCGAGCCGCGAGTGCCGTGCGCAGACGCCGACGAGGCGCGATGCTGCAGACTTGCGACTGACCGCCGCCGACCAAGAAGCTCGGCGCCGACCACGAGGCTGGCGTCATCGGAAGCTAGAAAGGCAACCGCCCTGGCGATCTGGTCCCAGGGTCGGCGGTGCGGCCAATCGGCACTTGGGCCGCCATGTAGTCGAGAAGGCCCTGTTGCGCAATGCTCGATGCAGGAGCGCTAACCGGCGCCGCGCTCGCCGCTGTGGCGGGCCTGCTGATCCTCTGGCGCAAGGCGCGGCTTCGCGCCCACCAAGCGCGCCACTTCGCACGAGAGCCTAAAAAAGCGGCACGCAAATTGGCGCTGCTGATGTCAGCACGTTTCCGGGCGCGCAGGCGCGGCACTCGCGGGCAGTTTCAATAGCTCCACGGGATCGCACCCGAGCGTCGCGGCGAGCTTCGCGATGATTTCTGCATTACGGTGAGACTAATCGGTGCCCTACGGGGCTCGGCGCGGCCGATGCGCATTTAGGCATTCGATCTGGCAGGCAGCCAGCTCAAGATCGGCAACGTCCAGATTATTTATCGCCGCCGTAATCCGGGCGAGCAGGCGGTCTCCGAGCCCGCGCGGTGGGCGCCGAAACCACCGCGCCGCTGGCCGCCCTGAAATCGCTCGCGTCCCACCCGCAAGACCCGTTCGTCCCCGCAGGCGCGGGGAACACTCCCGCAGATTATGCGGCAGTGGAGGGTGCGTCGGTTCATCCCCGCGTGCGCGGGGAGCACCTGAACTCGCACAAGGCTGGGCTGTGGGACGACGGTTCATCCCCGCGCATACGGGGAAACACTGATGGCGCGGGAATGGATATCGGTTCATCCCCGCGCATGCGGGGAACACGAGTTGCCGCACGGCCATATCTGCGCGCCAACCGGTTCATCCCCGCGCATGCGGGGAACACGCGTTCCGTGCGTTGAAGCGCGCCTCAGCGATCGGTTCATCCCCGCGCATGCGGGGAACACTGATGGCGCGGGAATGGATTGTCGAGTTCCATCGGTTCATCCCCGCGCATACGGGGAATACGAACCCAGCCGAAGTCGTCAGGGTCAACATCTCGGTTCATCCCCGCGCATGCGGGGAACACGATCCGCTTGTCGGCGTTGCGCGCCACGTCCTCGGTTCATCCCCGCGCATGCGGGGAACACCGATCGCAAATCCAATCCAACGGCGCGTTAGGCGGTTCATCCCCGCGCATGCGGGGAACACGCTCTATCACATCCAGAGGGCTGTTTGACGAACGGTTCATCCCCGCGCATGCGGGGAACACATGGCCACGAGCACCGCGCGAACTGTCCTTGCCGGTTCATCCCCGCGCATACGGGGAACACATCTGTTGGCGTTCAGCTACCGTCGGCGTCCACGGTTCATCCCCGCGCATACGGGGAACACGTCGTATTGGGATTGGCGACGCGCGAGCCGTCGGTTCATCCCCGCGCATACGGGGAACACCTTTGTCAGGTGCGTGAGGAGGCCGTTCTCACCGGTTCATCCCCGCGCATACGGGGAACACCATCACGGGCATTGCGTTGCAAAATCCAGGCTCGGTTCATCCCCGCGCATACGGGGAACACTCTTCCGACAAGTGCCGGATAAAACGCACTAATTCACATTTCAAACAGCGTACCGAGAAGAACGTTTGTTCACGTGGCGCGGCGGGGAGCGGGCCAAGTCATCGGGCCGGGCTCCTGCGGCAGCGCCTCCTCGGGGCCGAAGCGGACCAGGCGGAAGCCATCGAGGTCCACCGGCACTCGGCGGTTGCGGCCGCAGGTGTCGAATTCGAAGCCGGCATCGTTCGGCGCCGGCCAGGCGATCACGGCGTTGCCATCCTCGATGTACGCACAGACCTGACCCCAGATCATCTCGCGCACTCGGCGGCTGTAATTGCCGAGATAGACGCCAGCACGCACCTCCAGAAGCCAGACGGCAAGGCGTCCGCGCAACCGCGGCGGGGCGTTCTCAACCACGATGACCATCATCGCCCGGTTTCTCAGCATCTTCGAAGGCCAAGGGCATCGCTTCCGGCGGCGCTTCGGGCACCGGAAGGCCACCCGCCGCCAGCACCTCCTCGATCGTCGGGATCAGGCGGGTCAGGATCTGCGAGCGCCGAAAGATGTCGCGGCATCGCCGCCTGACCTCGCCCACTGGGTCGGAAACCCTGCTCCCGTCGAGTGGCCGGCCGGCTTCCGCAGCCGCCGCGACGCGAAACGCCACCGGCACAACCGTATCGAACTTGAACAGATCGGCGACGTCATAGACGAAGCTTTGCGGTTTGCCGGTGTGCAGAAAACCCACCGCCGGCGCATAACCCGCGGCCAGCACTGCCGCTTCGGTAATCCCATAGAGCGCCGCGGTGGCGGCCGAGAGGCAGCGGTTGACCGTGTCGGCGCCGCCCCAGTCGTGCGGGTCGTAATCGCGTCTGTTCCATACCAGCCCATGGCGTGCGGCCAGGGCTTTGTAGGTCGCGCGCACCCGAGCCCCTTCGATGCCCCGGAGCTGGTCGACCGAGCGGCGGGCCGGGGCATCTTCGCCGAAACGCAGCGCGTACATCTTGCGCACGACTTTGAGCCGGGCCTCGTCGTCGAGCGCGAGCCGGGCTTGATAGAGCAACCGGTCGGCCCGAGCACCGCCGGGCTGACCAGCCGCATAAAGCCGAACACCTGCTTCTCCGACCCAGATCAGTAGTGTTCCCGCGCGTGCCGCCAAAGCCACCGCCGCATGGGAAACGCGCGTTCCGGGTTCGAGCATCAAGCACACCACGCCGCCCACCGGGATGTGGACCCGAACACCGCGTTCGTCGACGACCACGAAAGCACCGTCGAGCACGTCGAGCCGACCTTTTTCGAGAAACAGGATCGACGAGCGATCCTTGATCCGGATCGGGCGGGGTGGCGGCAACCCCGGCATCGCAACGGTCACAGTCGCGCCCGCCGGATCAGCATCAGGCCGCAGCCAAACCCCTTGGCCCCGCCGAAACCGCGCAACACCGCTGCAAGGAACTGCACCGGATCTTCGACCGTCAGGACACCCTGAAAGGTGAGGGTTGAGAAAATGACGGCGCGCGCGTCTGGGCGCGGAATGTGCACACGATCATAACCGTCGATGTAAAGCTGGCTGGGATCGACGCGGAACCCGGCCGCCGTGCCTTTCCTGACGAGCCAAGCCGTTCCTGCCTCTCGGATCGCAGCCTCCCGCGCCGCGGCGCGCTTGTCTCGGGCGACGTTGGAAAGCACGTGCATGACGACATCGTGGCGCTTGCCCCGTTGACCGGGTTTTTCCGGGACGCTGATGACCGGGTTGGCGCGCAGATCGAAACCAAGGCATTGGCCCGGACGAAGCACCGGGGCGAACGGCTTAAATTCCAGATCGAACATGTTGTGCGCGTCGGCAGGCGGACGGGCGGCGAGGATCAGGAACTCGCCCGGGCGCATTCGCGCCAGAGGAAGTCACGGCGGAGATCCGGGCCGTCTGCAAACAACGCCCAGACCAGCGAATGGGCGGCGCCGAGCCGGGCACCCGGCTCTTCTGGCACCAATAGCCGGGCAAGCGCCTCGACTGGTTGATCGCGGCGCAACCGCGCGCGAGCGAGCAGAGGTGTACTGGCCAGGGCGCTCACAGGCTCTCCGACAATACGGCCTCTTCGCGCAGTGCGAATTGCCAGCGCTGACGGCTCACCAGTGCGTCGCGCCGAATTTCGACGCGCTGGATCGGCAGGCCGAAATCGCCTGCATCCGCCGCTGTCATCGTGACCACCGCCGCCGACCGGAGCCGGACCAATCGCCGCTCTGGCTCGGGTCCGCCATTGGCACGATCCGTAAGTGAGACGACCGGATCGGCCGCCTCAATCCGCTGGGGCGCCAGTGGCAGCATCAACGGGCAGGACTTGCGGCCGAAGTAGGGCACGTATTGCGGGGCACGAAGGGCCGTTTCCATCTCCGATAGCGACCAGCGCGCGCCCGGCCGGCCCCACAGCGCAGCGAGAACGACCATGTCCGTCCGATAGTCGCGGCGGGACAGAATGGTTTCGAGATCCTTGGCGCTCAGCTCCTCCGCCCGCGTAGCAAAGCGCCGTCCGCGGCGCGTCGGCGGAACCTGTGCGGTGTGGTAGTCCGGCAGCAAGGGGCCGACGTGCTGGATCCGCAGGGCAAGGCCATATCCGGCTTCGAGGGCGTCGTGCGCTGCTTCATCCTCGCGGGCTAGCCCGAGACAGGCAGCGATCAGCCCCAGCACGGCCGAACGGCCGGGTCGGTCCCAACTACCGCGGCGCTCCCCGACCGCGATCTCGCCCATCGCAGCCAGCGGCGCCGCGAGGGCGAATGTCAGGAACTCAGGCATGGCCGGCGGCGTCCCGGCAAAAGGCAACGATCTCGGCGAGTGTGCCGCGTTCTGCCGAGACATCCATTGCTGCGGTCGCCTCAGCCGCGGGACCGTAGGCGCGATCGAGCTTATCCCGCCAGGCTTCAAGCTGTATCACTGACGCCGCCGCGAGATCGCCGTCTTGGACGGGCTTCACGAAGGCGCCCGCCAGAGTACGCGGTTGGACGTTACTTGCTTCGGCGAGGATGTAATGCGCCCGCGCTCGGGCCGCGAAGGAGGGTTGCTTGCCCTTCGGGCTCACCGTAGCCGCTGCCTCTGCGAGGGCGGCGCACGCATCTGCTGCGAGCGCGCGATGCCCATCGAGATTGCGCAGCAGCAATCCTGTGTCGATACAGGCATAGAGATAGAAAATGCCCGAGCCGAAACCAAACTCTCCGACGAAACCGGCTCCAGCGTCCTCCTCTGGCGTCTTCAAATCGTCGATTGCGGTGTAGTAGTCGTCCTCGACCGTGACGCGGTGCGTGGTTATGGCGTGCGCTACCTGAACAGCGGCTTCACGGTTGAATTGAGGGTTGTCGGCCAACATGCGCCCGAACATTGCGATGTCGGCGGCGGTGTCGGCATGGCGAAGCAGTTGCTCGACAGTCGGCTCGATCTTTTCGCCGGCAGCGATCCGGTCTGACAACGCCAGCGCGGCGGCACGCTCCTCAGGCGCAATGAAGGCGAGCTGCTCGGTGCGCGCCGGAGCCGGGTCTTTCTCGGGCTTCAACTTGCCGAAGTGCTGGGTGATGCTGCGGGCGATCTCCAGCGCGCGCTGCGGCTCGATCCCGCGTTCGCGCAGGTGCCGTTCAATGTCCTCGCCAAAACGCTGGGTACGCTGTCCGCGGTGTTCGCGCAGGCGCTCGGCAAAAATAGCCGAGCTGCGCCACGCGCGCTTCAGGGCCTGGCTGCTGATGCGCAGTCGCGGCACGCCACCGACTGTCGCCGTTTTCGGCCGCCCGGTATCATCGCGGTTAAGATTGGAGGGCGGGTAGAAGGTCAGCAGATGAAGTTGCAGGAAATGGCTCATATGGCGGCTTCCTCTGATGTCGGCTCGTTCGCGGGAGCAGCAAAGCCGGCATTGTAGTACTCGAAAATCCAACGCTGCCGGCGACCGTCCGACCAGTCGAGACAGGCGGCAGCGAGTTCGCGGACGTTCAGCTTGTGGGCTGCGAGCTGTACCGCGCGCCGCAGCATCAACAGTCTCTCTTCCAGCGTATCCGCTTCGATCAAGCGCCGAAACCGGAGCGGCTTCATTGCAGCTTGCTCGACCGCATCCATCGAAGGAGGCCCCAGTGTCCGCGCCGGGTATTGATCCGCCCGCTCCTCTCGCACGCTCGCAAGCACGGCGGCGGATAGAGCGACCCCCGGCAGATCATTGGGATGCTGCCGGCCGAGCGCGCGGAATAGCGCGAATGTCGCGGGATCTTGCATTGCGCCCACGAGATCGGCGCGTCGCAGGCGGGCGAGAGCAGCACGGTCGGCCCTGGGATTGCGTGAACCGTCAGACAAATACGGCTGCAGATCGCGCCACCATCGAACGGCGGTCCTTGCCTCTTCTGCAGCGGATTTCATGCCGGCTCCATTGAGGTGGATTGTCGACGCCGTGTTCCTTTCGGCTCGGGCGAAGGCAACTGCAGCGCCTCGAACAGCCTGCTTCCCATCGGCCCGCGGCCGTCGAGCGTGCCGAACAGGTTACGGCGCGCTTCGACGATCCGCCTCGGATTACAAGAGACCGCCGAGGGGTCGAGCGGCGCGGCCTCATCGAATAGCCGCAACGCGGCCCATTTGAGGACCCCTTGCCAAGGCGGAGCCGCGGCCTCGAGCGCCGCCTCCCAGTCGCCCGAGGGATCGTCAGGAAGCAGAGCGAAAAACTGCTCCTGGGTTGCCGCCCAAAAGCTCTCGTAAACCGCCGCAAGCGGGGCGCTGTCGACGCTTGTGTCGCGGCTAAAGCGAGCCTGACGGACTGCGCTGCGCAGTGCTGCGGCCGCGATCCCGGCCGCGTCGACCAGCCTGCGGGCCACATTGGCGAGAGTTTCAGCGGCTTTCGCTTCGGTGCCCGGCAGCGGCATTTCGCTTTCTACGAAGGCGCGGGCCTTCATGTTGTCCATGTCAAAGCCGGCCGCGAGCAGTCGAGAGCGTCCGGCCGCCAATGAAACATTGGCCGATCGCGTCCGCCAATCCGAGATGGCGCGAGCTGGGCGGCGCGTCCCGGCGTGATCGCCGAGTGCAATGGCGACCCAATGGCGATAGCCGATGCCGCCGGGCTGCGCATGGACCGGCAGCCAGCCCCCGCTCTTGTTATCCTTGTAGCTGGGCGACAAAGGATGCTCCCACGCGACGTACTTAACGCCATTCGGTCGTTGCCGCCATCCGGTTATAATCTTGGTATCGACAGCGCCGGTAAGATCGCAGGGCAGGTTCTCGGTATTCTCCGCAACGTCGAGCCTGATCCGTCGCGGCATGCCCCAAAAGGCTTGCAGAGGATGCGCCTCCGCGGGCGTTGTCGCGGGGAAGCGATCAGATGTACGGGTCGCCGCGAGCCAAGGGAAAACGCGCGGTAGATCGCCCGGCTGCACCGGCTTGCCTCGCGGGGTATTAGCCCAGACCATGCGCCAAATGGAACGAGGTTCGATCGCTGGCTGTGCCAGGGTTGTCAACGGGCCGCCGCCGCGTACGGAAGTCAGATTGCCCCGCCCGCCGCTGGGCGCGTAGCATTGGAGCGTGAACAGAGCGATTGCAGCGGCCGGCCGCGACAGCCGCAGGACCCTGCCCGGTTTCACGAGCAAGGCGGTGTTGTTTCGTCGTGTGTTGGCGCCGGGAGCCTCGATCAGCAATGTCTCGGGGCTGTCCGGCTCACCAGGGAGTTCGTCGAAATCCTGAAGGAAGCGAGGACCGGAACCGTCGAGATTTAAGGCATGTGCGATCGGCGCAAAGGCCGCGGCGAGCACCTCGGGCGGAGGCGGCTTCGCCCACCCTTCGGTCCAGGCGTCGTCATCATCTGCCGGAGGGTAGGCGGCCGCAATCAGCCCGATCAGGAACTCGATGCATGCGACGCGAAAATCCGCGCGCGGCCAGTCGATGGCCACAACCGGGTTGGTCTCGATGGCGCTCGTGATCTCGGCTGGTCGAATGCGCTCAGCCTGGCCATTTGCACGCCGCGCCGGGAGCCACTGATCGTGTATAAGATTGAGCACGTTTTCTGATTACGGGGCGCCCGCGGACAGGATTAAACCACAAATAGTGTCGTAAGTCACCCACTGCCGCCGTTCGCGTGGATTGATCGCACAGCCCCGCCAGCGGCCTGCTCCATCCGGCCGCAGCAGCAGCACCGGGATATCTTGATCCCAGGCAGGCCAGTTCTTTTTTGCGTCCTTGACCAACTGATCTTCCTCTGCGCCCGCCAGGCGCGTGGCGCGCACCGATACCTCGGATAGTACCCAGGCCCGACGAGGCTCTTCATGCGGATACCACGGCACGACAGCGCCGTTCTCGTCCCGCGCGAGCCGGAATACGATCTGCGCATCGCCCAGCCGGGTCGGCGTACGCACATCCGGCTCCCACAGCCCGGCCCGGCGCTCATACGGCTCTTCGATTTTCAGCAGGTTCTGGAAGGCGATGCCGGCGGCAGCAAGTTCCGCGCCCTCGGCTCGGTTGGCGGCAGGGGCAAGGCCCGCCGGTACGGCAGCAGGCGCATCGCAATCGTAGGCAGTCTCGACGAGCGCGCGGATGCCACCCGGCGTCTCGATGCAGCCTCGTTGCAGCAGAGAGCGGGCGCTGCGCCACAGGAGCGCGTGATCCGGATAGACGAAGCCAGTTCGACGAAGCTCCGGGCCGAGCCACGCGGCCGTCGGATCGTCAACCGGTTCCGGTGAGAGCAACAACAGACGCGGACCCGGGACGAGACGCGCGCCCCGCTGATGCCGCCAGAGCCGGCCGGCCCGCTGGATCACGAGATCGGCAGGGGCGAGATCGGTCACCATCAGGTCGAAATCGAGATCGAGGCTCTGCTCGACCACCTGCGTCGCCACCAATACCCGCCCCTTTCGCTCCTCAGGGCGACTATCGCGACCGAACCATCCCAGGACCTTCCGCTCGATGTCCTGGCGGTCGCCCATTGCGAACCTGGCATGAAACAGCGTGGCGTTGACGCCGGCCGCCCCCAGTTCCTGAGCGGCTTCGATCGCATCATCGACAGCGTTACGTACCCAGGCCACGGCTGCGCCCGCTCGCGCCGCGGCGACAATCGCCGCGATAGCGCTTCCTCGATCAGCAAGTCGCTCGACCGCTACCCGTCGGCCCAAACCCGGCGCCATCGGACACGCCTCGGCCGAAACCCCGGCCCACGAGACAGCCGTGGTCAACGGATATTCGGTGGCATCGTCCGCCGCGGTCTCCGCCCCAAGGCCACCCAGAAACGCGGCTTGCAGTTCGCCGCGCTGTTTGGCCGTCAGTGTTGCCGACAACACGATGGCGCTGCCGCCGAGCGCCGCCTGGAACGCGAGCAGCCCGTGCAGTTCCTTGGTCATGTAGGCGTCGTAAGCATGCGCCTCATCGACGATCAGCACCCGCCTCGACAGCCCGAGAAGGCGCATCGGCGCATGCCGCGTCGGCAGCACAGCCATGATTGCTTGGTCGATCGTGCCGGCGCCGATTTCGGCGAGGAAAGCCTTGCGGCGATCGTCCGCAATCCAGGCGGCGCATTGGGCGCCCGCTGGCTGCTCTGCGGGATCGCGGCCATCGCTCTGCGGGTCGACAGCGCCGTCCAGGATGCTCGCCGTGAAGCCCTCATGGAGGCTGCGCCGTCCATGCGAAAGTACCAGCGATGGGGTGCTGCCGCGCGCAAATAAACGGCGATAGGCATCCTCCAGCCTGGCGTACATCGCGTTCGCTGTAGCCATGGTCGGGAGCGCAAAGAACAGCCCGTCCGCGCGACCAGCACCCATAAGACGATGTGCGAGCACGAGCGCTGCCTCGGTCTTGCCCGAGCCGGTCGCGTCCTCAATCGTGAAGAGGACGGGTCCTTCGGGGATGGGAACCGTCTCCGACCAGGATTGCAGAGGGCGTGGGGACAGGCCGGGGAAGAGTTGGACGAGGCCGCGCGGAGGCGACACCGGCGACGCAAGCAAGCCAGCATCGCTGGCAGCCTGCCGAGCGCGAGGCAGCGCGACTTCGTGCCAGTAGCGTTGCAGGTCCTGGTGCTCGGCCGCGACGACTGGCTGAAACCAGCGCCTTCCCGAGCCGAGCCAATCGGCAGCGACCGCGAGCCCCGTAAGGAACCAAGCGAGGCGATGTCGCGCCGCGGCGTCGAGCCGCGGGAGCGGGGGCGGCTCGATTGCGACCAGAGCGTGGTCGGTGAAAGCGCTTGCCGCGCCGATGCAGACCCCGCACGCAACTTTGCGTCCCAGGTCGGGCGTATCGAACTCTCGCGGCGGACGGCCGTGATGCCCCGTTACCGCACGAAACAGCGCATATCGAGAGCTTGCCCTCCTCCATTCTGCGAATAGCGGATCGACGTGTCGCGCGAGCGCGCCACAGAGGAGGGCGTAGCCGGCATCGTCATGGAAGCCGGGCGGCGGTTGAGAGAACGGCCCAAGCGACGGCGGCCATAAGGTCGGAACTTTCGCCTGAAACGGTCGGGTGAATTTGCCGACATCGTGGAGCGCCACAAGGGTGGCCAGGGTCGCGGTTGGTACATCGACCGGGGATCGGAAAGCCGACAGCAGCACCGCAGCCGAAGCTGCCACATCGAGGCTATGATGCGGCACGCTGTGCATCGGCGCCGGCTCACCTTCGCGCCCGGATTTCGCCCAGAACTCGAACAGCGGTACCATTGGCCCACGTCTCCGCGGTCTGGCGCAGGGAACTTGCTCTTTGTAACATTCTCTCGATCCAGAAGCCCGGCGCGACGGTTTTAGCGTACCCGACGTTGGATAATAAATTCTTACCAGTGCAACCTCATTAACGAGACGAACAACCTACGCTGTTCGGTTCGAGTATTTCTACGGCGGCTGCTCTTGCTCCCGGTAACATGGCCAGTGCCGCTCAGTCCTGGGGACGACCAGATCAACCCGTCGGCGCCGCAGCGGCGCAGACGAGCCGCTCGCGCCAATCGAGCGCGGACGTTTAGGCGTCAGAGCGAGCGGCCACCTCGGCGGGATCGGGCTCACGCACCCTGGCCGTGCCAGAACCGTAGGGATTGGCGTTTATCGCCGCTGCGATCATGCGGTTGACCTCGCCTGATACAGCGAGCTTGTCGCCAGTAGCAAACGGGCTTAGCCGCCGATATTCGACGATCGCCGCACCGACCGCCTATCCTGGTGCTTCCCCGCTCGCCGCCGGTAGGTCAGCGCCACCTCGCGTAGGATCTTCCGCTGCGCCTCGGGGAGGCGTCCCGGCTTCATCGAGTGCATTTTGCCACCATCAGCCTCGCGTGGCGCGCGTTACAGCGGTAGCCAAGTTTCTGCTGATTGCAATCGAACGGAAACTTCGCCTCGCTAACTTCGCGTCTTCGCACGCATTAACTCTCGTTATCATGGAGCCTGCAATGATCAATTGGCCAGAAATGCTACGTCACGCGGAGGACTGGGCCGCCGGCTTTTGGGCCGGAGCTGCCGCCGCTTCGCTAATGGTGATCGCCGGGGCCGGGATGGTGCTGCTCATTCGCGGCATTTGAAGCCCGGTAGCGCGCGATTGCTCGCCGAAGGCGCAGTGAGCGTCTGGCGCTTCAGCTCTGGTTCTGGCGACGGTGTGCGCTTGCCAGCAGTGGCGCTACCCCGCTTGGTCGCGGTCACCAACATATCGACCCGCCGGCTGCCGTAGTGGGAATAGACCAGACGCTCCCGCCAGTTGGGGACGGGCTTTTCGGCGCCATACTGAGCAGCCATCCTCGGGGGGTCGGGCTCGAGCTGATGCTGGCACGACTTTCACCACACGATAAGCCTCAAATGGGCCGCTGCGGTGCTGCCGAGTGTAGCGGGTGGACCCGGGTTCGATTTCATCCGCGCTGCTCGCGATGTCGGGTCTCCTATTTCCCAAGGTCAATGAAGATTAGCCGGATCACATTGACTATCGCCGTGACTATGGCGCCAAGGGCAGCAAGGCCGGCGGTCACCGCTGTCCATGTCACCCGCCTGCCTAGCTGATAAAACCTTGCGTCTTCGCGGGCATTCCGCCGCCGTTCAAGCTCGGCTGATGCCGACCCCACCACTTTTGGGTTCTGGTTTCCGTTGCGCAGGATGGCGTGGAGGTCATCATCAGTATAGCGATAGCGCGACGGATCAAAGTCGGGAGGAGAGCTTTCTGGGGATGCAGGCATCGCGATTTCACCCTCGCCTTCGGTATCGCCCCTCGACGGCGGCGCATACACCTTCGGTGGCGGCAAGGGCTCGTGGGCCGGCTCCGGCCTGAGCTTCCCGAGGATCGCCTTCAGGTGCGGATGCGCTCCGCGAAGGGGTAGCGGTTGCTATGGATGGTGGTACGAAGCTCATTGATCAGAGCGGCGACTTCTTCGTCCGATAGGTCAAGGTGCATGACCCCGATATGGGGTCGCGGTTAACCGTCGCGAAGGCTGCGCCGGATTGCCAGCAGTAGGTTCGCCGATTGCTCGTAATTTGTGGCGAAGTGGGGTATTCAGCTTCGTCAAATGCTCGACAGCCTTGCCCCCGGCGACGTGGTGACCGTGACACGGCTCGACCGGCTGGCGCGGAGCACCTTCGACCTATTCGGTATCGTCAAGCAGATCGTGGACGCGGAGGCGCAATTCCGTTCACCAGCGGAGCCGTGGGCTGACACCGGCACCAGCACCGGGAGCTTGATGATTGCCGTCTTGGGCGGACTGGCGGACGTGGAGCGCGACCTTATTCGCACCCGGACGGCAGAGGGCAGAAGCCGCGCTAAGGCCCAAGGGCAGCGGATGGGCCGCCCCCCGCACTCAGTCCGGCCCAGCAGAAGGAGGCCACCACACACCGCGCGCAGGGTGCTACGCTGAACGAACTTGCCCGGAGCTACGACGTCGGCATATCCGCCATTCGCCGCGCGACGAGAGCCGCATGAAGCGCAGACGCCCCCCCGGACGCGCCAGAAGTCGCAACCCACTGTCGGAACCACCAAAGCCCTTGCCTGCATCGAGCAGCGCCCCCCAAGAGAACGCATCGGCCCAGCCGCGTCCGCCGCCGTGGTGGAGATTTTGGAGACCGGCCTCCTCCGAAACTCTTTTAGCAAGAGCGACCGTGTGGCTCGTGATAGCTACATTTCTCCTTGCCGCAATAGCAGCAGGGCAAGCGTGGATTTTGGCGACGACCGACGTATCAACGAGAAAGGCTGCCGATGCAGCCGTCAAATCGGCGACAACCCTTGAGACAGCTTTGCAAACTGCGCGAGAGAATTTCCGAGCAGAGCAACGACCCATCATATGGCTTACCAACAATCTCGGCTCGCCTCAGTATGTCAACCCCACTAATAATCCGGGTGGCGGCCAGATCGCATGGCAGTGGCATTATACAAATTATGGGAAGTCTCCCGCCCTTCAACTAACCTTTCACCAATTGATCAAGATCGAAGATAAGATTGAGGAGGGTTACGGCTATAAGGGGCCGTCTGTCGGAGCACCAGTTCCAACGAATAAAGAGGACATGGCCGAAATCGCATCCCAACCAGATATAAGCGCAGAGCAGTTTAAGAAATTGATGGCAGCGGACGAGGCTATCGGAGTATCAGGTGAAATCACATATTATGATACGTATGGAAATAAATACCTGACGACATTCTGTTTGCGCCACCTCACGCTTGGCGGCATTTTGTACTGTAAGGAAGGCAACGATATAAAGTAGGCATTGATTTTCCAGACCTATTTTATGCGACATCGGCCGTAGGCGCCCGATCAAAATGTCACCGCTCTGCCAATTGGCAATGACACTGCCTTGAAAGGCGGCCCGCGCCCCTTGCCGATCGCGCCGCGAAGCGAGGATTACCGCTCCGGCACCTCTTCGCAAGCGATCCGGGAAGGGCGGGAGGTCAGCCGCTGGCGCCACGCCACTCCGCCGGCCTGGCCGCCCACACCGGACGAGCGGCGACCCTAGGCTGGTGCCCCGATCTCGATCACGGCGGGGTGCGTGATAGGTCCCCGGCGAGCAGCTCACGGATCAGGATGACGCGTTGACCGAGAGGCCATTTTCGGCCCGTGCCGCTATGCGATGTGGCGAACCCTGGCACTGCCAAGAAGAGGAACCCATCTAGAAGGACGCCGGCACCAGAGCCGGTGCGAGGAGGTGCCATCTATTAGTACATCTGAGCGCCAGCCCACCCTCTCCGCTTGTTCCTCGTCGATCGACGACCGCGTAGGATCTGCCAGGGCTAAATGGGCAGGGCGCCAATCGGCGCGGAGGGTTATTTCGCTTCACCAACCTCGCTGCGGCGGATACGAAAGGTCAATGATGCGAGCGAGGTGCGGATGGGAAATCCCAAGAGCGGGGCTTGGTGCGATGCGTGACTATTACGCAGAAAAGCGCCACGCTTCGCCTCCGCCGGTAGGATTGACACGCCGCGGCACGGCTGGCGCCTCGTCGAGTAACCAGAGAGAGTTCCGTCTAAGGCTGACCAATGCGCGATTTGTATGATCAGCTCATCGCCAAGGGCGAGGCGGCGGTCGCGCAGCTCGTAACGGAGCGGCAGCAAGAGAACGTCTCGCTGGAGTTCAAGACGAAGTCGAACCCAGCAACGGGTGAGCCAAGCCGAGACGACAGGCGAAACCTCGGTATCGCATTGTCCGCATTCGCCAACTCAATGGGCGGACTGATCGTGTAGGGCGTCAGGGCGGAGAAGAACGCCGACAACGTAGACTGCGCGACAGAGTTGCAACCGATCGGGGAGATCGAGCGCTTCAAGGCGGATGTCGCTCGCCAACTGTCGCAAGCGCTCATGCCCCGTCATGAGGGGATCTTTGTCGAGGCGATCCCGGCCAAGATCCGCCGAACGCTGGATATCTCGCGATTTACGTCGAGAGGTCAGAGCGTCGGCCCCACCGCTGCGAGTTTGTCGATAAGCAGTACTTCAAGCGCATCGGCGATAGCTCGATCGCCATGGAGCATTACGACATCGAGGACAGCTTCAAACGGCTTGCGGTGCCGTGGCTGGAGGTGGAGTGGCTCATCCGCTCCCGTAGGGGGCGCGGCGGCCTAGATGCAAATTCCCGGCAACTTGTGATCGACATTCATCTTCGTAATCCGTCGCCGGTTACAGCACGCTTCCCATACCTCACTCTCACTCAGGTGCAAGGAGCGAGAGGGCCGCCAGAAGGTTTGTTCAGTCAGCATCGATACTACGGTGGTGAATATCACTTCTCCTTCGGTGCCGACCATGTTATCCATCCGGGGCTTACTTTGCCCGTTGCCCAGCTCTTAACACCCGAGATCCCTGTTGAACCCCGAGAAGGCGGTCAATGTCGTGTCCACCGCGGCTCGCTGCAGCCTGTGACAGTGGCTTATCGGTGCGGGTGTTACAACACTAGGCTAACGGCGGGGGAGTTCACAATATCGGACGAACTATTGGTCGAGCGTGGGATCGAGGGCGGCTTTATCTGTTGAGCTTATCCCGCCACCTGTCGAGGTCGTCCTTCGGCTCTGGCACCCTCAGCAGCTCAGCCGGCTCGACCTCCAGCACCGTGGCGAGCTTCGCGATGATCTTCGGCCCTACCCCGTCGCCGCCTTTCTTCGCACTCGCCGTCTCCTCCCAGGTCCGTGAGCCGTCAGGCATTCAATTTGGCAAGCGGCCAGTTCAAGCTCGGCGACGCTTAGGTGGTCGGTGGCGACGCTGATCCGAGCCAGCACACGATCTCGCTGGGATTGCGCAGGCGGCTTTCGTTCGGCCAGAAGCAAATCGTTCGGCGTCGCGGCGAGGACCTCGCATATGCGAACGAGCGTCGCCAGGTTCGGCTCGCGCTCGCCCGTCGCGTAATACCCGTATCGGCGCTCGCTCAATCCGGCGCGGCGGGCAACCTCGGCATCCGAGAGCCCCAGCTCTCGCGCTCGCTCGCGTATCCGTTCGGCAAAAATCGGCATGGAACATTTTGTTCATGCGCGCGCGATCTGTCACAGGAATGTTTCGTTCTGTATATCTAGGACTATTATGTTCTTGACACCACCTCCGTCGTCGGTTAGAAGGCGCGATCCTCGCCGCTTGGAGAAGGCGGCGCTGACTTGGCCACTCAGCACGCCTCGACCAGGTGAGAGCACAAGTGATGAAACAGACAATCCTCGCTGCCGCGGTTTGCGCTCTGGCCGGTTGCGCGGCACCCCAACAAACCGCAACCGTGATCCGGCCGTCGCAGACCGGCTGCTATTACCGCGTGGGCGGCATCTCGCTCTACGGCGTCGTTTCGATCACACAGCCACGCTACGAGCCGGCACCCTGCAACATCGTCAACGCCAATCAGCCCGCCGTGGTTGAGGGGGGCGGAGGTGGCGAGAGTGGTCACCACCCGCAGCTCCGCCGCTCCTAGGCGCCGGGCAGCCCGTGATCAGTGCCGGAGATTGCATTGGCGCCGTTGTGAATGGTGTCTGCCATGGAGCGGCAGCACCGGGAGCGCCAATAACGACCTGTCACGGCCAGATGGTCGGGGGTCTGCACAGGACCGATGTTTTGAGCGCGCGAAGGGCAGTGAGTGATGCAGAAGCACCTTAGGACAGCGGCAGGGCAGCCGCGATTTTGTGCGGGCTCTGGACCATCACCGCCTCTGCTGCAGAGCCGCCGCATGGCTGGGTCCTGCTTGAAGCCACTGTGAGCGATGTCGTGCAGACCCCCGGCGGGCTCGACCTCACTCACGGCATCATCGTAGTAGCTTACCGCACTGAAGCAGAGTGCCAACAAGATCTGGGAAACTTGGCAGCCGCGGCACCGAGCACGACACGTCTCGCATGCGCACAGGTTGGTCTGCCCTGGATTGCGGGAGGGATGAGCAAGTAAGACGCGCGGATGCCAGCGAGCCCGGCGCGGAATTTCTGCAAGCGCCAGCGTTGCCCGCGCTGCCCGATCCCCGGAGGCTCCTGCAAAATCGTAACGCCTGCGCAGCCGCAGCCCGCGACCCAGTTCTGCTTCCGTGCTGGCGCCTTTGAGCACTGCCAGTGAGAATGTCGGCCGGGTCTTGTCGGGCTGCACGCGCCTCACGTCCATGGAACTGTGGCGCAGGCTCGCGCGGGGCGCCGCAGAGCCGGACCCAGCTCGGCCAGGCGACCGGCACAGGGCTGGGGTTGGGTCGCCGGCAGAACGATGCCCACGCAAACAGCACGTATGGGCTGGGAGGCGTCCAGCGCGCCGCATTCGGCCGACGCTGCCGAGAGGGCCGATCCCGATCGGGGTCTCTCGCATTGCGGGGTCGGCCGGGACTACACCCGAGTTTCCGAAGCTTCAGCAATGCACTGCATCCCCAGCCAGTCCTCCGCCCAGGCTTGCGCTCCGGCGAGGGTGCCGGCGGTCTGCGGCACGTCCACATAGAACCCTTCCCCGGCCGGTGGCGTCGCTCGCCCGGACCAACCGCGCCGGGTCTCGTAGAGAACGAGATGGAGACCGCTGCGTGCGTCCCTGGTCAACCAGTTGCCGCGTTGGCTCTCGCGCCAGCGGGGCGGCGCTGGCGCGGTCGGGGGAGGGTCGGCTGGTCGGCTGCCCTGCCGGGCTACCCGG
>Ga0182032_10000345_pt1 | contig 18495 bp, 18 predicted proteins | sample tim00Cox00000000_FD_125970 | JGI IMG/M metagenome (GOLD analysis project Ga0182032, IMG submission 125970) | Lab enrichment of tropical soil microbial communities from Luquillo Experimental Forest, Puerto Rico - timezero.00C.oxic.00.000.000 | ecosystem: Environmental > Terrestrial > Soil >... | reverse complement strand
TGGATGAGTGCATTCCGGACTCATAGCCGGGGTCGGCGGTGACGTAGCTGCGGCTGGGCGAAGTAAACGCCATCACGGAAAAATGCAGTGGTTCGCTCGAGCCCGGGAAAATCGCCACGTTTTGCGGTTTTACACCGACCGAGTCCGCAAATGATTTCGTGAGCTCCTCCCTTAGCCACCAGCAATAGCGCCCTCCGTCCGGAATGATCTCGCCGAGCGCTTTTCTCGCCAGGTCACACGGCCCCAGAGGATTCTCGTTGGCGTTGATGATCACCGAGCCGGGAGGAAAATGCTGAAGATCACGGTCGACCGCCGCAGCGGCGAGCAGAGGCTCATTTACGATGCGAAAAGCGGAGACGGCCGCGGCTGCGGCGGACCATTGAAGGAATGCCCGGCGCGAACCGTTCGGAAGGGTCGGTCTCTGGCTCATAGCGAACCTCCTGAAACACGGCAGAAATCGCATTTGACGCCCACCACTATAGCACCGAATGGGGAGGTTGGGGGCACAACAGGCTTCCTTGGTAGGCAATAAGGCCGGCACACCGAGCTGGTAAAGGAGAAATGATTTGGCGGCGCCTACCAGATAGAATGCCAGCTCTCCCTGCTCTAAACTGTGTGTTTGGCGCGTTCGATTCACTGCCACGGGGGAATGCCATGGCCGAATCAGCTCGAAAAACATTGGCGGCTCAGTCCGTCGAGGAACGCCTCGCCGCGCTCGACTGGGAAGCCGCGGGGAACTCCCTTTGCGAGCGCGGTCATGCGGTAACGCCGCCGATTCTCTCGCCTGAGGAATGCATCTCGCTCGTGGCAATGTACGCTGAGGCAAGCCGGTTCCGCAGCCAGATTGTGATGGAGCGCTACCGTTTCGGCGTCGGAGATTACAAATACTTTGGCCATCCGCTGCCGGAAATCGTCTCGTCGCTCCGAACCAGCGCTTATCCGCATCTCGCCAAAGTAGCCAACCACTGGGCCGACCTTCTCGGAGACGAGCGCCCACGTTTTCCCCCGGAGCATGAGGCGTTTATGAGGATTTGTCACCAGGCCGGGCAGATCAAGCCCACGCCGTTGCTGCTGCACTACGAAGCCGGCGGATACAACTGCCTGCATCAGGATATTTACGGCGAAATCGCTTTTCCGTTGCAGATGGTATTCTTGCTTGGGCAGCCGGGCCGCGTTTGGGAAGGCGGGGAGTTTCTTCTAGTCGAACAGCAACCACGGGCGCAATCCCGAGCCGAAGTGGTGCATGCCGATCAAGGGCAGGCGATCATCTTCACGACGCGCTACCGCCCGGTGCGCGGCACCCGCGGCTATTATCGTGTGAACGTGAAGCACGGAGTTAGCCGCGTCGATCGCGGCACGCGTTACACGCTGGGAATCATTTTTCACGACGCGAAATAATGGACTCGGACCGCGCCAGTAATCCAAAATTCGAAGGCGCAGAAAAACCGACCCTTCCGCGCCAGGCCGCGGTAGACGCGACGGCGGAGCCGGGACCACATTCGGGCGATCGCAGGATCGGACGGAATCCTATTCGCGGCCGCCGGCCAACTCGCGAACAATAGCGCCCGCGAAATTCTTGGCATCGCCAAAAAGCATCAGCGTTTTGTCCAGGTAATAGAGCGGATTTTCAATGCCCGCGAAGCCCGCGCCCATGCTGCGCTTGATCACCATCACCGTGCGCGCCTTGTCCACGTCAAGGATGGGCATGCCAAAAATCGGGCTGGCGTGATCCGAGCGGGCGGCGGGATTAGTGACGTCGTTTGCGCCAATGATCAGCGCGACATCGGTCTGCGGGAATTCGCCGTTGATCTCATCCATATCGAGAAGTTTGTCGTAAGGAATGTCGGCTTCGGCAAGCAGCACGTTCATATGGCCTGGCATGCGTCCGGCCACGGGATGGATCCCGAATCTCACATCAATGCCGCGTTTGGTGAGCGCGTCGTAAAGTTCGCGCACTTTGTGTTGCGCCTGGGCCACGGCCATGCCGTATCCGGGGACAATGACAACTTTGTTGGCGGCCGCAAGAATCGCAGCGGCTTCTTCCGGTGTGGCGCTGCGCACACTGCGCGCCTGCTCCGAGCCGAGCGCAGCGCCGGAAGCCTGTTCCTGACCGAAGGCGCCGAAGAGCACATTGGTGAAGGAGCGGTTCATGGCCTTGGACATGTTCACGGAAAGAATGAAGCCCGAAGCCCCGTCCAGCGCGCCGGCAATGATAAGCAGTTTGCTTTGCAAAACGAAGCCCATCGCGGCCGCGGAGAGACCGGCGTAGGAATTCAGAAGAGAAATGACCGTCGGCATGTCCGCGCCGCCGATGGGGATAATCATCATCACGCCGAAAACGAGCGGTATCCCGACGATTACCGGAAACAGTTGCATTTTCTCGGGATGCCTCACCAACGCCGCCGCAACAACCACAGCCAGGGCTAGCAATCCAAGGTTGACAACATTTTGTCCCTTGTAGGTGATCGGTCGCTGCGGAAGAATTTCCTGTAGTTTTCCCGCCGCCATCAAACTACCCGTGAACGTAAGCGATCCCAAGATCACTTCCATTGAGAGAACGCCCATCATGAACGGCGGCACGTCGGGCGCACGAAGATAATATTCGGCCGTGCCGACAAGCGTCACGCACAGCGCGCCGAACGCGTGGCTCAGCGCGGTCCGCTGTGGCACCGCCGTCATGGCCACTTTCCCGAGCGGCACGCCGATGATGGAACCAAGAACGAGTGCGATCGCAATCCATTTGTACTCGACGATCCCCTGATACATCAGCGTGCCCCCAACCGCCAGGAGCATGCCGATTTCGCCCGCGAAGACGCCACGCCGCGCGGTAGTCGGAGAGCCAAGCCACTTTAGCGAAAGAATGAAAAGCGCGGTGGCAATTAGGTACGTGGCTTCGATGAGATGTTCGGTGGGCACGCTGGTTATTGCTTTCTCGGCCCGCTGGCCTTGAACATGCGCAGCATGCGGTCGGTGATGAGGAAGCCGCCCACGATGTTGCTGGTGGCGGCGACAATGGCGATGGTGCCGAGAACTTTGGCGAGCAGCGCGCGATGCTCGTGAGATTCGCCGGCCAGGATGATCGCTCCGACCACCGCGATGGCGTCGAGCGCGTTGGTCAGGGACATCAACGGCGTGTGCAGCAAAGGCGAAACACGCCGGATCACTTCAAATCCGATAAATGCGGCCAACATGAAAACGTAGAGGCTGGTCAGCAAGTCCAGCTTCATGATTTGGCAACCTCCTTGGACGCCGCCGGCAGGGCCGGAAGCAAAAAGAATTCCCGCACGCGCGCGTTCAAGACTTCGCCGTCCTTAGTGAGCAGCGTCTCGCGGATGATTTCGTCTTCTAGGCTCAGCTGCAGCCTGCCGTCTCTGACAAGATGCAGCAGAAACGCGCTGAGGTTTCGCGCATACATCTGGCTCGCGTGGTAAGGCACGCTGCTGGCCAAATTGAAGGTCCCGATGATGGTGACGCCATGTTCCACAACGGTTTCCGCCGGTTTGGTCAGTTCGCAGTTCCCGCCGCGCTCGCTGGCCAGGTCCACGACTACGGAACCAGGCGCCATGCTCGCCACCATTTCCTTGGTTACCAGCAGCGGCGGCTTTTTCCCCGGAATCACCGCGGCGGTGATGACCACGTCGCTGCCCGCAACGGCTTTCCCGAGAAGCTCCCGCTGGCGCTGGTAAAAAGCTTCGTCCTGCGCGCGCGCATAGCCCTGCGAATCCTGTGCGTCTTTCGCTTCGATGGGAAGCTCGACAAACCGCCCACCGAGACTTTGCACTTGTTCCTTGGCAGCAGGCCGCAAGTCGTACGCCGAAGCGACCGCGCCGAGTCGCCGCGCCGTGGAAATCGCCTGCAAGCCGGCCACGCCCGCGCCAATAATGAACACTCGCGCGGGGGTGATGGTTCCCGCGGCGGTCGTCAGCATGGGGAAAATGCGCGGCAATTTATCCGCCGCGAGGATCACCGCCTTATAGCCACAAATCGTGGCCATCGAGGAAAGCGCGTCCATGCTTTGCGCGCGTGTGCTTCGCGGCATCAGCTCCACGGAAAAGGAAGTCACGCCTTTGGAGGCAATTTCCTGAATGGTCTCAATTGAGCCTAGCGGCCGCAAAAATCCGACCAGCACTTGGCCTTGGCGGTACAGCGGAGCATCGGCCTTACCGGTTTTGTCGTTCGAGCCGTAACACAGCACTTGCGCGACGATGTCCGCGGCGCGAAAGACGTCACCGCGACTTTCTACAATTTTTGCACCTTTCGCGGCATACTCCCCATCCGGATAACCCGCGCTAGTGCCCGCCCCGGACTCGACGACAACGTCGAATCCCGCTTTCGTGAGATTTGGCACCACCAAAGGCACCAACGCCACGCGGCGCTCATCGGGGAAGCTTTCTCGCGGAACGCCCACAATCATGAAGTTTCCTCCAGGACCAAAACCATTCGACTGCTTATGGGAATTGCACACTATCGACGAGACGCACCCAAGCAAGCTCAATCAGAGGTCTGCTCTACCCGGAAAGCATACACTCTTCACCGGCGTTTCGCTAAGGGCGCTCCCCCGCAGTACCGTGCAACTCATCGTCGCATGAAGAAGAATCTGCAGTTGCGCGCTTGGGCGGGACAAACACTCTCAGGTCTACTCGCCTATTCTAGCCGCTTGCCATCCTTCTCTCTTTCGCGGTGATGCGTGTCCCTGTTTTCCGTGGTGCCATCCGGGTTCCCGCAGCCTCCTATCCCGGAGTTATACTTGCCTATGCGCTTAGCGTCTCGATTCTCGCTTGACCTCACCAGGATTCTGGCTGGTCTTTTGCTCGCCGCTCGACTCCTCGCCCAGAACGGCAATTTAGAGCGAGACTTGGCCGCCTGGCGCACGCAACACGCCGCGGAACTTTTGAAGCCCGATGGCTGGCTCTCGCTGGTTGGACTGGAATGGCTCGAACCGGGCGACAATACTGTTGGCTCCGGCTCCGACAATAGAATTCGCCTCGCGAAAGGGCCCGCGCATCTCGCCGTCCTGCATCTCGAGGGAGCAACGGTCACGCTGAACCCGCCTTCGGACGGATTCCCGCAAGATTTTCTAGTGGCGGGAGCACCCGCAACACCGCAATCTCTTCACGCGGAACCCAACCAAGACAAAGTCGCGCCGCGCATGACCATCGGCGAGCTCAACCTCTACGTCATTCGCCGCGAATCCCGCTTCGCTCTGCGCGTCAAGGACGCCCAGTCTCCCTCGATTACTGGATTTCACGGACTCAAGTGGTATCCCCCGGACGAGACGTATCGCGTCACCGCCAAGTGGATCCCCTATGTTCCGTTCAAGACCATAACGCTTGCGACTCTCATCGGCACCAACTACGACCAACCTGTCCCAGGCGCAGCAGAATTCCTGCTCGCCGGTAAGACCTGGCGGCTCGAGCCGGTGCTCGAAGATCCGACGGTCGCTAAACTTTTCTTTATTCTTCGCGACACCACCAGCGCGACCACGACCTATCCCGCGTGCCGTTTCCTCTATACCGGTTTCCCGACGAGCGGTCTTGACAAGCCCGGCGAGTTGGTGCTGGACTTCAACCGCATGGAGAATCCCCCCTGTGCCTACACGCCATACTCCACCTGCCCGCTGCCTCCCGCGGGCAATCGGCTGCCGATTGCTCTGCCCGTCGGCGAGCAGCGCTATCACGAGTAAGCAGATTCACAGTGCCCAAAACCGCATCGACCGGTGTTCCCATGGCCATGCCTGGTTCGCCTTCCCATCCCGGGGGCAATCGCGTGTTGGCGGCTGATCCCTCAGACAGCTTTCTCGGCGCGTCCGAAGACGACCGTTCAGGCGGGATTCTAGTGAACAACGCGGGCGACTGACGGCGGTGCCGGGGTTGGCCCTTCGCAATTCCCTTTGTCGGCTGTGCGTTCGCTTGCATATTCGGTTCGGCGCGTTTCGGCACGCACTCGACTGAACTGGAGCAATGTTCCTGCTTTTGTGCTTGAGCCGCTAAGCGGAGCGAGTCGCCCTTCAACGGAAATCCACTACGGTTGGGTTTTGACCGTCGGATAGCGGATTCCCAGTTGTTCGAGATAACTCTTGTAACGTGCAGGGTTGTAGTAGAACTTCTTCAGTTGCGGCAGAAACTTTTCCATTCTTTCTTTGTTCATCTCAATGGCCGGTTTGTCCTCGGGACTCAGGAGCGACCTGTAATGGATGTCCTTCGTCTGTACGTTTTGGAAATATTCCCATGCCTGTTGAACCAGCTGCGGCTGCAACAAAAGATCAAGGGCTGTAAGGGCCTGGACCTTCGCGCCCGCAGTGGAACCCTTGTGCGCGATAGGCGTGGCCATCGCAACAGCGTCCGGCCAGCTATGGCCCGGCAGGTTGGGTATGTTGGCGGGATACATCAGATAAGTCATGGGCACATTCCAGGAGATGTCGCCCACGTCGTCGGACACGCCGCCGGTCAGGTTTTTCTCGGGTTCCGAGAGCGGTTCAATTTTCTCCTTCAGACCCTCCACTTTTGCACCGATTTCTTTCTGCAGCGATTTCGCGAGCATCTGATCCGCGTCGTTCCACTTGGGCATACCTACGGCTGCGATGTTTTGCTGCTGCGCCTCCGCAATGACCTTGTTGAAAAAGGGCGGCCAAGCGGAGCCCACGAGCTTGTGGTCAACGGTGGTGCCGGTCATCTTCGCAGCCGCATCGGCGATGGAATTCCCGACGTCGTAGAGTTCCTTGATGTGCTGGTAATCCAGTTCGCGGAAGTAGTACCAAACCGCCGCTTCGGAAGGGACGACGTTTGGCTGATCGCCACCGTTGAGGATGACGCGATGGGAGCGCTGCGCAGGTCGTAGGTGCTCGCGGCGAAAATCCCAGCCTGTGTCCATCAGTTCAACTGCATCAAGCGCGCTTCGTCCCTCCCAGGGCGCCATTGCCGCGTGGGCCGCTTTGCCATGGAAGAAATATTCGACCGACACCAGACCGCTCAACTTGCCGTCGCCGGTGGCGTACGAAGTTGAGAATCCAGATCCCACGTGGGCTCCAAGCACAAGATCCACATCGCGGAACAGTCCGGCACGCACATAGAACGCCTTGGTCCCAAGTAGTTCTTCGGCAACACCGGGAAAAATCTCGATGGTTCCGGAAATGCGATGTTCGTCCATCAGCTTTTTCAAAACGAGCGCGGCGGTCACATTTACGGCCATGCCGGAGTTATGCCCTTCCCCGTGTCCCGGGGCGCCTTCCACCAGAGGATCGTGATAAGCCACTCCAGGCCTCTGAGAGGCGCGCGGAATGCAGTCTAAGTCGGTGATAAAAGCTAACACCGGTTTACCGCTCCCATAAGACGCCACCCAGGCGGTGGGAATGCCCGCAACCTCGCGCTCGATGCGAAAGCCATTTTTCTCGAGGATGCCGGTAACGTAGCGAGACGTTTCGAACTCCTGGAAGCCAAGTTCACTGAAACTGAAAATCTCATCGATCATTTGCTGAGTGAGCGTTTCGAGCTTGTCAACTTCTTTGACCGCTTCCTCTTTTAAAGCAGGCAGTGAGCTCGGCTGCTGACCCAAAAGAGCGGGCGCTGCGCACGAAATCAGGACGGCCAAACCAATTCTTTTCATGGCTTTCTTCCCTCGCTGCCGCGCGCATGGTACATCGGCTTAAGCAAAAAAATACAAACAAATTCCGCAAATCCCTCCTGAGAACCATTGCCCTGCTCGTCGGCACGAGGCCCTTCCCCGTGATCTCTGATCTAGGTCTCTCCCATCGCTATTCTTTGACTACGCTTGTTTTGAAAATTGGCAGTGGCTATCGGAAAATAGTGATGTAGACAGACATGGACTCCGCAAACTCCAAATTAGAGGGCTCCAACCACGACTCCCCGGCTCGCGAAAAGCTGATTGCCTTGCGGCTGGCGCTTCTTCGCGTGCACAAGAAGCTCTTGGAGATGGAGCGCCGAAACTACGAGCGCGAGCACGGGCACGTCAACGCCGGTGAATTATTCCGTCTGGTCGTGGACCATTCGCAATTCGCCTGGCTGCATAACATTTCGGAGTTTGTCGTGCGCATCGACGAATCTCTCGCCGCACAAGAGCCGATCACTCCGGAGTACACCAAGGTAGCGTTTTCCCTCGCGCGAAAGATGTTCGTTCCGACAGAATCCGGAGACGGGTTTCAGAAGAAGTATTTCGACGCGATCCAAAACGACCCGGCCGTGGTCATCGAGCATGCGGAGTTGGCCCGGCTCTTCAACAACGAGCCGCCGGACTCCTCGGGCGCTTAGCCATTGGCGGATTGCTGATAGAATCTTGCCCGCCGGAGGGTCCGTGAGCAAAGCGAGAAACCCAGGAAAAGCGGGGTGCGTGTGGAGCTAAACCTGGACGATGTAGTCGTCACCCACCATGAAGAGGCCCACCGCTTCGAGGCCACCGTGGATGGGCTTCGCTCTCTTATTAGCTATCGCCGATTCCCGGACCGTCTTGTGTTGCAACACACCGAAGTGCCCTCGCCACTTCAACACAAAGGACTGGCCGCCAAGCTCACGCGTACCGCCCTGGATTTCGCCCGCGCCAATCATCTGCGCGTCGTTCCTTTGTGTCCCTATGCTTCCAGTTTCCTGCGGCAGCATCGTGATTACCAGGACTTGCTGTCGGCAGATGATCTTCAGCAGATTCTGTCACCCGGAAAGTGAATTCGCATGGCCTCGCCCTGTCCTTCACCAGAGACGTCTTTCAAAGCATCACCGCAGAAAATCTCCATTCGGCGAATCCGCCGCCCGGAACTTCCCGAAGAGACCGTGGAGCTATCGCGCTTCCTGATCGGCAAAGTGGTAGTGCACGAACTGCCTGCCGGACGGGTCAGCGGTCGCATCGTCGAGACCGAAGCTTATCCTCCGGGCGATCCTGCCGGACATCATTTTCGGGGACCCACGCCGCGAATCCGTTCGATGTATCTTGCCCCGGGCCACGTCTATGTTTTTTTCAACTACGGCGTTCATTTCATGCTCAACGTGGTGAGCGAGCGCCCGGAAATCGCCGCAGCCATTTTGATCCGCGCGCTCGAGCCACTGGAGGGAATCGAAATCATGCAGGGGCATCGCAAAACCACTGAGCTCCTGGACCTCACGCGCGGGCCGGGGCGCCTCGCGCAAGCCCTGCAGATCGATCGCCGCCACGACGGGGTCGATCTCTGCGCGGATGAAAAACTCTGGCTTGGCGCGATCGACCATCCTGTGGGCCGCATCGGAAAGAGCGTGCGCATCGGCATCACACGCGCAGCCGACAAACTGCTGCGCTTTTTTGAACGCGGCAATCCTTTCGTGAGCGGCCCCAAGCGGTTCCTCGAACTGTCGCCAAAGCGGCCCAAGAGCCGGCACGCGGCTTGATCCCGACATGATCCGGAATAGGTTCGAGTTCCGGGCATGTCATTCATGATACGGTAGTTAGGGAACCCACTCGCAATGGCAACCCATTTCGTGCCACAATAATTGCGGCGACCGCTTTGGCCGCGGCGCGCTTCAAATTCTAATTCTCGACGTCCAGCCCCGTCCAAGGCGCCAGCGCGCTCAGTCCGACTGGCCGCATGCACTTGCTTGCTTTCAGCGGAGGCAAGAACTCTCCGGCTTGAGGTGCAATGATGAGTTTTTCCTGGAAACAATACGAAGGCCAGGTCATCAACAACACGTTTCCTTTGCAGCGGTATCTTGGCGGCTCCAGCGAATCCGCCGTTTTTCTCACGCAACTGGCCGGCCCGCAATCCTCCAGGGCGGTGATTAAGCTGATTCCCGAAGGCGCATCGGTCGATCTGCAACTTTCCCTTTGGCGCCGCGCTTCGAAACTCACGCATCCCAATTTGCTGCAGTTGTACCAGGGCGGCCGTTGCCGCCTGGCCGACATGGACTTGCTTTACGTGGTCATGGAATACGCCGAAGAAAATCTTTCCGAGATCCTCCCGCAGCGCGCGCTCACTCCCTTGGAAGCGCGCGACATGCTCGGCCTGGTACTGGATGCCCTAAGCAACTTGCACGCTCAAGGACTGGTTCATTCGCATTTGAAGCCTGCCAACATTCTGGCCACCAGCGATCAAGTCAAACTCTCGACCGACCGGCTCTTCCCTGCCGGCGAAATCCGCAAGTCCACCTCGAAGGCCACACCGTACGACGCTCCGGAATCCGCCAATCAAGCGCTTACCGCAGCCAGCGACGTGTGGTCGCTAGGCGTCATCGTGATCGAGGTGCTGATGCAACGCGTTCCCGGCGGAGCCCCTGCTCTTCCCACGGTCCCGGAATCTCTTCCGCAGCCGTTTCGGCAGATCGCGCAGCACGCGCTCGAACGGGATCCCCGGCTTCGCTGGAGCATCGCCCAGATCGCAGCCAGCCTGAATCCTCGCGCTGCGGCGGCCGCACAAAGCGCGTCGCCCTTGTCCGTGCCGTTCTCGCCCGCTCCGGCGCTTCCGCCTGCAAGGCCGCAAGCGCCGAAACCGGCGCCGGTCATCCCGCCCCAGCGACCTTTTTCGCCGCCTGCGGCAAAAGCTCCGAAGCCCGCGCCGTTCGAGCCGCCGCTCAGCAAAGAACCATCGTTCGGGTCCTTCACAGTGGGCGGCGCGAAGCGAGACATTGTCCTGCCAAGCTATGTCGTTCCCCTGGCGGTTGCCGTCTTGGTCGTTCTCTCGATCATCGCGCTGCCCAAAATTCTCGGCCGACACGCGGATACCTCCTCGGCATCGACCAGCGCCGCCTCGCGCGCCGCTGCGCCGGGGCCGGAAGTGCCAGCAGCAAGTGCGGGAGGTTCTCGCAACGCAAAACTCGGTTCATCTGCCGCCAGCAAGGATTCACTAAAGATCGCCGCCGCGAAAGCACCCGCAAAAGATACTTCCCAGCCGCCGGCTGCTTCTCCTTCTCCCGCTTCTCTCCGCACGGAGACGAAAAACGAGGCGGAGACGCCGAGCAGTTCGGGAGCCAATTCCGGCGGCAGTGCCGGGCACGGCGAAGTGCTGGCGCAAATTTTGCCCGATGTTCCTGACAAAGCGCTTTCGACGATTACCGGCAAAGTGCGCGTCTCCGTGCTGGCTCATGTCGACGCCGCCGGCAATGTTTCCGACGCCGACTTCGAGGATCCCGGTCCAAGCAAGTATTTCGCGGACGCCGCGCTGAAAGCCGTTCGCCGCTGGGAATTCACCTCGACCGAAGTCGGTGGCCGCAGCGTTCCCAGTCAGTGGCTGGTCCGCTTCGAGTTCTCCCCGTCCGGCGTGAAAGCCTTCCCCACAAAAACCTCGCCGTAGGGCGCCATCTTCACCGAGCCCGAGCGTGCCCCTTAGGCGGGTGCAGCAAACCAGGCGCTTCGTCCTTTCGCAGCGGGAAAGCAACGGATCAGTCGCTCGGCTCGCTGCCCGGCAGGAACAGGACAGCATCCTCGTTGGATGCTCGACGACCCCTTGCAAACGTGCGACGGTCCATCTACGCTAATCGCGGCGAGAAACTAAAGGCTTACGATGCGGCCGGCTTCCCCGACAAGCGCCGGGATGAGCAGAAGGCGTGCCACTGCAAGAGGAAAAACACGGGTCTGAAGACCCGCCATTCAAGGAAAATATACTTCATGCCTAACATTTCGCCTGACCTCCTCGCGGGATTCATCTGGTACGTGGTCTTTCTCTTTTCCACCACGTGCCATGAGGCCGCGCACGCGCTCGTTGCCAAGATGGGCGGCGACGAAACAGCCTTCCTCGGCGGGCAGGTGACGCTCAATCCCGTGCCGCACATCCAGCGCGAACCCTGGGGCATGGTGATCATTCCCATCCTGATGCTGGTTGTTACCCACTCCGTCATCGGCTGGGCCAGCGCGCCTTACGATCCGCATTGGGAGCGGCGCCATCCCCATCGCGCCGCGTGGATGGCCCTCGCGGGCCCGGCGACGAACTACACCTTGATGGTTGTCGCCGCGATTCTTTTGCGTGTCGGCTGGCATCAGGGATGGCTGCACCAAGGTTCTTTCGCGGAAAATCTGATCGGCGCAATGTTCTCGCTTAATCTTTTGCTGGGCACGTTCAATTTGCTTCCGGTGACGCCGCTCGACGGCAGCACCGCAATCATGTTGTTCATGGGCGAGACGCGGGCGCAGCGCTACCTCGATTGGCTGCGCGGCAATTCCTACAGCGTCCTGGGATTGGTGGTGGCGTTGTTGGCGTTTCGGTATGTGTATGCACCAATTGAGTCCTTTGCCCGACAGGTTCTCCTGTGGAGCCACTTCTGACGCCTGAAAACGCGTTTGCGTCTTGGCTCCGCATGCTGCACCAGACTTCAGGCTCCCAATAGAGGCGTCCCGTCCCGCAGGCAGATGTGCTATGCTTTTGATCCCCGTTTCGCCAACCTAAGCCAAGCCAAAGGAGAACCCAAGAGATGAGGAACAGATCCCTGATAGGGACGCTCGTCGCGCTGCTTGTGATGTCCGGGGCAGCGGCGGCGCACGCACAGGAAGTGACCCAGGCGGAAAAGGACCGCGCACTGCAATACCTGGAATCCACAAAGAAAAATGTTCTGGAAGCGACCAAAGGCCTGTCCGACGAGCAGTGGAACTTCAAACCGGCGCCGGATCGCTGGTCCGTGGCGCAAGTGATGGAACACATCGCGGCGGCGGAGGATTTTCTCCGGGACTTCACCAAGGAAAAAGTCATGAGCGGGCCCGCGGGAGAACCCGGGCGGGACGTCAAGAAGACTGACGAGGCAGTTCTGACGATGGTTCCGGACCGCACACATAAGGCGCAAGCGCCGGAAGCGCTGGTACCCAACAACCGTTTTGGTTCGTCGGATGGCTCGGTCAAACATTTCATCGAGAGCCGGTCGGCGACCGAGGATTTTTTGAAGAACACCGCGGGACTGCGCGATCACGTAACGGATAGTCCGTTGGGTAAGCTAGACGGATACGAATTTGTCCTATTCATCGCGGCGCACAGCGAGCGCCACACCAAGCAGATCAATGATGTAAAGGCGGACCCGAATTTCCCGAAGAAGTAAGGCGGGGACCAAATCCATGCGCCGCGCAGGAGGATTTTCTGTTGCGCGGCGCATTTGCGTTTTAGGAGGAGAGCTTGAACTCGACGAAGCGGTTCTTCAGAAAAACAGGCATATGCCTTGCGTGTGGGCAACCGAGCGCCGGCGCGTCTTGCCTGGCATGCCAGTCGGGAGTATCTTTTCGCCAGCCCGGGCGCCCAAATCGGGCCAATCTTTTAAACAGAGGAACCTTATGAGGAAGACTGTCGTGAGGAAATACCTTGCGGTATTTGTAGCAATCGCTGCGCTCGCGATGGCGGCTTCGAGCCAGGAGAAAAAGGAAAGCACAGAGGCCCACAAGATCGTGCGCTTCGGCGATCTGAAATGGACACCGATTATTAAGGGATGCGATCTCGCGCCGGTCGCGGGAGACATGAATACAGAAGCCACACCCTTCGTTCTGCGGATACGCTGCGCCGATGGGTCCAAGATTCCCGCGCATTGGCATCCCACGGACGAGAACGTGACGGTGCTGAAGGGAACTTTTCTTGTCGGCATGGGAGAGAGCTTTGACGAAAGCAAGTTGCAAACGATGAATGTCGGAAATTTTGTCACCGTGCCCAAGGAGATGCGGCACTTCGCCATGACCAAGGGTGAGACCATCGTCCAGGTCCATGCCATGGGGCCGTTCAAAGTAAATTGGGTGAATCCGTCGGAAGTGGACCCGCCGGGTGCGGCGGCAAAGCCGAAGTCCTAGCGAACCAAGCTGTAAGTTCTAAGTGTTAAAACAACGCAACGAAAAAAATGGACAAGAAAGCCGGAGGGCTTGCGGACTCGCCCTGCGCCATACCGGCGAATGAGTGTGTTAGAATTTTTTCCGCGAACGCGCGAAGGCGCGCGGCCGCCGGAGCGTGGAACTTCGGGCTCTGTGCAACGAGGTCCCGCGAACCCCGCCAGGCCCGGAAGGGAGCAACGGTACCGGGAATGCCTCGGGTGCCGCGGATCACCCGAAGTTCCTCTCGCCGCGAAAGGTTCTCAGTCGTAAAGTTCTAAGTTGTAAGTAAGGAATGGAAAGCAGGAGAACCGGGGTTTGCTTTTGTGCTTGGCGGCTCCGGCGAAGAGCGGGGAGTGGTTTCGGAAGCTTCCCTGTTCAGACGTCAAAACCTAGAGCTAAGAGCTTCACCATGAGCTACCAAGTCATAGCCCGCAAGTGGCGGCCGCAGACTTTCCAGGACGTCGTCGGGCAGCAGCACGTCACGGAAACGCTGAAAAACGCCATCCTAAACAACCGCGTCGCGCACGCATACATTTTTTCCGGCGCGCGCGGCGTGGGAAAAACGACGGCGGCCAGAATCTTGGCCAAGGCGCTGAATTGCGTGAAAGGGCCGACGCCGGAGCCTTGTGGCGTGTGCGATTCATGCAGGGAAATCGCGGCGGGCACTTCGCTCGACGTCATCGAAATCGATGCCGCTTCGAACCGCGGCATCGATCAGATCCGCGAGCTGCGCGAAATGGTGCGTTATGCGCCGGCGGCTTCGCGAACCAAAGTGGTGATTCTCGACGAAGCGCACATGCTGACGGGCGAAGCCTCGAACGCGCTGCTGAAGACCTTGGAAGAACCTCCAGACCGCGTGGTCTTCGTGTTGGCCACGACGGAACCGGAGAACCTGGAAGACACGATCCGCTCCCGGTCTCAGCATTTTCATTTTCGCGCGCTGACGTTCGCGGAAATCACCAAGCGGCTGGAAGAAATCGCGCACAAAGAGGAATTGCAGATCGCGCCGGGTGCGATGGCGGTTATCGCGCGCATGGCGGAAGGCAGCTTGCGCGACGCGCTCTCACTCTTGGAGCAGGCGCGAGCCTACTGCGGGGACATCATTCCCGACGACCAGCTGCGCGCGTTGTTGGGCGTCGTGCCGGAGGAGGCACTGGAGGAACTGGTCGGCGCGGTCGCGGCGGGCTCCGCGGACCGCGCCCTCGGATTAGTACACACGTTTCAAAAAGAAGGGCGCAATCTGCAGCACTTCTGCCGCGAAGCCATCCGGCATATGCGCAATCTGCTGATCGCCCGCGTGTGCGGCGCGGACTCGGAGTTGATTGCCGCGACGCCGGACCAGCGGCCGGCCATCGCCAAGGCCGCTGCTTTGTTCAGCGAAGAAGACTTGACACGATTTTTTCAGATTCTGCTGCAAACGGATGATGATTTACGCCGGAAGCCCGATCCACGCGTGCATCTCGAAATGGGCTTGCTCCGACTGATCAATGCCTCGCGACTTGCGCCTCTGGAAGAGCTTTTGGCGGAGCTGAAAAGCGGCGGCCCGGTCGACACCAGCAGTGGAACGGCGCGGGCAGCGTCACGCGCTTTGCGACAAGCGGCGACGCTGCCTTCCCTTCCTTCATTCACGCCTCCGTCGAAAGTGGTGACACAAAGCTTCGCACCCGCCGCACCGGCACAGCCGGAGGCAAGTCAGCAGTTCTCTTCTCCCTCTGCCGCCCAGGATGCAACACCGGCCACGACTCCGGAAGTTAAGGCGCCGAATGGCGGCAAAGAAACGCTTCGCGTCAGCGGCATTTCCCAAGAACAAGTGGCGGAGATCAAGAGCGCCATCCAGGCGCAGCAAAAATTTCTCGGCGAACTCGTGGAGCACAGCATCGGCTGGGAACTGGAGGGCGCAGAGCTGCGGATTTATTTTCCTCCGGAGAAGCGCACGTTCGCGGAGATGATCGAAGGGCGCGAGCCGGTCGAAAGGATCCGTGCCGTTTCGAGCAACGTGCTGGGCCGCGCCGTGCGCGTCTGTGCTAGACTTGATTCTGTCGCCGCAGTGGCGGCGGCCGCGTCGGGCAGTCAAGAATTGCGCGCGCAGTTCGAGCGCGACCCAATGGTGCGGTCGATGCTCGAGCGATTCGGTGGTAAAATCACGGAAGTGCGATCGCGGCAACAAGAAAAGTGACGTGCGGCAAGAAGGATTGCTTATGGAAGTGGGCGCCATCCAACAAATGCTTTCGCGACTGGGCAAGCTGCAGGAAGATTGGCAGCGGCAAGTCAATTCCGTAACCGTGGAAGCGTCCGCCGGTGCCGGGATGGTGACCGTCAAGATGAACGGTCAGAAGCAGATTGTGGACGTGCGCATCGAGCACGAGGTTTTCGCGAGCAAAGACCAGGAGATGCTGCAGGATTTGATTCGCGCCGCCGTCAACGAGGCCTGCCGGCGCGTTGATGAAGAACTCGCCCACCAGATGAAGGGCCTTGCCGGCGGCATTCCGGGAATCGCCGGCCTGAAAATCCCGGGCCTCTTTTAGAGGCCAGTCTCGGGTTCTCAGTTGTAAGTCAGGTGAAAATCCCAAAGAGCAGGAGCATCCCCCTAACCGTCCTTCCCGCATATTTTTTGCGAGTTTTCTTTGTGGAGCTAGACAGCCTTGCGGCAGGCTCAGGGTGAACAAGATTCCTGCACTGCTATTTCACGAACTCGCCCTTGTGCACTTTCTATTCGACGTCAAACGGTTTTCGGCCGCGCGGGTTTCCCGGTGTTCTTCGGCGATGATGCGATCTGCCTGCACCGAGGCGCTCGAATGGCAAGCGCTGCGAGCGGAAATATTCGCTTAGACTCTGGATGGCGAACTCAGGGGACATTGAGCTTTCTCAGTTGCGCTTCGACCTGCACGCGCTCGACCGAGTGATCGTGGTCGATGTGCTGAAACTGCATGGGCCAGCACGCTGGCGAGTTCGTCCTCGTTGGCCATCAAATCAAGCAGGCCTTCGCCGATGTACACGGGCCCGCCGGAAAGCGGGAAGGCGTTCGCCAGGTGTGGTCCGGCAGAACGGTGAACGAGGGCCGATGCGCGTGGAGCGCGATGTCTGCCCCGACGCGGCGGACGTGTTTCTCGAGCCTTGGCTCCCCGGCAGTGAGTGGACGCGTGTCGCTGGCCTAGCGTGAAGCGAGTTCGCCGCCTCACAAAAACAAAGAAGTTAGATCGGGGCAGCCGTGTCGTGGCAAGATACCGGAGATGCTGGTGCGCGAAGCGATCAACGCACGCGATGCCGATGCGATCTGGGCCATCCTGGAGCCGGTGATTCGCGCGGGCGAGACTTATCCGCTCCCACGAGACATGGATCGAGAAAGCGCCCTGGCCTACTGGTTTTCGCCGGGCCACGAAGTCTTTGTCGCGGAAGACGGCGCCGAAATCGTCGGCAGCTACTTCCTGCAAGCCAATCAACGAGGGGGCGGCGCGCATGTGGCGAATTGCGGCTACATGACCGCGCCTTACGCGACGGGCCGCGGCGTAGCTCGTGCGATGTGCGCGCACTCGCTGGAACGCGCGCGGCAGCGAGGTTTCCGTGCCATGCAATTTAATTTTGTGGTCAGCAACAACGAGCGCGCCGTCCAGCTGTGGCTGAAGTCTGGCTTCGAAATCGTGGGCCGCCTTCGCAAAGCCTTCGAGCATCCAAGGGTCGGCTTCGTCGATGCCTACGTCATGTACCGCCAACTCTAAGCGGTTTGCGCTCTCGCGCGCGCCTGTGCTACACATGCTGCATGCCAGACTTTGCCGCTCCCGTGGAACGACTCATCGATGAATTGAAGCATCTTCCCGGCATCGGCCAGAAGACCGCGCAGCGGCTGGCGTTTTTTCTGCTTCGTGCCGCGCCGGAAGATGCCTTGGCGCTCGCCGACGCCATTCGCGACGCCAAGGAGAAAATTCGCGACTGCTCGACGTGCCACAACATCACGGACGCCGACCCTTGCCTTTACTGCGTCGGTCCCACGCGCAACAAGAAAACCATTTGTGTGGTCGAAGAAGCGCACAACATCCTGGCCATCGAAAAGACGCGCACCTATAATGGTATGTATCACGTCCTAGGCGGTTCCCTTTCGCCCCTTTCCGGGCGCGGCCCGGACCAGCTTCATATCAAGTCGCTGATCGAGCGGCTGAAGGGCGGCACAGTCGAGGAGATCATCATCGCCACGAATCCCACCGCGGAAGGTGAAGCGACGGCCGTTTATCTCTCAAAGCTGCTCAAGCCACTGGGTGTCCGCGTTACCCGCATCGGCGTGGGCATCCCGGTGGGCGCCGACCTGGAGTACGCGGACGAAGTCACCATGTTGAAGGCGATGGAAGGCCGCCGGGACCTTTAGCCGATTGTTTCATTACGGGACGTCGCGCCTGTTCATCCAGAAGTCTCTCTGAAACGAATCTCCTCTCGTCACCATTTCCGTTTTCGGACCATGCCGATTACGGGCCCGGCTAGAAGGTCATTGGTACTTATTGCTCATTCAGGAAGGACGACTGGGGAGAAACTCTTAGTACTCTCAGAACGCTCTAGGAAATCCTTCAATTTAGGTATAAAGTGCCGTTGAACGCGGAGACTCCTAGACCAGCGACTTGGCAGCCTGTAAGGCTGCCCGGAGGTGCGCTTCATGCCGAGCCTGGCGCACTATATGGCACAGTACGATCGCGAGCACGAGTCCGCTTCCAACAAGCTGCTGCATGCTATGGGTATCCCCATGATTTTTGCGGGGATTGTCCTTCTGCT
>Ga0182032_10000339_pt1 | contig 18609 bp, 19 predicted proteins | sample tim00Cox00000000_FD_125970 | JGI IMG/M metagenome (GOLD analysis project Ga0182032, IMG submission 125970) | Lab enrichment of tropical soil microbial communities from Luquillo Experimental Forest, Puerto Rico - timezero.00C.oxic.00.000.000 | ecosystem: Environmental > Terrestrial > Soil >... | reverse complement strand
GGCGGTTTCGTTGATCGAAGCCGCTCGTTAGAGCTGAAGGCAACTACTCGCTGATGTCGAAATCCACCACGCGATTTGGCGCATTGTTCTTGGCGGAATCGGCCGCCTGCAGGACCAGCCGATAAGAGCCGGGCTTCAGGTCGTCCACTTTCACCTTCATGCCGATGGGAACAACGGGATTGCCTTTTTGGATGAATTCATCCGCACGCACCGCTCCGGTCGAAAAAATCTTCTGGTTGCTGGCACGATCGAGAATGGTGTAACCCATGCCCACAACCAGCGGCTGGTCGGACGTCAGCAAGGGCTCATATATTTCGCTGTAAACGACCACATTGTCGGTATGCTTAAAGCGGTTCGTTGGTGAAGGAATGATTTCCATACCCTTCACCACCAGCGGCGTGCGGTCCTCGAGCAACGCAGAGTCGAGGCTTTCGGGAATATCGTTCAGCCTTTTCGGCGAATTGGTGAGCGCGATGCCGCCGAGACTGAATTGCTTGCCGTCGTAAGGGTCGATCGAAAGCGGAGATTCGAACTTTCCGAAGGCATCGCCGCCGGTGCTCAAAACCACTGTGAGTTTGTAATCTCCCGGTGTGGCGTCGAACTGATTCGCGTATTGATACGGCGATTTCGTGAACTCCTTCCATTCGTCTTTTTCCAAATCCAGGTTTACGGTATCGCTAAACTTCGCACCGATAGTTCCATCGCTGCGATAGGCGATCCCCAGCACGTTTAGGCTGGCGTGATACTTTCCTTTTTCCTTGTTGAATTGAAACGAATCGGAGGGAATTTCCATGGCCAGGTTCACGCGCGCAGTGTTCGGTCCGGTATAGAAGTACGGATCCTCGAGCACGCCGTGAATCGAACCTGCCTGAGAGCCGTTCGCATGCGCTTCGAGTTGTTTCTCGAGCGGTTTGCCTTCGAGCACGTTCGCCGTCTTGACATTGCAGTATCCGCTGCGCGAGCGGACGTGGAGCCCGCCTTCATTCACTTTCACCTTGAGCGTGTGGCAGCTGCCTTCGGGTGAGTCGGGCGGAGCGTATCCGAGGACGTAGAACTCGTTTTGCTCGCGCCCGATTTTCTCGAGTCCGGCAAGGAGATCGTTGGTGTTGAAAATGTAGAAGCCGCCGGTTCCATCGGCCAAGGCCGCAAGAACCTGCTGATTGGTTGCTACCGACGCGGGAAACGTCGGAACGATGGTCCGCGGCTGACTATACGTTGAATTGTAAAGGTTTGAGTTTGGCGTTCCGCCGCCTCGCGTTCCGCCGGTGCCTCCACCACGCGTTCCGCCACCCGCACCTCCCGTGCCGCCGCGACCACCCGTGCCACCGCTGCCTCCGGTGCCGCCTGTTCCACCACGACCGCCAGTACCCCCGCCGCCAGCGCCGCCCGTGCCTCCGCCGCTAGGGCCGCCCGTACCTCCGCCGCCTCCCGGACGCCCACCGCCGCCGCCACTCGGCGGACCGCCTCCTCCCCCGCCGGGCCTCTGCGGGTCAGGCATACCCATGGCGGGATAGGCGGCGAGCACGAGCCTGGCGCGCGACGAGGATCTCGGAGCTGACGTTCGAAACGACGCCGCGACCGCTCTGCCCTTGCCCGGGACCGCTCGGTTCCGGGAGCTTCCTCCGGGCGCGGTCGAAACAAGGCCTCGCGCGTCCACGGCATAAATGGCCACGTTCGATTTGTTGCACGCATCAATCGTGGCGGTCAGTTCCGCCTGGTTTTCATTCGACAGCGGGAAACCACCGGAGAAGAGAATCACCATCTTGCGCCCCGGGATGCTGCGCAGGTTTTTCGCCAAGCTGCGCACGGCCAGCAGCATCGTGCGGGCGCCAAAATCCGCTTGCGCACTGAACAGGGATGACATGCCCATCGTCGGCGTGCCGGTTGAGGCCAACGTGACGGCGGCATCTGGCGGCGCATTGGGATCCACCGCCGAACCCTTCACGCCGGAAACGGCGGCGCGCAGGAGAACCGAGCTGGCAGTGAAGTTCTGGACGATGCGTAGGGAGCCGTTGAAATCCACGACGGCCATCAGGCTGTCAGGACTCGCGTTGCCTTCGATGAATTTTTGCGCCGCGCCGCGCGCCTGAATCTGATCCGGCGCCGCCATCGTCGAATTGTCAAAGAACAGGATCAGGTAATGCCGTTGGCCGCTCGGTTCGAGCGCGGCATCGGCCCCTGAAGAAAAGCTCGAAATCATCTGTTCTTTGTTGTCTTCGTAGACCTTAAATACATCCTGCTTCAGGTCGCGCACATAGTTGCCCTTTTTGTCGATCACTACTGCATCCACGAGCACGAGTTTTGTTTCTTTCTTAATGACCACACCGGAGGGCTCGGCAGGAGCCGCCTGGGCCGCCGGTGGCGGTGGCGGAGCCGGCGGCTGCTGCGCGCGCCCGGACCAGACATTTCCAAATAACATGGCGGCAGTCATCGCCGCAGCAAACTGTATCGTTCTCAAGCAGTTGCGATGTGTAACCATGTGAACCTCCCGCCCAAATGAAACCAAAATTGTTCCGTGCCAATTCAGACCTAAAAAGGAATCACCACGGCGCCATTCCGGGCGGCCATTTGCGCGCCTTCGGCGTCGCGCACCACCAGCCTCACCAGGTAGGTGCCGGGTTTGACGTCAAAACTGGACTTCACGGTAAGCCCAGAGCGGCTGAGCCGCTCATAGGTGGCATCCCGTAGTCTCATCTCGATGGTTTTTTGCACGCCTGTCACATATTGGCCGTTCTCATCAAAAATTCCCGTCACAATGGTCAATCGATCGTTGTTGCGGTCCGAGACTTTCCGAAAGCGGATGCCTTTCACGTCCAGGTGGGTCAATACCGCCAGGCGAGCCTCGGCTTCGTCCTTTTTGAAATACTGCGTCTGCAAGTCCAGGGGAATGTCGTGAACTTCCTCCTGCGAAAACAGTGCTTCTTGAATCTCTTCCTTGGCAACCTCGGCGGGATCGGCCGCAGAGCGCGGAGCAAAATAACCGTGCCGCGCCTGAATCGTGAATTTTTCTTTCGTGGACAGAGCAACCCTCAGGGTATGAAAGCTCCCGTCGAACTTCAGATTCTGCGGGGAAAAGCCCAATACATAGGAAACCGCCGGAGCCGCGCCCGCCTCGCGCAAGGCTTCGTCAACGTCATTGCGGTTATGGTAAAACGTGCCTCCGGTACCGTCCGCCAACTCCGCCAGGGGGTCCTGTTGGGCGCTCTGGGCCACGACGCGATACATAGACTTATATCCGGCCGTACGCAGACCGTCGTTGGGTGGATTGGCGATGTCCCCCATCACGTCGGGGACATAGAGGCCGCGAGCGTCGATAGTGTTGATGACGATATTAGCCCGCGTTGCGCGATCCACCATTTCTGACGCCTCATATTGAAGCGTACTCAGGATGAAGCCCGGCGAAACCAAAACCAGGATGCGCTGACCCGGCAGGCTGGTCATGCGCCGGACGATTTCTTCGAGATGCCGGTAAGCGTACTGCGTTTCATTGTCACCTTCGGAAACCGCTCGCTGAGCCGCCGCTTGCGCCATGCTTTGCGCCGCAGCCAGCATTCTCGTGTCACCGTTGAACGCGCACTGCAGCGTTTCATCGGCAGCCACGGCCAGGGCCTGCAAATCCTTCTTATTGGCGATCAAGTCCGCCTCGTAGTACGTCATGTCCGGGCAATCGGAGGAAGTGTGCTGCGTCAAGGGGCGCGGCACGATTCCCAAAAGAGCCTTTGCCAGCAAAGACCGATCGTCGGTAAAGTCCTGTGTGAGTTGACCCGAGGTAGTGTATATAGCCACGCGATCGCTCGGCGCCAATGCGCCAAAGAACCGCGTGGATGAATCGCGCACGAACACGGCGTCCTGCATGGACATATGCACGTCGTCAAAAACCATGGAAACAAAGCGCTGCGGAAGCGCGGCCGCTTTCACCGTGGCGGGATCGGCTTCCGAAGAAGAACTAACAGGCGAAGTGCTAAGCGGGACGGCATGCGTGCCCGGAGTCTCCGTGGCAAAGGAGGTGATGGTCTGACGTTTCTTGCCATCGTAGAGCTGGAAATCCTCCTTCTTCAGGTTGGAAACTACTTGGCCGTGCAAGTCGCGCACCACGACGCGCACCAGCACATTATTGACGCGAACCTTGAAAGTTGCCGGAGTATCCTGACTGGAAACCTCTTTAGCGTCCTGCTCGGAACCGGCGGCGGGTTTGGGCGGGGAGGCGGGATTCGCGGCCGGGGCAGTCGCGGGTGGCGCCTGGGGGGGAGGAGGGGGCGGGTCTTGCGCCAAAATTGCAGGAGGAAAGCCTAACGACCAGCAAGCCAGAACCGCGAGGGGAAGGCACCTGGATCCCGGTGATGACAGTGAGCGAAACATCCCACGCCCTTCTGAAAACCACGTCCTCACGTCTGGGCTTCGTCGCAGGGCAAGACGCCGCTTGGGCCCACCCCAAAACAGGCGGTGAACCGACTATACGCTGCTGTTAATTTTTGTGTCAATCGGGTGCTCGTCAGGTGCTCGCCTCTTCGTCTCGCTCTGCTCTTAAACACCGGAGATCGAATGGGCCCGGTACCCCGCTACGGTCCAGATGTCCTGAGCGTTCACATGGCGCAATACGTAGCGGTCGCCACCTGTGACCACCACACGGAAAAATGTCTCGCCCGGGGAATACCAGCGATCTTCGACGGCCACAACCTCCCAGGTGCGTTCCTCCAGGTGCAATCGCAGGGGACGCTCGTCGGCTTTGAAGCCCGAGTAAGTTTCCACGCTTACAAACCGTTCAGGCATGATCTCGCCTTATGGAACCTCGCTTAAATATAGGGCAAGGCAGGTAGCAAAGAAAAGCGGCGGCCCTTGTCAAGAATCGCTCAGGTTAAACCGCACTCCGCGTGAGCCGCTCGGCATGGCTTTGCCGCAATTTGCGGACGCGGCTCTCGGCTAATTCGGCGTTCCAAGCTGCGCCCAAAAAAATGATCACCGCGGAGAGTTCCATCCAGATAATCAAGCCGATCACGGCAGCCAATCCGCCGTACACCACTCCGTAAGGCACGCGCTGAACGTAGGCGCCAAACACGACGTCGGCAACCCACCAAAGCAGCGTTGAGACGGCTGCGCCAGGCAGCACGTTTCGCAGGCTGCCTTCTTTGGGGCGCGCCACCCGGTAGATCACCGTAAGCGACAGCATCGCCAGGAGCATTGCTGCCAGGGGGAAAAAGATGTTCCACCAACCCCGCAAAATCGAGTGCTTGCCGACCGCGTGCGCGATCCAGTGCCGGATTGGTTTGCCCAAAATTCCCAGAACGGCCGCACTGAGCAAGGGAGCAATCGTGATCAGCAACAGCAGCAAGCCGCGAAGCTGCCGGTGCAAGAATCCGGGCTTTTCTTCATCGCCATAGATGACGTGAATTCCCTCCATCACCAGCTTCATGACCTGCGAACCCGCCAGCAGCGTGCCCGACCACCCCAGGAGCGCGACTTTCCATGCCTCTGGCCCGTGGCTTACCAGAAATTGCGAGACCAGGCCCCGGCTGCCGGGCGGAAGAAATTCCGTCAGGTCTTGGACGATCTCGAGCAAGCTGGTTTTGCCGCCGATTCGTGTGCCGGCCAGGGCTACTGCAAGCAACAGCGCGGGGAAAAACGCCAGGAAGAGATTGAACGCAATGGCCTGCGAAATCATGCTGCAGCGCGGGAAGACCCGCGCGAACATGCTGTAGCCCCGCTTCACGATTTCCGTGGCTGAAATCATACTCGGGAATTATACCTGCGGCGCGTCCCGTCCGAAGCGCGTTTGGCACCGCAAGTATTTGCTTTGTTACCGAAGAAAAAAGAGAGGGCGGGCACGGACTGCGCCTACGCTCGTTAGTGCCACAGCCAACGGTTGCGAACCCTAAAAGGTTAGCTGGCGGTCTTTCCGGCGGCGAAGGCCTTCTCGATGAACTCCCACACTTTCTTGTTGCTGAACGGCTCGATGCGTTGCTGCATGCTGGCCGGCCAGTTGGGGCGGTCCTGATACATTTTGGCGAGACCCGCGGTGATCAGCTGGTCGCCGCCGGTGAAACCTTCCACGAGCTTTTTCCAGCGCGCCGACAAAGCCTGCGCCTTGGCACCGGCAGGGTCCTCCCCGAGCGCCGCTTCGACATCGCGGAACAGATCCGACCATTCCTTCGACCAGCGCTCCTGATTCTCCGGCGACCAGAGCTTCTTGCGCTCCTCGATCTTGGCTTGCGCTGCTGCGCTGTAATACTTTTTCGACCAGTCCATGTTGTCCTGCATTTCGATCACCTCGATGATTTTCTTCAAGATGGCAGAGTCTGGCCGAATCCCAGGCGCGGTGGCTTTTTCGGCCTCTTCGATCGCGCGAATGGCGCTGTCCAAGAGCCGCCGTTTCTCCTCGAGCACGCGGCGCTGCTTTTCGAGAGAGTCGGACATTTCGGAAGTGCCGCGCTGGAACATCCGCCGGATCTGCTTGAGAGGAATTCCCAGAAACTTCAGGGCCACAATCTGCTCGAGCCGCTCGAGATCGCGAAGGTAGTAAAGCCGATAACCAGCCTCGGTGCGGTTAGGCCTAAGCAACCCCAGGCGGTCGTAATGATGCAAAGCGCGCACGGTCACTCCCGCCAGTTTCGCAAAGTCTTGGACGCGGTAAACCTTGGGCAATGTGAACCCCTCGTCGAGGAGGAGGATCAACCCTGACGTAACGTCAGAGTCAAGGAGAATCTGCTGCTCCCCAGGAACTCTGACAAGCTTTTCTATTTCAGTACATTATAAGGAATGAGCCGCGGCTATTCTCTCCGACGACCTCACGGAAAAGGGCGACAGGGCCAGGAAAGGGGTCTCTTGCTAAAAGAGGCGAATCGCACGGACCACGCGAAGCGACGTTCGGCAGTCGCGCGGGGAAGCCAAGCACTTGGCGCGATTGGACCTTTAGGGAGTGAGCGAGCAGGGGGAAGGAGGGTCGTCACGAAGTCGGCCTAGCTGCGCTTCTCCATGTGAATCACCGAGAGCGTTTCGCCATTACTCAGAGGAATGGAGATTGGCTTGACCACCACGTAGCCCCTCGCCTCGAAGAGTTTGGCTCCTGTCAAAGTGGCGCCCATTTCAAAGCGGGAGAAGCCTGCGGCGCGCGCCGCCTCTTCGCAAGCCTCAAGGATCATGCTCCCCACGCCTTGCCGGGCCCAGGCCGGATGAATGAAGAAAGCACGAATCTTGGCGGCATCGTGTTGCGGGTCCAGCAGAGCATCCTCGCGGCCGATCCAGTGGTCGCTCCCAAAGAGCGTTTTGCGTTTGCTCCAGCCGCCGCAGCCAACAATCATCCGCTCTGCTTGCGCGTCCGTGCGCCGTCGACTTCCCTTTTGGTCCAGCGGCGCTTCTGCAACGATGTACGTGCCATCAGCAATGAGCTGGCTGTCCACGCCAAAAACCGTTTTCAGTGCGCCTTCGATCTCCGCCGGAGTGTAGTCTTCCGTCTGCAAGCCACGCACGGAAGCCTCGATTAACTCACGCAGAGCAGGCACATCGTCCGGCATCGCGAGCCGCAGCCGAGTTGCACTTGTCGCTGCCATTCGCATCCCCAGGGCACGTTGCGAATTCTACCCTCACTCGCGCTCTCTTGGCGGCTTTTGATTTCGTCGGTCCAATCCAGCTCAACGCTTTCGATGGTGATCGAACGATTCAAGAACCACGAGGCGATCCCCGGCTTACCCGCGCTTCGGGGAAAAAGGCCGGATGACACCGAACGGTCTTCACTACGTGGAAAGCTGGTGGGAACCAACTTTGACCGCTGCTTTCAACTGAAGGTGAGGACGCGCCGTTCCGGTACGCCGTTCCAAGGAGGCGGCGGAATTTCTAGGCCCGCAACTTAGAATCACCCAGGGCCCAGCACGTGCTGCGCCCGGCGTAGGCGGGTGACCAACGCGGCGAGTTTCGGTCGATCCTGCTCGGTGAGGGCCGTAAACTTCAATCCCAACCCGGCTCCCTCCCGGGAGTGGCGAACTATGGCGTCCGCCCGGATCTGACCCTCGGCCACAAGAAAATCCAACCGGGTAAGCGTGCCAGAAGGCCGCGCATGCGGCGTCTCGATGAACAGTCCGCCCATGCTCACGTTGCACACTTTCGAAATATCGTCGCGCCCCTCGCATTTCCAATACACCCACACGTCTTCTGTCACTTGAACTCGCGAAGAGAATCTTCGCGAAGGCACGCTGCTCGACCGCATCGTAGGTCTCCGATCGTTTGGAGTTAACCTGGCCGATAAAACGGGCAGAAGTGTACATCCCTTTATGCAAGGGTAGTGTCAAAATTCGTTAAATCGTTTCATTTGTGGCGGAAACCACGATCATCAGGCAGAGAGCCCCCGCGCGAGCAGCAACATGCGTGAGTTCGACAAGACCGATCAGGTGCGCCGCTTCGTATTGCGTTCGGCTTCAGGGTATTTTAGCCGTGCCGATGCAACGGGGAAAGAGTGCTGAAGGATTGCGACCCCGATTCTTCGCAGATCGGCAGACTTAACGCAAGTCCACGAGCTTCGGCGAAGGTCATTTCTCGCCTCGATCGCCCTGCATGCCGTGGCCTGTGGACGCTTGGAGAACAACCGGTGAAAATTCGCCTTTTCGCACTCTTCAAAGACGCTCTGGCGCGGTATTCTCCAAGTGCGTGCCGCGCACAAAAGCATCCTTCTCGACACGGCCGCTTGTTTTGATGTAAGAATACAAGGCCCTCCAGAAAGGCAGAAATGAGAGGTTATCGGAACTATTTAGTTGCCGTCGCGCTAGTTTTTGCCTTCGGTGCTACGGTTGCTCGAGCCCAGGAAACGCCGGAGCAAACTACGCCTAAGAAAGACACCCAGGAGCAATCGCGCGGAGATTCCACCCCCTGGTACAATCCGACCCGATACAACCCGATGAAGCTGTTCAAGCATTACAAGTCGGCAAACGATCAACTTGCATCGAACGGACAATTGGAGGACAACCTATCGAAACAGCTACGGATTCAGGGAATCCTGGCTGAAGACAAAGAATTGCAGGCGGTCTGCTCGGACTTCAAAGACCTGCCCAACTGCATCGCTGCGCTTCGCCTGAGCGTCAGTGTACCTGTCGAATTCGCCTGCTTGAAATGGAACGTTACCGGTGTGAAGCCGAAGACTGCGGCCGATTCTTGCGCCGGCCCTGCTCACGGCAAAGCCATGCCGCTCGACCGTGCCCTCGAGCTGCTGAAGCCAAAAACGGATGTCAGGGCAGATGCTCACGAGGCTCTCAAGAAAGCTCGCGACGACATCAAAGACGCGAGTTTCTAGAAGCACATTCAAAGGGCGGAAGGTCGAGGCTCGGGGCGAGCCTCGCTCAGCTTCGCACAGGGGCCTGCAGCCAACGCACGACTCTTCGCCAGGCAGATCGACTATTGCGCTTGCTGGCCATCGGCGTTTGCAACCATTGAGCGACGCCGCGCTCGGCAGCCGTGATACGGCTTCCGCTTTCTTCGTCTGCAGGCAATGTCAGCGGAGCGGCCACGTAAGGCGTTGGCTCGTAGCTTGGTTCTGCCGTAGGTGGCATTGCCGGGAGTATTGGCGCGTCCGCCTTGGCTCGCCCGTTCAGTTCATCCGGTAGCGATGGCGCTTCTCCCCGCGGCGGCTTCTCAAAAGCCGCGTACGATGTGGAACTGTGCGTTGGCGCCGTGGGCGGGTCGATGACTGGGCTCGCCATGGCGCTCGCGACCACGCTTGGCGTTGAGCTGACGGCTTCGCCCACTTTCGGGAGGTCTTCGAGCCCCTCAGACATCGACAGGCGGAGCAGCGCACCGAATTGCTGCTGCGAAGCAAGCATGGCTTTCAAAATTTTCTGCGCGAACCACAGACCAGCAAAGAGAAACGTGAATTGAGCGATCAGGCTGCCCAGTTCGTACCAATTGCTCTGTATCCACTCTATGGTTTGGTTCATGGCTGCACCTTTACTTAGATACTTTCAACATATCGTTGTGTGATTTGCGGGAAAACTGGCATGAAGTCCAAGAAACGGCCAGCTGCTGTCCTGTTCCCGCGTTCCATGCAAATTTTTCACACAAGAACCCCTTGACACGGTCAGCACAGCGCCTTAAGAAGAAATCTCCGGCTGGAGTCGGCGTTCTGTCTGTCCCCAGCTCCAGATAGCCTCGCCTGCCCTGCCTATCACGCCCAGGAGGTCGTCATGAGAAGTCTTATTCCGCGCGATAACTTCTTCCAGGATCTGTTCGACTTTCGCAGGGATTTCGACCAGATGTTCAACCGCTTCTTGAGCTGGCCGTCAGCTCAAGAGGAACCTGCAATGACTACGGCTGGATTCAGCCCCGCGATCGAGTGCTTCATCGACAAGGAAGGCAAGAAGTTTTATTGCCAGGTGATGCTGCCGGGAGTCGACCCGAAAGATGTCAACATCCAAGTGCAGGGAAATGCGCTGACTATCAGCGGCGAGCGTTCCGAGACGCGCGAGACCAAGGAGGCCGATTACCTTCGCAGGGAGATTACCTACGGTTCCTTCCAGCGCAGCGTTCCGCTTCCCGAAGGCGTAGATAAGGACAAATTAAACGCCGAGTATCGCAACGGGATCCTCGAGATTACCGCGCCCATAGCGGCGGCCGCATTGCCGCGCAAGGTGGAGATCAAAGCGCTTCCCAGCACTGCGGCCAAGCACGCGAACCCTTGAACTTGTCAAGGAAGGAAATAGGGAGCGGTCGAGACCCAGCCCTCTGACCGCCTTTTTCTTCAGCCCTTTCGAAGAGTCGGTCTGACAGAATCTCTCGCGTCACGGGATAGGAAAGGCGCTAGTTTTAGCTTAACAAACAGAGGCGCAAGATGATCTCACCATTTCCAGGCTTTTCCCCGGAAGCTCTGCAATTTTTTCGCGGCCTGGCGCGCAACAACCGGCGAGAATGGTTCTTGCCTCGCAAGGCTCTCTTCGAAGAGAAGGTTAAAGAGCCGATGCGCCAGCTAGTGGACGCCCTGAATATCGCCTTGCACGATTTCGCTCCCGAGTACGAAACCGATCCGGACAAAGCCATCTTTCGCATCTATCGCGACATCCGCTTCAGCAAGGACAAGAAGCCGTACAAAGAGCAAATAGCTGCCACGTTTCATCGTCACGGAAGCATGGGCCATGGGCAAGGCGGCTACTATGTTGCCATCTCGCACAAGTCCGTCGCCGTTGGAGGAGGCGTGTACATGCCAGAGCCACCACAGCTGATGGCCATCCGCCAACGCATCGCCACGGGCCACGAAGAGTTTCGGCGCATTCTCGCGGGGCCGTCCGTGCGCAAGCTCCTCGGCGGTTTGGAAGGCCAACGGCTCTCTCGCGTTCCTCGCGGCTTTGCTGCCGACCATCCTGCCGCCGATTTGCTGCGGTACAAATACTACATTTTGTACAAGGAACTTCCGCCGGGTCTCGTCACTTCCCCGGCCCTATACAAGGCTGTCGTCGAGCGCTTTCGCGTTATGGTCCCCTTCCTGGAATTCTTGACCGCATCCTTCGCCCGTCCGTCAAAGACACCCGGTACCCGCGCCCTATTCGTCTAGGGAAAGCCACGACGTTTACATTCACATTTCGACGAGAGATAAAGCGTCGGCCTGCCGCACCTGCTACCCTGACGGCGGATGGGTGTTGGGCCTCGGCGAGGTGCAACTTGCGAAAAGCTGGAATCACACTTGGATTGCTGGCGGTCGGGCTGGTTCTGGCGGGGGGAGGTCCGCGGGCGCAGTGGAAGACAGCATGGAGCTACGAAGGGTCAAAAGGACCCGAACACTGGGGCGACCTGGATCCGGCATATGCCACCTGCAAAGACGGCAAAGAGCAGTCTCCCATCGATATTCGAAATCCGAAGAAAGCTGAGCTCCCGGCCCTGCGATTCGAATACCAAAGCGGCCCGCTCAAGTACCTGATCAACAACGGCAAAACCGTCCGCGTGAATTACCACGACGCTCCAGGAACTGGAAACTTTCTGATTGTGGACGGCCGGCACTATCAGCTCACACAATTCCATTTTCACCGGCCCAGCGAAGAGTACATTCACGGCGAACCCTACGAGATGGTGGCGCACTTAATGCACGAGGCCAGTGACAGGAAGGTTGCCGGCGTCGTCGTTCTTTTGAAAGCGGGCCAGGCAAACGCCACCGTTCAACAGATTTGGGAACATATGCCAATGACCGAAGGCAAGGAACAGGAGATTCCCGGCGTCCAAGTGAATCCCGCGGGATTGTTGCCCCGCGACTTTGCCTATTATAAGTACCTGGGGTCGCTCACCGCCCCGCCTTGTACCGAAGGCGTCACCTGGTTTGTGCTCAAGACCCCTCGAGAAATCTCGGCTGAGCAAATCAACGCCTTCGCCAGGCTCTATCCTCACGACGTCAGGCCCCCTCAGCCGCTGAACGGCCGCATCGTCGAGGAAAGCCAGTAACAGCGCGGTCGCATGCCTCTGTCGTCGCCTAGGATGGCAGCGAAAGCAGTGTCGGTGACCTCAGACGCCGCTATCTGGTCGCTGCCGAAACGGGTCGCAGTCGAGCAAACACGGCAAATCCCAAGGGGCGCGAGCCATAAATGGGCTGCAGGGCCCCGGGGACCCCGTACGTGGTGAATTGCGCTCCCAGGGCGGATCCCAGATGCGAAACGATATGGAGATCGCGATCGTAGCCGAAGCTGTACGCCTGCACGCGTCCAATGACACTCTCCCGAAAACCAGGTCGAAGCGGGTTTCCACCCGACACCAGTTCATTGGAGCGATCCGCATTTTCGACACGAGTCCATAAGGAATTGCGGGTGCGGAAGCGCAGGGTGGATTCCAGAAGATAGCTGTTAAAGATGGAGTTGTCTGGAATCGACCGCGTGCGCCCCCACAACACCGTGCTCGCCCAGTTCCCATCGTGGAGGCGCCGGTTGTACATGACCGAAGCGGTTAGCCTAGCCTGATCTTCATTCGGAAACAGCGCCTCGACGCTGGTAATTCGCGCATAGGAAACCTGTCCACTCCAGTTCTTACCGGGCTGAACGGTCAAACGCGTGGACCACGAATCGATTTTCCCGGTGTCGATGTCCCAGCGAAACTCATCGGGTTCCCGTCCGTGAAAGCCGCTCCCCTCGATTCGCAACATTCCATGCGTCAGCCCAACGGTGACCACCTCGTTCGCGATGTGCGTCGAGTCCTGCTGGTGATGGCCTAGTGTGGCGAGGGGGTTCTCGGAAGCAGACGCCCGGTGGGCATACGCGGTTGGTCCAATCGCAGGATCCCCCACCGGAGCGAAATACAGCGAAAGCAGGTTGTTCTCGCCCATTTTTAGATCGTACAAAGCGGCCAATTCCATAATGAAATCGTGGGGATGCTGACCGTCCTCGATGGGCTTGCCAAAGGCAGTCTCGCCTTGCTGAAAGAGAAGCGGGTAGCGGCGCTGAGAAATCGTTGCCGGCTCCAGGCTGAGCATCAGCCTTCCTGTAAAGGTCCCCGGCCCGAGCTTATGCTGCGCGGTTCCCATAAACCAATTCGTCGAAAAGAATTTGTCCCCGCCGCGCGCGCCGCTCTGTTGCTGGTCCAGGACGAAGATGTTTGCGTGGAACATCAACATCCATTTGCCGGTCATAGTCATCAGCATCGGGAGGGGAGTGGAATTCGGTTCGGCGCTGGTCCCGGACGCACCGCGAAGCATGATCTCCTCAATGAACGTTTTGGGCGGCTCTTCCCTTGACTCGCTTTCCATCTTCATTTCTCTCATATCCTTCATATCCTGGTGCGCCTTGCCTTGGGTATCGGATCTGCTCCTGCCGGAATCCTCGAGCGGCTCTTGCCGAGCGATGCAGGCAACGGGCACCAATAAGCCAAGCACGAACACCGCGTAGTTCCGGATCATAAAGCCTCTTTTGCCTCAAAGGCAGGGCCTTTCGCTAACCACAATTTAGTGAAATAGAGCGATTAAACGAGCGGGCAGCAGACCTGGATCTAAATGCGGCGGGTTCCCGAAGCAGCAAAGAGACCCGGCGATCCCGTGCGGAAATTACGCGGTATGCGGTGAGGCACCACTAGCGGCGGTGGCCCCTGGGAGCCAGCAGACGGTTCGGTACGGAATGACGGAGTTGGAACGGTGCACTTACTCTCGGCAAGAGTGGGTCGAACCACACCCTGCGGTGGGACGCATTTCTCTCGGTGACAGGGACCCTTGCGATTTCCAAAGGCCACCGAACATCTCCCATCCGCGTCAGCCGGGCCGTGGCAATGCATACCGGCATCGTGCTTGACCGAACTACGCACGGCCACCTTGCGTTCCGGACCGGTGAGCCGGGCGCCCCGGACGGTGGCCCCGAGGACAGAACAAGTGATGCTGCAAACCGTTGACGCGCACATGGAAAGCGGTGAAACCGCAAGCGCAAGCAGCATTGCCAGGAGACTTCGCCATTTGGCTGTTATTGCCATTATGAGCGCTTAGATTGCCTCACGCTAGAAATGGTTTCATCCACTCCTCCTCCCTCTGATCGGTTTGCTCCTTTTCCTTCCTCTACTTTCCTACGCCCGCCTTGCTCGCCAATGGTTTATCCCGAAGCAAGCCGAGGGTCGCTCGCCACGCACCACTTACCTGTCGTACACTCGACGTATCAAGTTCACGCAAGGACTGATCCGTGACTACTCCCACACAATCTGTTCCGGCTGGGAGCCTTAACCGCAGCGCACGCAGCGACGAAATTGTCGCCAAGCGTGAAAAATATCTCCGGCCCTCGGCGACCAACGATTTCGGGCAGCCGCTGGTAGCCGACCGCGGAGAGATCGTTTCATCTCCAATGGCTTGGTTATGGCTTATAGCAGCAATCGGCAAATGAAGCTCTCCAGGTTGGCGAAGGCGGTGGTCAGCGTGGCTGCGATGGCTCTTCCTGTCTTCGTTTGGGCACAGAGAAAGCCGGTTTGGAAATCGGTGGAATTTGCGATCGTGAAATTCAATGACGAGGCGCCGAAGTCCTGGAGCATGTATCACACCGAGAAAAAGGGCCTATTGCTCGTGCGAATTTGGAAGCGTTATTTGCTGGTGGATCTCAAAGAGCAAGAGGTCTACGAAATCGATCCGCAGACCGTGAAGCCCGCAGGTGACAACGTCGAGTGGTCCCTTTCCGAGAAACCCAGCGAGGCCCTTGAAACTCCCGGTTGGAAAACGCGCGGCGTCGGACCCATGGAACAAGTGTCGTTTCGTCTTGGCAAGAACGGCTACGTCCTGCAACTGCAAATCCCGCTGAAGGCCAACGGCCAGCCCGCGTACTGAGGATCCGTCTTAAGTTTTGTTTCTTTGAGTGATAACTCTTTTCACCGACGGTAGATGCCGTAGTACCAGGGAATCCAGAGCGCGCCCGGCTCGACGCCGACATTGACCTGGTCGCCTTGCTTAAAGCGGTCGAAGTCGTCGGCATCGGCCGCAAGGCGCTCGTATTTTTGCCCTTCGCGCCAGGAGCTTACGATTAGCCGCCGCGACCCGCGCACGATGCCCGGCATGTTGTAGCGTCCAGCAACCGTTTCGGCGTGATACACAACGTTTTTGGGGGAATCCAGTCTGCCGTTCAGAAAAAGAAACGCCGCGAAAATCCACGGCAGCAAGATGAAGCCCGCATAAACGTGCTTCAGCATTTCGAGTTCTTGGTGCTTGCGGGCGCGCCGATCGAGAATCACGGCAATGGCCAAAGCCACAAAGAAAATTACCCCAAACACGACCAGCATGAGATCCACGTCAAGCGGGGGATAAATCTGGCTGACGTAGGGAAATGCCAACGACCCGGCAAGAAATATCCCCGTGCGCTTCAGGAATCTGCGGCGAAACATCACCTCGGCGGCCGCGGAAGTGAGCCCACAAGAGGGGCATTGATCCGCGGTTCGCGGTGAGCCGCAATCCAGACAGCGAGTCATGCTTCCCCACAAGGGATCCGGCCTTAACCCGGGACCCCTCTAGTATAAGCCGCCGTCAGTTGTCGGGGGGAGCGAGCGATGACAAGAGTTGGCGATAGGCCTTGTGACTTTCGTTTTCGGAGAGGGCTACGGAAACACCCATGCCGAGGCCGGGTTCGACACGCTTCACCTGACAATCGAGTTTGACGGGCTGAGGGAGCTTTAAGCGCGCGGTAAAACCGGCGCCGACCCACAATGTGTCGGGCACTTCGATGAACATTCCGTTCGAACTGATATCCCTGGTATTGCCGCGCAGGACCGCGGAGCCCCACTCGATCTCGAGACCGGCGCGGAACAGGTAACGTGGCGCCCAGCGGCGCTCCAAGCGCCGGGTTAAGTAATCCCCCAAGCCCATTTTCTGGATGCGACCCCCTGACAGGGTTAGGATCCGAAGGCGCCCAAGCCCGCTCGCCGCCCAAATGGTTCAAGAATACGCCAAGCATCATCACAGGGAATACGACGCCGAAAGGCAGTGTTTTGTTCCCGTCAATCTTATCTAGAAAGGCAAGTCATTCAAACTAAAAAAGGCCAAGAGGCTGGATGCGAGTCCGCAGGCCTTAAGACATCGAGAAACGACTCCGCATTCATTGGCCCCTGGATGCGGGAGAGCCTTTGGGAAAACCGGCCCCGAGCCGGCGCTGGACTTCGGCTTGGATGTAGAGACGGAGGGTTTCCGGAACAATACCGGGAGCAGCCAGCTCGCGGAGGTCGGAAACGGTGAGCTGAGGCAGATAAGAAAGAACCGTGGTCAGGGGCGCACTAGGCTGTCGGAGCACGGCGATTCGAATGTTATAGGAGATGGACCATTTGCGGTGATGAATGATCGCCGGTACCACTCCGGACGGGAGTTTCTCACGGGAAAGAGCTTTCAGGACTTGCGCTTCGGTCAAATAAGGATTGTCGAGGACTACCGAGAGCAGTTGAGGATGACCTTCCGCCAACAGCGCGCCAGCAACGCGACCAGGACCGCGTCGCGCCAGCGTGATCTTCTGACCCAGCGGAATCTGCGGAAGGCGCATGAGCAGCTGTTCTTCGGCGTTGCGCTTCAGTTCCGCAGGGACGGTGGGCGAAAGCGCCAGTTGAACGAGATCCATCAGATAGAGCTCACGAATCAGGCGTTGAGTGACCAGACGCGGCCCGCGGGGATGAAAACAGAGAGCGCGCTTGACCCGATAGTTTTTGAGCAGCGGCTTGCGCTTGCCCGCCTCTTCGAGAACTTGGCCGGGGAGATCTTTTCGTTCCAGCAGCAAACAAAGCTGAGGTTCGTCGAGGGCGGGATTGTCGAGCAGCGCCAGCAGCACGTCTGCGGAAGGATGATGCAGAAGCGCGGCCAGTTCATCGCCGGTGGCGACGCGTGCGCGTCCGAGATCCGGGGCCACAGGTTCGGGGGCGATAAACTCGGGCATGCATTAACTTTCCGGGATTTCGAGCGGGCTCGTCAAGGCGTCGCGAGCGAGTATCGCCGCCGATTCGGCAACTGGCCGGGGGAGCGGGCCGGGCCGGGCGTTGGGGACCATTTGGCGGAGCAGAAGGTCGAATTGTTCGCTCAGAAAAGGACTGCCGTCGAACACCCCTCCCGTCTTGGCAAGGAAGAGGTTTGTGTTCCGCAACTGGAGATGGTCGATTACTTCGCGGACCTGTTCCAGCAGATTTGCGGCCGCCATAAGGAGTATCGCTCGTGCAGAAGGGTCCCCGGATTCGGCGGCGTTCGCAACGATAGGAAACACTTTCGGGAAGGTGACCGTGGGTTGTTCGCGCGCGCGATCGACGAATTGAGACCACGTGCAATGGAAAGTACGGCAGATCTCGTCGGTCAGCGGAAACGTTTCTTGGTTGAGGACCTTCTGGAAACACCGCGCCACGGTTTTTCTCCCGATGTCGTTGGCGCTTCCCGCATCGCCAATGACGGGGCCAAATCCGCCCGCGCGAGCAACCTTGAGCCGGGACGTTCGGCCGAGCACGGCAGAGCCTGTGCCGGCGATCACCACGACGCTCGGGATTTCCCCGGTAGCGGCGAGAGAAAGAACTAAGTCACTGGTAACAACAATGGTAGCCGCGGGAAAGACGGATTTGAGATTCGCATGAATTTCCGCGCGAACCGAGGGCTCGCCTGCGCCAGAAACGCCAGCCAAAATGTGAGCGACATCGCAAGCCGACTTCGCAGCCGAGCGGAGCGCCTCCTTGCCCGCCTCCGCGAGGGCTGCGGCGGAAGCTGCCGCTCCCACGTTGACGGCGTTCGATGCGCCGGAGCGGGAGCGAGCTAGAATCGCACCGGTTTCGTCCATCAGGACGCATTCCGTCTTTGTGCCGCCTCCATCAAATCCAAGGACATAGCGCATGGGAAGAGCATAAAGGAGAACGCCGCCCTTTGGAGCTGATCTTAACAAAGGATGCGCACGTTTGGCGTGGTGCTCTAAGGAAACAGCAACGAGAAGGCGACTCTCGAAGGGGATACCTCAGCCGTAAGACAAGTATTATTCAGCGACAATCGAATCCTGATTTGGACAGGAGTCCCCTTTCTCAAGTTAAGTGGCTATTAAACACCCCAAGTCACCCGGGCCACCTGATGCTTCGACGAGTCACGCGAGTGCCTGAAGTTTGTAGCGTTCGAACGAATGCCGCACCCAGGACACGGCGCGGAAAAGGAAGGACGCAGTGAGTCCGACCGATATCTAGGAGTTGGACGGATGCCGTGCCCTT
>Ga0182032_10000337_pt1 | contig 18627 bp, 10 predicted proteins | sample tim00Cox00000000_FD_125970 | JGI IMG/M metagenome (GOLD analysis project Ga0182032, IMG submission 125970) | Lab enrichment of tropical soil microbial communities from Luquillo Experimental Forest, Puerto Rico - timezero.00C.oxic.00.000.000 | ecosystem: Environmental > Terrestrial > Soil >... | reverse complement strand
TCCCCGGTAGAGGAAACGGGAGACGGCCCCGCCTCCTGGAGAAACAAAGCAGGCGGCGGAGTAGAGCCCTTTGGCTCTGCAGAGGGCTGAAGGGTGAAGCGGCAACCGGCTCCATTGCCTTCCCTGGCTCTCACGAGCCGGTTGCCGTCCGTTGAAACCCGGCCGTTAGCGGCCTGCCAACCGCAGGCAGGGTGAGGCGTCGGTAGCAAGGGCGATCCCTCGACTCCGGAGGCGGGCTCGAGCCGCTTGGCGTCGCTCGGACGACAGTATACGCTGCCCGCTTTCTTGCTGTGACCGCTGCGCGGAGTCATAACCACTAGGAGCCGCCATGGACATCTGTGTTGAGAACGAAATTCCCGCTCCCACCCTTGAATCCGAGCGGGCTGATAGAGTGGGCCAGCCAGGCGATCGCCCTGCGGCTTCATCCGCCGAAGAGGAAAACCGCGAAGCAGGCGACCGCCCTGCGGCTCCGTCCCACACGGCTTCGCCGCAAACGACGCAGCCCGAACCGGCTGCGGAGAAAAACCCCTGGTCTGCCTGGGCCTGGCTGGGACTATGCAAAACTCCCGCCCGCAAAATCCCCAACATCGTCCACGTGGACGTGGACGCGTTTTTTGCCTCGGTCGAGCAGGTGCTGAATCCTCGCCTGCGCGGCAAGCCGGTGTTGGTGGGGCGCGGCTGTGTGGCTTCCGCGAGCTACGAAGCGAAGGCGCTCGGCGTAAAAACCGCGATGAGTTTCCGCGAAGCCCTGCGTGTATGCCCCAAAGCCATCGTTGTCCCGGGCCAATACGAACACTACGCTGATTCAGCCGAACGTGTGCGCCGCATCCTCGAAACCTATACCCCTGCGGTCGAACCCGCCGCGGTCGACGACTTCTACCTCGACTTTGCCGGCACCGAGCGGCTCTACCCCGATTACGAAGCCACACTGCGGCGATTGCAGGCGGAAATCTTCGCCCGGACGGGCCTGCGTGTTTCGCTTGGTGCGGCGCGCACAAAGGTAGTCGCCTCGATCGCCTCGCGGCTGGAGCGCCCACGCGGCTTCCGCATGGTCGCGCCTGGCGAAGAAGAATTTTTCATGGCGCCACTGCCGGTCGAGAAGCTCCACGGCATCGGACACGTGCACGCCGACGCGCTGGCCGAACGCGGCATCGCCACCATCGGCCAACTGCGCCGCGTGCCGAAGGCCGCTTTGCAAGCGGCCTTCGGCGAAGCCATCGGCCAGCAAATCTGGGAGCGCGCCCGCGGACTCGACGGCCGCGAGGTGCTCCTGCCTTCCACGCCGAAGTCGGTTTCCCGCGAAACCACCATTGAAGGCGGCACCATTGACACGGAGTTTCTTACCGGCTTGATCGAGTATCTCAGCGAGCGCATCGGCTCGACGCTGCGCGAATACGGCAAGCAGGCGCGCACCCTCGGCTTGCGCCTCGGTTATGTCGACGATTTTTCCGTCCGCCGGACGGTGCGGCTCAGCAAACCCACCAACGACGAGCGCGAATTGCTCGCCGGCGCCAAGGACCTGTTCGCCAAACTGTTCACGCGGCGCGTGGCTGTACGGCTGGCCGGCATCAGCGTCATCAATCTCGAAGCCGACCGCCAGCAAAATGAATTGTTCGATACGCGCGCGAACCGCCGCTGGTATCTGAACCGCGAAATGGACCGCGTGCGCGGCCGCTTTGGTTGGAACGCCGTTTTTTACGGCAAAGGCCTCACCCTGCGCGAGCATTACGCCACCAAGCCGAACGGCCTCGTGCTGTCCACGCCCTGCTTGTCTCGGTGAAGAAGAAGCCGAGGATTCACAGATCCCGGGTTCTGGCAGTTCGGAACTCTTCCCGGTTCTCTACTCCCGTTTCGGCTGAGGAGGGGCAACACCTGCGCGCGGTGTGATTCCATACACGGATTTCACGAGTCACATGTTCGTCCACCTTCATTGTCACAGCCACTATTCGTTCCTGCGGGGCGTGGCTTCGCCGGAAGAGATCATCGCCGCTGCGGTGGAGCAGAAAATGTCCGCCGTGGCCCTAACGGATACGAACGGCATGTATGCGGCGGTGTCGTTTTACCAAAAGGCCAAGAACGCCGGGATCAAGCCGATTGTCGGCGTTCGACTGGATGTAGCGATGCCACGAGGAGAAACAGAGCTTCTTCGACTCCCAGCCCATGAAAGCTATCGGCCCTCACCTCGGAGTGACAGTTTCAAGAGTCTGTCGGTCGTGCTGCTGGCGATGCACATGGAGGGCTACCGCAATCTCTGTCAGCTCGTCACGCTGCGGCACTTGGGAACAGCCAAGCTCGCCTGCCTTCCTGTCCGCCAAACAGGCCCCGATGGGCTGGCGCCCGGTGCCGCGCCTACAGAAACCGATGGCCGCCCTGTCACAATCGAGGAATTGGCGGCGCATAGCCGCGGCGTCATCGCGCTGTGCCCGTTGCCGGCGCAGGCACGAGATGCGAACAACACTAGAGGAACCCTACATCGTACCCCTCACTCCTCACCCCCCGCCGGTCCCTTCTCACAACTGCAAGACATATTCGCCGACCGCTTCTACATCGAAGTGCAGCATCTCTCTCCCGGCGACGGTCGCACTCTGCGCGAAGCCGAGCGCCTCGGCCGCGAACTTGGCATCCGGCTCGTCGCCACGAACAACGTGCACTTTCTCCGGCCGGAAAGGCATCTCGACCATCGCGCAGTAAATGCCGTTCGCACTGGCGGGCTATTAACAACCGTCGCTCCGCCGGAGATCACCTCCGGCGAAGCCTGGTTTAAGCGGGCCGCCGAAATGTACAGGTCTTTTCCAGATCATCCCGAGTGGCTCGAGGCCACACTCGAAATCGCAGGCCGCTGCAACCTGCAACTCGAACTCGGCAAACGCATTCTGCCGGAATGTTCAGTTCCCGACGGCGAATCGGCATTTTCCTATTTGTTAAAACTAAGCTTCGAGGGCGCGCACAAACGTTACAACCCGCCGCGCCCGGAAGCGCTCTCCCGCCTCAGGCACGAACTCGAAGTCATCGGGCAGTGGAAGCTCGCTCCGTATTTCCTTCTGGTGTGGAATATCGTCGAGGAAGCCCGTCGCCGCGGCATTCCCGCGGTCGCGCGCGGGTCGGCCGCCAGCTCTATGGTCACCTATTGCCTTGGCATCTCGCGCGTCTGTCCACTCCGCTGGGGGCTCTATTTCGAGCGTTTCCTGAATGAACAGCGAGGCGATTGCCCGGACATTGACATCGATATTTGCGGCGCGCGCCGCGATGAGTTGCTCGACTATGTCTACGAGCACTGGGGCGCAGAGCACGTCGCCATGATTGGAAGCTTCATCACCATGCATGCGCGGCTGGCCGTGCGCGAAGTGGCAAAAGCATTCGGCGTGCCCCCGGGAGAAGTCGACCGCTTCACCCAACGCCTGCCGCACCGCCCGGTGCGCGAAATCTTGCGAGCGATTCGCAACCTGCCGGAATGCCGCGACCTTCCTATCGACGAGGAGCCTTGGAAAACCATCCTGCAAGTAGCATTGCGTCTCGACGAAGCTCCACGGCATATGGGAATTCACCCCTGCGGCACGGTCATCTCCGCACGGCCATTGGCGCACCTAACTCCTCTCGAACGCGCCACCAAAGGAATCGTCGTCACGCAATACGACATGAACGCTGTCGAGGCGCTCGGGCTTATCAAAATGGACCTGCTCGGCCAGCGCGGCTTCACCACCATGTCGCTCGCGCTCGACAACATCGACCGCGCTCGGCAACTTGCCGGGGCACCGCCGGTCTACACTGCGCCCGCCTGCCGAGGCACGCATACCGCCCCGCCCGCTCCTCGAGCGTCAAACCTAGCTCCCGACGGCGTAACGCCCTGCCCCAAGCCTCGCGAGCTCGATCTCGACGCCATTCCCGAAAACGACCCTGCGACGTGCGACGTCATCGCGGCAGGCCGCACCATGGGCGTGTTTCAAATCGAGTCCCCCGCCATGCGCAGCATGCTTCGCATGATGAACGCGCGGACGCTAGAGGAAATGGCCATCGCTCTAGCAATCATCCGGCCGGGGGCCGCGGAATATGGCTCGAAGGAATTGTTCGTCAAGCGGCTTCGCGGCAAAGAAAAAATCGTTTACCCGCATCACTCGCTCGAACCCATCCTGCGCGGCACGCTGGGTGTCTGTATTTATCAGGAGCAGGTGATGCAGATTGCGCAAGCGCTCGGCAGCATGTCATTGGCCGAAGCCGATCTCGTGCGGCGGACTTCCGCAAAGTATTCCGGCCAGGCCGATTACGACCGCTTGCGCGGAAAATTTGACAAAGCTGCAGCAATGATGGGGCTGACCAAACAGCAGCGCGAGGAATCCTGGCAGATGGTCGAAAAATTCGCCGGCTTCGGCTTCTGCAAAGCCCACGCGGCGACGTATGCGGATGTCGCATACCGCATGGCGTACCTGAAAACGCATCACCCCGCGGAATTTCTTGCCGCCATGTGCAGCGCCGGAGCGGGGTTCTATCACGTTTCCGCGTATGTCGAGGAAGCCAAGCGCTGGGGCATCGCGGTGCGCCTGCCTTCCGTGAACCATTCGCGCATGGAGTACACTGCCGAAACCGGCCAGGACGGAAAACGCGCGCTCCGCGTCGGGTTGATGCAGGTCAAAGGCCTGCGCATCAAAACCATCGCTGGCATCGTCCGCGCTCGCGAAGAAGCCGGGCCGTTTCTCTCTCTCGAAGATTTCCTGCGCCGCGTTCCGCTCGAACGCGATGAAGTCGAAGCCCTCATCAAATGCGGCGCCTGCGATGAGGTGCGTGACGAGACCCACGGCAACGTGCGCAGGATGACTCGTCCCGAAATGCTGTGGCAATGGAATCTCTTGCAGGCGTCCGGCAAAGGCCTGCACCCGGAAGCTTCTTCCTCAGGAACCGTGCCGCCTGAAAAAACAGAAACCTTGTTCGCCGAATCCCGCATACGAGATCCGGTTGCCGCGACTCTCGCTGAAATGCAAATGCCCGAGTACACGCGGGAACAAAAGCTGCGCTACGAACGCGAAATCCTGGAAGTCTGCGTCAGCGGCCATCCGCTCGATTTTCTGCCCCACAACGGCGAAGTCTGGAGCGACGAACTGCCCGGCCGGCACGGCAAGCGCGTCACCCTGTGCGGTTGGGTCATCACCTACCGGCACGTCGGCACGAAAAATTTCCGCAACATGATGTTTGTGACGCTCGAAGACCAGCGCGGCGTCTATGAAGTCGTGCTCCTCCCCGACGCTTACGAGCGCTATGGCGGCCTGGTCTTCGAGACGCGTACCATGCGCGTGACCGGGCGCGTCGAACCGGATGGTCAAATCAATGGCGAAAAGCTCGAAGCGTTATGGAAATAGCGGGGTATTTCATGATTCGCAATCGAACACCGGCCGCGCCGCCGGCTGCGGAACCCGAAACCGGGCGTCCCGCCGGAAGCGGCGAAGCATGGCTGGGGCGAAACCGCAGCGCCAAGCGAAGGCTCTGGGAACGCCTCAATCCGCTTAGCCGCAAGCAGCTTCGCGTCATTGCGGAAGCGTTGGCACTCCAGCAAACACACGCGCGATTGCCGGAACCGCTCCGCGCGCGCCTGAGCGCCGCCCTCCAGGAACTCGACCGCCTGGTGACCCGCATCCGTGCGCTGCTGGTGGAGGTAGCACGCCGGACACCGCCCGGCGCATAAAAGTTGCGGGCTGCTTTTGCCGGCGGGATACTTTTTCTATGTATGTCCCCACCCAGCGCGGCCCCCTTTTCCTTGCGGCGGCAGCTTTAGCGCTCTCGGCTCTGGCTTGCTCTGCGCGCGCGGACGAAATCCGCTTGAAAGACGGCAAAAAACTCTACGGCGTGATCGTCGCCTACGAAGAGAACATGTTCAAAGTCAAAACCGACTATGGATACGTGCTCGTCGAGAAGGACAAAATCGCCTCCATTCTTCCAACGACGCCCCCGGCGAAATCGGAACCCGATCCCGCCGCGAAAAAAGATGCTCCTGCGCATCCGTCAAAGCCAGCCAGTGAAGCCGAAACCAAAACCGAACCGGCTGTCGCATCTGCCGCGAATACCAAAGATGGCGCTATGCCCGCTCGCGCCAGCCTAGAAACGACGGCCCCCGGGTCGGGCTTGAAATCCGAAAAAACGTCACCGAAGACCGCAAACGCCACCGCGAAAGCGGACGCTCCCGCCAACCCATCTGCATCGGCAACCGCAACGGCGCCAGCGCCTGAGGCAACAGCTCCCGCTCCGCCCAAAGAGCCTGAGGTTTCCGAAAATCGCGAGGCCATCAGCGGCAATCTGTACACCAATTACACGCACGGCTTTCGAATGTACAAGGCCCCGAGCTGGAGCCTCATCGAAGAAGCGCGCAGCGCCCTTCCCAACGCCATCGTCGCCATGGGCACCGGCGACGAATCCACGCTCATGGTAGTCGGCGAGGAAAAAACCAAGGAGTCGCTGGATGCGGCAGCTGCCGCCGTCGAAAAGCGCCTACACGACGTTTACGTCAACTATCAACGCGTCTCTCAGAAGAAAATCCTCGTGGGCGGAATGCCGGCTGTTGATTATCAATACCGCGGCAAGGCCGACGACCATGATTGGTCGGGAAGGCTTGTGGTCATCGCGCGCAGCAAGGACATCCTCACCGTGCTGGCCATGACCTACGCCAACAGCGATCTAATCCAAATTCAGGAAAACGTCATCGCCCGCTCCATCGCGAGCCTCGACTTCAGCGTCCAGTAGGGGGCATCGGAAAAATCAGACTAGTTCCAGCGCGGGAGATTTCTGGCCTAGCTGGCAGCCACTATGCTCGGTTCGGAAGGTTTGCGCATCTCGCGAATCATGCCAATCAAGGCGTGCGCGGCGCGCGGCAAGCTGCGGTCGCGGCGGTAGATCAATCCCAGCTCGCGCCAAAGATCGAGCCCCTCAACATTCAGCAGCTTCACTTCCCCGGCTTTCACGTAATCCCGCGCGAAGCTTTCGCTGATGAACGACACTCCCGCGTCGGCCACCACGAACCGCTTGATCATGCCCACGCTTGGCAATTCCATCGCCACGTGAATCTGCGAGCGGTACGGCCGGAACAGTTTATCGAGCACCTGTCGCGTGTAGCCGGTGCGCGGAAAAATCAGCGGCTGGCCCGCCACTTCTTCCAGGGTAATCTTCGACCGGTGCGCCAGCGGATTCCGTGTGCTGACCATAAACCGCAAACGGTCCCGGTAAATGCTGTGCACCTTTAAGTTCGGAGACTTCACCGGCAGCGTCACGATGCCCACGTCGACGGACCCATCTTCCACGCGCTGCAAGATCTTGTGGCTGAAATTCCGGTAAATGCTGATGTGCACCTGCGGGTAGCGGTGCTGAAATTCCGCAAAAATGTCGGGCAGTAGATACAGGCACGTCGCCTCGTTCGCGCCGAAAACCACCGGGCCCTGCACCACGTCACCGCGGTCCGCAACGATTTGAATCGATTCATCCCGCAGCTTCAGTAGCTTCTCCGCGTACTCGAAAAGCACTTCGCCGGCCGGCGTTAGCTCTACGGACTTTGCTGAGCGGTCAAGTAGCTTGGCCTTATAGGCCTGCTCCAGTTGGCGGATTTGCGCGCTCACCGCGGACTGCGAGCGGAACACTTTCTGTCCCGCGCGCGAGAAACTCTTCAGCTTGGCAACATAGACGAAGGTCGTAAGTTGGTCGAAGTCCATAGTGGGTTTGCCAGATAAGATTATAAGTGAATCTTCTCGTCTAGCGAGTATGTATTATCCTGTCTTTCAGGCTGGTAGGGCCGTACGCGAAACGGCCGCCGTTGGCGGTGCCGGCAAAATTTGCTGCCGCTGCTCGAACTGGGCGAGAACGGGTTTCCACGTGGCTTCCACGGAACCCTGAAAGTGCACGGGCTCGACGCGCAGCAGCGGAAGAGAGCCGCGGCGCCCGAGCAACCGCGCCGCGCGAGGGCTCCGCGTATGATGAACATGCTCTTGAAGCGCTTGCCTCAGCCACTCCTCCTCTTGCGGCTCGATCTCCTCGAGGGTGACAAACTCCGGGTGCAACACGTCTTGGGCGTCTGCGCTCATCACGTAAGCCAGGCCGCCGGTCATTCCCGAACCGAAGTTCAATCCGAGCGGCCCAAGGATGATGGCCACGCCTCCGGTCATGTACTCACATCCATGCTGCCCCACCCCTTCCACCACCGCAAACGCGCCGCTGTTGCGAACCGCAAACCTCTCGCCGGCTCTTCCAGCAATAAACAGTTGGCCCGACGTCGCGCCATAAAGTACCGTGTTCCCAGCAAGAACATCGCCCCGCCGCGAAGCCGCTCCTCCGGCGGTGATGGCAATCGTGCCGCCGGACAAGCCCTTGCCCACATAGTCATTCGCTTCGCCGGTGAGTTTGACGGTCACTCCTTCAGCTAGAAACGCACCAAAGCTTTGTCCCGCCGCGCCGCGAAATTCCTGCCTGACCTCCGCATCGCCGGCCCGCCCATTCTTCTTCCGCCGCATCAATTCTCCGCTCAGGCCCGCGCCGACGCTGCGGTCTGAGTTCTGAATCGCCCGCGCCGCGCCTTGCATGGCCAGCGTGCGATCGAAATGGACCGCATCTTCCAGCGCCGACACGTGCAACCCGGGCTCTTGCTGCGGATCTACGCGATTCGACGGCGAGATCGGCACAATCAGGAACGGATCCATCCCCGACCGCGCCCCCAGCCGGTCGTACCACCCGTTAAGCTCGCGCAGCGAGCGAACGCCAAGTTGCGCCAGCCGGCTGCGCACTTCATCGGCAAGCGCCCGGAAGTAGGCCATCACCATTTCCGGTTTGCCTTGGAACCTCGCGCGAAGCACTTCATCCTGCGTGGCAATGCCGACTGGGCAGGTATTCAGATGGCATTGCCGCGCCATCACGCATCCGATCGCCAGCAACGACGCCGTGCCGAAGCCGAATTCGTCGGCGCCCAGAATTGCCGCGAGAATAATGTCCCGGGCGAATTTCAGGCCTCCGTCCACACGGAGAGAGAGCCGTGAACGGAGGCCGGCGCGAACCAGTGTGTCATGTGCTTCGCGCAACCCGATTTCCCAGGGAAGCCCGGTATTCTTGATGGAAGTGAGCGGTGACGAACCCGTGCCGCCGTTGTGCCCGCTTATGGTAATGACGTCCGCGCCGGCTTTTGCGACCCCGGCGGCGATGATGCCCACGCCCGCTCCGGAAACCAGTTTCACGCCGATGCGCGCATGCGGGTTCACGGCGCGCAAATCGTGAATCAATTGCGCCAGATCTTCGATGCTGTAAATGTCGTGATGCGGTGGCGGCGAAATCAGCGGCGTTCCGGGCGTCGCATGCCGGATGCGCGCAATGTATTGACTGACTTTCTTCGCCGGGAGTTGCCCGCCCTCGCCCGGCTTAGATCCCTGCGCCATCTTGATTTCGAGTTCTTCGGCGTGCACCAGGTAATCGGTGGTGACGCCGAACCGCGCCGAAGCCACTTGCTTGATTTTGTTGGCCGCGGCCGGCTCATACCTGTAGGTATCAGGATCTTCCCCGCCTTCGCCGGTATTGCTGCGCGCCCCAAGCTCGTTCATCGCCAGAGCGATCGTGCGATGCGCTTCCGGACTTAGTGAACCGAGGGACATCGCCTGAGTGCTGAAGCGCTTGACGATGGCTTCGACGGGCTCGACTTCCTCAAGCGGAACCCCGGGTTCCGTCGTGGTTTCGAGCAAATCGCGGAGAAAAATTGTCCCTTGCGTTTCCGCCAGTTCCTCAAAAACCGAATATTCCTTGGGGCTCGGCGCCTTCACGAACGCATGGAGCCTGCGCACAACCTCCGGCGAAGTCGCGTGCAATTCCGCCCCTTTTCGGAAGCGGTAAAGTCCCGCGTCGGCCAGCTCTTCGGCCTCGGCAGAAAACGCGGTCTTGTGCATGTTCAGGTAGTCGCCCAGCAAATCGTCGAGCGATTTCTGCCCCGGATAGTCGGAAGCGTCTTCGAACAGCTGCTCGGCAAGGTCCTCGGAAAGACCCACGATCTCAAACAAATGGCTGTTGCGGTAGCTTGCCAGCGTCGACACTCCCATGCGCGCCAGCACTTTGCGCAGGCCCGCACGAATGGCCGCGCGCGCCTTCTCTGCCCCTCCTGGCTCCAGAGATTCTGCAAACTGGTCCGCGAGGTAAGGCACCACCGCGCTCGCCCCCGCAGCTACGAGCAGTGCGACGTGATGGGTGTCAAAGACTTGCGCCGACTCGACGATCAGGGGCACATCCCACAATCCTGCGCGCACCATTGCCTTCCACACTGCCGCGGTCGCCAGCAACGCCGGCAGCGGCGCGCGTTCCCGGGAAATCGCGCGGTCGGAAAGGAGGAGGAGCCCCGGCGGGGCGCTGCTGCTCAGCGGGGTAGTGGAAAGCTGAGAAAAGCTGCAGCGCGCCCCCGGGACTCCCGCGGCGGCAGGAAACGTAAAGTCGATGCGATCGACGGAGCCAAAAATCCCCGTCAATTGCGACAATTGTTCGGGTGTCGTCAGCGGACTCGGCAGCGTCACCCCATCTTTCAAATGCACCTCGAGTGACATCACATGTGTTTCGCGCAGGGGATCGATCGGCGGGTTTGTCACTTGCGCGAATCGCTGCTTGCAGTAGTCCCACAATGTTCTGGGCAAGGCCGAAAGAAAGGCCGGAGGCGCATCGTCTCCCATGCTCCAGTCCGCCTCTTTCCCGCGAAGCAGCGGCGAAAAAAGAATCTTGAATTGATCTGCTGTCCAGCCCGCCGCGCCCGCAACACGCTTGGCATTGCGGATCGGCGTCGGGCGCGCACTGAAAACTTCCGCAACCTGCCGTTGCGGAACGGCATTCTGCGCCTGCCGCATCGCCATCCGCTTGAGCACGTCGCGCCAGCGTAAAAATTGTCCAGAAACCGGATTGGCCAGAATCATTTCGCCGGGGCCAAGCCTTTGCCGCTCGGCGATTCGTGATTCGTCTAAATCGACAAGCCCGGTTTCCGATCCCGCGATCAACAGTCCGTCGTGCGTCAGCGTGTAGCGCATCGGTCGCAGACCGTTGCGGTCCAGCTTCGCTCCCACCGACTGCCCGTCAGAAAACACCAGCGCCGCGGGCCCATCCCACGGCTCGGTTTGCTGCGAAAGCGCGGTCAGCGCATTGCGGACATCCCGCGAGAGCAGGGGATCCTTTTCGTACGCCGGCGGCACCATGGCCAGCATTGCTTCTTCCGAAGAAAGCCCGTCGAGCAGCCGCAACTCAAAACCGTTGTCGAAACTCGCGGAGTCGCTGACGTGGTCTTCCAATATCGAGAACCATGGCCCCACTCTGAGCCGTTCCTGAATCTCCCGTTCCTTGGCGCGGAGCCACCGCCGGTTCGACACGATGGTATTGATCTCGCCGTTGTGGGCCACGTAGCGGAAAGGCTGCGCTAGATCCCACGAAGGCTGCGTGTTCGTCGAATATCGCTGGTGAAAAACCGCGAAGGCCACGGCAAAGGAAGGATCGCGCAAATCCTCGTAAAATTGCGGAAACTGCCACGGTGTGAGCAATCCCTTGTAAACGATGGTCTGGGAAGAGAGCGAAGAGAGATAACAGCGCGGCGGCATCAACGATTCCGCGCGCTTCCTTAAGAGCATCAGACGCCTCTCGAATCCCTCCGCTTCTTTCGCACCATCAGAAGCCGCGACGAAAAACTGCCAGATTTCCGGCATGGTTTCGAGGGCCTTGCGCCCCAATGCATTGACGTTCACCGGCACGCGTCGCCAGCCCAGCACTCGCAGCCGCCCGGTATCCGCGGCAATTTCAATCGCCGCGCGAAATTCCGTGGTTGCCGAACCAGGAAGAAATGCACACCCCACGCCAAAATGCTCGGGCAGTTCGATCTGCAGTTCCCGCGTGCGCTCGCGGAAGAATTTTTGGGGCAGCGAGGTTAGCAATCCCGCGCCGTCGCCGCTGGCGCCGTCCGCGTCCACACCGCCGCGGTGCGTCAGCCGTTCTAAGGCTGTCAGCGAGATTTGGATGATTTCGTAGCTGGGAGCGCCGCCAAGGCGAGTGACAAAACCAGTGCCGCAGGCATCGTGATCGGGGTGGCTCCAATTCGGGTGGCGTCCCCGGGCAGACCCGAGCCGCATACGCCTAGCGCCAATGTGGCTTCGCCGGTACCACATATCAGTTTATTAAACGGGCAGCCCATTGATGTACAACGCAGAATTTCGATGCACTGCATTGATTTCTTGACGGATGGAGGCAGGAGAGACTTGCAGGGGGGCGCTTTTCAGAACTTTGTAACTTCAGAGAAATGGAAGTTGCCGATCTTCATCGCCGGCACCACCATTTCAAACGATTCTTCTCCGGTTGCGCGCACGGCGGGACTCATCCGCTCGACATGGTTCAGCATTTCGATCAGCGACTGATTGAAGCGGAAGTTTCGTACGGCGCGTGTAAGTGTCCCGTTTTCAATAAGAAACAAGCCATCGCGGGTCATCCCGGTCATCACTTTCTCGTAGGGATCCACCTCGCGGATGTACCAGAGCCGCGTGACCAGCAACCCCCGGTCGGTCGAAGCTACCATCTTCTCGACCGAAGAATCCCCGCCGCCAATGACCAGATTCATTGGCGCTTCGCCGTATTCGTTCGGTAACGCAAACCCGTGGCCGGTCGGCCGCTGGCGTGCGATCTTGGCCGACGCACGCGAATACACCAGGTTCTTGGGAACACCGCCATCGACAAGCAGCACCCTCTGGCGTGGCATGCCCTCGCCATCAAACGGCGCGCCCTTCTGCAGCGGATGATACACGTCATCGCTGATGCTGATGTTCTTCGCGAAAAGCTGCTTCCCCATGCGGTTGTTGAGGCAGGATCGCTTGTCCTCGACTGCGGTAGCGGCAAAGTCGTAAAACAAGAACCCGACCAGGTCCAGGACCGCGGCCGGTTCTAGAATCACCGTGTACCGTCCCGGGGCCAGCTCCAATGTCTTGAGGGCAAGGTGAGCTTTTTTGCTAGCTCTTTCTGCCAGTTTTTGCGGATGAATCTCCCGGACGTCGGCGCTATCCGCTTTGGCCCAACTTGCCGCGGGATCTTCCTGCATGGTAATCGAAAATTGCGAATGCGTTTCGCGGTAGGTGGCGAACAGACCGCGCGAATTGCCCACCGTCGTCTGGCTTTGTCCGCTCGAAAAGATTCCCGCCGCCGCTTGACCTTTCTTCGAGGCCAAATCGCAAGCCAGTCGAACAGCGCGCGCCCGCTCTTCGGGCCTGAGCGCCGCCGTTGCCTTGACGAAGCGATCGACGGTGCGGTACCGCTGCCGTCCCGGCATCGGCAGAAGCCGCGCATCTCGCGGCTCGCTGTGCGCCAGCGAAAGCGAGGCCTCGATCGTTCCGCGTAAAGAGTCTTCGTCCAGCCGATTGGTCGTGGCCCGCGCCGTGCGGCCGCCGGTCACGGTGCGAACCGAAACCGTCAGGCTATGCTCAAAGACGTTTTGGTGGATGCCATTGTTCGCAAACCGCGTCAGCGCGTCCGCAACTTCATCAACATGAACTTCCGTGTCTGAAGCGACTGTAGATTTCGCCAATCGCAAAACGGTCTCGACAATCCCTCGCAGGTCGCGTTGCGGCAGCAGTTCGGCGTGCTCTAGTTTTTTTTTGCTGAATTTTTTTGGCGCGCTGGGTGCGATGGTCATTGTTTTGAAAAAGCCGTTCCGATCCTGATGTTGCGAAACCGCGCGGGAGCCGCCCCGTGCCCTGTGCCCATCGTTTGCATCGGCTGCCCTTTGCCGCAGTTCGGCGTGCCCCACAACGTCCAGTGGTCAAACTTGCAAATGGCGTCGCAGGAATTCCAAAACTCCGTGGTGATGCCGCTGTAGCTCGGATTTTTGAGCATTCGCACTTTTTTCCCGCCCTTGATCTCCCACGCGATTTCCGTGGAGAACTGGAACTGGTATCTCCGGTCGTCAATGGACCACGACCGGTTTGTGTCCATCAGGATTCCGTCTCCCGTGTCGGAAATCAGATCGTCGTAGTCCCACGTGCCGGGGAGCAAGCTCACGTTGGTCATGCGAATAATCGGCAAGCGGTTCCAGCTTTCCGCGCGCATGGTTCCCGACGAGCGCTCCAGCCCGATGAAGTGTGCCGTCTCGCGGTTGGACAGATACCCGCGGAACTTTCCGTCTTTAATAATGTCCGTGCACTGCGCGGGAACGCCTTCGTCGTCATAGGCAAAGGTGCCCAGCCCTGGCCCGTGATCCAGCCGCGCATCCGCAACCACATTCACGATGCTCGACGCGTATTTCAGCTTGTTCAACTGGTCGAGCGTCAGAAAACTCGTGCCCGCAAAATTCGCTTCCTGGCCGAGCACGCGGTCCAGCTCAATCGGATGCCCAATCGATTCGTGAATCTGTAAGCCCAGTTGGTTCCCCGCCAGAATCAACGTGCCGAACTTTTCCGGGCATTGCGCTGCCGCATGCAGCGCTGCCGCTTCTTCCGCAATGACTCGCGCATGCTTCAGCAACTCCAGCGACTCGACCAACTCGTAGCCTTCGAGCGCATGCTGCCCGCCAAAACTGTTGGGATACGACCGCTTTTGAATTTCCTCGCCCTGAAAGGAAGTCGCGCCGATTCCGCACCCCGAAATCACTTTGCGCTGGTGAATCCGAGAGCCAATACTCGACGCAAACCACGAGTCGATCTTGCGAAACTGCATGTTTGTTTCCGTCAGCGTGACGCCTTTCACTTTGCGCATTTCGCCGTCGGCCGCAAGCAGCAGCGCAAGCTGAGTTCCCAACGGAATTTCGAAGGGATCTTTCCGGAAAGGACTCTGCCAGCTATCGACGTAGGCTCTTTCCGGCGCCAGCACGACGTTGCGGCGATTCGCGAGTGCCGATGCCTTCGCGATGGAGACGGCCTGCGCCGCACAAGCCGCTACGCCGTCGCGCGTCAGCCGGTCGGTCGACGCAAATCCCCAAGCGCCGCTGGCCAGCACGCGAATGCCAACGCCAACCGATTCGCTAAGTGCCAGCGTACCGACCTGGCCATTCTTCGTGGTCAGGTCGCGCTGCCGCAGATGTATCGCGCGCACGTCGCCATAGGACGCGCCGCGCAGTTTTGCTGTATCCAACGCGTTGGTGCACAAATCCCACATAAGCATCATTCAAACGGAATCGGTGTGCCGGTAGAAAAATTAAGGGCGACCGCCCGAGCGAACGCCCTTAAGAAGATAGCACGATGGCAATCAAAGCTTGGCCGCGAAGCGGTCGCTGCTTAGGTCCCTTCCTGCCACGATGCCAGATAGTGCTCCTGCTCCGGCGTCAGCTTATCCAGCTTGTGCCCCATGGATTCGAGCTTCAGCCGCGCAATCTCTTTGTCGAGGTGCTCGGGAACCACGTAAACCTGCGGTTTCAGCGTCTTCGCACTCGAGCGCAGATACTCGAGAGAAAGCGCCTGATTTGCGAAGCTCATGTCCATCACCGCCGCGGGATGCCCTTCCGCTGTCGCGAGATTCACGAGCCGCCCCTCCCCGATCAGATACGTCTTGCGCCCATCCCGCAACTGGTATTCATCCACGAGCGGGCGCACTTGGCGCTTACTTGTGGACAGTTTTTCGAGGGCGGGAATATCAATCTCCACGTTGAAGTGTCCGGAGTTGCAGACAATCACTCCGCCCTTCATCCTCTCGAAGTGCTCCTGGCGAATCACGTTCTTGTTTCCCGTCACGGTGATAAAGACATCACCTTCTTTCACCGCTTCGGCCATCGGCATGACGCGGAAACCGTCCATCACTGCCTCAATGCCCTTCACCGGATCAATTTCCGTAACGATCACGTCCGCGCCCAGGCCCTTCGCGCGCATGGCCACGCCGCGCCCGCACCAGCCGTAACCCGCAATCACCACCTTCTGCCCGGCCAGGAGCAAGTTCGTCGCGCGAATCACGCCATCCAGAGTCGACTGCCCCGTGCCGTAGCGGTTGTCGAAGAAGTGCTTGGTCATCGCGTCGTTCACGGCGATAATCGGGTACTTCAGCGTCCCGTCCTTGGCCATCGCGCGGAGCCGAATCACGCCGGTGGTCGTCTCTTCCGTCCCGGCGACGACGTTGGGAACCAGATCGGTGCGCTTCGTGAGCAGGGTCGTCACCAGGTCGGCGCCGTCGTCCATGGTGAACTGCGGTTTGTGCTCGAGCGCCGCGCTCAAGTGCGAGTAATAGGTCTCGTTGTCCTCGCCTTTAATCGCATACGTGGGAATATGGAAGTCGCGGTTCAGCGACGCGGCAACTTCATCCTGTGTCGAAAGCGGATTCGACGCACACAGCACGGCTTCCGCGCCGGCATCGCGCAGCGTAATCATCAAATTCGCCGTTTCGCTCGTTACATGCAGGCACGCCGACACGCGCAATCCCTTCAGGGGTTGCTCCTTCGCAAGACGCCGGCGAATAATTTCAAGCACCGGCATCTGCCCGGCCGCCCACTCGATTTTCCTTTTGCCGGCGTCGGCCAGCCCGATATCTTTCACATCACCTTTCTTCAATTCCGCGGTTGCCAAGTTCCTGCTCCTCTTCTTTGAATTCCATGCGGGACACGTAGAAGCCCTGTTCCAGCTTGTTACGCAAGGCCGTTGTATGTCATCCCGGACCCGCTCGCCTTATTTGAAGACGGCGGCGAGGGCTCGCTTCTCGCCGTTTGAGGATTAGCGCCGCGCGGCAACTTCCGCGGCCGCTGCCGCACCAAGCCCCGCAGCTTTGCGAAGCGCGTCCGCGCGGTCCGTGCGTTCCCAGGTGAACCCATGCCCGCTCCGCCCGAAGTGTCCATAGGCCGCGGTAGCTTTGTAAATCGGCCGCCGCAGGTCCAGCGCCTCGATGATGCCCGCCGGCGTCAGCTTGAAGTTTTCACGGATCAGCTCGGTAATTTTCTCTTGCGGAATCATCGCCGTTCCGAACGTTTCCGCCATCACTGACACCGGCTCGGCCACGCCAATCGCGTACGCCAACTGCACTTCAGCCCTGCGCGCCAATCCCGCAGCCACAACGTTCTTCGCGATGTATCGCGCCATGTAGCACGCCGAGCGGTCCACCTTCGACGGATCCTTCCCCGAAAACGCGCCGCCACCATGCCGGCTGTAGCCGCCGTATGTATCCACAATGATCTTGCGGCCGGTCAACCCCGCATCGCCCATCGGCCCTCCAATCACGAAGCGCCCCGTCGGGTTGATGTGGTATTTTGTGCGGGCGTCCAGCATTCGCGCGGGCACGATCGGCCGGACGACATGCTCCATCACCGCCGCGCGCAAATCCACGTTGGACACCCTTTCGCTGTGCTGCGTGGAGAGGACCACGCACTCCACGCGGGCCGGCTGTCCGTTGCGGTACTCAATCGTGACTTGGGATTTCCCATCAGGCCGCAGGAAATCAACGAGCTTGGCCTTGCGAACTTCGGCGAGGCGTTGCGTCAAGCGGTGGGCCAGTTGGATGGGCATGGGCATCAACTCGTCGGTTTCATCGCACGCAAAGCCGAACATCAGCCCCTGGTCGCCCGCGCCGCCGGTGTCCACGCCCATGGCGATGTCCGGCGACTGCCGCTTCACCGTGCACATCACCGCGCAAGTGTCGGAGTCATAACCGTACTTCGCGCGGTCGTAGCCCACTCCGCGAATCGTCTCGCGCACCAGTTCGTCATAATTTACGTGTGCGGTCGTGGTAATCTCTCCGGCCACCACGGCGAGTCCTGTTGTAACCAGCGTCTCGCACGCCACGCGTCCTTGAGGGTCTTGGCGCATCACTTCATCGAGCACCGCGTCAGAAATCTGGTCGGCTATTTTGTCGGGATGGCCTTCTGTGACGGACTCTGAGGTAAACAAGTAATTCCGTAAGGCTTCGCTCAAAACAATTTCTCCTTCTGGCTTTGCTCAGGATCGACGATTTTCCAAGGGTGCTTGCCATCCCCGGCAAACCGACCGGGTTCGCCGAAGGATTTGGAACGTGCGCCCCACTTCGGCCTGCGCACCACCACGCGACTAGTTATCCCCACTAACCTCCCAAAGTTAACATCCGCTCGCGCGCCGAGTCAACGCGCTGAATCCAAATGCCTTAAACGCAGGCCGAACGGTCATTTTCCGTCCCTGAACGGCTTCTCTGCACGGCGATCGCCCGCCGGTCGGCTCCTCCACTCCCCGGCGCAGATCCACGGCGAGCTCGCGAAGCGTTCGCTACGGTGCCGTCAGGTCACTGCCCGCGGCATAGCCCACGCAATCGGTCAGGAGAGCGCGACTGCGCGCGGCTCACCGACTTGCACGCCGCCTGCGCCCCGGTCGCGGAACGATCGCCCTGCTTCCCTTTCAGCCGCAACTGCAGCCCGTGGCGTCGTGGGCTTCGGTTGCACCACCATGGAGTGCGTTCGCCAGGTGATCAGCGACGCTTGCTGGCACCGCGGCTTCGGCGCCGACACGAACGTCGTCGGCAAGAAAATTCGCGTGGATGGCGACCTTTACACCATTGCTGGCGTGCTGCCACCGGACTTCCACCCTCCTGGTCGCGCTGACCGCCGACGTCGATCTGTGGGCCACCACCGGGTTCGCCGCAATTTCCGGCGCCTCCCGTTCGCGCCGTCCGCCTTCTTCCCGGGGTTATGGGCCGCCTCAAGCCGGGACTTAGTTTGGCTCAGGCGCAAGCGCAACTCGACGATCT
>Ga0182032_10000332_pt1 | contig 18714 bp, 16 predicted proteins | sample tim00Cox00000000_FD_125970 | JGI IMG/M metagenome (GOLD analysis project Ga0182032, IMG submission 125970) | Lab enrichment of tropical soil microbial communities from Luquillo Experimental Forest, Puerto Rico - timezero.00C.oxic.00.000.000 | ecosystem: Environmental > Terrestrial > Soil >... | reverse complement strand
CGCGGATTCTGCGGCCTGGGCATCCGTGTGAATCCTGATGCGGCTGAAATCGTGCCCAAAGCGCGGTTCCATCAAGGTTCGCGTGGCAGCATCCAGCGGTTCACCGGACGAGCGCAGCACGTCATGGACGACGGACGGAATCGCGGCGGGAGCAGCCTGTCCGGCGGACGAACGCTGAATCGAGGCCTCCTTCTTTTTGCACTCCTCGCATTGATCGCCGCTTGAAGCGTTCCCGCCGCAGGCACACTTGCGCTGGAGCATCCTGGCGCGAACCGGCATGATGCTTGACGTATGCCACCGGGTTGGATTCTTGTCGGCCACAATCTCGCGGTTACGCTGGGAACGGACAAGCCGTTAGGTTCTTTTTCGCCGCGCACCAGGCGTCGCGATGCAAGCGGTGTTTGCGAACGTACTCCTTGACCGTTGCGCAGCAAATCTTGGGATCGATGGCGTCCGCGGGCTTATCTTCAGCCAAGCTGGCTTCGGGCAAACGTTCGCTGACCAGCGCTCCCTTCGATTCCCGATCTAGATCTGTCGCCTCCGTTCCTGTTTTCGGTGGAGCGGTTTCGCTATGGTTCTCCCCGCCGGAGGAGGATTGCGACATCGCGTTGGACTGGGTGGCGCCGCAATGCGCGGCCAGAAATTCCTCGCCGCATCGCACACTCTCGGCATACCCGCGGCATTCCAAATAGTCTTTGTTTTTGAGAACCCACTCATTCATCTTGTCCTGGACCGCGGTCTTTTTTCCGTCCGTCGGGGCCGCGTTGTATGCCTTATTGGCCCGTTTGCAGCACGGGTTAAGGTCAGTAGCGTGGACAGCCTCGTGCCTTTCGGTACAAGCTTTATAGCAGAGCGACGGAGCGTGAATCACGGTCGTGGGCGTCCCGGTCGAGACATCGCATCCCGTGTCTCCGGCGGCGTCTTGGTGTAATAGCCCGAGGCAGCCTACTTCCGCCAAACGGGCCGCGGCCTCGGCCGGCACATTCACCCGCACCCTGCTGAAATCATGCCCCCACCCGGCCGAAGAAGGCGGGGGTGCTGAGGCTTCTCGAAGCAGAGCGCGCGAGCGCCGACTCTCGGAGGGGAGACAACGTGCTGGTGCGGCAACCGGCTTCGTCGGGATTTGCACTCGCGCATTCATGGAATCAGCCTATTGTCATCCCTGCTGGACTTGATGCAATGTTGCCTGTTCGCTTGAGTCTGCCAAACAACGTGGGTCAATTCGTAAGCCAGAAGGCGCCACGCCCTCCGCACTTCCCCATCCCGCGAAGTTCTGGATGACATGGACCCGCGAATGCTTGGCATGTCCAGTCACATCCGGGCCTACGGGTCGCCACTCACACAGTGCAGCTTGAGGGTGCGCGTCACGTCGTCCGGATTCTGACGAAGCGTAGTAGCGCTTTTAGGAATCCCGCTATTCGGATCGAGTGAGAAGATGGCGCCTTTCATCAGAAGCAGCGGAATATTGGGCATCTAAGTTCCTTCGCGGTTCAGTATGGACGGGCAACCTAGGGACGTCTGGCCATCCACCCCGACCCTCCATCACTCGAATGACTCCCGATACTCCCTCATTTGCTGAATCCTGTTCAGGAGGATTGGCCTGCACACAGCGTCGGCGGTGGGCAGCTTTGTGGTCAAGCAGTCGATCTCCGCGCTGGAAGCAAATCTTTCGGTTTCCTTTTTTTGATTTCCCCGATGCGGTCTCACCGTCCTGCCCGCAGCTTCGCCCTTGCAAATTTTCGGATTCTCATAAAGCGCGTCGGCCCGATGACTCTGCTCATGCGTCTCGACGCAATCCCTTCGGCATCTCACGTGATTGGCATCGCCGACCGCGCCCAGTTGCGTGGTTATGCCTCCGGTGCCGTCACACACGATGGTATTAATCCCGGGGACGGGGGCTTCGACGGACCACCGCTGTAAGGCCGGTCTTCCGATCCCTCCCGCTCGAATTCCCATGGGCCGTATCGCCGCGCCGGGAGATCTCACCAGAGCGCGGGCGGCGTTCTGTTGGATGACGTGCGTGAGTTCATGAGCGAGGAGTTGCCGTCCCGCGGGGCTTTGCGGCGCGTATTGGCCCTCCCCAAAAAACACGTGGGGTCCCACCGTGTAGGCGAACGCATTGACCGCACGCGCCGACGCTACCGCGCGTGCGTCCGTATGCACGCGCACCTGATCGAATGCGTATCCAAACCGCGGCTCGAAGAAGGCACGCGCCGAGGCGCTGAGGGGCATTCCTCCGCCCATGTGCTCCTCCACACTGGAAGCGGTCGTGGCCATCTGCCCCGAATTCTCTTTTACCCTTGCGGCGCTTTCCTGACCGCCCCGACTGCTTTGGCGCTGGAGCCAAGTGTTGCCGCCAGGAATGATGACCGGCGGTGGAGACTTCATATCCTCGTCGGGTTTAGGCATATCTATATCGACGGGATCCGGAGGACTCTCTTTTTCCTCATTTGCGTTGGCAGGATGGCGGTGGAGCATCGCATCAGGCCCGGAGTCCATACGCTGTAGAATGGGGCGGGGGATTTGGCCCCGACCCGTCAGCTCCCCGGTTTCAGCCGGACCGGCCCTGCGCATGATTAGCCTTGCCACCCGGTCCGCTTCCTGCTCGTGTGCATCCCCCGGCTGGCTGATCCGGAGCTGAGTTGGGGTTTCCGGCGAACGCACCGCCTTAACACCCACCCGGCTGAAATCGTGGCCAAGCCAGCGCGAAGCTTGATTCGCAAGGGGAGGGATGGTGACCTGCCCAGCAGCCGTGACCGCCTGACGCTGCAACCCCATCCTCTTGTTCTGGCACTCCGGGCAATCACCGCTCGAAGCCCCCGATCCTCCGCAGGCACACTTCCTTTGCAGGGTCGCAAAAGGCGCGAGGGTAGGCACCTGCAGCACCAGCGGCACTGTCGGCTTCATCGGATTTCGCTCTCTTATGCTCATTGGATCAAACCGCTTTCGCTTCGCCCTCCAGGGCTATGGAGCCTCATAGTGGTCCCCGTCTTTGAGCTTGAACTTGACCTTGCTTCGGTTGCCGGCGGGGTTGAAGAAGGATTCGCCCTGCCGCGGGAGGTCGTTATAGTGGCCTCGCGCCGGGCGTCCGTGCTCGGCCGCGATGGCATTTTCCGTATCAATCGTCGCGTCGTGGTTGGGGCGGTCACCGATGGGTCCATCTCCCCCGCCCAGTCGCGCGTGTCCGCAGAGTTCGTGTTCCAAGATCCTCCACCCTTCCGCCCATTCGGCGTGGCCATCGGGCGCGAATGAACCAAACTCCACAGGAGAGCTGGCGGCGACCATAGTTACGGTGGGGTTCGGGCCCGGCGCCGTTTGTGGCCACACCGATATCGAGGGAACCGTGGCGTTAGTGCCGTCATGTAACGTTTTGGGCTCAGTTCCCACCGCAGCCGGCTGTACGTTGATGGTATAAGTCCTGGACGGATCATGAGCAACGTCGCACAGACATTCGCAACCTTGAGTGGTACTCGCGCTGCAATGCTCGCTGATGTTTTGGCCGGTGACAGCAAAATTTCCCGGACAAATAGTGTTAAAGTAACCCAGGATTTCAGCGGTAGAGGCAGGGGGATTGACGATAACTGTCCGCCTTAGCATCGCTGGAAACCGTTTCGGGGGCGCCCGATGAGACTCGGAACGGATCACCGCCTCGGCGAAGCGGTCCGCTTCTTTCTCCGCGGCGTCAGCGGCGGGGCCCACCTGGACATCTGTCAGCGCGGTGTTCGATTCACTTTGCTGAACGACGTGGGCAAGCTCGTGAGCGAGCAAGTGGCGTCCACGCTCAGTCGAAGGAGAGTACTCACAGGCTCCGAACGCGACTTGGTTCCCCAGCGTGTAGGCTTTGGCATTCACCGCAGCTGCGGACTGCGCCGCGCCGTTGTCGGTGTGCACACGAACCCGGCTGAAGTCGTGCCCGAAGCGCGGTTCGAAAAAGGCGCGCGCTGCGGAATCGAGGGGTTCGCCGGGCGAGCGTAGCACGTCGCGGACGATGGGCGGCACCGTGGCAGGCCTCGACCCACCCGCCACGCGGCGCTGCAACATTCGCTTGCGCTGGCATTCCGGGCAATCGCGCCCCGAGCCTCCCGATCCTCCGCAAGCACATTTCCGTTGCACAGTTCCGAAAGGCGCGGACGTAAAGTGAAGAGGCGGCGCCGAATCGCGCGTCTGTGGGATCTGGGCACGCTTGCTCATGGACGGCGACCTCCGCGACCCGGACGGGTCAGCGGCGATCGAGCTGAGACCCGCGCGTGCTGACGCAAGCTCCGAAAGACGGCTTCGGCAATTTCCGTCCCGGTCGCCTGGGGTTTTGCGGCGACCTTCAATTGGAATGCGCCGCCATTGATCCGTTCGATCATCGGCGGATTCTGGTGCCAAGCCGGAGCGCCACGCTGGCCTATCAACCGCGCGAGTTCACTTTCCACGGCATGGGCAATTCGGTGGCGGTCGCCCGGTGCAAAGCCGTGCAGCACCAGTTCCTCGATGTGAACGCTGACCGAGTGACGAGTGCCCAGCGGCAAGTGACGTGCGACGAGTGACGAGTGGCGAGCCGGCTCAGTGTGTTCGAGTTGTGGCTCTATCTTCACGAAACCGTTCTCCGTCTCTCGGAAGGGGCGGCCCTTGTGGCCGCCCCTGGGCAACCACTAACCACGAGGGTTGCCCCTACGAGGTTTATACCCACCCCGAGGTTTCGGAATCCGTCAGGGGACGTTCGAGTTTGGTGAATTCGCTGCGGGCGGCAGCGAGCAGGTGCGACATGCGCACGGGCTCCCCGGCATCGGCGGCTAAAAATGCCGCACCCATCGCGATGTTGTAGATATTCCCGCCCGCGGCGCTCAGACGCGCTAGCCGCTCAACGCGCAATCCCTCCGTGGGCGTCTGGCGAGGAAAAACCCGCCGCCAGATCTCCGCCCTCTGAGGGGCTTCCGGAAACGGAAACTCCACCACAAAGCGAATGCGACGCAGGAAAGCAAAGTCCACGGCCTCTTTCCGGTTGGTGGTCAGAATCGCCAAGCCACGGTAGGTCTCCATGCGTTGCAGCAAGTAGCCCACTTCGATGTTGGCATAGCGGTCGTGGCTGTCCTTTACCTCACTGCGCTTGCCGAACAGAGCGTCCGCCTCGTCAAAAAGCAAAATGGCAGCGCCCCCTTCGGCAGCATCGAACACGCGGCGCAGGTTCTTCTCCGTTTCGCCTATGTATTTGCTGACCACCTGACTCAGGTCGATGCGGTACAAATCGAGCCGAAGTTCGTTGGCGAGCACCTCGCCAGCCATTGTCTTGCCGGTGCCGCTGGGGCCCGCGAACAAGGCGCTGATTCCCAAGCCGCGCGAAGCTTTCGAGGCAAAGCCCCACGTCTGGTAGACCTTGGCGCGCTGGCGAACGTGCAAAGCGATTTGATTGAGAAGCTGTTTCTGCATCTCCGGCAGCACCAGATCCTCCCAAGTGGCGGCAGGCTCAATGCGCTGCGCTAGTCCTTCCAAGCGGGGCCGAGCCTGAATGCGGCACGCATCCCACAAGACTGCTGCCCATGCGTTCTCGGAAGCTTGGATGGATGTGCCAAAGGCACCTTTGGAGTGCGGCGCCCCGCTCCACAGCCCGTGCTGGGCGACGCACTCCAGGGCGCTTCGCGCATTCTCGTGCAGAGTGGTGAGCCGAAGGTTCATGACACCATCGCTCAGGGCGGGCTCAGAGCCCAATGATGGGTCTGCAGGTGTAGAGCCAATACCAGGCCCTACACCTGAGATTGCCTGTGCCACGGCGGCATGAATCTTGCCGGCGCACAAGTTGAACTGGGTGACGAGGGTTTCCACGCGCCCATCGAGCCGGAGGGCTGCCGCGCCCAGCGCTTCCTTCCAGATCTGGAGTTGTTCCGTGGAGGTTGCCTTGGGCACTTCGAACGAGATCAACTGGCGCTCCACCGGCTTCAACCGTTCGCGAGTCGAAATTAGGAGGAGGCTATGGAGCGTTTCCACCAGTCGTTTGAGCGCCGTGTCCCCCTGTACATCTGTGGTTTCCGCGTCATCACATTCCACGAGCAGGCCATGTGGATGAAGTGCGACCTCACGCTCCCAAAGGCGGATGAAGAGGTCAAGATCAGCCGTTCCGCGTGGTACGACTTGTGCCGACATAACGCGCAGATGCAGGCCCAACCGGGCGCACGCTTCCGTAGCCACCGCGCGCTTGGCGGCCAAATCATTCCCGCATAACTGCACGGCCGGCCACGGAGGTTGCCCGTTGGTCCGGGACCAGCTGCCGGCTACCTGCTCCGCCACGTCGCGCTGAGACGCCGGCAGTTCGCCACCCAAGCTCAAAGGCGTGGTCAGGCTACGCAAACGCTCGTCGATCGAAGGCAGGCCCGCCAGGTAGTGGAGAATCCGCTCATCAATCCGCAGTGCGCTGGTGGTGAGGGCGTCGCCAGCCCCTACCTCCACAAGGTGCCAGAAGCGCAAAGGCTGCGCCGGCAGCAGCGCGCTCCAATGCGCATCCTCGAAAGCCGCCAGCGCAAGGCTGAAGGTCGGAAGCGACTGGTGATGATCTTTGTTCGCCGCGGCGTAGAGGCCCGCGAATCTGGAATCCAACTCCACCCCAGCGCACATCAGCAGAATCTTGCGCTCAAAGCTGGTGAGGCCGAACGTGGCGCAGAGGGTATCAAGCGCCGGGGGGACCGCCATCGAGTCCCGGACGTCTTCCAGGATCGTCTCCCTGTTTAGGGGCAACCCTCGTGGTTGCCCGAGGGCGGCGGCCACAAGGCTCGCCCCTGCGTCCGACGCATCCCCCGCGTTCTGAGTCTCCGATATCGAGAGAAGCTTCTCCAGCGTGGCGCGCACCTCGGCGAGCGCTGCCATCAGGCATGCTTGGTTGGCCTCTTCCCAACTGCGGACGGGAATTTCGCTCATGTGATCGTCACCGTGGGGCCGAAGGTCGAGCTGGTCGGATCGAGGTCCAAGAGACTCTCCGCTCCGTCCACGGCTACCCGAATGAAGTATTGCGTACCCTTCGCCTGGATGCCCGTGATCGCAAAGTTCAGGATGCTGGTGTTCGTCATGGGAGGCGGAGGGGTGAATGCGTATGCCGCGGGCGACGACGGAGGCGGCAGCGTGGCCTCGTTGAGCAGGAGGGTGACGCGCTGCCCGGGCTGCACCGCGGGTGTTATGTTGACTGTGATTTGCGTGGAGCTGACCGGGCCCGGAGCAATGACCGGGTGTAGCACTATCGCTGCCACGTTGGAATCGAAACCGGGATGCTGCTGAGGGGGTGTGCCGATTTGCAGTTGTCGTACCACTTGCACGCCTTGCACCCCCGCCGGCAAGCCGGCTGGGACCGGCAAGATGATGGCCTTGTCGGTGACCGTGGGCGGCGTAACCACCAAACTTCCCAGCCGAACAGTCGTGGCGGTGACGTCGCTGAGCAGGTGGCTCCCCTGAATGATCAACGTGCTCGTGGGGAGGATCGGCTGGCCCGCGCCCGCCTGAGACATCACCTGGTTAATCACCGGCTGCTCGAACGGCATCACATAAATGTTTCTCGACTGGACGGGCAACGCCTCCTGCGGGGTGTCGTGGCTCTCAATCAGGACCACGGAGGCTTGATAGGCCGCCGATAAGCTGTACTCGACTTGAAAAAATGCTGACCACAGCTTGGTAAATTCCTCAAGCGATAGCACCGTGGGAGTGAACCTTACCCGTTCGACCTGGGAATCCAGGCCGGAGCCATCCAGAAACTTAAATTCCTTGACAGCGGCCTGGATATTCTGAGTCGAAAGCAGCGGCTGTACATCGAGTGCACTGGCTACTGCGCCTAGCATTCGCTGGGGCTCCAACTTATCGTCGCTTCCGTGAAATGTGAACAAATAATGCAGGTCGAGTGCGGTCAGCGGCTTCTTGACCAGCGTTCCATCGGCGCGACGGGTAGGTAAGTCACAATGGCGATAGGCAACGTTGGGAGTCACCCGGTAAAGGTAGACATTGACCACTGGTCCTTTATGGCCTGGGTGCTTTCCGTTTGGGCGGTTAAAACCGACGTTCGAACCGCTCACCGCGTTTTGCACCGGACCCAGCAAGATCTGCTGGAGGGCGGCGCTTACCGTGGCGATGGCCAAGTAGTTGCTCATCGATTCCCCCGGTGACGCCGGTTCAAATAGTCATCTAACGACACCGTCGGCCTTGATCGCGGCGGCGGGGCGAGGCGATTGCGCGGTTCGGCAAACGCTGCTCGCACTTCAACCTTACCAATCGACACCTGAACGGCAGGAGTCAGTGATCCGGAAGAGGGCCCAGCCTCAGGCTGACTCACGCCTCTCGAGCGTGGCGCCAGAGGCGGACGAACGGCGCCTGTGACGCTCGGTGCCGGACGAGCTTGAAGAGATGGCCATTCTACTGGAGGGAGGGCGCCGGTGGCGGACGATAATACTTTCGCGACGAGAGCGGGTTCGGCCGAGGCGCGAGGCTCTGTGAATCTACCAAAATCCAAGCTAGCGCTGGATGTTTCGGTATCAATCTCGGGTGAGCGAAGGCGACCAACGAGTCCGCCCTCTCTGACAGCTGGCGCGGCCGGCAGTGAACAGGCACTCTCGGGTTCGTCCGCACTAGCGTCGGCGGGCGGGACAGCTATGGGATCGGTAGCTTTTGCCGTCTGGAGGCTCGGCTGGAATGTGCGCCGCACCAGCGGAGACGACTTCAACTCCGTCGCACCGTCGTGGCGGTTTGGAATGTCGATGGCTGCAATCTGTTCCGGGCTTGCTGCGACACGCGGGATAAAATGAGGCCGCACAACTCGAGAAGAGTCTGGAGGCTTAAACCTTGCGCCGAGCTTGGCATGGGATTCCGGCGGTGTGGCTCTCACCAGCCGTGTTCGCAGCCTATGGGTTCCATGATTGATGGAAGTAGCGCTCGCGTCGCCCTCGGAACCGGTTTCGACCGCGGGCTCCGTTTGGTCATTGCGCCCGGGGAGGACGCGTCGCGCCTCAAGATCTCGGGCTTGGTGGCTGATAGGAGCAGCGTACGCGTCTCCTTCGGAAGCGGCTTCGACCGCGAGTTCGGAAGAAGCGTCCGGAGCGGCGAAGCCGGGGTGCGCGCCCAGCAGACCGCTGCCTCGCCGGTAAGGCTCATAAATGGAAGGAATGTGTGGCTGGACAACCTCCAAGGCCCCGCGAGCGCGGTCGATCAGGTTGCTTAGGAAATCACTCATGCCCCTACCATATTCAGGTAGAACTGCCGCCGAGTTGGACTCAGCGTCAAGATGTCTCGTTCACGCCAGCCGTAGGCTCGCGCCAGGGTGTGCACATCGCTCAAAATCCGCCACGCCCAAACCTCGATTTCGGTCCAAAGGAACGAAACGATGTCAAAGACCGTATGCCACCTGTGCTCACAGGAGGGACAGGTGAGGTGCAATTGGATGTCCGCCAGGGGGTCGGCCTCTGCCATAGATGTCACGACGCTCTCCATGACCTCTGGGGGCAATTTGTCTAAATCAACCGGAGCATCCCCCTTCACCACGGAAGTCAAGCAACGTTCGAGCATCAAGGTGCGGCAACCCTCCGCATCTGATTGGTCCGCCACAGCGATCACATCCAGGCTTGTGGGGAGGCGGAGCGTCATCTCGTACCCAGCGATGCTCAGGAAGTTTGCGCCTGACGTTGTCCTCTGCGAACCGGAGTATATCTGCTGAGTATTCAACAGCAGCTCAATCCGGTCACGGCAGTTCGGGCAGACGACCACGCCATCCATCCGTGGACCCCAAAGGAGCTCTCGCAGCATTATTAGTTTGGCGTCTCGTTGGCCGATGCTGATTGCGGCCAAGGCGTCGGGGGAAGTCTCGGGGCAGGCCACCGCCAACAGCGCCAGCGCTCGCTCCGTGGGTGGTTGGGCAAAGCCAGCCTCCCAAACGTCCAAGAGTTCCCCCGCCGATAGCGCACGCATGGCGATTACTGGGTGGGAACATTGAAGGAGGGTTCCTTGGGCTCCGTCACGGCAATGTCCCGCTCCCAACCTTCATTCTCCAGCTTGATGTGCTGGATGGCTACGGCGTTGGCATTAGCATCGAGATCCGGCAAAGCCACCCACTCCGATACCCAGCAGCGGTAGACGAAGTAGGCCTGGACCTTCTGGCCCGCCTCGTTATAGAGTTCGATGATGATATCCTTGCGGAAATCAGCCAGCGACACTTCTGCCCCCAACGCGGCGCCCAGATGCCAACACTTGCCGGCCCACTCCTCAAAGGCCGGGTCGAAGGTTACCCCGCGCTCCAGAGTGATGGCGTCAAACTCATTACGACCTGGCGATTTTCGACTGGTCGAGGGATCGCCCCCCTCTCGATGCTTTACCACCTCAGTCATGCGCTTGAGGCCGGTAACTTTGCTGATACCCGCCACGTATTGCCCATCCCACTTGACGCGGAATTTGAAGTTCTTGTACGGATCGTGGCGTTGGGGGTTGACGGTAAATTCAGCCATTGCAAGTCCTCCCGAATATTGCACCCTGGTAGCTCGGCCATCCTGGCCGTGTTCATCACGGCAGGCTGCAGGTGCTACAAATTAGCCCTAGCTTGCAGTTTGCCCGGCCATTTGTTGGATTTGGATGATGACGAATTCAGCCGGTTGAAGTGGAGCAAAGCCGACGATGATATTGACGATGCCGTTGTCGATGTCCGTTTGGGTTGTCGTCTCGCTGTCGCACTTCACGAAGTAAGCTTCCGCAGGAGTTTGTCCCTGGAAATAACCCTGGGTGAAAAGGTTCTGCATAAACGAGCCCACGTTGAGCCGGATGGCCGACCACAGAGGCTCATCGTTGGGTTCAAAAACCACCCATTGGGTTCCCTGGTAGAGGCTCGCCTCCAGGAACAGAGCAACGCGACGAACCGGCACGTACTTCCACTGATTCGTCTCCGCGTCCGCTCCCACCAGAGTCCGCGCGCCCCAAAGGACGGAGCCATACACGGGAAAGGTTCGGAAGCAATTCAAGCCCAGCGGATTGAGGACCCCATTCTCGGCATCGATCATCTTATAAACCAGGCTCTGGACTCCCGAAAGCGTCGCCTCCGTTCCGGCTGGAGCCTTCCACACGCCGCGAGCGGAGTCCGTTCTGGCGTAGACACCTGCTACCACCCCGCAGGGAGCAAAGGTGCGAAGGTTGTAATTGTTGAGAGGATCGGGCACCCGCAGCCGGGGGAAAAATGCGGCGCCATTGGGATCGCTTACCGTAAGCCCGGTGGTCTTCCAATCCACAGCGGCAGACACGGTATTAACGAAGGGAGGGCAATCCAGCAAGAGGAATGCCCGCTTGCTGTCACACACGGCGATGGCGGCGCTATAGATGGCGTTGGGATCGACGGTACTGTCGAGCACTGCGGGATTGCCCGGCACTGCGCGGGTAGCGTCCGGTATACACAGCAGATTGAAAGCATCCACGTTTCCTGCCTGCAAGGCATAAAGGCCCGTGTACGACCCCGGGTCGCCGATGATATCGGCGGTTCCGGGAAGGCTTGGCGATCCGCCTTGCGAACCGTCTGCGCCCAAGCCTGAACTGGTTAGCTGCCCACCCCAAGTGTTGGACGTGCCATTGCCCGTGCCCAGGGCGTAATGCGCAACATTCGCGTTGCCCTGCGAGTACTGCGGAACAGACGCGGTGCCCACCGGATGCAGGCCAAGCGTCCCGGAAATATCGACTGGTCCACCAGGAGACGCTGTGAAACTTTTGAAAGCGATCACCGCATCGGGAATTTGGGGCAGCGACGCATTCACTCGAATGGCTTGGTTGAGACCCACTCCAAACACTGAACACTGAACCGAGGCGCCTGGCATCTGAATGGCCAGTGCCGCATTGATGGTCCTCTGGAGTTGGGCCGCCAGGCCCGACACGGTTTGTGGAATGGGCGACTTTATCGGGAAAACCGTTATAGTGATTGGAAATGGTGACGGCACAGACGAGGGAGAGCTCACGCTTAACTCTACAGCGTAACCGTTGTGGGTGGGCTTGTTATCGGCCGTTGTAATATTCGATATCGTCGCGTTAGTGGCGCCAGCCAATGACGCCGGGACTCTGGTGGCTAGGGTCAAGGAATCGCCGTTGCTCGCAACCGCCACCACCTGATAAAGGGTCTTTGTCAGGTCAGAACCAAAGTAGATCCACTTTCCGACCAGAGTAGAAGCGGTGAAGCCTGTTCCGCCGACCGTAGTGGAGTTCGCAGTCAGAGTCACGGCGAACGGAGTATTGGAACCACCCAGGGCAGCGTTGACATTGGCAATGGTGAGCGGGGTGCCGACCAGGCCCGTCACGGCCGGAGGGTTGGTCGGATTAGTGGCAGGCGCGCCGCCGGGCGGAACATTGACGAGCTGAGAGCCGCTGTCGTAATCGTTTACCACATTGACGACGTAATTGTTCTGATTGCTGTTTAAAGATACGTTCGGGAAGGCTTCCACCCTGCCATCCACGAGGTTGGTGATGGTCAAATTAAATGCTAGAGGGTCATTGCTAACGATGGCGGTGGTCGACACTCCCGAAGTGCCCCCATAGCCTGCCGTCAAAGTCAGGTTGGTATTGCCTGAAATGGATTTAATCTGGTAAGGCGTTTGGGTGGTGTCGTCAGCAAACACCAGCCACTGATTGACCTCCAGTGCGGTCTTGAAGAAGGTTCCCGTTCCAGTGACCGTGGTGTGTGGGGGAGTGGCACTGACCTCGACGGTGCCGACAACGGGTTGGTACAAACCGTTATAGTCTACGTCGAGCAGGATCTCTCCGTTGGCCCAGGCACCGCTGCTCAACGCGGTGAAGGTCAGCCCACCAGACGCCCCACCGGAAAGCTGGAGCAAGAGGACCACATTTGCTTGTGTTGCGCCCTCCGCGGTCGCCGGCGTCCGGACCACCCACGCCTGGGTTCCACCGTTGGCAAAGAACTGCTGAACGGCGTAACTCAACTCGCTGTTAGACGCGAGCCCGCCATACAGGCGTTCATAATCGGAAAAGCTAAAGATTTGCTGGGCACGATTGTCGATGCCGCGAGCTGTGTAACCTACAAATGCGCCAATCGAGGTGGCGACGCCCGTGATTGGGTGGACGGCGCTCGGCAGTTCCTGAATGTAAACTCCGGGATAGGTAGGAGTGGTCGGCATAGTAAATCCTTTCTCGTTAGAGAAACTCGAGGATGTAGCGTTCTAGTAGCAGGTTGACCAGTCTGGGGCGTCACGCCGTATTGCTTCTGAGCTTCAGCTTCACAACCGGGACAACCACAGTGTGCGTTTGATGCGCTTCAACCACCGCAAACACTCGGGAGGCGCCGCCCGAATCGGAGAAATCAACGATCGTACCCTCGACCTCAACCGCGTTGGCCCAAGCCGCTCGAAGTTCCTCTGCCTCGGGGAGAAAGACATCAGATACTCGAAAGCTGACCTTGTCTCCCTTTTCCGTAGTAAGACCTTCCCTCGCCACCGCAATTCAGAAGTCATTGAGACCATGCGACGAGAGCAAGTGAGAGGCCAATCTCGCCTGCTTTCGAAAGGGACGGGGCTGCTTGGCGATGAGCCATTTCGGTAAACTCTAATGTAACAAAGGGCCTGGCGTCGTAAGGCAGGAGAGGTCTGAACAGCGGGTGGCTCGATAGAGCATTGCTGTCACACTGAGGCGGGCTGCAAGCGATGGCAGTAGTCGGGCGGGGGCTTCTCTCGGAGGGAAACGGTAGTCAGTCCCTGTTTGGACAACAAAATCTGTGAATCCGAGAGCTTAGGGGAGAACGTTTTCAACTGCGAGGAATTGCAGGGTCTGCTGAAGATACTGGCAGCTTGAGGATCAGATACGGCACGGGGCTCACGTGTCCGAACGGCTGCCTAGACGATGGGTTCGAATCATATGATAGAGGGTCCTTTCGCTGGTCCGAAGCGTTTGGGCAACCTCCCGACGAGTTCGCCCTCCGGAAAGCAGCGCTGTAGCGAGAACCTTCTTCTCCAGCTCCTGAAGTGCCTCGGAGTAGGACAGCCCACTTCGAGAGATAGATTGCCAAAGGTTCTGGGCCGCCTCGTCAATCAGATCTCGATCGTGTTCAGTCTTCTCGTCGCCGGCCTGCGCAAACCAGTCTTCCAGGCGCAGAGAGGTGCCGTGGTTTTTCGCGAATAGCATTCGCACCACGGCGTTTTCCAGCTCCCTGACATTTCCGGTGAAAGACTGGGCTCGCAAAAAGCTTAGCAGGTCCGGTTCAATAGTCGCGATCGGTTGGTAGACGCTCTTGTATCTGCCAGCGAATGCCAACACTAGAGGGGCCAGATCGTCTGGGCGATCTCGAAGCAGGGGCAAGCGGAGTCGGACAACGTTGAGGCGGTAGTAAAGATCCGACCGAAAGCGGTGCTGCAATACCAGCGGTTGCAGAGGTTGGTTTGAAGCGGTAATTATCCGTGTATTGACAGGCGACTCTCGGTCCGACCCCAGCGGACGAACGACGCGGCGCTGGATCACGTCCAGAAGTTTTGGTTGCACTGCGAGCGGGAGATCGTTGATTTCGTCCAGGAAAAGGGTGCCTTGGTTGGAGGTTTGAAACAATCCTGGTCGTTCGGCGAGAGCGCCAGTGAATGCTCCGCGACGATGGCCAAATAGCTCACTCTCGGCCAGCGTTTCGTTGATCGTACTACAGTGAGCGGTGACGAAAGGGAACTTCTGACGTTTGGGATCAAGGCGATGGATTGCCTGCGCGAGCACCTGCTTGCCCGTGCCAGTCTCTCCCTCAAGCAGAATTGTTATGTCGCTGGCCGATGCGGCCTTAAGGGCCTGTCGCAGGATGGGCAGCATGGTATCGGAAGCCGTGACAAATCCCTGCCCAGCAAAGGTCTCCCTCAGTTCGTCGTTCGATTTGTCGTGGCGAACACACCCGGACATCGTTCGAGCCTCCATTGAACCGAGAGGGTATCGAGGGAATATACTATACGATGTTATTGATCACATTTCAAAAAACAAGATGACGGAAAGGCAATTCCCTGAACGAGATGAGCAATAGCCCTCCTCAATGAAATGAAAGGGTTAGGCGGATTCCTCGGGAGACTTCCGCCCCATTGTCGCCCCCTCTCGCAACCTATTGGACACCCGCTGCATTAAACCTACTATCGGAAAAACATAAATCAACTACCTTCTTCGAGGACTGGCTAAGCCGCTGTAAACAATGCATTTGGCTCAGCAACGGGCCACACTTCGTTATTGCGGCCAGAAGAGCATTTGAGCTAACTTTGACCCAATGAACAGGAGGGACGTGCTCGGTCTCGTCGTAGGTGCAGGTGCGGCAGGAGGCATTGGAAGCTTCCTTTACAGACACTATCACTCTGCCGCCAGCCTCCCTCCGCACAAGCAGCGCGAATCCCATGGCCAGTTTCCCGTTCAATTGGTCAACGTGGCGGATGAGGCGGGCATCCACTTTCAGCACAACAGTGGCGCTTTTGGGAAAAAGTACCTGCCGGAGACACTGGGTTCAGGATGCGCATACCTCGATTATGATAATGACGGCTGGCAGGACATCCTGCTGATTAACGGCATGGATTGGCCGGACCACTATCGGCAGCGGACCACGATGAAGCTCTACCGCAACAATCGGAACGGGACGTTCACCGACGTGACGCGCGAAGCGGGCTTGGACGTGGAAATGTACGGTATCGGCGTGGCTGTGGGTGACTACGACAACGACGGATTTCCGGATCTCTATATCACCTGCTATGGACAAAATCGGTTGTTCCATAACAACGGCAATGGCACCCTTTCCGAGGTTACGAAGACGAGCGGCCTCGAAGGCTATGCGAGCCTCAGTACCTCTGCCTTGTGGTTTGACTATGATCGCGATGGACACCTCGACCTTCTCGTAGCCAATTATGTTCGTTGGTCGCCAGAATCTGACATCTACTGCAGTCTGGACGGCAAGACGAAGTCCTACTGTACCCCTGAGGCCTATGCGGGCGTCACCTGCTGGTTGTTTCGGAATCGGGGTGACGGGACCTTCGAGGAAGTGACGGGCAAGGCCGGCCTGCACGATTCCACCTCCAAGTCGCTGGGCGTAACGATGATTGATTATGATCTGGACGGGTGGCCTGATCTCTTCATTGCCAACGACACTCAGCCCAACAAGCTCTACCACAATAATCGCGACGGAACCTTTTCCGAGACAGGACTGATGGCGGGAGTGGCGTTCAGTGAGGATGGTGTGGCGCGCGCGGGTATGGGTGTCGACGCCGCAGATTACGACAATTCGGGACTGCCCAGCCTGGTGGTGACCAACTTCTCGGAACAGATGGTGGGTCTCTACCGAAACGAAGGGCACGGCTTCTTTGTGGACGAAGCTCCGCAATCAGCCGTCGGCAAGTCCAGCCGCCTCACTTTGGGCTTTGGCTGCTTCTTCTTTGACGTCGATCTGGATGGTCGTCTGGACCTGCTGGTCGCGAATGGCCACATTGATGAAACCATCTCCCGGGTGGAGACCAGTATCAGTTATGCGGAATCCCCACACCTGTTTCACAATGAAGGGGACGGTAAGTTTCGTGACGTCGGCGCGCTGGTGGGAAAGTCGTTTTGTGAGCCCAAGGTAGCACGCGGCGCCGCCTACGGGGACTTCGACAACGACGGCAATCTGGATGTGCTGCTGACGACCAATAACGGTCCGGCGTATCTCTACCGCAACGACTGCGCGGCCAATAACAGCATCCGCTTCCGCGCCGTGGGCGGCAAGTCCAATCGCGATGGGATCGGCACCAACATCCGCATCTGGACACCGGAAGGTGTGCGCTGGCTGACGGTGAAGAGCGGTTCGAGCTATCTCTCCCAATCGGACCGCAATGTGACGTTCGGTCTCGGCCAGTCTCGGGGCATCGAACGGGCGCAATTCGACTGGCCCAGCGGCCTCAAGCAGGAATTGGGTAAGCTGGAAGCCGGCCGCACCTACGTGGTGGAAGAAGGGAAGGGAGTTGTTGCCGACATACCGTTTAGGAGGAGGAGCGAGTAGCGAGTCGCGAGTCGGGAGTGGGTAGTGAAGAGCGAATAGCGAATCGCGAATCGCGAGTTGGGAGTCAGCGCGACTTTCAGGGGGAAACAATGGAAGTTACTATCGCTGATCAGGACGGCTTCATCCGGTCCTATCGAGACCTGCGCGTGTGGCGGGAGGCCATGGATCTTGCGGAAGCCTGCTACCGAACTAGCAGAGCATTCCCCAAAGAAGAAGTTTACGGCATTTACTTCGCAGATGCGACGAGCAGCCGTATCGGTGGCGGCAAATATCGCAGAGGGACACGGTCGTGATGGTCGCGGGGAGTTCGTCCAGTTTCTGCGCGTGGCGCAGGGCTCGCTGAAAGAGTTAGAAACACATCTTCTGTTGTCACAGCGGGTGGAGCTGGCACCGGCCAAGACTGTTGACCCGATACTCGGACGCTGCGAGGCCATCGGAAAGATGCTCCGCGCGTTAATTCGCTCGTTGCAAAAGAAGGGAGTAGCGAGTCGCGCGAGCAGCGAATAGCGAGTCGAGAGAAGAAGAGCGAGTAGCGAATAGCGAGTCGTGAGTCGGCAACATCGGGCGAGTAACGATTCGCCACTCGCCACTCTGGATTCGCTCGACGAAGAGCGAGTTGCGAGCCAGAAACTACTCGCCATTCGCTACTTGCTCTTCGCCCCTCTATTCGCGACTCGCGACTCACGATTCGCTCGTATGGACACTTCGCCCCAGACCGACCTGCTAAAACGCATTCCCTCCCCGTCGGCGCGGCTGTGGATCGGCTTGTGCGTCATCCTCTCCATTTTCATTGTCTTTGCGGTTTACACGGTGCGCCAGATCCATTGGCTGGAGGACTTCCAGGCGAACGTGGTGCAGAAGAACCGCAAAGCCTCTTTGCAGCTTCTGCGCTTGCAAAATGACGCCTCGTCGCTCGCCATGTCGCTGCGTGATATGGCCCTCAGCCAGTCCAAATATCCGATCCGCGATTGGCGGGCGGAATTCACGCGGCTTCACGACGACATGGACAATGCCGTGAAGCTCGAGGGCCAATTTGCGGTAAACACACCGGCCACAGGTGAAAAAAGGATCCAGCTTCGCGCCGCGCTCGAGGACTTCTGGCGCGCAGCCGACCAGGTTTTCCTTTCCGCCCAACAGGGCGACGAGGAGAGGGCGCGAAGCCTGGCCCAAACGGAGCTGGAGAGCAAGCGAGCGGTAATCTCGGAGATAGTCTACCGGCTGTTGGTGCTCAATGACCGGGCCCAGGCCGATGCCAGCGAACGTATCAACGAGGTCTACGGCAACGTCAAGAAAAACAACCTGTTGGTTCTCGCCGTCTTGTTCTTGCTGGCGCTCGCGACGGGTCTTTACACCCTTCAAGCCAGCCGAAAGACCTTTGAGGAGCTTCGGCGCCTTGCGGAACAACTCCAGGCGCAGTCCGAGCAGCTGCGAAAGCTCTCCTGGAAGCTTATCGATCTCCAGGAAGACACCCTGCGGCAGGTAGCGCGCGATCTCCACGACGAGTTCGGCCAGATTCTCACCGCCATCGGCATCATGCTCCGTCGCACCGGCCAGAAAGCTCCGAACGAGGATAGTCCTCTCGTCAAGGATGTGCAAACCGTGAAGAGCATCGTCGAGGACACGCTGCGGAACATTCGTGATCGCTCTCAGATGTTCCGCCCCGCCATTTTGGATGATTTCGGACTCGAGACGGCGCTCAAATGGTTCGCGGAACAGTTCTCACGGCAAACCGACGTCCAGGTACACCTGGAGACCAAGCT
>Ga0182032_10000322_pt1 | contig 18924 bp, 19 predicted proteins | sample tim00Cox00000000_FD_125970 | JGI IMG/M metagenome (GOLD analysis project Ga0182032, IMG submission 125970) | Lab enrichment of tropical soil microbial communities from Luquillo Experimental Forest, Puerto Rico - timezero.00C.oxic.00.000.000 | ecosystem: Environmental > Terrestrial > Soil >... | reverse complement strand
AGTCAGAAGGTGCTGTGGCGCGAAGGCCTGCGACTGGTCGATCTAATGAGCCGCCATTACCACCAAAAGTCCTTTGTTGACTCGGCCCCCGCGGAAAGGATCGCCCTTCTTCAGGTGCTTTCTGATAACGACCACATGACCGACCTTCCCGAGGTGCGCTTCTTCATTGAATTGAAACGGCTTACGGTGCGCGGCTATTACACGTCCAAAATCGGCATCCACGATGAGCTCGAGTACAAAGGCAATCGGATTCTCGAGGAATATGTCGGCTGCGACGACCAAGGCAGTTCGTCGTAACCTGGGGAGCGCGGGGGTCTTCGATCCCAAGCGAAGTCCCCCGTCTCGGCAGGCGACCAATCGGATTTTTGAGGCAGTGACTCCATGGCGGACGGCAAAGTAAAGGTCGGCATCATCGGCTCGCAATTCCAGGCGGACATTCACGCCGCGTCGTTCGAAATCATGCCGCATGAGGCGGAAGTGCTTGCCATCGCCTCTCCGACTGCTGGCCATGCTGCCGCGTTGGCAAAACGGTTCGGCATCCCGCGGGTCTTCACCGATTACCGCGAGATGCTCAAAGAGCGAGACATCGAGATGGTCACCATCGCCGCGCCCAACAGTCTGCACGCACAGATGACCAAGGACATCGCTGCCGCTGGCAAACACATCGTCTGCGAAAAGCCCCTGGCCATGACCATTGCCGAAGGCGAAGAAATGATCGCGGCAGCGAAACGCCACGGCGTCCTCCTGATGTACGGCGAAGAGCTTTTCTTTACCCCGAAATACCTAAAAGCCAAGGAAATGGCGGATTCCGGCGCGTTCGGCAAAGTCTATCTGGTGAAGCAGAGCGAAAAGCATTTCGGGCCGCACAGCGCCTGGTTCTGGGACGTGAATCGCTCGGGCGGCGGCGCACTGATGGACCTGGGCTGCCACGGTATCGCGTTTTGCTATTGGTTCCTCGGCCGAGCGCCAATCAAGTCGGTCTATTGCCAGATGGGCACCTACGTTCACGGCGACAAGACCAAAGCCGAAGACGATTCTTTGTGCATCCTGGAGTTCGCCAATGGCGCCATAGGCGTTGTTGAAAACAGCTGGGCGCGCCGCGGCGGCATGGACGATCGCATCGAAGTGTTCGGCGAGGATGGGTGTACTTACGCCAATTTGCACATGGGCAACGCCCTGCCGACGTACAGCGAAAACGGTTACGGATACGCCGTCGAAAAAGCGCCGACTACGAAAGGTTGGACCTATCCCGTCTTCGAGGAGCTCTGGAATTACGGCACGCCACAAGAGCTCACCCACTTCGCTCGCTGCGTTCGCGGCAAAGAGACGCCGCAAGCTACCGGCGAAGATGGTTTGGTCGTGCTGCGTGCTATTTATGCGGGCTATGCCTCCGCTGGTGAGGGCCGCAAAGTCGCGCTCCCTTACCTGCCGCCTCCCGGTGTTAAGAAGCCCGTCGATCTGTGGCTGAACGGCGCGTCCCGGGAGCAGCGTGCGCCGCATTGAGTACGGTCAGGCTTGTGTGTCCGCTTTTCTTTAACTGTAGCGCTCTTGCTTGGCTGACGGCTCTGAACGAGGTGATTTCGTGCCTTTCTCGATGAGACTGCGTCTCTCGCTGATGATGTTTCTGGAGTATTTCATTTGGGGCGCGTGGTACGTCACCCTGGGAACTTGGCTAGGGCAACAATTGCATTTTTCGGGCGAGCAGATCGGCGTCGCTGCCGGGACGACCGCCTTGGGCGCGGCGATTTCACCGTTTCTCGTTGGACTCATGGCGGACGAGCTGTTCGCCAATCAGCGGCTGCTAGCCGCGCTCCACGGCATCGGCGGCGTTCTGCTCTGGTTTGCGTCCACGCAAAAAGCTTTCGGTCCGATGTATGCGGTCTTGCTCGTCTATTCACTTTGCTACATGCCAACGATGGCGCTTACCAATGCGCTCGCCTTTCGCCAGATGAAAGACCCCAAGCAGGATTTTGGATCGATACGCGTGCTTGGGACCGCCGGGTGGATCGTTGCCGGCCTGCTCATCGGTTTTCTTCGCGTCGAACCGACAGCCATTCCCATTCGTATCGCAGGCGCGGCCTCAGTCTTGATGGCCATTTACAGCCTGACACTCCCCCACACGCCGCCTTTGCGCTCTGCCCACGGATTCAAACTGAGCAATATCTTTCCTCCGGAGGCCTTCACACTTTTTAAGGATCGAAACTTCTCCGTCTTTGTCCTGGCCTCTTTCCTTATCTGCATTCCCCTGCAGTTCTACTACACGTTTACCAATCCATTCCTGAATGAAATCGGAATGCAAAACGCCGCCGGCAAGATGACCATGGGCCAAATGTCCGAGTTGCTCTTCATGGTGACCCTGCCCTGGTTTTTCCGCCGGGTCGGCGTGAAGTACACACTCATCCTGGGCATGTTCGCCTGGGTGGTGCGCTACATCTGCTTTGGCGCGGGGAACACCGGCAGCTTAGCGCCGTTGCTCTATCTGGGAATCGTCCTTCACGGCATCTGCTATGACTTTTTCTTCGTGACAGGACAGGTCTACGTGGACCAAAAAGCGCCTCCGGCACTGCGCGCAGTGGCGCAGGGACTGATCTACTTCATTACGTATGGCATCGGGATGTTTGTCGGGTCCTGGATCTGTGGCGGCATTGTAGATAGGTACGCGAAATCCTTGGCGTCAGGCGGAGTGCTCCATGATTGGCGCTCCATCTGGATGGTGCCGGCCATCGCGTCGGCGGTCGTCTTGCTATTCTTCTGGGTTGGATTCCGGCGCGAAGAGCGTCCGCCCCAGCAGCCCGCGCCTGTCGCCGAAGCTACGGTGAGTCGCTAAGCGACCAAATTCCACGTCAGCAAGGAGAAGCGCGAGCGTGATTCTCTGTTCGCGCTCCCGTGGAGCTCCGGGACCAGTGCGCTACGAAAATTGGTGCGTGGACAGGCCGAGCCGCGCCGTTGCCATCTTGGTATTGCCGGCGGCGTCCGAATCCTGCCCGAAGCGGGTAAGCACACAATAATGCCCCGTTGGCAGGCAGCCGCGGTCTTGTCGTGTTTGTGCTGGTTGTCCCGCTAAGGGCGGTCGCAATAGCACGCTTAGAACCTTTGCCTTTGACGTGGATGATCGGACCGGCGCGCGAAGAATGGTGCGGCTAGGGAGAATCGATCCCTACTCAAGCGCGAGGCCATTTTTGCGGTTGGCGGACAGCAGCTGAGCGCACCATGCGTAGCAAAACAATTAACGTGTCTGCACTTCGACGCGGTCTGGCAGATGCATCGGACCCTCCATCAGCTCTCCAATCGTCACTTTCTGCCCATGCTGCACGTACCGCGAGAGCACACTAGGCTGCAACCATGAAAAACCCCAGGCGTCTTCTACCGCGACGACTGTATAGGTCCCGGGAATCACTCCTCGGAGCACGAAGCTTCCATCTAAATCGCTCTGGTCTCTTCGCAACATTTCCTGGTGCGATTCAGGATCTTTTGGCACCAGGATGACCATGGCACCAGCCATGGGCTTGTCTCCGCGCTTCGCGAATCCTTCCAGGGTCACCACGCCGCCGGCCAGGAACACGGTTGCGTCGAGAGACGCACCCGACGTGACATTCAGCTCGTGACCGGAGGTCTCGACTCCCTGAGACGAAGTGCGAACTACCGAATATGCCTTGGTGGCAGAGGAAACCAGGATTGCGTATTTGCCAGCAGGAAGATCCCCAAAAGTCACTTCACCGGCAGTATCAACGGGCCTGAAGGCTACAGTGCGCCTCCGCGAATCTTGCAAAGCGATGGAGAACTGCTTCGGAAATTGATCTCCTCGTGGAATCTTAAGGGGGTTCGTTAAGGCGCCGACAATCCGGTGAAACCCGTATTCCCCACTCGGGCGAACCCCCCTTGGCTGTACGGGACAGTGAGGGATCCATGGTCATTGGAAGTCCCTGAGTCCGCACCCTGAACCTAGCCTATCGCGTTAAATCGAATTTTGTTTCTTCAAGCCACGAATCGCCTTGCGGCACGCACGCGCGCACAATTGTTGTAGGCATCGCCGAGAGATGCTCAAGGAGTTGAACCGAGAGAGTAGACTGTCATGTGCCACCTGAGGCGATTAAGGGATTTCTGAGATGATCAGCAAATCTGGTGGTAGCCCTACTCCCGTTTGCGCGAGGGCGCTTTCATGAGACGCATCCGGCCACTCTTTCGCAGTAACCGAGGACTTGGCGTCATGCAATGTCGTCGAAAGCCTGAATTGGAGACCCCCTACGGGTTAAGGGCAAAGCCCCTATGGGCGGGGACTCTCCACCGATCTTTTCAGGAGGAGCTAACGTGTCCATACCTAGGAGAACTCATCGCAGGGAATTTTTTAAAACCGCGGGACCGGCCGTGATCATGGGCACGGAACTTGCCCACGCAGCCCGCCGGTGGAATTTCGTGGCAAGCACGGAAGCAGCAACGGAGGCAAGGCCGCGGCTCCTTACCGGTTGCTGCGCTTACTCTTATGGCAAACTTTTGAAAGCCGGCAAGATGAGCATGGAAGACGTTATCCGGAAGGCCGTCGAACTCGGGATTGATGCCGTGGACATGACGGCTTACTGGTTCAAATCGACTGAACCAGCCTATCTGGCGTCCTTGCGATTTTTGGCTTACAAGAACGGTGTATGTTTTTCCGGTGCGGCCACCGGAGCCAGCACTGTGCAAGCGGATGCGGGCAGGCGCGCACAGGCTTTGGAGGAGATCAAGAAATGGACTGATGTCACCGAGTCTCTGGGAGCACCGCACCTGCGCGTCTTCGCGGGCAAGCTTCCTCCCGGGGCCACCCTGCAACAGGGCATTCATTGGACGGTTGAGACGCTCAAAGTGGCTTGCGAATATGCAGGGAAAAAAGGCATCACTCTTGGCGTTGAAAATCACGAAGGTATCACCCAGAATGCGGATGTGTGCATCGAGCTTGTTCAGCGCATTGACTCGCCTTACTTTGGGATCAATCTGGACATTACGAACTTCATTGCCACGCCTCAGGCTGACGCTTACGCGCAAATCGAAGCCACTCTACCCTACGCGACCCACTCCCACATCCGAGACGCCTTCGAAAATGGGCAGGCTGTCGATCTCGACCGCGTGTGGCCGCTTTTCGCCCGCGCGAATTACAAGGGATTTATGTCCGCGGAATATGAAGGGGCAGAGGATCCCCTGACCGGTGTTCCCAAACTCGTGGAGAAAATCAAAACGCTTTGTCGGAAGTATTCTTCAGTTTAACCAAAGGAGTTCGAATCATGCTCAATCGAAGAACATTTATTCATCGGGTTGGCGGAGGTGCGGCCACGCTCGCGGGTTCGTCGGTTTTTCTGCCGGCGAGTGTCCTCGGCGCTAATGACCGCGTCCGCTTCGGGCTGATCGGCGCCGGCGGGCGCGGACTGGACATTTTCAAGCACGCGCTCCGCGCGCCCAATAGTCAGGCCGTCGCGGTTGCTGACGTCTACACTCGTCGGCTGGAGGAAGCGAGGCAACTCGCACCCACGATTCTGACATTTACCGATTTTCGCCGCTTGCTCGATGACAAGTCCGTTGACGCCGTGCTGATTGCCACTCCCCAACACCAACACGCTCTCAATTTCGTTCCCGCCATACAGGCAGGCAAAGATGTCTACCAGGAAAAAACCATGGCTTTTAATCCTGACCACGCGCGACGCATGCGCCGTGCCGCGGAGGGTTCGAACCGCGTGGTACAAGTGGGTGTGCAGTCCGTGAGTGGGAAGACTTTCGCGCGTGCTCGTGAACTTGCTGCGCCAGATAGCCTGGGCGCCATCACCGCAATTCATACTCACCACTATCGGAACAGACCCTACGGAGGGTGGAAGAGGTCAATTCCTGCCGACTGCAATCTCGACCATGTAGCCTGGAAAGAGTTCGAAGGAGAAGCTGCGCCCCATGCATTTGATCCGCAACGTTTTATCAATTGGCGATTTTTCTGGGATTATTCCGGTGGAAACGTTTTCGAGAACATGGTGCACCAAGTGGCGTTCTGGTACAAAACGCTCGGGCTCAAAATACCGCGCCGCGTCACGATGGCGGGTTATAACTATCTTTCGCCCGGCATGGAAGTTCCGGACACCATGGACGTCTCCATGGACCAGCCGGAAAATCTCTTATTCACTTGGAACTCGTCGTTTGGCAACAATTATTTTGGCGAGGACGGATACGACTTTGCGCTGGGAAACAAGGGGACGGTGATTCGCGTTGTCGACAAGGTGACATTCCAACCGCAGGACCACGCCGCGCAGAAGACCGGAGCTCCGGCGTCGGTTGGCGGCGAACCGGATATTGTTGGTAGCGATGATGATGACACGGCGGCGCACATGAATAATTTCTTTGATTGCGTGCGAAACCGCAAAGAGCCCAATTGCCCTTTCGAATTGGGCTACAACTCAGCCATAGCCTGCCAGATGGCCATTACCTCGCTGCGCCAGGGTCGTACGGTTCAATGGGACCCGGAGAAGAACGACATCGTTTGAGCCTGGGCGTCGAGTAGTGGTACGGCAACCCGCTTGACACTGCTCGAAATCCAGGGCGCATTGCATCCGGTCACCTCTTCGACATAATCTCGCGTTGGGTAGCTCGTCGCTCATGCGGAAAAGAGAAACAGAATCTTCGATTCGGAAAGGCGCAATGCTACTTTTTTTCCTTCTGCTCTCCGCGGTGCTGTCGTCGCCATCTTCCTCACACGACGCGACGTGGTCAGGCGAGGTGGTCACGTTTCGAAGCGGGGAGCTTACACTTCACGGCGTGTTGTACAGGCCCGACGGAGCCGGGCCGTTCCCGGCCGTTGTTTACAACCATGGAAGCGCTCCGGGCATGCTCGGCAAAGAAGCTTTCGACGTGCTCGGCCAGTGTTTGCGAAGAACGGCTGGGTGTTCTTCGGACCGTACAGAAGGGGCCAAGGTCTAAGTGCATCGGCGGGTAACTACATTGGCGATGAGATCGCCCGAGCGACCAAAGCGGGCGGTCTCGCCGGCGGAGCCGCAGCGATGGTCCGCTTGCTTGAGACCGACCACCTCAACGACCAACTCGCCGCGTTAGCATGGCTGAGAACACAGAAGTTCGTCGAGGCGGATAAGATCGCGGTGGCAGGAAATTTTTTCGGCGGCATCGAGGCTGTGTTAGGTGCAGCTCACGGTTCCTATCGTGCAGCGATCGATTCTGCAGGTGGTGCGCAGAGCTGGGCGCGAGCACCCCAACTGCAGTCGTTGATGACGCGCAGTGTTCGCCATTCCCGCGCGCCAATTTTCTTCTTTGAGGCCGAAAATGATTACGACCTTTCCCCGAGCCGGGTTCTTTCGGCCGCCAGGAAGGACGCCGGTAAGGAACGCGAGCTCAAGGTTTATCCTCCCTTCGGTAATTCCGTGGAAGATGGCCATACCTTTGGCTATTTTGGAAGCTCTGTCTGGGCCGCCGATGTGTTCCGGTTTTTGAAGAAGCACTGCCAAACCTTTAGGGCTTCCAGTTCACCTTAGCTTCGAGCCGATGTCCTTTCGTCCGAGTGTGCCGATTCCGGGCCTTCCGCGAGGATCATCTCGATGGCAAAGGTGCTTACCGCGTGGGAACGCGCTACACGATGGGCGGGCGGCGCTTGCCAATATTTGTTGCTTGCTCAAAGGCGTAGCCCATTTGCAACACGCCCCAATCGTCATGGTGGCGGCCCACGATTTGAACGCCGATGGGGAGGCCGCCCTCGGAAAACGCGCAGGGAACGCTCATCGCCGGGTTGCCGACCGCCGAAATGTAGTATGCGGATTTCATCCAGGCCATGTAGGTTTCCATCTTCACACCGGCAATTTCTGTGGGGTAATGCGTGTTCACGTCAAAGGGCAAAACCTGGTTTACCGGCAGTACGAAAAACTCGTACTTCTCCATGAACTGCCGCATGCGCTGATACAACTCCGTGCGCTTCGCCTCAATCCGCGCGAGTTGCGGCCCGGTGAGCTTGCGGCCCTCGTGCACGTGCCAGTGAACGTACTGGTTCAATTTATCGGCGTTCGCTTCAAGAATATCGCCAAAGGAAAGTTCGATCGACCAGTGGCGCCAGAGAAGAAAACATTCGTTGGCGTCTGTGAAGTCCGGCTCAGCCTCCTCGACGATGCAGCCTAACGACTCGAGAATGCTGCGGTGCGCTTTGACCGCGTCGCGCACCGCCGGCTCCCAGGGAAGCCCCAAGTCCTTGAACATCGCAACGCGAACGCCTTTGAAATCGCGGCCAAGCGAATTTGCGAACTGGCTAGCGCTCTGGTCAATGGAAATGGGCGAGCGGCGATCGTATCCCGCCAGGACGCTCAGGAAAAATGCGCAATCCGCGACGTTGCGCGCCACCGGCCCATCCACGCTAAGCGTGAACCATCCGAGCATGGTCGGAGGATTCGGCACACGCCCGGGCGAGGGGCGAATCCCAACCACATTGCAAAAATTCGGTGGATTGCGCAGCGAGCCGCCCATGTCGCTGCCGTCGGCGAGTGGCACCATTCCGCATGCCAGCGCTACCGCGCCTCCGCCGGTGCTTCCGCCGCAGGTTTTTCCCAGATCGTACGGATTTAGCGTCGGCCCAAAAACGGGGTTGAACGTCTGCGAGCCTAGGCCCCACTCCGGCACGTTCGTTTTGCCAATGACGATGGCGCCCGCGTTTTTTTCGCGCTCAACGACGAGGCAATCTGCATTGGGAATGTCATTGGCGTGAAGCGGCGACCCGTGCGTCGTTCGAATACCCTTCGTGAGATGCAAATCCTTTACGCCAACCGGAAGCCCGTGCAGCGGCCCGAGCAAATGGCCCTTGGCGATCGCTTCGTCCGCGGCCAGCGCTTGCGCCATCAACTGTTCTTCCGGAACCAGCGTGACCAGCGCGTTGACTTTCGGATTGACGCGCGCGATCTGTTTCAGATGCGCTTGCATGACCTCGCGCGCGGAAATCTTTTTCTCACGGATCGTCCCGGCAAGGTTTCTAGCCTGCATAAAACAGATTTCGTTTTCACTGGTGGGAGGCATGACTGTTGACTCCGAATCTGTCGGCGTCGGATTCACGCTGCTCACGCGATCTGTGACCGACAGAATCAGCGGAGAGACCGTCGCGCGAACTGCCGCACTCGTCCCCAATTTCAAAGCATCGCGCCGGGTGATCCTATCCGTCATTTTGTACCTCGCCGCAACCCGCAACTCTTCTCTTTATTCCGAACGTATTTCTGACCCATGCAGGATAAGGATGTTTGCTGCGACGCTCCTCCTCGCCGAAAGCGTCGTTGTTGTCACGCCGTTATTGCGGCGTGTCGAGAGGGTGCTTGCTCTTTTCGTAAAACTCATTCTGGATACGGAGGCTCGCGTCATCGGCCTTGACCGCCCGAATGGCTTCGACAATCGTGGAAATCCAGCCCTGCACGTTCCACTCGCCCAACGGTTTTGTGGCCACCGAGCCGTCGCCCGAATAGTGCTGGGGGAAGCGCGCATACCACCAGATGCCGGTGTAAAGAAAGTCCGGGAGGTTCTGGCGTTTTTGATCCGCGCCTGATTCGCGCCCGGCCCGGTCGATGTGCGTCAGCTCTGGATGCGTGTAGAGGGTGTTGGAGGTTTCGTTTTCACCGGCATGGTAATCGACGCCGGCGGACTTTTTTGGCGGCCCACCGGGGCGGCTGCGTGCGCCGTCAAGCACGTACACTACGTACTCCTTGGAACCGGCCATCTGCGCCTGCGCGAAGTAGGGAAGCAAGTGTTCGTTCCCGCCGTGGCCGTTCACGATGACGACTTTCTTGCAGCCGTTGCGCGCCATCTCGTCGGTGGTTTCCTGCAACAGTTTCAGCTGGAGCTCCATGCTGTAGGCTACCGTGCCGGGCTCGTGCTTCGCTTCAAAAATCTGGCCGAAATAATATTCCGGAAAAACGACGGCAAATTCCTGCTCGGCAGCATGCAACGCGGCAAAGCGAACGTTGAGGAGATCGGTTCCCAGCGGAAGGTGCGGTCCATGCTTTTCCAAAATGCCGAACGGGAGCAGGCACGTCCCTTTCGCTTGCTGAATCGCCGCACGAAAATCCTCTGCGGTGAGCTCTTCCCATTTCACCGAAAGCTTCGACTGGCCACGGACCGGAGTGATTCCGAGCAGAAGAAGGAAAGCTGTCACGCCAATTCTTTTCATAAACCCTCCCGGTGAACGACGCGCCCATTCTAGTGCGAATGCCGTGCGTTCGCATGGTCGATTCAAGTTAGACCTGCGAGGGCAGGGAAGAGAGAGGCGATTCTGAGTCCAGTTCTTCGAGCCGACGCTTCTTGGGTTCCACGCCAAAGAGCACCACCACGACAATTTGCACGACGAGCAGCCCAATAATCATCGCAAGCACCCCGCCGATTCCATACGAGCGCAGCAAGGCAACGACGAAGAATGGCGTGATCATGGTGGCAGCCCGGCCAGCCGTGTTGCAGATTCCTGCCGCGCGCATGCGTACATCGGTCGGGAAAAGCTCAGGCACATAAATTGCAAAAAGCAACGTCACCTGAATGTAGATCGAAACAACCAGCAGGAAGCCAACGGTCAAGAGAGACAAGGGATTGCCGACAAACGGATAAATCCCACCGGCAAGGATGGTCATTGCCGATGCGCCGATGATGACGGGCTTGCGGCCCCAGGAATCGGCCGTGAGCGTGCCGATAGCTGAGCCCACCGGCGCGCCTGCCGACATGAGGAAGGAATAAAGGAAGGAGCTCGCGATACTGCGTCCTTGTGTAACGAAAAAAGTAGGCAGCCAGGTGACGAAGCCGTAAATCAACGTATTGGCCACAATCAGCGTGACCATGCCAACGAACAGGCGGGGAAGTAGCACCGGGTTCAGCAAAGCCGCAACCGTCCTCGGTGGCGGCGCGGGTTTCGAGAAAACTGGCGGAGCAAGCGCACCCCTCTCGCCCGCGACCTCCTCCTCGATCGACTTCATGATTGCCTCCGCTTCTTCGGTGCGGCAAATCGACTCGAGCCAACGCGGCGATTCCGGCAACGCTTTGCGCAGGTACCACACGATGAGCCCGCCGAGCCCGGCGAGCACAAACATGGCCCGCCAGCTCGTGCGAGGAATGATCAGCGTGCTGGCCAGCGCGCTCAAGGGCAAGCTGGTCACCACGAAGACAGAAAGGGCTCCCACCCATTTTCCGCGAGCCTGTGGGGGAACAAACTCCGTCATGGCCGCATAGCCGACCACGAGTTCCGCGCCCAGACCCAGGCCCATGACCCCGCGTAGCAGGATCAGCACCAGCATAGACGGCGCAAACGCGGCAGCAACCGAAGCCAGCCCGAAGATGATGAGATTGGCCTGGTAGGTGAAGCGTCGGCCGTAGCGATCGCCGAGGAAGCCGGTGATAAGGGATCCGAGCATCATCCCTACAAACGTTACGGAAACAAATTGGGCGTTTTCGGCGAGAGTGGAGAAGCCGGTCTTGAGCGTGGCGCCAAGAACGGTGGCGGCCACGTACACATCGAAGCCGTCAAAAAACATGCCGATGCCGATGAGCAGCAAGATGCGGCGGTGAAAAGACGAAAGGGGCAGACGGTCGAGGCGCGCACCGGCGTTTACGGTCAAGAGCGACTCACTTTTGTTTGTGCAGCACGGCCAGGCTGCCTTCGGTCAGCGCCTCGATGGCCAGCCGGCAGTTCTGCTCGAAGGAGTTCTGTTGCGCCGCAAGAAAAAATTCCTTGCAGCGGCGCGCCGCGACCGGGTCGAGACGCAAAATGCGCGCGACAAGCGCATTCGCTTCGGCAACCAGCTGCCCGGGCGCGCAGATTTGCGAAATTAGCCCGATGTGAAGCGCGCTCCGCGGGCTGAGGGGATCGCCGAAAAGGACCAGGGGAAATGCGGCCCGCGGGAGGGCATATTCGCCGAGGTACGCCATGATGGCCGAAGGAGCAAGGCCGGAACGCATCTCGGGAAACCCGAGCGAAGCGTTTTCGGCAACCAGCACGAAGTCGCACACAATCGCCAGGCCAAAGCCAAAAGCAAACGCGTCGCCTTGTACTTCGGCGACGCTGATGAGCGGGGAAGTGCGCAGTGCGCGCTTGAATTCGATGAGCCGCGACGCTTCTTTGCGAATGGACTCGGCGTCGCGTCCGGCGCGCTCACGCCCGGTGCAGAACACCTTACCGCGCGCGCGAATACGCAGGACTCGCGCAACCGGATGTACGGCCTCGGAGCGCAACTCCGCGAGCATGGCGTCAAACATCGCCCCGTTGACTTCATTTTCGTGGCTTGGATTATCCAGCGTAAACGTGAGGACCTCGGGGGCGCGCTCGATCAGGACGCCCGTTCCCGGAAATGGCCTGGGAGACGCCATGCGAGGCAAGGTATACAACGAAATCGGGGCTGTCAATTGAACCTGGCGGTGGCTTTGTTCACCGCCTCGTGCGATCGAGCGCCCGTTTCTCCTCGCTTGTCAGCATGCGTGTCGCGCCTTTTTGGAGATCGCCCAGTGCCAGCGGCCCGATGGCCACGCGCACCAGTCGCAACACTGCAATGCTCAACGGCTCCAGCATGCGGCGAATGTGGCGATTCCTTCCTTCGTCGAGCACAATTTCCAGCCAGGAGTTGCGCTGGCCCTGCCGCAGCACCCTTGCTTGTTTCACACGAAGAAAATCGCCTTTGACCGTGCGAAGGCCGTGGCGCAGCGTGTCGAGCAAGAATTCGTCAGCGAGCCTGCCAATCTGCACGTGATAGGTTTTGTCAAGATGCGTATCCGGCGCGGCAAGGCGCGCCGCCCATTCGGAGTCATTGGTAAGCAACAGCAATCCTTCGCTGGCTCGGTCGAGCCGTCCTACGGGCGCAATCCACGGCAGATTCTCTGGCAGATAGGCATAGACCGTTTCGCGGCCTTTTTCGTCCGAAGCCGTGGTCACGACGCCACGCGGTTTATTGAGAAGAAGATAGATTTTTGCGCTGGCTCGAAGCGGAGCACCGTCGACTTCAATGCGATCTTTGGGATGTGTGGGCGTTTCCTGATCGCGCCGCACCACCCCGTTCAATTTCACGCGCCCGGCGCGGATCAGCTCGCCGGCTTGCGAACGGGAACAATAGCCGAGCTTCGACAACGCGCGCGCCAGCCCAACTTTTTTCAGGGTGCGGCTTTTGCGAAGGGGCTTTGCCGAGCGCGGCTTCACGGTCGGATTCTAGCGCGGCGCTGCGGAGGCGAGGTGAACTACTTCTCGGACTTTGCGGGTGCCGAAAGAGGCGCGGTCGTCGCTTGGGAAGACGTGCTCGCTGGAGCGGATGCGCGAGAGGCGGGGTCCGCCGCGGTTTGGGGTGCCGGTCTCACACTACCGTACTTCGCCGCAAGCCATTCTCGAACCTCGCCGGGCTTGTAGTGGAATGGCCCCACCCCCCCGCGATACACGATGCGCCCGGTTTCATCGATGATGTACAACCGCTCGGGCCAGGCGGCGTAGGCGCTGTCGGCGGCGTTGCTCATGTCGTCGATGCCAAACGGCAACGCAAACTTGTACCGCGCGGTGAAATCCTTGGCGATGGCCACGCGCTGCTCGAGCGTTTTCGGCTGCGCGTAGCAAACGTCATCTTTGAGGTTGGACTTCATCTGCCATTCGTCAGTGGGATGGGCTTCGCGGACGTAAACGGTGAGAAAATCGGCGCGGTCCCTGTAGTCGTTGTAAATCCGAACGATGTCGCCCACCTGGCGGCGGAAGGGTGGTCAAGTGAAGCTGCCGAACACCAGCACCAGCGGCCGCCTGCCAAGGCGTTCGCGAATATGAAAATGATTGATTCCGTCGAGCGCCACTAATCGCGCGTCGGGCGCATCGCTCCCCACTTGTAGCGTGCCCCGGCGCATGTGCGGCAGGGCATAGCGCACCATGCCATAGGCGTCTTTCGGGCTGCCCGCCAGGTAGCAAAGCGCGCCGAACGCCGCAAGCAAAAGCACGGCGAGAATGCCGGCAAACCATTTGAGCAAGCGCTTCACGGGACCTCAAACACAACAGATTGGGTCCAAGCAAACTACCAAAATAGCATAGCATTTCATGCTAGCGGGCGTCCTTAGCTCGCAGACGGTCGCGCTCCTTCTTGTAGCGCGCTAGCGCCTTTTCAATCACCTTCACCGCTGCGTGCGCCGATCGAATGCCTTCCACTTGCACCTGCTTGCCTTCCAGTTGCTTGTAATCCTGGAAGAAACGCTTTAGAACCAGCAACCGGTGCGACGGCAGCTCCTTGGCTTCCCGGTAGCCGTTGAATTCCGGGTCGCGCGTTGCCACGGCAATAATCTTGTCGTCGCTCGCTCCGGAATCGATCATGGTCATCAAGCCGATGGCGCGCGCCTTGATGAGCGAGAGCGGCTGGACAGGCTCCTGGCACAGCACCAGCACGTCCAGCGGGTCGCTGTCCTCGGCGTAAGTTTGCGGAATGAACCCGTAGTTCGCAGGGTAAAAAACCGCCGCGTGGATAATGCGGTCGACCTTCAGCAGGCCTGTAGGCTTGTCGAGCTCATACTTCACGTTCGAGCCGAGCGGGATCTCGATCACCGCTTGAAAGTCCCGCGGCACTTCATTACCGGGGGATACGTCGTGCCAGGCGTGGACCATCCGCAGGTTTCCTTCGAGACCGGATGATTATCTCTTGAAATCCGCACTAAAGGCCAACCACCAGAAACAGTGGTGATTCGTCGTCCCAGGCACCTACACCGGCAGTTCGCGCCGCTTGCTCCAGAAATACACGGCGAAAACCAGGACGACAAGCGGCAGGACGCAGCCAAACTCGTCAATATACCAGGCCGTTTTACCGGTGTCGCGTGTCAGCGGCGAGAAGATGGCCTGGATATAAAGATTGTGGCTCGCGTGGAGAATCGCGCCCGTCCAGAGGCTCCCGGACTTGAGGCGCATCCAGGTAAAGATAAAGCTGCCGGAGACGACCATCACGGTGAAACACGTCAGACCGTACCAGGTCGGAGTCCCCGCGTTATAGTCGCCGAAAATCAGGATGGGGTAATGCCACAGCGACCACACGATGCCGCTCGTGAGCGATGTCCACGTGAAGGAAGTCGTTTTGGAAAGCTCCGGCACCAGAAAGCCGCGCCAGCCAATCTCTTCGCCGAGCGCACTTGAGATGCTGCGGATCAATCCGTACGTGCCGCTCAGAGAAATGCCCAGCGCGATCGAAATCCACGGTGATCCGCCAAGATGCATCTGTTCGACCAGCGCGTCGAGGTACGGGCGGTTGCCGAGCGCCCCAAACCCGGCGACCCAAACGATCACGTAAGCCATCGCGGCGTACAGCAGCGGAATGAACCAGCTCTGAATCTGGTATTTGGTTTCGCCCCATTTCCAGCCGAGTTCCGAAATGCTTCGCCCGTTGACTCGCAGCGTCAGCAGGGCTGCCAGCGCCGGGCACCACATCAGCCCCAGGACGTACATACCGCGTCCATTGGCGAGGCTGCCCGAATGAAGAATGAGAAAATAGAAAAACGAACTGAGCGCGAAAACCAGAACCAGGTAAATCAGGACCTGCATCCGAGAGCTTCTCGGTGGCGCCATGCGTACCTCCCGTATGGCGCTCGCACGATATACCGCGACGCTTAGCAAGACAAGAGGAGGCTTTTTAAGGTTTTGAAGGGCTGGCCTACGCTCGGGCTTTGTCGATCAGCTCCTCCCAAATGCCCTTAGATTTGAGAATGAGCTCGACGACTTCGCGCGCGGCACCCTTGCCACCGGGGGCTTTCGTTCGATAATCCGCCGCGCGCCTCACTTCGAAAGCCGCGTCGGCGACGGCGACGGCAAGGCCAACGCGGCGCATGATGGTCAGGTCCGGCAAGTCGTCGCCGAGAAACGCGACCTCGGACTCCTTCGCGCCGGTTTTGCGCAAAACATCTTCGTAAGCCGCGATTTTGTGCCCTTGCTTTTCGTAAACAAATTCAATGTCCAACTCCTTGCACCGGCGCCGCAAAGCCGCGCTGCTTCGCCCGGTGATGACGCCGGTGCGCAGGCCTGCCGTCACCGCGAGCGTAAGGCCCTGGCCGTCGTGTGCGTCGAACGTCTTGACTTCGAGGGCGTGGTTGTCCGGTGTCGACGCCAGCGTCACGCTGCCGTCGGTGAGCGTACCGTCCACGTCCATCAACAGCACGGAAATCTGTCTGGCCTTGCTGGCCAGTTTCGCCGGAATCTTTGCCAAGGTTCTCTCCCGCTCTTGTCTGCGTTCCTCTGTGCTCTCGCCGCGATCTCCTTCTGTTTTTCGCAGCGAATGGTCACATCAATTCGAGCGTCCACAAATCGTGCAAATGCACCACGCCGAGCACGCGCCGCCTCTCATCCACGACCACCACCGAGGTAATCTTTTTCTTCTCCATCAAATTCAGAGCCTCGCTGGCCAGCACATGCGGCCCAATGGTTTGTGGAGTCTTCGTCATCCCCTCCGCCGCACGCATTTCGAGCACGGCGCCGCGATGCTTCTCCATCAAGCGCCGCAAGTCCCCGTCGGTCAGAATCCCCGCGAGCCGGCCGTCCGCCTCCACCACGGTGGTCATGCCCAAGCCCTTCGCGCTCATCTCATGAAAAACATCTGGCATGGGGGTATCCCGAGCGACGCGCGGTAGCGACGAGGCGGAATGCATCAGGTGCTCGACGCGGAGCAATTTTTTGCCCAGCCGTCCGGCAGGATGCAGCGCGGCAAAATCATCGTGCCGGAAATTGCGCTTTTCGAGAAGCGAAACCGCGAGCGCATCGCCCACCGCCATCGCAACCGTGGTGCTTGCCGTTGGCGCGAGATTAAGCGAACACGCTTCTTCCTTCACGCTGACGTCCAACACGACGTCGCTCGATTTTGCAAGCGTGCTCTCGGCACAACCCGTCAAGGTAACCAGCGGCATTTCCAGACGTTTCAGCGCTTCCAGCAGTTGAATGATCTCCTGGGTTTCTCCGCCGTAGGAAACCGCCAGCATCGCGTCACCGCGCGCCAGCATGCCCAGGTCCCCGTGCAGCGCATCGGCGGGATGCAGAAAAAACGACGGTGTGCCCGTACTGGAGAGCGTCGCAGAGATTTTTCGGCCGATGAGCCCGGACTTGCCCATGCCGCTTACGGCCACGCGGCCCTTGCAGGCAAATAAAACGTCCACCGCTTTTTCAAAATTGGCGTCGAGACGCGCGAGCACATCCTGAATCGCCTGAGCCTCGATCTGCAGGACGCGACGGGCCGTTTCCAGGCTCATGACGACGTGCTCCAGCGGCGAACGACGGTATTGAGGCCCTTCAACTTCAGAAGCAGCGCCTGCAGTTCGGAAAGCGGCAAAGCGTTTGGCCCATCCGAGCGGGCCGCCGCGGGATTGTCGTGCGTCTCGAGAAAAATGCCATCCACGCCGGCGGCCACGGCCGCGCGCGCCAGGGGCTCAATGAATTGCGGTTGCCCCCCGCTCGAGCGGCCCTGTCCTCCGGGAAGCTGCACGGAATGCGTCACGTCAAAAACCACCGGGTAGCCGGTCCGCTGCATCACCGGGAACGAGCGCATGTCCACCACCAAATTCTGGTAGCCAAACGAAGTGCCGCGCTCCGTCAAAATAATTTTCTTGTTTCCCGTGCTTTCCACTTTCTCCGCAACGTTGTCCATATCCCACGGCGAAAGAAACTGTCCCTTCTTGATGTTGATGACGCGGGAGGTCTTGCCGGCGGCGATTAGCAGATCCGTTTGCCGCGCCAAAAATGCGGGAATCTGCAAGATATCGCAAACCTCGGCAACCGCCGCTGCCTGAGAAGGCTCATGAATGTCCGTGAGGATCGGCACCTTCAATTCTTTCTTGATTTTTTCAAGGATGCGCAGGCCCTCCGTCATTCCGGGCCCGCGAAACGCTTTCAGCGAAGAACGATTGGCCTTGTCGTAAGACGCTTTGAAAATGTACGGCAGGCCGACGTCGGCGGCGATTTTCGCCACCTTCTCCGCCATCACGCAGGCGTGCAATTCGCTTTCAATCACGCATGGTCCGGCGATCAGAAACAGCGGATTTCCAGCGCCCAGGCGCAGCTTGCCCAACTCGATTTCGCGTGCGGTCCCCATTAGGCTAACGAAGATAGCACAGGAGTATCAGGCGATGAGCACGGGCTCGGCTATTTCACACGTGGTGTTTTCAAAAAGCACAACCAGACCGAGGGGCAAGAAAACACGCCTTGACTTTTACGCGGTAGCGCTCGGCGCTGCCCTCAAGGCGGGCGCTGGTTGGTGCTCGGCAACGCTCAGAGCGGCCGCGCGCGAACGCTGCTTCTTGTGTTCCAGCGCTGCGCCGATGAACGCCGCAAACAGTGGATGCGGCTCGAGCGGCTTGGACTTGAACTCCGGATGGAACTGGCAGCCGAGGAACCAGGGATGATCGGGAGCCTCGACAATCTCTACATAATTCTCATCCGGCGTGCGTCCGGTAATTTTCAATCCCGCGTCCACCAGCGTTTTCTCGAAGTCGCGGTTGAATTCATAGCGATGGCGGTGGCGTTCGCTGATCTCCAGCTGACCGTAGGCCTTGTGCGCGAACGACCCTGGCTCGAGCTTGCACGGCCACGCACCCAGCCGCATCGTGCCGCCCATTTCGTCCACGCCGAGCAATTCGCGCAATTTGTAAATCACACGGTACGGCGTTTGCGGATCAAACTCCGTGCTGTCTGCATGTTTCAGGCCGGCAAGGTCGCGTGCATATTCAATTGTCGCGCACTGCATCCCCAGGCAAATCCCGAAGAACGGCACTTTGTGCTCGCGCGCGTACTGAATGGCATAAACCATTCCCTGAATCCCACGCCTGCCGAACCCGCCGGGCACGAGGATCCCGTCGTAGCCGTGGAGCCGCCGCGTGGCCGTTTCCAGTGAATCGATGTCCTCTGCTTCAATCCAATCGAGGCTGGTCTTGTAGTTATGCGCCAGCCCGCCATGCAGCAAAGCTTCGCGCAAGCTTTTGTACGCGTCT
>Ga0182032_10000318_pt1 | contig 18974 bp, 28 predicted proteins | sample tim00Cox00000000_FD_125970 | JGI IMG/M metagenome (GOLD analysis project Ga0182032, IMG submission 125970) | Lab enrichment of tropical soil microbial communities from Luquillo Experimental Forest, Puerto Rico - timezero.00C.oxic.00.000.000 | ecosystem: Environmental > Terrestrial > Soil >... | reverse complement strand
CTGCAGGATGGCGAAGGCGTGATCAACGATGTAGAAGGACTGATGCTGGCGTGGTTCGCCGGGGCGATCGAAACTGGCTCTATGCCGCGTTCGGAGTGATCGGCCTTGACCAGAATCCCAGGCCTGTTATATACTGCCCTTAACCCGGCCCGGGGGCTGTGGAGCATCTAGCGAAAGGCGGAAGCTCGCAGGGAGAGACCCCGGGCCGGGCAAACGCCGAGGGAGACCGCGAATGGCTAAATCCGAGATCGTTCTACCGCCAAACTGGCAACCGCGACCGCCGATAAGTCGCCGAGTTAACGGCAGCGTCTCGTTCGACATCACGGTTAACGAGCTCAACTCGTACCTCAGATGTCGGAGAATGTGGGACATCACCTCCGCGAATCGTCGCTCGTTGCAGCGGATCGGGCCTCCGGCCCCCGCGCTGCATATCGGGAGCGCGTTCCACTACGTCCGCGCGATGCACTCAACGCACGGAACGGATCCCGAAGAGGCGTGCCGGGAATTCTTCGCGCTTTCGGGTGAAGAATACGACCGCCGCTATCTCGCAGCGGTAGGAACGCTGCCGAGCAACGAAGAGCGCCAGCTCCGTACGGACCAGATGATGATGGTGCTCCGGCTTATCCAGACCTACTACGGTCGCTTCGGGCTCAAGAACCCGATAAAGCCATTCGAGCACATCGCCTCGGAATTGACCTTCCGCGTGCCGCTCGTGAAGGACTACGATATCTGGCTGATCGGCACCATCGACGAAGTGGTGCTGGATACGGACGGCAACCCCGTTCCGCTGGAGTGCAAGACCTACTCACGCCGGCCCGACAAGAAGAACTGGCGGTTCAATCACCAGCTCTACGGATATGCGTGTGCGCTGTCGATCCTGACCGGGCACCCCGTGAACTACGGGCTCTATGACGGCATTCGCAAGAAGGATCCGACAATCCCGCAGATCCTAAAGTCCGGTGACGTCAGCCGCAAGTGGATCGACACGACCTACGATATCTACCGTGAAGCGGTTGAGCTGGCGCATGACGGCAAGGTACCGAATCAGTACCTGGACATCCTCAACCGGCTTAAGGCCCGGGACCGCTCACCCGAAAACGCATTCACGACCCGTTTCCGCGTGCCGATTTCCCGGCGCGCTATGTCGCGGTGGTGGACCGATGCCCGCTCGGTCGCAATGGAGGCAGCGCACAGCCCGACGCTGATCCCGAACTTCGAGTGGCAGGGCTGTCCGATGTGCCGGGTCAAGGACCTATGCCACGCAATTCAAGGAGGCGATGAGGACACGCAGAAGCGCATTGTCGCAATGGAGTACCGCAGGGGCGTGACGCCCACCGTTCAAACCGTTAGGACGGCCAAGCGAATCGCACAGAGGCGCGTTGCCGATCCGCGACACCTCGCGAAGTACTCGCAGGTTAGCTTGAGCCACGATCCGGACTACTCGGTCGAGGTGGTCCCGAGTGGCGATTAGAGAGAACTGGCCACCGCATCCAGAACGCATATGCGTTTGCGGTGAGTGGCTACCGCACTACTGCATCATCACCCAGGAGGAAGCTATGCCGTTCAACGTCATTCACACCGCAGTTACCTTTACCGGACCGGACCCGCGGGCCAAGCAGTACCCGGCGGGAACGTGCTTCGACTGCGATCTCGATAGCATCGAGGTACGCTACGACCACTCATCCGGCGGCTGGGTGCTAACGCAGGTACTGCGGGTCGTCGGTGCACGGAATGCGGACGGCGATCCGTCGACGTGGCCGCCGCTCGCCGACACGGCGGCTGCAACCGAGTCGTTCTCGGTGCAGCGTGACATCGAGCCGGAATGAAGAGCTAGATGGCGGGACTTCCTCCTCGATGCTGAGGAGACCGGAATGTGGCTCTGGCCGTAATCGCACCGCTTCCAGGGACCGCGCCTGATCTGGTATTATGTCTATGTTCCGAGGAAAGGAGGAACAGGTGGCCGCAACAGTGGTCCTCACGTTCCCGAAGAGTAGTGATGCCGCGAAGTTCGTCCGAACGTTGTACGCGGAGAACCCCGTGTATGACGCAATCGGGTCCGCAGCTTTCACCGGAGAGGTCGCTGCCGTAGTACGCCGTCCGACCGAGTGGTGCCAATGTGTCGGACAGCAGAATCCGGTAGCCGGAGGACGCCGCCGCAGATCGAGACCGAGCCGGGAGCTCAGCTGGACCCGCGATCCGAAGACCGGCTGGTTCGTGTGCATCCACTGCGGGAACCCGTCGAAGGCAATGGTCGTACACGCGACCTCGGTGATGCTGGTCGGGCAGGTCGATCACCTCCCGAAGATCCTCGGTATCGGCGAGCCGCGAACCCTGTTCGAGCAGCGCGTGATGGAGGTTGTCGAATTCGCGCTGGCCGAGGGCACCGAACCGGACATCGAGTCCCTCTCGGAGTACGAACGCATGCATGTCGCGTCGACCCCGAACGGACAGGGCGATACGCGCTTCGGTCGCACGGCCGTCAACCCCGGTGTGTCCACGCGATCCCGAAAGGTAGCGCGGGCAGGAAAGCGCCAGAGGCCACGTCGTGCCAGCGCATGACCGGGAGCCGGCCGTTCCGGTATCAGCGCTCGAGCAGCTTATCGCCGTCGCAAGGTCATCGCAACGCGATCCGTTCCCACGCCTCCCGGTGCGCACCCGGATAAGGGTCGAGGGCATCGGCGCTGACCTCCTTCTCGAAAGGATCCGCGGGGGAGTCCGCTGTTCCATCTGCCCCGAGGTAGGCAACGAGGACACCGACTTCCCCGGCGAGATCAGCTTTACCGAACGCGGAGCAGCACTGCTGCTCGAAGCCATTACGGAAGTGATGATAGCACCAGCACCAGAGAGCACCAGGAACTGACCCTGGATAACCCGTCCTTGACCGCTCGGGAATCGGAGGGATAGTGGACCGCACTGGCTCTGGCCCTATTTGTCCGAGCTGCGGAACACATCCGGTTGACGACGGCGACTTCATCTGCGGTGTCTGCTTCGCTCGGCTGCCCGCCCAGTACAAGCGCAAGCTACGATTCGCTCGTGGACGGGCGGACGAACCGAAGAAGAAAGCGGAATCCCTAGAGTGGCTGAGGAAGATGAACGACTCGCAACAGAAGAGGACGTAGCACGATGGCAGCAAACACGACCCGAAGCTTCTACCAGCCCGCCGAACTCTCGGCCGAGGTGGTTGTTTCGGTCTTCGAGCTCATCTCGACAAGGCTTGACCCCGATGTCGTCGAGAAGTGGACCGAGATCGAGCTCCTGGTCGCATACGATTACGCGATCCGCAATCACCTACGCGCATCGGATAATCCCACCCGGCTGCGCGACAAACCGTGGTTCGTCAAGATGGCGGCGACGGCAACGAAGTCGCTAAGTGTCGATTTGCAGCCGACCGGGTGCGTTGTCGAACACCGTCAGGCCGGACCGGCGATCATCCTCGGACCGGAGCACGATATCGGTGCATCCCGAGTCCGAATGGCCTTCGATGAGGCGGGAATGCGCGAGAAACGCGTATGGCGAATCGTGATGGCAAACTACTCGACCAGCTGCCCCAGTGGCGAGCGCATCGTGGCAAGAGCCGATACGCGGGAGGCCGAGGTCCTATACCTCACCGAGTACGGCCAGCGATGCGATCACGGCTTCCATGCTCCGGAGTTCTGGATCGGTAACTGGGAACCGAGTTGAGCAGTCACCGCAGAGAAGACCCGCTATACGCGTTCAAGAGGTCGCATCCCGATTTCTTCGGCCGCCCGTGCGTACCGATGATCCAGTACTACGATTCGAATCGTGAGCTGCTGGGCGAACCGGTGCTTGGAACCGGTCCGACACGGGAAACTGCCCCCCGGGGCGCAGCATACTGGCGCGCAATCATGCTTTTCCCGCCGACAAAGCCACGAAGCTCGTCTTGATCGCCTTTCAGCAGCGCTATAAAATGGCTTTTTACCCGCAATTTGGTCGCTGCTGGCCGCTCCGGGGAGAATCCCACACAGCGCACCGAACCCCGCACCTAATGCTCAGGTACGGGGTTCGGTTGGCCGAGGAAAGGCCGGCGGCGCCCACCTACCGCGTTAGGAAGGCACTCACTATGAGGATAAAGGGTCCCTCACAGGATGTCAATTATTACTCCGGAACCGGACGGAGACCACTTACCGAAGGCAATCAAGGTCGATTCCGGTGAGCGAAGCGGCCGCAACTCCGGCCACTCTCCGGAATGCTCTCGATAAGCTCATTGACGTTGTCGAAGAAGGTGATAGCTACCGTGCCTTGTGCCCCGTGCACCAAGGGCACTCGCTCACGGTAAGGTACAAGGCCGATGAAGACACCCTCCTCGTGCACTGCAAAGCTGGGTGCGACCAAGCGGAGCTCGTCCAGAAGCTGCGGGACCTCGGTATCCGGCTAAGCGCACCCCGTAAGCGGTACATCTACCGCAATGCCGCGGGAGAGACAGTATTCGCAAAGGTCCGCACCCGCTCTCCCGAAGGACGCCGCATCACGTTCTGGGAGTGCTTCGGCAGCAACGGCGTACCTACCGTCCACCGCCGGGCGAAGGGCGGCCGCCTACCGAACGGGAACTGCACTCGGTGCGGGATCGGCCCGCCGCGGGGAATGCTCTACCACCTTCCGGAGGTCAGGGCGGCGCTCGAGAACGGTGACGAGATCTGGCTCGTCGAAGGGGAGAAGGACGCCGATGCCCTGAGCGCTGCCGGGGTGTGCGCAACCACTTCGATGAACGGGGTCGATGACTGGGGACCGACATACGCAGTACAGCTCGACGGAGCGAAGGCGATAATCATTGTCGCGGACAACGACCCCTCCGGGGTCGGCAAGCGTGGTGCGTATAACCGATATCTCAGTCTCACCGATCACGCAGGCGAGGTCGCGATCCGGGTTGCCGCGGAACAGCTCAAGGACTCCGCGGACCACCTTGCGGCGGGCCACGGCCTCAACGATTTTGTCGAGGTCGACCCCGAGGACATCGCTCCGGAGATACTCGGTTCGAATGGCGGTAAAGCCCACACCGATCCGCTTCCCTTCGAGGAGCTGACGAACCTCGGATACGCCAATCGATTCGTTGAGCTGCACCGCGGACGATTCCTCTATTCGACTCGAGCGGGCTGGCGCGTTTGCGAAGGAGCCGAGTGGCGGGAGGACGAGCTCCAACTAGCACTCGGCGCCGCAAGTTCCCTAGCTCGCGAGATGACAATGGTCTACCGTGACGTCGTAGAACGCTCCGAGGACAAGGGCGGGAATTCGAAGTCCCTGCTAAGCGTAGCTCGGCGAATGGAGGGTGCGGGTAACGTCCTAGCGACCCTGCGATTGGCACAGTCCGAGCTAGCTGCAGCTGAATCAAGTTTCGATAGCGATGCGACACTGCTGGTTGCCACCCCGGGCATATACCGGGGTCGCGGGGAGTGGGATAGCCACGATCCCGAACTCCGCTATACGAAGTGCATACCGATTGACTATGATCCCGCCGCCACTTGTCCGGAGTGGGATGAGTTTCTCGCCTCGTCCATTCCCGATGAAGGTCAGCGCGAGTATCTCTACACGCTGATCGGGTTTGCCCTGATCGGCGGTGACCGCAGGAAGAAGCGGGTCGTGAATCTGGTCGGTCCGAAGGACACCGGCAAATCGACATTTCTTCGGGTCGTAGGTGAGATCCTGGCGCCCTATGTGTCCACACCGGCGGTAGAGGAGCTCGTGGCCGGTAGCCGCCGCGGGACGGACAAGTTCGCCCTTAACGAACTCCGGGGCTCGCGGATCGCAATGGTCTCGGAGACCGAAGCGCACTCGCAGTTCCGTCTTGCCGCGTTGAAGGCCCTGACCGGCGGTGACGTTATCTCGACGCAGGGCAAGGGAACTCGACCGGTGACCTGGCGAGCGTCCATTATGCCGATGATCGGTACGAACCAGCAGATCAAGTTCGACTTCACGGACGCCGCGTTCACGGACCGGCTGATCGCAATTGAGTATCGGCGCGGGCGACCGATAGATCGACGGCTCGACGGCAAGCTCGACGCTGAGCCGTCCGGGATCTTCAACCGCATCCTGCAAGGGGTAGATCGCGCTCTAGCGGATCAGCTTGAGGAGCCGGAGTCGATTATTGCGTCTCGGAAGCGTGCCGAGACTGCCGTGTCGGTTGCGCTTCAGTTCCTCGAGGCGGCGCTCGATCGCGGATACGTTGTCGAGGTCCCGAAGTCCTATCCCGAGATTCGTTGCTGCCGCACAACGAAGCTGTACGACATGTACGTGCGGTGGGCGGCGAAGGTCGGGACATCGCGGGGACGGAAGTTGCCGTCACGAGAGTTCACTCGCCACGTCTCGCAGCGCTATCCGGTTCCGATCTCTGATACCGGCAAGCACCGACAGAGCGGTGACGGCTATCGTCATCATCTCGGTATCGCATTCAGGAAGGATGTCCGATGACACCGGACTTCGAGTCGCTACCGGGCATCCCGGCCGGTACGCCTGTCTCCGTATCGCATATCGATGAGAGCGGCAGTGCGGATCCGCACGCGCGAGGCTTCGCTCAGCTCGCGTGGGACGCCGGTGTCGCCGAGTGCGCTACGTGCACGGACTGCGATCCGCGCTACGCGCTGAACTCCGAACGCCGCATCCTGCTTGTCATCCACCGTGATGACTGCGCCCGATACGCCTTCCGGCGTGCTCAAGCGTTCGATCCCGCCTAGGCGCAGACTCAGCCGGCTATATCGCGCAGGCGATAATCGCCGGTGCGCATAAGTGTCGCCCTCGTCAGCGTCGCCGGACTCCCTGCGTGCTTCGAAAGTCCTTGCCGGGATTGCACGCGAGTGCTCCGGAGTACTGAGTTCGGAGTACTACATTGCGCGCGGACTCAGGACTCACCGAGTGCTGCATTGCGCGCGGACTCGCGGGAGCGACAGCCACCGGTTGCTAGCACTCCGCAGGACTCAGGACTGCATTGCGTTGAGCTCTGAGCTCTGCGAGCTGAGCTCTGCGAGTCGATCCGCACTGCGAACGGAGGAGCACGGCATTCCGTGTATCGTACTCCGATATCCGTCCGTACTCGGTGCACAGGTAAGTACAGACTGTGCTCCGCACGTTTCCTGTGCACGTTTGCTGTACACTTCTACATTGCACATCACTATACCGACATATATGTACTACAGGAAGTACAGTGTATAGTACATACTGTACACCTATAGTGTGTAAGAACTCATAGAAGACGAATACATTAGTACTATAGGTGGGGGATAAGCACTTGGCCTGTACCCTGTATGCCGCGTATACCGACAAGCCGGCTTTATAGAACGCGTTTCCTGAGGCAAAGCACTGTGTACAGGCAACGCGACGAATATACGCGCCCGATATACGCGTCTCTGTACAGGGCGCGCCTTGAAAACGCGTCTCGGCATAAACGCGTTTCGTGTCGAACGCGAGTTCCTGCGACGCCATTCCGTGTGCGAGGCGCGTCCTAAGTCGCAGCGAATCCTAAGTCGCAGCGAATCCTAAGTCGCAGTCCTCCGAATCCTAAGTCCGGTCGCTTCACGCCATGGTTATTTGACCGGCCTATATCAGTCATGTTATTCTAGCCTTGCGCGACCCATGGTTGCGCAGCCGAGGAAAAGCTAGCGAGGGGGAAAACCGCAATGCAAGCACTCGACGCGGAAATCGACACCGCACCGATTCCCGCAGTGCAAAACCATGGCGCACGGCGAGGCGAAGCCGAGCGTCGCAATCCGATCGGGCGAGAGGAGAGTCGCAATCGGATTGTGGCATTCATCCCGGTGTACAACGGAATGGATTGCATCGGGAAAGCTATCCATGGTTTGCTCGCGCAATCGCGACGTCCGGACTTAATAGTCATCATCGCGAACGGTTGTCGTGACGCGACGGCCATGGTTGCCCGCGAGTTCACGAACGCGAGGGATAGCTTCGGTGATCCTTGCGTGACGGTGCTGGAGCTCCCGCGGCTCCCTAATAAGAAGTCTGAGGCGCTCAACGAAGCGTGGCATCGCCATGGTTATGATGCCGACATTATCGTGTGCTGCGATGATGACACGCTGCTACCGCCTTTCGCGGTTGAGCACTGGGAACGCGAGCTCATGGTTAACCCGCGTCTAGGAGGTTCGAGTTCGCAGCCGGTAATGACCGGCACCGGATTCCTCGCGAGAACGCAGCGTTCCGAATTCTCGAAAAGTGCCGAGCTCTCATTGCGGCGCGGATGGTGCCGAGTCATCTCTGGCACCGGTTGCGCATACCGAGTCGCCGCACTGAAGGAAGTAGCGAGCGATGACGGAGCTCCCGGACCGTGGACCTACCTTAGTGTTGTCGAAGATTATCACCTGACCTATCAGCTGCGAAGCCATGGTTGGCTCGCCGAAATGTCTCCGACCGTTTATGTGTACACCGGTGCGATGCACTCCGTCAAGAGCCTCTGGGCGCAACGCATCAAATGGCAGACCGGAACAGTCGCGGATCTGATCCGCTTCGGGATCAACCGGCTGAATTGGCGCGAGTGGGGACAGCAGGGTTTCGGACTCGCGTGCATATGCTTTTGGAGCCTATGGCTATGCCTCATTACCACCGAGCTCGCTGTCTATGGCTTGCGACTCGTCACGGTGTCATGGCTCTACTTCCCGATCGCCTTCTCGGTAATCGAGCTGCTGCACTGTCGCAAGATCCACGGGCGCACTCCGCTCGATTGGTTCTTGGCGGGTTCGCTCATCCAAATCTTCGGCTACACCTTCTTGTCGATGGGCTGGATCATCGCGTCATGGTACAAAGCCGTAACCGATTCGCAGAAGGATATGTGGGAGGCGCAATACAAACTCGATGGCACGGTCGCGGCCGATGAGTCCATGACCGAAGGAATCGGTCACGCGATGAAAGGCATGGCCGGCGTGGAAGCGAGGCGCAGATGGCTGGTCGGCGGAATCCTGCTGGTTTTTGCGGGGGCGGTCCTAGGACTGTCCGCTGCTACCGGTCTCGCGGTCTACGGAGTTCTCCCGCACTTCTACATATCCGCAACGCGAGACCTACTGCTCGCGATTACCGTAGGAACGATGACCATGGCGGTACTCGAACTCTTCCCGAAGATAAAGATCCGGAGACGCTGAAGCGTTCGGAGAAGCTTGTTATCGCGATCGCGATAACCATGGCGCTTATCTGCGCCCTCGCAATCGTAATCGAAGAAAGGAGTTCGGTTCCGCACCTCTGTCCAGCTCTCGCAACAAAGGAGAACAGCGCAATGACTCAGACCGGTCCGGCAAGCTTCAACCCCGATGGATCGCACACGCACACCATCCCTGCTCCGCCTCCCGCGGTGCCGCCAAACCTGCCGAAGGAGTGCGCGATCGGCACCGGTTCGCAAGGGATCGCGTGGGCGCAAGGCATCCTATCCGCGATGGGTGCTCCGCAGACCCAGGCCAATATTAACTCCCTGGTCGGCTGGTTCGCGATGGAAGACAACCATGCCAAGGTCTTCGGTACCCCCGCGAACGGCGCGGGCGGGAACAATCCGCTCAACGTCACTGCGATGTCCGGGACATTCGCGGGAGTGGTCGGCTCGGAGCCGAGTGGCGCCGGTGCGGGTCATCCCGGTAACCTGGACTTCGATACGCCGGCACACGGCATCGCTGCCACCGTGACGGTGATCCGGAACTACTCCGCAATCAACTCCGCGCTGATGTCCGGCGCGGGTCTGATCGGCAACGCTCAGGTAGCGAGTAACCTCGCGACCTGGTCCGGTAACGGCTACTCAGCCATCATCTGGCCGGTCTAAGCTCGAGCCGAGGAAAGGTCGATTAACCATGGATGAGTACACACGCTTTCGGAAGATCGGTAAGCGGAGGCTTCCGCAACCTCCCTGCACCGGTACGAGGTTCGCCGGCAACCGCATATTGGTGACCGGCGGCACCGGCTGTATCGGTTCTGAGCTGCTGCGGCAGCTCAAGGCAATTCCCGCAGTGAAGCTCGCTAGCTTCGCTAACTCCGGACAACCATCGGTGGAGGGCGTCACCTACTTCGAAGGAGACATAACCGATGGTAACCGGCTCGTGGATTGCTTCGAGTTCTTCCGTCCCGAGACGGTCTTTCACGCTGCGGCGCAACGCGATCCGGGACTCGCGGAAATCGAGTTCGCTCTAACGGTGCGAACCAACGTTTTCGGCATGGCTGCGCTGCTTGCGGTCTGCGAGGCCTATGGTACCGAGAACTTCATATACGCTTCGACCGGGAAAGCTCTCCGACCGTTCTCACCGGATACCTACACCGCATCGAAACGGATCGCGGAATACCTCCTCTCGCAGGCAACCATCCCCTATAAGTCGGGTGCGCGGTTCACGCATGTGGTCGACAATAGCATCATCCACAATCGGATGCTGAACTGGGCACACGCCAACGAACCGTTCCGCATTCACCGAGACGGCATCATGTTCTACTGCCAGAGCGCTCGTGAATCGGCACAGCTGCTGATCGGTGCGGGCGAGTTCGCGGCAAGATGCGAAACCGACCTGCACGCCATCCGCGATCTCGAGTTCCCGATCGACCTCACCGCTATGGCGCAAGGCCTTATCAAGACCCTAGCGTCGAGCTCGGAAATCCGATTTGTCGGCTATGACGATGGTTATGAGGAGATCGCATTCCCGGGGCTATACGATCCGGAGACTGCCGGTGACTGCTCACCGCTGATCAACGCCTTCGAAGCGCAGACCGCCTTCTCTCCCTACCCCGCGGTTGACGCGTTTCCGCTCCGATTCGAAGGAGCTGTCCCTCCCGCGTCTCTCGAAGAGATGTCTTGGAGTGTCATGCGCGCTGCCATAGCAGCGGTCGAACCGTCCTACGCGAAACGGGTCGCAACACTAGCGCACAGCGCTAGCATTCCGGAGCACCGCAAAATGCTAGAGATCATCTCCGATCGAGCGGGAGCGATGGTATGAGAAATATCGACAACGCGGAAACCGTCACACTGGATCGGTTGCTGGCGGAGAGTGTCAAGGACCCTCCCCCTCCGAAGCACAAGCGCCGGAGGGAGGACGGTGAGTTCCCGAGACACCGAAAAGGTGAGTTCCCGACATGGGCGTGGATCGCGTGCTCCGTGGCCGTTGCGGTGACTTGCTTCTTCGGTTCGGCGCAGTTCGCGAGAACCTGGGTCAACCGATACGCAGTAGCTCCGATCGTTAACCATGTCATCGATCCGGTAATCGGTCACCATCCGCCTGCGCGAACCGAGACTCCGGCTCCGCAACCATCGGATAGCAACGCGATCATTCCGATTGTCGGCACTCCGGGTCCGGCGATATCACCGGAGACGCCGAAGCCAACGCCATCCGCAACGACACCGGTTGCGGTGATTCCACCGAGTCCGCAGCCGGCACCAACGCCAACGCCGACCACTCCGAGTCCTACGTCGAAGCCAACGCCATCCGCGACACCGACACCCACGCCAACGCCCACGCCAACCGCCTCGAGCGGAAGCCCGAGCCCGTCGGGATCTCCGACACCGACTCCGGATCCAACGCCATCCGGAACGCCAACCGCCTCGCCGAGCGGAAGCCCGAGCCCGACCGCATCGCCGTCCGGCACGCCGAGCTCAACCGCATCGCCATAAGGAGATAACCATGAACTACCTAGCTAACCTATATCGCGCCTTCCCGTTCCGACCGCATTGCCGCTGGCACGCGCATACCGCACTGTGCCGGACGGCATCGTTCCTCGGCATCGGCCCGGACTGCGATCCGCCGGCTCCACCGGGATGAGCTTGACCTGAATCACAGCACTGTTATATCCTGGTCCCCTGACCGCCAAAGCGAGGAAAGGAAACGCAATGCTAGCAGCGTTGATCCGGCTCTACCAGCGCAACCGTTTCGCGAACACGGCGATTCGCGGATCCGTGCGGTTGCACCACCGCATTCGTAAGCCGCAGCTGCAGCCATGTCCGTACGCCGGGAAGTGCTCCGCAACCGGTATCGAGCAGGTTCGGCAGCTCGGAACCATGGCCGCACTTCCGCTGATTCTGTCGCGCATGTCGGTATGCGGTCCCGCCAGCGGAGTACGGTTTCCGCCGAAGTTCTGCGATGTCTCAACCGGCGTGGACCGGTTTGAATGGTGCATCCGAGCGTAAACCTAGGGACAGGGGGCACGGCCCGTGTCAATTACACCGACACGTGATCAGCGCATAGCGCTTGACGCAATCCTCGATTGGTACCTCGGGGGAGGAAAGACGCTCACCCTCGGCGGATACGCGGGGACCGGAAAGACCACGCTACTCGGACAGGTACGTAGGAAGTTGCCGCGGGTCCGGATGGTCTACGCCTCGTACACCGGCAAAGCAGTCCAAGTGCTGCGATCCAAACTGCCACCGGGAACGGACATCTCGACATTGCACAGGCTGTTGTACACGCCAACGCAACGGATGGTGTGCAAGGTATCCGGTGAGGATCTGTCCCTTCCCGCGAACCTCGGTCAGAGCCGACCGGGGTCAACCGCACAGCGTGCATGGTGCGACAAGCACAAGCCGAGCGGTACGGCCCGGCAAGCTGAGGACGGCGACCTGGTCGACATTCCGCTACCGAAGCCATGCACCGCAGTGCGCAAGCTCGATTGGCTGCAGAACCTGTCGCCGCTTGACGGAATCGACCTAGTAGTTGTCGATGAGGCATCGATGGTCTCCGACAAGATCTGGGCCGACCTCACGAAGTGGGGCGTACCGGTTTTGGCGGTCGGCGACCATGGTCAACTGCCCCCGATTAAGTCGCAGTTCAACCTGATGGCGGATCCCGAACTCCGCCTCGAGAAGATTGTGCGGCAGCTAGAGGGCTCACCGATCATCCGGTTGAGCATGATGGCGCGGGAGGGGCAGCCGATTCCACTTGGCGAGTACGGCGATGGTGTGGTCAAGATTCCCCGCCACCGTCTCGGAAAGATGCCCATCGATCCCGATTCGCCGGATGAGATGATTATCACCGGCTTCAACCGTACCCGTAACGACACGAACAGCATGATTCGCAGGCAGCTCGGACGCAGTGGCGATCCGATGGCCGGGGACATCGTTATCTGCCTGCGCAACGATTATGAGAGAGGAGTGTGGAACGGCAACCGGGGGCGATTGGAGTCCTTCTCGACCGATAACCCGTTCATGCCGTGGGCGGAGATCACGGTGTTCGGTGAGGACTTCACCTACGAAGGCGGAATCTCGCAGGAGCAATTCGGGCAGCCGAAGACCATGACCGAGGTATCCCGTAAGCTGGGTCTGTGGGACTTCGGTTACGCAATCACGTGCCATAAGGCACAGGGCTCGCAAGCGGACCGAGTGACGGTGATCGAAGAGCGCATGCCTAGCGCTGACGATGCGTACCATGCTCGGTGGCTTTACACCGCAGTCACTCGAGCGGTGAGCTCACTGATCCTGGTAGGATGAACGATGGCAGACACCAAGGAACAGCTAGCTCAGCTGGCGCGCTTCCGCAAACAACTGGCCGTGATGCCGGATGAGTATGTCCGGTGCCACAACTTCGGTCACTCGATGCACGAGTCAACCATCAACCCGGAGAAGGACGTTCTCGTTGTCGGACAGGTGTGCTTCTCGTGCGCGATGGAGATCGACCGTTATCGCCACCCGGTCACCGGAAAATGGGTAAGCCGCTACTGGCATCCCAAGGGCAACGAGTACTACTTCCACAAGACCGGTCGGGTCGACATGGAGAGGAAGATCGAAATCCACGAGGAGTGGCTGCGGCGGACCAATCTCCCGGAGAGGCCGATGGAGTGAGCTGGCTCAGGGGCATCTACCGTGGCGAGCGGCCGTACAACCAGATCGTGTGGTGCGACATGGAAACCTGGCACCAGCGACGCGTGTGGCACGCGATCGTCATCCTGCGGCCGATGAGCTACGTGGACTAGGAGGACACGATGCCGCTAAGCAAGGAAGCGCTGGAGCGAGCGCTATTCAACAACGGGACGGGACTCGAGTCGGTACCAGGGCTCCGCCCTCCCGCGCTGATTAACTCGGTCATCGAGTATCTCGCTGGCTGGGACATGACGCAGTTCTTCGGTCGCCTCCACGACGCAGTCTCGAAGTGGGAGATGGACGCCGGAAGGCGGTTCCCGTCCGAGTACGCGTTCATCGCGATCCATCCGTATGCGCTGAACACCTACGCCGTGAACTGGCCGCCGGATCAGATCCGCGTTGACTTCGGTATGAGTAAGCGTCCGAGGCGGGTTCTCGGAATCGAGATTCGCGAGGACATGCACCTGCACCGCACATTCTGGAAGCTCGAGTTGGCGGGCAAGATGCTCACCAACGGGGAAGTATTGGAGATAGTGTGAATCGCCGGGTGCTACTCGTCAGCGACGAGGAGTGGCAGTTCATCGAGCTCGACCTCGATGTAAAGCCGTCACCGGTCATCATGGTCGAGCGACCGGAACCGCAACGGTACGTTTACCTCGGTCTCATGGTCCTGCTTGGTCCCCAGCGGGATGCGTTTCCCGGCATTCCGGTCTACACGTGCCGACGGAGGGAGATGAGAAAAACGATGAGCTCAGATCGTGAAGCTATGCAGGCAGCGCTGGCGCACGCCGAGGCCGCTCGTCCGTATATGGCTCTATCGGTGGAGGAGACCGAGACCACGATCTTGGTGTCCACCGGTCCGGACGATGCCGATGCGGTGTTCTTCTTCGATCCGAACGGCAAGCTGACGCATGTCGCGGTGGTCGAGGCGCACGGGGAAATCGAAGCGCGGATCGGACCGATCGCGCCACTAGCAATCACGGAGGACCGATGACCGAACGGCCGGCGCACAAAGTCCTATTCCTTGGCGGACCGCTCGATGGCGAGGTTCTCGAGATCGAGGAGATACTCGAGGCGAAGATCTACATCGGTGAAGGCCGATTCGAGGACGGCTTCCCGGGTGGCTATCATGCCGATGTGCGTCCGTACTTCATCCACTGGGTGCTGGTGCAAGACGCTCCGGGCTTAGTCCCCGTGTACTCGTGCTATCCCGATGCGGATCGATTCAGCCGCCAGCTCGCAAACTTCGAATTCGAGGAGCGGTTCGGCAGAGACCCGCCGCCACGACCCCGACCGGGGAGTCTTCCCGTTCCCGCGCAATGGACTATCGAGGTTAACCGTGTCCGTTAAGATCGCGTACCAGATGCACGGCATCACGTATCGTCAATTCGATCACTGGGTCACCCGTGGCTGGATCCGACCTACGAATTCCGGCGGCTCGGGTCACGATCGCGTGTTCTCGATGGACGAGGTACGCATATTCCGGATCATGGCCACGCTTACGAAGCTCGGGTTCCGACCGGCACACGCAGCTGAGCTGGCTCGCAACACTGTCGATCTCGGCTGGCGAGGTACCTTGGCTCTGCGGGATAAGCGGGTCGTCACAACCGGCATTCTGTCCTCCAGGGTCCAGAGTCCACCAGGGGAATCGACCTTAGGTACACGAGCCGGGTAAGCTCGGGGTCAGGAAGGGCATATGATATGCTGCCCCTGGATTGCCTGAGGGAAGGGATGGAACATGACCGACATGGAAAGCATCAGCCGCATTCGCACTGCCGCTTCGTGGCTGCGCCGCACTGGACAGCCATTGGAGAGCTATACGCGGCTATCCACGCTCTCCGAGACCGAGAGGGTTCACGCGAAGAACTTCGCTCTCGGCACTTACCCGTGGCCGAGCCGATGGACCGTGCGGCTGTTCACCGCGGCGAGTGCGGGGTAGACATGTCGGACGGTATCAATACCGTAGGCGCGGGAATCGGATCCCGAGACCGGCTAAGGAGACAGCGAAATATGACGGCAGCGAGGAACCGCATCGAACCGTCACGACACGTGGACGGTGGAACCTTCCCGCACTGGAGTTCCACGTCCGGTATGTGCATGTGCCTGCTTTCGTGCTGTCTCGGCAACAACGGATGCAAGTGCAAGTGGTGTCCGTGTGACGTGGTTGGACACCCGGCATACGGAAGGCACTCCGGCAAGCTCAATCGACAAGGGGAGTTCAATGGCGCAGTTGACCAAGCCCGCCCGCACTACTACCGTGCCAGCTAGCTCGAACAGTGATACCCCGTGGGGTCTACCCGGGGAAATCGTTTCCTCCGAGGAGTCACCGCACGGTGCGAACATGGCGGTATTCGGATACGCGGGGAGCGGCAAGACCCTCTACCTTGCAAGTGCGGCCCGAGACCGTAACCTGCTGATCGTCAACTTCGATCCCGACCTGCAGACCATCAAGAACCGTACCGATCTGCAGGTGTGGCCGAAGAAGGGTCGTTTGACGTGGGAGCGAGCGGACGCGTTTCTGTCTCGGCTATTGAACGGCAAGCACCCGTTCGACACCATCGGTATGGACACCGGAAACAACATGTACCGGCTCGCGCTCAGACACGTGAAGGCCAAGGGCTCGGACCGCCGTGATCCACGGCAGATCTTCGGTGAAGCCAACGACATGGTCAACGCCTTTATTATCGACTTCGCGGTCATGTCGCAGGAGCGCGGAATCAACGTGATCTGGTCGTGGCACGCGGAGGACGTGATTGAGGGGCAAGGGGATTCGGCTCGGCTGTTCGTGCGACCGGATGCGACCCCCGGTGTGTTGAAGACCATCTACCAGTACCACGCCACTATCGGATATCTCGAGGAACGCCAGCAGGGTAAGCGCCGACTCTACCTGCACAACACGGCGAAGGTGATCGCGAAGGTTCACCAGCCACCGACCGAGGGAGCAGTTGCAACCGAAATCGATGACCCTGATCTCGGAAAGCTAATTGACCATCTGCGGGGAGTGGCACAGTATGACGCCGCCGGGAAGGCGAGCTCACTACGAGGTCGCAGGGCTGGGTAGCGGCTCGATACTGAATTGCACCGATTGCGGGGCAGTTGTCGAGTTCGTGTTCCAGGAGACACACGATAACTTCCACCGACGAATAGAGGCGATCGAACGTGGCTTGGCTGCTCTGGACGCTGATAGCGGTAATGGGCGCACTGATAGCGCTGCTGTTCCTCGCGCTGTTGCGTGAACGAAGGCGCACCACGCCCAAGCCACCGGAAACGGTGTACCAGATCCCGCAGACCACCACGGCAGAGCTGGCGGAGAAGGACCGCACTATCGGGTCCCTCACGGCGCAACTCGCGGCCGAGAAAGCCCAGACCGGTAAGAACCTCGAGGCGCTTACTAAGCGCGCCGAGCTGGAAATCGCGCAACGGGTTGCGCTGGCCAGGCAGCAACTCGAAGCCGAATTCCACGAACGCAAGGGCACGGATCGGGCTGTCTCGAATCTCCGCTCCCGCGCTGCCCTCCTCGCAAAGGTGCAGGAGCATCTCGGTCCGCTGATACCCGGCTTTCCGTATCCCTTGAAGGAGGTACGGCATGTCGGAGAGATCTTCGATTTCCTGGTCTACGATGGTCTCGAGGCCGGCGGTGAGATATCGATAGTGTTCCTCGAGGTCAAGACCTCGGCGAGTGGTCGCACCAGACGGGTAACGAACCCACGAGAGAAGCTGCTAAGGGACGCAATTGCTGCCGGACGGGTCCGGTATGAGGTGTGGCAACCTCCCACTCCCGAGGAATTGGAGGCCCGGATTGAAGAGCTGATCGCAGCGGACAGCCCCGAGGCCATAGAACAGCCATCTTGACACCTGTGCGGACAATCGGGTAGGCTATTGGTACCTGGGGCCGCGACCGCCCCACAAGGTCGCACCGGGCTGTACCGCCCGACAAGGTATAGGAGGCAGAGGAATGCCAACGACAATTGACCTCACCGGGGTCAGCACTCAGGGCCGTCCGCCACTGGACCCCGATGACTATCCCGCGGTCATCACCAAGGCCGACATCCGGCCATCGAACAGCTCGGGGGAGGACACGCTTTACCTCGACCTGTCCGTGGGCGATGAGGGCCGCAACATGCGATTCCGCCCCCTGTCACTCCAGCCGCAGGTGCTGTGGCGGGTCAAGCGGCTTCTCGTCAACCTCGGGTTCGAGATTCCCGAAGGGCCGTTCGAGTTCGATGAGCAGGATCTGGTCGGCGTGGACTGCATGGCGCGCGTCATCGTGGTCCCGCATTACCGGGACAAGAGCCGCAAGACCAACGAGATTCAGGAGATCCTCAACGAGGACGGGTCCGAGGCGGAATGGGGTGACGAGGGCTAGCGGTTAGGGCCGCATAGGCTCCCGCACCTGCGGGATGGGGTCCCCCGAACCCGTCTTGCTTTCGGTGCGGGGTGAGATAGCGGGAAGGACCGGCATGCTGCGAGACAGCATTCCTTCCCTCACGTTGGAAGCCGGTCCTTCCCGCGCTGCTACGGAGGATGATATGCAGATCATCGGTCTCGACCCGGGTGCGAAGTTTACCGGTATGGCTATTCTCGATTGCGATACCAGCGAGTTCGCGCTCTGGCTCGAGTCCGATGATCCAACCGTCATCTGGCATGTCCTCGCCGAGTATTACCGCAAAGGGGACCACATCGTCCTCGAGGCGATGCTCGGGGGCGGTAGAAGGGATGAGTGGATTCAACGCACCATCGAGGTACTCGGGTACCTCAAGTACCGGGCCAAAGAGGCGGGTTATTCGGTGGAGGAGGCACCGAACCAGATGCGACTCGCCAACGTCTCGAAGGTACCGAAGTTCATCCGAGGAAAGGACGCTATCTCGGCGGCCGCACACGCACTATCGCACAAAGAAAGGTACGGTCTATGACATCACCGACCCGCACAATCACGGTGTCGCACAACGCGGAAACGGCACATCGGCTGTTCCGCACTCCGGGGAAGTGCCAACGCATCCACGGTCACAGTTACCGCATACACCTCCGCCTGACGGGAGAAGTGGACGAACAGGGTCTGCTGGCCGGCATTGACTACGGAACGCTCAAGGCCTCGTTCCGCGGCTTCATCGATGCCTATCTCGACCACCAGCTACTACTGAACGAGAACGATCCGTTCGCCAGCGATCTCTTCGGTGCGCCGGAATCCGGCATCGGATCGTCAAACGTG
>Ga0182032_10000314_pt1 | contig 19129 bp, 13 predicted proteins | sample tim00Cox00000000_FD_125970 | JGI IMG/M metagenome (GOLD analysis project Ga0182032, IMG submission 125970) | Lab enrichment of tropical soil microbial communities from Luquillo Experimental Forest, Puerto Rico - timezero.00C.oxic.00.000.000 | ecosystem: Environmental > Terrestrial > Soil >... | reverse complement strand
CGAAAAATCCTGAGGCCGCCAAACCCCGCCGATGAGACTGTCACGCCCGTTGCCGGAGCGGTTTCTAGCTTGTGCTCTCGAGAATTAGATCTCCTTTGTGCCCTCGCGGTCATGTAGAGAGTGGACAAGCGGTTTCCTCGGAGCGATTGACACTTCTCCCGACCCTCCAGTAACAACGATAGATAGCGTGAGCTCCGAGGAGAATCCGAGATGATGACCAAGAAGTCTCCGTGTGCCGTGGCTTTGGCGATGCTGCTTTCCTGGCTCGTGGCGATGCCTTCGGATAGCTGGGCGGTTCCCGCGGGGGCGGGAGAGCGCGCGGGCGAAGTTTCGCGGGTGATCCCGGCGGTGAACCTTGCGCGCGGCGGCAAAACCATTCCTGCCGCGGCCAGGACGGTTGTGAACTGGCGGGACCTGGTGAACACGCAGGTGAATGCGCGGGCGCGCATCGCGCTCGACGACGGTTCGGTGCTCAACGTTGGCTCGGATTCCTCGATCCAGGTGAGCAAGCATGATGCCGGAGCGCAGCAAACCGAGCTGGAACTCACTTATGGGAAACTGCGGACGCAAGCGCAAAAAGTCGCCAAGCCCGACGGGAAATTCGAAGTACGGACGCCAGCCGGCGTCGCGGGTGTCGTAGGTACGGATTTTTTTGTGGAATATGCGAACAACACCATGAACGTAGTCGTATTCGAAGGGCTGGTAAAGGTCTGCAACCTTGCGGCTGTTTGTGTGATGGCCAAGGCCGGGCAGATGACCAGCGTGCGTAGCGGGGATCATTCCGCGCCGTTGCCGCCACAGCAAGCCACCCTCGATGTACTGGTGGCCTCGGGCAACGACACCAATCCCGGCGTACCGCCGGCTGCAACCGCTACAGCCGGGCCGCATCTCGGCTTGTGGGGAACCGTGGCAATCGTCGCCGGGGCGGTAGGAACCGGGCTGGGTGTGGGGTTGACGCGCGGCGGCGGCCCGAAGCCGCCCCAGAATGGCTGCATCGCCGCCAAAGCTTGCTGACCATGCGAGCCCAAACCTAAGGCTGACCAGGGCCCGCGCCGGGAAAGGTTATCGGCTTTTCCGCGGCTGCGGCCAAGCGCAGCCTCCCGCCGGGCGTGCAACGGAAAGAACAAACCGGCCGTCCAACGAATGGTTGGAAAGTGAAGATTGCGCGTCCGCGGTGTTTGGAACGCCCTCTCCATTAGCGTACACTGGGATGTTTCACGAGTCCCGTCAAGAATGAATGAGGTTGCCCTTGATGAATGCCAATCGAAGTCGATGGATTTCCTACCTTATCGGGGTGAGTCTGCTTGCGGGCCTAGCTGTTCCCTTGGCGCCGAAGGCCCTTGCTTACCCGCCGGACGCCCAGGCGCAGCGTTCCCCGTTGCTGGCCGCCCTGCAAGCGGAGCTGGACCGCTCGCTGAAGACCTACAGCGCCCAGGACCCTCCGGCGTATTACCTCGGCTATACCGTCACCGACACGCAGCGAGTGGACGTCTCGGGTTCGAACGGAGCATTGCTGAATAGCAGCGAGGCGCGCACCCGCTGGCTAGAGGTTGCGGTTCGCGCGGGCAGCTATCAGCTGGATGACACCCACAAGGTCGGGGAACGGCAAGCACAAAGCGAGAACCCGATCGTGGCCGTGCCCGTCGATAACGATCCCGAAATGCTGCGTCGCGCCGCCTGGCTCGAAACCGACAAACAGTACCGCGCCGCCGAAGAAGCACTGATTAAGATCAAGACGGGAAAAGAAGTAAAGGTAGAAACTGCCGAGGGCAAGGCGCCGGATTTTTCCCGCGAGCAGCCGCATGTTTCCATCGGCCCGCAGGTTTCCATCAACGTGGACCGCACGCCGTGGGAAGGAAAAGTCCGCGCGTACACGAAAGCGTTCCGCGAGTCGGCGGCCATCATCAATTCCATCGTGACCTTCAGCGCGCAGGCGCAAAACGTGCTGCAAGTGACGAGCGAAGGCACGCAACTGCAATTCGGACAGATTCGCTACCGGTTGGAACTGTTTATCCAGGGGAAAGCGCCCGATGGGATGGACATCGACCGCTATTATAATTTTGACTGGGTGGATCCGCGAGAAACGCCGGACGACAAAGCCGTGTACGCTGCGGAATCGACCATGCGCAAGGAGCTGGAAGGGCTGGTCAAGGCGCCGATTGTCGACCCGACCGTTGGCCCGGCGCTTCTCACCGGACGCGCCGCGGCGGTGTTCTTCCACGAAGTTTTTGGCCACCGGGCGGAAGGCCACCGGCAAAAAGACGTGAACGAAGGACAAACCTTCTCGAAAAAAGTCGGTGAACAAATTCTGCCGCCTTTCCTGAGCATCACCGACGACACCACCATGAGGAAACTGGAGGGGCAGGATTTGCTCGGCTACTACCAGTTCGATGACGAAGGAGTCCCGGCGCAGCGCGTGACGCTGGTCGATCACGGGGTGTTAAAGAGTTTCGAGATGTCCCGGTCGCCGCTGGTGGGTTTTCCGAACTCGAACGGACACGGGCGCAGGCAGCTTGGTGCGACCCCGGTCTCGCGGCAGGGCAACCTGATCGTGCAAAGCAGCAAAACCGTGAGCAACGCCGACCTTCGCGCGAAATTCATCGAATTGATCAAGGCACAACACAAGCCCTACGGGCTGCTGATCGACGATATCGCCGGAGGGTTCACATTCACCGGGCGCGGGCAACCGCAGGCTTTTCAGGTGCAGCCGCTGGTGGTTTACGAAGTCTTTCCCGATGGGCGGCCCGACGAACTGGTGCGGGGTGTGGACATCGTGGGCACGCCGCTAGCCGCTTTGACAAAGATCGTGGCCACCGGCGACACGGCGGAGGTGTTCAACGGCTATTGCGGCGCCGAATCCGGCTCCGTTCCGGTGGCGGCCGCTTCGCCGGCGATTCTCATTTCCGAAATGGAAGTACAGAAGAAGGAAACTTCGACGGACCGGCCGCCGATTCTGCCGCCGCCCGCCCATGACGTGGTCAAGACGGGAGGAGCAAAGTGAGGCGCGCGGGAAGAATGGTCAAAGCGGTATTTCTCTTGGCGGTTTTAAGCGGTGCGAGTTCGCATGTCGCGCGGGCGCAACAGGATAACGACCATACCCTTCAGGCCATGCGGGATGAAATGGCCCGCTCGAAGGCCCGGCTGGAATTGCAGATTCCGAACACCGATCAAACGGTACGGCCGTTTTACATCGAATACCGCTTGCTCGATCTGGACGTGCGCGAAGTTGTGGCCGAGTTCGGCGATATGCTCTCGAGCACTCGCACGCGGAACCGCTTCATGAACGTGGAAGCGCGCGTAGGGAACTACAAACTGGACAGCTCAAACTTCGTCAGCGACGACGCTTTTCGAGGCTTTATCGGTCCTACCGGCGAGGTAGGCGTCGACCGCGACTACGACTCGCTGCGGCAGGACCTGTGGATCGCAACCGATCAAGCCTTCAAGGAAGCCGTGGATACGTACTCGAGGAAGAAAGGCTACCTGAGCAGCCTGGCGCGGCAATCGGATATCGATGACTTTTCGAAGACCGCGCCTGTCCAGCTGATCCAACCGCTCGGGACGCCGGACTGGACCAACCGCAACTGGGAACAGGAAGCCCGGGAGGCTTCCGCGGTGATGCGCGCGTTTTCGCAAATCCAGGAGTCGCGCGTCAGCTATTACCAGGTTTACGCGACCGAGTACCTGCTCACCAGCGAAGGGACGGAAATCCGCCAGAATCGTAGTCTTGCGGCCATCGAGGCGGGCATGAACGCGGTGGCCGACGATGGCGTGCCGGTGAATCATTATTATGCGACCTACGCGGTGCGCCCCGCGGACCTGCCGAACGTGGACACGGTGCGCAAGGGCCTGAACGTCGCGTGCACGGAATTAATGGCGCTGCGCGCCGCGCCTCCGGCGCAGGATTACACCGGACCGGTGCTGTTTGAAGCACGCGCGGCGGCATCGTTGCTGGCGCAGGTGTTGAGCCCGGCGATCAACGGAGCGCGGCCGCCCATATCCTTTAGCCCGGTGCTCGAACAAATGCTGACCGGTCTCGGGGGAAAGAGCGATTGGGTCGGGCGCATTGGTGCACGGGTTTTGCCACCGACGGTGACGCTCGTGGATGACCCGGGAGCAAAGGAGTTCAAAGGCACGGGACTCGTCGGCGGATACACCGTGGATGAACAAGGCGTCCGCGGCCAGAAAATCACGCTGGTCGAAAACGGCGTTCTTAAGGGCGAGCTCATGTCCCGCCGTCCTGGTCCGGATTTCGACCAGTCGAACGGCCACGGGCGCGCCGCGTTTTTGAACGACGCCAAACCCACCATGAGCAATTTGATTTTTTCTTCGACCGAAGCGGTTTCATCTCCTGAGTTGCGCAAGAAATTCCTGAAGGAATGCCGGGAAGAGAAACAATCCGAACGCGACAAGTACTGCCTGGTGGTCCGCGAGATGGACAATCCGGCATTGAGCTTGCTCCACCAGGACGATTTCTCGGAGCTGCTGGCGAGCTTCGGAGGCGGCGCTGGAACGGGCGACCGCCTGCCGTTGGTCGTCTATCGCGTTTATCCCGATAGCGGCCGCGAGGAAATGGTCCGGGGAGCACGCATCATCGGCGTAAATACGCGCACGCTGCGGAACATCGCCGGGATCGCCAACGACGACTTTGTCTTCAATCATGTGCAAAGCCAGGCCAACGGCTTCGCTGGCACGGCCTTCAGCGCGTTTGGCTCGGCGCAATTGGGCCTGCCTGCTTCGATCGTCGCGCCTTCTTTGCTGTTCGACGAAGTGGAAATACGTGGCGAGCGCGCCGAAGCCAAACGGCTAGCGCTGCTGCCGCCACCCCCCATGACCGCGGCGAAATAATCCACGCGATTCCTGGTTGTTCCCTGGCACTCGAGGGAATGCGGAATCTGGGATAATCTAGACCCTCGATGGAAGTGGTTGCTCCAATCGAGGAGGCGCGTGGGAAGAAGCGCGCTGCGCTCCTGAGCGTGGGCTCCGCCACGCTTTTGGTCTCCCTGAAGGCCTTTCTGGTGGTGCGGACGGGAAGTCTTGGCGTGCTTTCCGAGGCCTTGCACTCCGGTTTGGATTTGCTTGCCGCCATCATTACGTTCCTCTCCGTTCGCATGTCGGACCAGCCTGCGGACGAACGCCACCCCTACGGGCACGGGAAATTCGAGAATTTCTCCGCTTTTGTCGAGACCGGCCTGCTCCTGCTGACGGCCCTGTACATCATTTACGAAGCGTTCGCCCGGCTGTTTTTCCGCACCGTGCATATTCAGCCTAGCTTGATGGCGATCGTGGTGCTGCTCGGAGCACTGTCGATTGACCTGACCCGCGCGCGCGCCCTCGAGCGCGCGGCACGAAAGTATTCGAGTGAAGCGCTCGAGGCCGACGCGCTGCATTTTTCGACCGATGTATGGAGCACCACCGTGGTCATGGTCGGCATCGGGCTGGTGTGGGCCGGCGAAACCTGGGATCTGCCGTGGCTTGTCTACGCGGACGCGCTTGCCGGCCTGGCGGTCGCAGCCGTGATCTTATGGGTTGGCTCGCAGCTTGGCCGGCGCACTTTAGACGCGCTCCTGGACGCGGCGCCGAAGGGGTTGCAGCAAGAGATCGCCCTGGCGCTCGAACGAATGACAGGCGTGCTCGATGTGGTGCGAGTGCGGGTGCGCCGAGCCGGCAACCGTCACTTCGTGGACGCCACCGTCAGCGTGCCACGGTCCGCCAGCCTCGAACAGGTGCATACGCTGACCGATGCGATCGAGAAGCGCATCGGCGAAATTGTTCCCTCGGATGTGATGGTGCACGTGGAGCCGCGCGCGCCCGTTGGCGAACATCTTTTCGAGGCGATCCGCGCGCTCGCCCAGCGCATGGGACTCGAGATTCACGAGGTGCGAGCCTCGCAGCAGGACGGCCGGCTCTTCATCGAGTTGCACCTGGAAGTGGACGAGAATCTGAGCTTGCGCGAGGCCCATCGCCAGGCCAGTAAGTTGGAAGACCAGATCCGCGAACTGCGCGACGGCGCTGTTGACGTAAACATCCACATCGAGCCGCTGGGGCGCCACATCGCCACGCCCGACGCAGGCCTCGGCGAAATGAAGCAACTCGCCAAGGCCATCGAGGATTTCCTGAACCGCCTGCCGTCGGAGTTCGATGAATTGGTGAACTGTCACGACGTCCGCGTGCGGCAGGTCGAGCATCATATTCTGGTGTCTTGCCACTGCACCATGAAAAGCGAGCTGCCCATCACGCAAGTCCACGATGTGACCGCCGCTTTGGAAGATCGCGTAAAGGAAAAGTTTCAACAAATCTATCGCGTCACCATTCACCCGGAACCTGCCGAGGATCGCTGAGTCTCATCCACACCTCTTCCGCCGACGATTGCGGCGGCTCCCAGGGCTATGAGCGCCGGGAAGCATTCGAGCACGTAGCGGGGCTCAGGCGTTTCAAGCGTGGTCAGGAACGCCGTGCGCAGCAGCATGTAGAGAACCAAAAAAGCAACAACGGGCCGGACGGCCGAGCCCGCGCGCCAGAGTCTACCGGCGCCCCACGCCCCCAGGCCCACGTAAGCTACGTTCAGGAAGAAAAACAGAATGGTGAATCCCTGATCCGCGGGATCCTCATCATACATCTCGGCCAAGGGAAAGACGTTCCCCGAAATTGGCAAGAGCTCGATGCGCGGCGTGAACCAGATGGCCAGGGCGCGCGCCAGAGGAATCCACAGAAAGATGCGCAAGGGATGACGGCGAACCCGTTCGCGCGCGATTTGGCCGAGCGCATCGTCCTCTTCTTTCCCAAGCGTCAAGTCCTCGTTGTATTGTTCGAGAATGTCCCGGACGCGCTCCTTCTCGGCAGGCGAGTCAAAGGCCCGAGAAGGGATATCGTCGACCTGGATGGCCTCTTCATCGAGCTTCCAGGGCACCAGATAGCAATCGCGCACGCGGTAGAGCCAGGTCCTTTCCCAGGCCATGAAGCCGTAGGGCACTAGCTCGCCGGGAAGAGTGGAATATTTCGGGTTGAGAAATTGCACCTCGTTGAATGTCAGCAAGTTGCGCAAAGCCCACGGAGACAGCACCACGAGGCATCCGACGATCATCGCCACAGTGGCCAAACACCAGCGGGCAAATTGACCAAGCCGAAAAAGCAATACGCCGAGCACCATCGCGGCGGTGACCAGCAGCAGGGGGGTTTCCGGACGGAACAAGGCGCCCATACCCGCGATGAGTCCCGCGCCGAGCGCCGCGTACTCTACGCTCCGGCCCCGTGGCACGTGCGAGCTGCTCAAGAGAAAACCCGGCTTCTTCACTCTTTGGAGTGCCACCACCAGAACCGAGGACGCCAGCGCTGTCCAAAAACACGCGAAAACCTCGGTGAGAGGTACGGCGGTGTAATTCGCGGTAAAGGGGCAAACCGCGGCGAGCCACAGCGCAAAGGCGTACGCTCGCTCACCCTGCGCTTCGTTTTCCGAAGCGCAAGTCAAAATCCTGGCCAGGCGCGCGATCACCAGGCAGCCTAGAAGATCCACAAGAATTTGCGCGAGCATGACCCACAGACGCGCGGATTCCCCGGTTCGGCCGGTGAGCGCGTAAATCAGGGCCAGAAACGCGGGATATCCCGGCATTCTCATGTCCACCGGAGTGAGCGCGCCATGCACATCCATGGCATAGACGTGGTGCTTCAGCCAGTTTGTGGCGATTTGCTCGTAAAGAACGGTGTCGCCCGAAGTTGCCGGAAAGGGCACGACAAAAAGCAAGCGCAGGCCAAGCCCTACCGCCAACGGGAAAACCCGGCTCGAGAAAATTCGCTTCATGGGCGAAACGCATCTTACAATAGAGGCGAAGGAATCGCGCGGAAGGCTTCGCCGCAGCCAGAAGCCGGATTCGCGGCCATCCGAAGGGCTAAGCAGATTCAATGAAAGAACGTGGACCGATATTTTACGACGCGGAGCGTGTGCGCTGGCGCCGCACTCGCCGTGTGCTGGAGATCAGCGGAGCGCTGCTCACGGTGCTCTTGGCGTATTTCTTCATCACCATTGCCGTGAGCGTCGATTTGCCCGCCGGGTTGCTTCCCGACACCAAGCTCGGCTATCACGCGCTGAAAACGAAAAAAAAGACTCAGCCGGTCCGTGAAGGCCGCCGCCGTCGTGTGGCCAGTATCGGAACCGTGCCGGCCAGCTACGACCCAGTGCGCGCTGCGTTTTTCGTCAGCTGGGATCCCAACAGCCTCGCCTCTTTGAAGAAGCATTACCGCGAAATCGACCTGCTCCTCCCGGAGCAGCTGCACGCCGTGAGCGGGGACGGCGCGCTGACCGTCGTGGATTACGAGCACGGCCAGAATCGCGTCAAAGCCTCGCCGTCGGAAGCCGTTAGTCTGCTGAAACAAGACGAGTTGCACCAGTGGATGAAATCTCTGAATCCTCCCGTCGAACTGCCGATGATGGCGCTCTTGAACAACTATGACGGCGTTCACTGGCGCATCGACGACATGGTGAAGCTGCTCGAGAATCCTCGGTCGCGCCAAAGGCTGGTCCACGACGCCGTGGAATTTGCGGTCGAATCACACGAAGCCGGCATCGTCGTGGATTTCGAAGAAGTCCCCGACACCAGCCAGGCGCATTACCGGGAGTTCGCAGAAGAACTCGGGCCGGCGCTGCATGCGGTGGGCCTGAAGCTCATGCTTGCACTGCCGGCGCGCGACGACGCCTACGATTACGAATTCTTCGCGAAACAATGCGACGCCATCGTGCTGTTTAACTTCGACGAACACTGGCAGACCTCGCCGCCAGGACCCATCGCTTCCCAGGATTGGTACGTCGAAAACCTTCGACAGATTGGCGAGGTCGTGCCGCCAACGAAACTCATTGTCGCCGTGGCCAGCTACGCGTACGACTGGTCGGAAGACGCGCAGAAAACCCACGAAGCGGCGCAGAATCTTTCCATTCAGGAAGCGCTGCTACACGCCTTTGAGTCCGAGGCGCAAGTCGTCGGGAATGCTCCGGCGGACCCGCTTCACGGCATCGTGGAATTCGATTCTCGCTCGCTGAACCCGCACTATTCTTACGATGACGAGCACAATCACGTGCATCAAGTGTGGATGCTCGACGCGGTGACCGCCTACAACGAGTTGCGCGCGAGCGAGCGCATGGGAGTTCGGGGTACTGCTTTGTGGCGGCTTGGTTCGGCCGACACCTCGCTTTGGCCCATTTGGGACGCCACCCGCCCCAATGACACCATTCGTCAGAAGATCGAAGACCTTCCCCCGGGACCGGATCTTATCCTGGAGGGGTATGGCGACGTGTGGCATTTCCTCGATACCCCGAAGCGCGGCCACCGCAGCTTTACTTACGATTCTTCAAGCGATCTCATTACCAGCGAAAGATACGATTCCTATCCTTTGTCCTATCACATCGATCAGATTGGAGCCGCCAACAAGAAACTGGCCATTACCTTCGACGACGGGCCGGATCCGAAGTGGACTCCCAGAATCCTGGATGTGCTGAAGGCGAAGAACGTACCCGCGACCTTTTTTGTGATCGGTTTGTCGGCGAACAAGTGGCCGCAACTGCTTCGCCGGGAATACGCGGAAGGGCACGAAATCGGAAATCACACCTATTCCCATCCGGACTGGGAAAGTCCGAACCTCTCCAACACGCAAATTCGTTGGGAGCTCAATCTCACCGAGCGTCTGATCGAAAGCGTGGTGGGCGCCAAACCCCTTCTTTTCCGGCCGCCTTATGGCATCGACCACCAGCCCGAATTTGCCGAAGAAGTGTCGCATCTTCCGACCGCGCAGGAGCTCGGCTACATCATCGTCGGCCAGAAGGTGGACCCCCACGACTGGAAGCAGCTGAGCCCGGGCGTTCCGCTGCCGGCTCGAACCATCGTCGAGAACGCCTTGCGCGAGGCGCCTGAAGGCAACATCCTTCTTCTTCATGATGGCGGCGGAGATCGCAGCCAAACGCTCATCGCGCTCCCGCAGCTTATCGATGCTCTGCGTGCCGAAGGCTATGGGTTTGTCTCCGTTCCTGAACTTATCGGCAAAACGCGCGCCGAGGTCATGCTTCCGCTTTCACCGCAGGAACAATTCGAGGCGCGCGCCGACGGCTTCATCTTCGGCATTTATCACTGGTTTTGGGTGGCCATCACCGCAACGTTTATTCTCGGAATTGTGCTGGTTAGCGGGCGCACGCTCGTCATCGGCATCCTGGCGTTCATCGAGAAACTGCGGCCAGACCGCGCCGAGATTTCCGAGCCGCTGCCGGGCGTGACCGTGCTGATTCCCGCGCACAACGAGGAAAGCGTCATCGTGCAAACCGTAAACTCGGTCCTGCTTTCCGACTATCCCGATCTCCGCATTGTGGTGGTGAACGACGGTTCCACGGACAAAACGGCGGAGCTGCTGGATGCGCATTTTTCGCGCGAACCCCGGGTGCGCGTGATTCACCAGGTGAACCGCGGCAAAGCGGCGGCGCTGAGCGTGGCCATGTCGCTGGCGGAGACCGAGATCGTGGTGACCATCGACGCGGATACGGAAATCGAACCCGATGCCATTCGCAAGCTGGTCCGCCACTTCACCGATCCCACCGTGGGCGCGGTCGCGGGCAACGTCAAGGTCGGTAATCGCTCGCGCTGGCTGACGCGCTGGCAAGCGCTCGAATACATCACCAGCCAAAACATGGAAAAACGCGCCTTTGATCTTCTCAATTGCATCACCGTAGTTCCCGGCGCTCTCGGTGGGTGGCGCAAGCAGGCCATCGAAGCCGCCGGCGGGATCACCGCGGACACCGTGGCCGAAGACGCCGACCTCACCATCGCCATTCGCCGCGTTGGCTGGCGTATTGGCTACGACGAAGAGGCCGTCGCTTGGACGGAAGCTCCCGAAACGCCCGGCCAGCTCATCCGCCAGCGCTTTCGCTGGACGTTTGGCACGCTGCAGTCCTTCTGGAAGCACAGCAGCACGCTGTTCCGGTGGAAGTACGGAACGCTTGGCTGGGTCGCGCTGCCGAATATCTTCGTTTTTCAGCTGGTGCTCCCGCTCATCTCTCCGCTGATCGATTTACTGTTCCTGTGGTCGGTGGGGCTCTGGGCGCTCGAAAAGCTGCAACTCTCCTGGCTCCCGACGATTCACGCGACCACCGGCGATCTGATGCGCTCCGTATTCTTCTTCATCGGTTTCCTGCTGATTGATGTGCTTACCTGTGTTCTCGCGTTCGCGCTGGAGCGCAAGGAAGACTGGACCTTGCTCGTTCCCGTGCTCCTGCAGCGCTTCTATTACCGCCAGTTGATGTACGTGGTGCTGTTCCGCTCGGTCAAGGAAGCCGTTCGCGGCCGCCCCGTGGGGTGGCGAGGCGTCGAGCCCGAGCCGCCGCTCCGACCGCAAGCTCCCAACGCTCCACCCAAACCTGCCGCGGTGGCCGGGAACTAGCCTGCTCACATCCCGGGAACGCTGACGTCTGAAGCCAATAGCACTTCTGTGGCAAGGAGTTTGCCCGTGCCTTCCCGAGCCACGGCTATCTTTTCCTGCTTTGCGTTGCTGGTCGCCTCGTCGACCCACGCGCAGCAGACGCGTCCCCGGGAACATTTTCAAAACGCCGACGTCGTTTACGACTGGGTACCCAACTCCCGTGGCGATGAGCTCCGCACGTTCATCTCCCATCCTCGGAACGCTAGCGGCAAGGTGCCGGTGCTGTTCTTTGTGGGCTGGCTGAGTTGCGACAGCATCGAATCTCCCGAGGGCGAAACCGATGGCTTTAGCGCGCTCGTGCTGCGTTTGATCGACCAGTCCGGTTATGCCACGGTGCGGACAGAAAAACCCGGAGTCGGCGAAAGCCAGGGAACACCCTGCGACCAAGCCGACTTCGCAGCCGAGCTCGAAGGCTACCAGGCGGCGTTCCGGTCCATGAGCAAGTACGCATTTCTGGACGCGGACCGCGCCATCGTGATCGGCCTCAGCAACGGAGGCGGTTTCGCTCCTCTGGTCGCGCCGCCTCATGCCGTGCGCGGATTTGTGGCGGCAGGCGCCTGGGGGCGCACCTGGTACGAACACATGCTCGAAAACGAGCGCGTGCGATTGACCAACGCGGGCAAGTCCGCTGCCGAAGTGAATGACGCCATGAAAGCGTTCGCCGAGTTCTATGACCTCTACCTCATCCAGGGTCAAACGCCGGGACAAATCCTTAGTCAACACGCGCAATGGAGGAATCTGTGGTACGACGCGCCCGGCGGGCAGTACGGACGCCCGGCGGCGTTTTATCAGCAGTTGCAAGCGCTAAACCTGGGGGAAGTCTGGCAAAACGTCGATCGACCGGTGCTGGTCATTCGCGGCTCGAAGGACACGGTCATGAGCCGCGCCGACAGCTCCGCGATCGCAGAAACGGTGAACCGCGCGCACCCGGGGAGGGCTCGCTACCTCGAAGTGCAAGGCATGACCCACGGCCTTACTGTGGAAAAGAAGTTTCAAGCCGAAATGGTCACCATTATCCTGAACTGGGCCAAGGAGCAATTAGCAGCCGGCAAAACAGGCACGCCCTCGAGTCAGCGATCATTGCCCATTTCCGATTGAAATTGTTGTACGATATCCACCTTCTGAAGGGAGGTCCCCATGGCGATCAGTTTCACGTTGAATGGCAAGTCCCAGTCGGTCGACGTCAGCCCCGACATGCCCCTGCTCTGGGTGCTGCGCGACACGCTCCAGATGACCGGGACCAAGTTCGGCTGCGGTATGGCGCTGTGCGGAGCCTGTACGGTGCATATCAATGGCGTGGCCACGCGCTCCTGCATCACGCCGATCTCGAGCGCGGCGGGCAAGAAAGTCACCACGATTGAAGGGCTTTCCGCCGATGGCAGCCATCCCGTGCAGAGAGCATGGATCGAAGAAGACGTTCCGCAGTGCGGCTACTGCCAGTCCGGGCAAATCATGTCCGCCGTGGCCTTGCTCACGAAGAAGCCGAACCCCACTGATGCCGACATCGATGATGCCATGAGCGGCAACATCTGCCGCTGCGGCACCTACCAGCGCATCCGCAAAGCCATTCACCGCGCCGCGTCCGAAATGGCCGGCAAACATTCCGCGGCTTAATTCTGAGGGTCTCTCCCACAGTCCGTTCCGAGGTGTCCGATGGCAACTGCTCCGCTGGTAAATCGCCGTGACTTCCTGAAGAAAACTGCGGCCGGTGGCACGGCGCTAGTGGTCGGGTTCCACTTGTCTCCCCGCGCGTTCGCCGATCAGGCCAAGGATCAGGAGGAAAAGACTCCGAATCCGTTTGACGCGTGGGTACGCATCACGCCGGACGATCGCGTCACGCTGGTGCTCGGAAAGTCAGAGATGGGCCAGGGCGTCTGGACGGCTCTGCCGATGATTCTTGCGGAAGAGCTTTCGGTCGATTGGAAGCAGGTGCACGTGGAGCAGGCCCCGACGAATCCTAAAATCTATGACCTAGGCACGGGCGGCAGCGGCAGCGTGGCTGGTTCGTGGCTGCCTTTGCGCCAGGCTGGCGCCGCCGCGCGCGAAATGCTGATCGCGGCTGCCGCCAAGAGGTGGGAAGTCGGTACCGATACTTGCAAAGCGAAGAACGGCTTCGTCGTCCACGGTCATCCGGAGCGCTCCTACCGCTTCGGCGAGCTGGTCGTCGATGCCTCGAAGCTGCCCGTCCCCAATCTGAACAAAGTTCCGCTAAAGAATGCCGACGACTTCACCATTGTTGGCCGCGACACGCATCGGCTTGATACGGCTGCGAAATCCAGCGGCAAGGCCCAATTCGGCATCGACTCGCGCGTTCCGGGCATGCTCTATGCCGTGATTGCGCGCTGCCCGGTCTTCGAAGGCAAAGTGGCTTCCTTTGACGCGAGCAAAGCCAAGGCGGTGACCGGGGTGCGCGACGTTTTCGAGATCAAGACCAGCGGCCGCGGCGCTTCCACGACCGGCGGCGTTGCGGTCCTGGCCGACAATTCTTGGGCCGCGATCGAGGGCCGCAAGGCGCTCGAAGTGAAGTGGGACGAAGGCACGGCGGCCAACGAATCCAGCGAGGAACTGCGCAAGCAGTTTTTGGCCAACGCGAGCAAACCCGGAGGCGTCCTTCGCAACGAGGGCGACGCCGACGCCATGCTCCGGGCCGCCTCCAAGAAATGGGAAGCCATCTACGAACTGCCGTTTGCCGCGCACGTCTGCATGGAGCCCATGAACGCGACCGTCCACATCAGGCCGGATAGCGCGGAAGCCTGGGTGCCTTCGCAGGGGCCGCAGTGGGCCCAGGCGGTGATCGCGGAAGCCGCCAAGCTTCCTCCTGAAAAAGTCACGGTGCACACTACGCTGATGGGCGGCGGCTTTGGCCGGCGCTATCAGGCGGATTTCGTGATGGAGGCAGCCCAGGTTGCCAAAATCTCAGGCAAGCCGGTGATGGTGTTGTGGACCCGCGAAGACGACATGCAGCACGATTTTTATCGCCCTGCTTCCTATCACCGCTTAGAGGGCGCGCTCGATGGCGAAGGCAAGCTTGCGGCCTGGAAGCATTTCCAGACATCCACTTCGATTGCCGCCAAGTGGAGTCAGAAGGGGGCTGACGATCCGGGGCTCGGTGAATTCGGCACCGGTGCAACCATTCCCTACGCGACGCCGAATGTGCGCATCGAGTATACGCTCGCGCATTCGAGCGCGCCGCGCGCGTGGTGGCGGTCGGTCGAGCACAGCAGCAGCGGTTTCGTCGTCGAGAGTTTTGTCGATGAGCTGGCGCATGCCGCGGGGCAGGATCCCCTCGAGTTCCGACTGAAGCTCATCGGCGATTCGCGGAAAATCCCCCAGTTTGGAGAAGGCCGGGAGGACAATCATCCACTCGATACCTCGCGATTGAAGGGCGTTTTGCGGCTGGCTGCGGAAAAAGCCGGCTGGGACAAGCCTCTTCCCAAAGGGCAGGGCCGCGGCATTGCCGGCTTCTACTCTTTCCGGAGTTATGTAGCGGCCGTTGCGGAAGTCTCCGCTTCGAGCTCGGCCTTCAAGGTAAACCGCATCGTTTGCGCCGTGGATTGTGGCCGTGCCGTCAATCCCAACGGCGTGCGCGCCCAAGTGGAAAGCGCCGCCATTTATGCGCTCACCGCTACGGTCAAAGATTCGATTAGCGTGGATCGCGGCCGGGTCGTCGAAGCCAATTTCAACGATTATGCGATGATCCGCATGAACGAGGCCCCGCCGATTGAGGTTTATCTCGTGCCCAGCGCGGAAGCGCCAACCGGGATCGGCGAACCCACCGTTCCAGTGATTGCGCCCGCCATCTGTAACGCCATTTTCAGGGCCACTGGCAAGCGCCTGCGCCGTTTGCCGATCCACAACGAAGACTTGGCTTAGGGTCTCGACTCACCCTCCGGTCTCCGCCCGAGCACGAAACCAAAAACAGGAAAAGCGGCCTCACCCGAGGGGCGCTCTTCTTGTTTCGAAAACGGAGGATTCCCGATCTTTTTTGTTGCACAATAGCGCGTGCCTCTGACCCCGACTCTGCTCGCCGCCGTCCCTTTTGCCATCTGGTTGTATCTTTTCATCGCTCGGGGGAATTTCTGGCAGGTACATGAGGACACGGCCGAACTGAAGTCCCCCAAACGGTGGCCCCGAGTGGTCGGGATCGTTCCGGCTCGCGACGAAGCGGAAACCATCTCGCGCTCGGTTGCTTCCTTGGCAAAGCAAAACTATCCCGGCGAGTTTTCCGTCGTGGTCGTAGATGATCACAGCAGCGACGGAACCGCCGAGCTTGCGCGGAAAGCCGCCGACGAATCCGCCGCCATGCGAAGAGTTACGATTCGTTCCTCGAGCGAGCTTCCTCGCGGCTGGACCGGAAAAGTGTGGGCCACGAACCAAGGCATTGCCGCAGTCGCCGACAGGTCGCCTGAATATTTCTGGCTTGCGGACGCGGACATCGAGCAGGCGCCGGACGCGCTCAGACGCCTCGTCTGCCGCGCAGAAAATGATTCGCTCGACCTGGCGTCCTTTATGGCCTTCCTGCCGGCGAAGGCTCTTCCGGAGAGGTTGCTGGTCCCTCCGTATCTCTATTTTTTCCTGATGCTCTATCCCCCCAGGTGGGTGGCGGATCCCCGGGCGCGCACCGCCGCGGCGGCGGGAGGCTCGATTCTGTTGCGGCGGGAAGCCCTCGAGCGCATTGGCGGTATGCCCGCGGTCCGCAGCGAAGTCATTGAAGATTGCGCTCTCGCGGCCGCAGTGAAGAGGAGCGGAGGAAAAATCTGGCTGGGACTGACTCGAGCGAGCGTAAGCTTGCGCCGTTATACTCGTTTCAGGGAAATTCGCGATTTGATTGCGCGCGTCGCGTTCACCGAGCTCCGCTATTCGGTCTTCTTGCTGCTCGGCACCTTGGCCGGTCTGTTCGTCGTCTACCTGCTCCCCTGGGTGATCTTTTTTGCCTACCCAGGCGAAGCCTGGCTGCTCGTAGACACAACCGCCGCTTTAATGGCGGCTTCTTTTGTGGGGACAGTGAAATTCTACGGGCTTTCCTGGGTCTGGGCGCTCACGCTTCCCGCCGCGGCGCTCTTCTACGCCTACGCGACGTGTCTTTCCGCCGTGCGTTACTGGCTCGGCCGAGGCGGCCAGTGGAAGGGCCGCGCACAAGCGCCGGAGAGACATTGAACAGCGTCAGGCCGGCAAAACCACGGCGACCAAGAAGCGAACGGGTCCTTTGCACGGGTCAGTCCGTTATGAGGTGAGCGACCACCGCGGCCAGGATCACCCCGGCGACAAGGGTTCCCGTTCCCAGAAACAGCACGGCGAAATGCCGCCGAAGGCCGCCCAGTGCGGCGCCTACGTCCTGACGCAAAAGGTCATTTCGGCGCCACACGAGTGAGAGCGCTACGCAGCCTAGGAAAGCGGCGACACCTGGCAAGGCGATGAAGAGCAGGCCGGCTCCCGCGTGCGAGATGTGCGCCACGGCCCACTCGAAGATCACCCAGCTCGGGCGCGCAGGTTCGTATTCGCGGGGCTGGACGAGACGCAGCGCAGCTGCCAGAAGAAGCACCGCCGCGGGCAAAACGAGCAGCCATTCCGAGACGGCCAGGGCCAAAAGCTTCGCGGGACGCATGGATGGATTCATGCCGACCTCCATGAAGTACTTTGTATTATAAAGCAGCGGAACGTGTCAAGCGGAATCCCTTCCCGGCCCTTGGCGGGCTGAGGGCCGGGCACCTTGCGGCTTGGCGCTTCGCATCCGAGTTTGTTATTCTTGGTCTAGCAGACGGTACAGGGCCGCATCCTGAAGTAAAGGAGCGGCACCGGAGGCCGATATGAGTGTCGTTTCTAATCCCGGGAACGGCAAAATCACTGTTCCCGACCTCCTCGAGCGCAAAACCGGGGGTGCGCGTTTCTACTCCAAGCCGGACAAAATCACTTGCTTGACCGCCTATGACTATCCGACCGCGCGGCTGCTCGACGAAGCCGGCGTGGACGTGATCCTCGTTGGCGATTCCCTAGGCATGGTGGCGCTTGGGTACGAAAGCACGCTGCCGGTGACTCTCGAGGACATGCTCGATCACACGCGTGCGGTAAGGCGTGGCACCAAGCGCGCCTTGCTGGTGGCCGACATGCCTTTTGGCAGCTACCACACCGACACGGCGGAGTCGCTTCGCAACGCGGTGCGTTTCGTGAAGGAAGCGGGAGCGGAAGCGGTCAAAGTGGAGGGCGGCGAGCGGCGCTTGGAGCTAATCGCGCGGCTCACCGAAGCGGAAATCCCGGTGATGGGCCACGTCGGCTTGACGCCGCAGTCGTTGAACGCTCTCGGGGGCTACCGCGTGCAGGGAAAAACGCGTGAGGCGGCCGAGCATTTGATTCGTGATGCGCGCGCTGTCGAAGCCGCGGGCGCGTTTGCTGTCGTGCTCGAGGCTGTCCCGCGCGAACTGGCGGCTGAGATTACGCGCGAATTGCGCATCCCTACCATTGGCATCGGAGCCGGCCCGGATTGTGACGGCCAAGTGCTGGTATTGCACGACATCCTGGGGTTGGCCTTTACCCCGCTGCCGAAATTCGCCCGAAGGTACGCCCAGCTGGGAGAAATCATTTCCGGCGCGGTGCGCCAGTATTGCCGGGACGTGCGCTCCGGCGGATTTCCTTCCGATGCGGAGTCCTACCACGCGCCGCGGGCGAAGGAAGAGAAAGAAGCGCCGGTCAATTTGGACGGCGACTGGTGACATCCTCCCTCCCCTTAGAAAGGGCGAGGATTCCTACGGAGGTCCGGCTTGGTCTTAGCCAGAGCACTTTCGGCGGGTTCCTGTTTTGTCGATCGGCCCTGCCGCGCCGCATCTCCCGAGGCTTCACGTCGGGCCTGCCCGGCCCTGGGTCTTGCGACTAAAGAACCATACGCCATAAGCGCCCGACATCCCCGTTCTCAAGAACGGAGCCTTACAACGCATTTGATAAAGCGGGAAGAAGCAGGTCTTCGGCACCCGACCGTGGCGCAACCGGCGCTTTGCCAACCACTTCAACTACCTGTTCTGTTCGAGCTCGCTCGGAGGAGACCGTTATGACCCCGGAAGAGATGCGCGTACTCTACGATTACAACGCCTGGGCGAACCGCCGTCAGTTGCAAGCCGTTTCCAAGCTCACGACCGACGAGTTCTTGAAGCCGATGGGTTCAAGCTTCGGCTCAGTTCGCGACACGCTGGCGCACATCTACGGAGGAGAATGGCTGTGGCTCGAGCGTTTCCAGGGCCGCTCGCCATCTTCGCTGCCGGATGTCACGCAATTCCAAGATGTGCAAAGCTTGGAGGAGCGCTGGAGGGAATTTGAGCCGCGGCTGCTGGGCTTTGTGCGCGGTCTCGCGCAAACGGATCTTGATCGGGTGATGGAATATAAAACGCTGAAATTCGGGGTATACAAGAATCCGCTGTGGCAATCGATGCAGCACCTGGTCAATCATGGAACGTATCATCGGGGCCAGGTAACCACGCTTTTGCGTCAACTCGGCGCGGAGCCGATCCTGACCGACCTTATGCACTTCTACCGCGAGCGCGCGGTAGCGGCCGGTGCCTAGTTTCGAAATCCTTTTTCGTGGAAATCATTCGAACGATTGCGTGGATGAAGGAGAAGGCGCGGCAGGCGCGCTCGGAGAACTCCATCATCGGGCTGGTTCCGACGATGGGAGCGCTGCATGATGGTCACGCTT